>Ga0068877_10002565_pt1 | contig 14598 bp, 11 predicted proteins | sample NOAtaG_FD_66437 | JGI IMG/M metagenome (GOLD analysis project Ga0068877, IMG submission 66437) | Freshwater lake microbial communities from Lake Erie, under a cyanobacterial bloom - NOAA_Erie_Diel6S_1000h metaG | ecosystem: Environmental > Aquatic > Freshwater > Lake | place: USA: Ohio, Lake... | reverse complement strand
GGCCTGACCCTCATCTTCAGCATGATGGGGGTGCTGAACTTTGCGCACGCCAGCTTCTACATGGTGGGGGCCTACGTGGCCAGCAGCATGACCAAGCTGGTGGGGTTCTGGCCTGCGCTGGTGATCGCGCCGCTGGTGGTGGGGCTGCTGGGTGCGGTGTTTGAGCGCTACGCGCTGCGCAAGGTGCACAAGTTCGGCCATGTGCCCGAGCTGCTCATCACCTTTGGTCTGTCCTACGTGATCCTGGAGATCGTGCAGCTGGTCTGGGGCCGTACTTCGGTGGAATTCTTGCCGCCGGAAGTGCTGCGCGGCCCGGTCTTCACCCTGGTGCATTCCTCGGTGGACGGTCTGAGCCTCGTGGCGGGCGCGGCGCCCGCCGCCCTGTGCCAAGCCGCGGATGCGGCCGTGCGGGTGGCCTGCTCGCCCTTTCCGGCCACCCGGGGTTTCATGATGGTGGTGGCGCTTGCCATGCTGCTGGCACTGTGGCTGATGCTCACCCGCACGCGCATCGGCCTGGTGATCCAGAGCGCCCTCACGCACCCCGAGATGGTGGAGGCGCTGGGCCACAACGTGCCGCGCGTCTTCATGCTGGTGTTTGGTGCGGGCGCTGCGTTGGCCGGCTTGGCCGGGGTGATCGGCGGCAGCACCTTCGTCACCGAGCCGGCCATGGCGGCCACGGTGGGCAGCGTGATCTTTGTCGTGGTGGTGGTGGGCGGGCTGGGGTCACTGGCCGGCGCCTTTGTGGCCTCCGTGCTCATTGGCGTCATCCAGACCTTTGCCGTCGCCCTGGACCATTCGCTCGCCTCCACGCTGACGGCGCTGGGCGTGACCCTGTCGCCCGGTTTGGCCGGCAACACGCTGATGAAGCTCACGCTCGCACAGGTGGCGCCCATCCTGCCCTACCTGTTCCTGGTGCTGATCCTGATCTTCCGGCCCAAGGGGCTGCTGGGCACGCGGGAGGGTTGAGCCATGAACTTGGCACCAAACGCTTCTTCATCGTCGGCCGGGCGCGTGTTCGTCTGGGGCGGTTTTGCGCTGTTGATGCTGCTGGCCCCCATGGCCGTCTCGGGCAGCCTGGCGTTGAGCATCCTGTCGCAGATCGGCATCGCCATCGTGGCCTGCCTGTCCTACAACATCCTGCTGGGGCAGGGCGGCATGCTCAGCTTCGGCCACGCGGTGTACACCGGGCTCGCATCCTTTGTGGCCATCCACGTGCTCAATCAGGCGGGGGAGGGGCTGCCGGTGCCGGTGAGCCTGATCCCGCTGGTGGGCGGCCTGGCTGGCGCTGCCTTTGCCATCGTGCTGGGCTTCGTCACCACCCGCAAGGCCGGCACGCCGTTTGCCATGATCACCCTCGGCATTGCCGAGCTCGTCTTCGCGATGGCGCTGATGGTGCCGGAGTTCTTTGGCGGCGAGGGCGGGGTGTCGGGTAACCGCACGGCGGGCAAACCCTTCATGGGCATCACCTTCGGGCCGCCCATCCAGGTGTACTACCTGCTGGCGATCTACGCCTTCCTGTGCACGGCGGCCATGTTCGCCTTCACGCGCACGCCGCTCGGGCGCATGCTGAATGCTGTGCGTGACAACCCCGAGCGGGTGGAGTTCGTGGGCTACAGCACGCAGCGGGTGCGCTACCTCGCGTTCATCATCGCCGGCTTCTTTGCGGGCGTGTCGGGCGGCATGTACGCGCTGCACTTCGAGATCGCCACGGCGGAGGTGGTGGGGGCGGCGCGCTCGGGGGCTTATCTGCTGTTCACCTTCTTGGGTGGGGCCACCTTCTTCTTCGGGCCCATCATCGGCGCGGTGCTGATGGTGCTGGCCGGCGTGCTGTTGTCCGAGCTCACCAAAGCCTGGTTGCTGTACCTGGGCCTGGTGTTCCTGCTGATGGTGATGTATGCGCCCGGCGGTGTGGCCAGCTTGATCATGATGAATGTGCGGGTGGCGGCCTTTGGCCGGTTGCGCGAGCTGTTGCCCACCTATGCTGGCTTGGCCGCCGCCCTGGCGGTGGTGCTGCTGGGAGCAGGGGCGGTGGTGGAGATGATCTACCACCTGCAACTCAATGACACCGCGGGGCCTGAACTGGGCTACCTGGGCCTGCAGCTGAGCGTGGGCAGTGCGCTGCACTGGCTGGCGGCCCTTGCGGTACTGGCCGCTGGTGTGGGCTTGCTCGAGGCACTGCGGCGTCCTTTCGCTCGGCGTTGGGCAGCGATCCAGCAGGACATCGAGGCCGCAGTGCGGCGCCGGGAGGGCGCATGACTCCCGCGGTGGAACTGCGCGATGTGCACAAGCGCTTTGGCAAGACGGAGATCATCCGCGGCACCAGCCTGTCGGTGGCGCCGGGTGAGCGTGTGGCCATCATCGGGCCCAACGGCGCGGGCAAGAGCACCCTGTTCAACCTCATCAGCGGCCGCTTTGGCGCCACTTCGGGCGACATCCTGCTCAACGGCCGCAAGATCGATGGCCTGAAGCCTTACGAGATCAACCGCCTGGGCCTGGCGCGAAGCTTCCAGGTCAGTAATCTGTTCAACAACCTGTCGGTGTTCGAGAACGTGCGCTGCGCCGTGCTGTGGGGCCTGGGCTACCGCTACGCGTTCTGGAAGTTCCTGACCCAGCTGCGAGACGCCAACGAGCGTGCCGAGCAAGTGCTGGCCATGATCCGGCTGGACCGCCGCCGCGACGTGCTGGCCGTGAACCTCACCTACGCCGAGCAGCGGGCCTTGGAGATCGGTATCACCATCGCCGGGGGAGCCGAGGTCATCCTGCTGGACGAGCCCACCGCGGGCATGAGCCGCGCCGAGACCACCCGTTTTGTGGAGTTGATCCGCGAGGTCACGGTGGGCAAGACGCTGCTGACCGTGGAGCACGACATGGGCGTGGTCTTTGGCCTGGCCGACCGGATTGCGGTGCTGGTCTACGGCGAGGTGATCGCCTTCGACACCCCGGACAAGGTGCGCGCCGACCCGCGTGTGCAGGAGGCCTATCTGGGTTCGGTGCTGGCGGCGCATCAGGCTGAACAGGCCGACCAGGGGCACTGACGATGTTGGCGCTGAACGATGTCCATGCCTTCTACGGCAAGAGCCACATCCTGCACGGGGTGAACTTCCATGTCGGCGCGGGCGAGATCGTGGCCCTGCTCGGGCGCAACGGGTCGGGCCGCTCCACCACCGTCAAGGCCATCATGGGTCTGGTCGATGCCCGGGGCTCGGTGCGCTGGCGCGACCAGGAACTGGTGGGCCGCAAGGCTTTCGAGATCGCCCACGCCGGCATCGGCTACGTGCCCGAAAACCGCGACATCTTTCCCACCCTCACGGTGCACCAGAACCTCATGCTGGGTGAGAAGCGCGGGGCTCGCCAACCGCGCTGGAGCTTCGACGATATGTACGCCCTGTTTCCGCGCCTGAAGGAACGCCAGCACACCGAAGCCGGGGTGCTGTCAGGTGGCGAACAGCAGATGCTCACGCTGTGCCGCACGCTGATGGGTGACCCGGACCTGATCATGATCGACGAGCCCACCGAGGGCTTGGCGCCCAAGATCATCGAGCAGGTGGCCGAGTACCTGCGCGCCCTCAAGGGGCGCGGTATCGGGGTGCTGCTGGTCGAGCAGAAGCTCACCATCGCCCTGGAGGTGGCCGACCGCTGCCTGGTGATGGGCCACGGCCAGATCGTCTTTGAGGGCACACCGCAAGACCTGCGCCGCGACGCCGCCGTGCGCAAGGAATGGCTGGAAGTCTGACGGGCTCCAAAGACCGGCCCGCTAGAATCGAACGATCGTGCTTTTTTGTCCTTCGGGACGATTCTTGAACCGCAGGAGAACCCGCCATGGGTGCGAATTACGAAGTGCGCGGCGATGTGGCCGTCGTCACCTTGGACAACCCTCCCGTCAACGGGCTGGGGCTGGCCACCCGGCAGGCCATCGCCGCCGGCGTGGAGCAAGCCTGGGCTGACGCCGCCGTCAAGGCCATCGTCATCACGGGGGCCGGCAAGGCCTTCTCCGGCGGTGCCGACATCCGCGAGTTCGGCTCGCCCAAGGCCATCGCCGAGCCCAACCTGCTGTCACTGATCAAGCTGCTGGAGTCCTCGCCCAAGCCCGTGGTGGCGGCCCTGCACAGCGTGTGCATGGGAGGCGGGCTGGAGCTCGCGCTGGGCTGCCACTACCGCGTGGCCCTGCCGGGCACCAACATCGCGCTGCCCGAGGTGAAGATCGGCCTCGTGCCAGGAGCGGGCGGTACGCAGCGCCTGCCGCGCGCGCTCGGCGTGGAGACGGCGCTCAACATGATCGTCAGCGGTGAGCCGGTCAAGAGCGAGCTGCTGGCCAGCCTGCCTGGTCAACAGCTGATCCAACGCCTGATCGAAGGTGATCTGCTGGAAGGCGCCTGTGCGTTTGCGCGCGAGGTGGCCGATGTGCGCCCGCTGAAGCTGGTGCGCGACATGCCCTGCAAGCACCCCAGCGCCGATGCCTACTTCCAGTTTGCGCGCAACACGGCCAAGGCCATGGCCAAGAACTTCCCTGCGCCGGCCAAGTGCGTGGACGCCGTGGAAGCCTCGGTCAAGCGCAAGTTCGACGACGGCATGGTCTACGAGCGCGAGATCTTCCTCGCCCTCATGCTCACACCCGAGTGCAAGGCGCTACGCCACGCCTTCTTTGGCGAGCGTGCGGCCAGCAAGATCCCGGACGTGCCGGAAGACACGCCCGTGCGCCCCATCACCAAGGTGGCGGTCATCGGCGCTGGCACCATGGGCGGCGGCATCAGCATGAACTTCCTGAACGCGGGCGTGCCCGTCACTATCCTGGAAACCAAGCAGGAAGCGCTGGACCGCGGCGTGGCCACCATCCGCAAGAACTACGAGGCCCAGGTCAAGAAAGGCAAGCTGAAGGCCGACAAGTACGAGCAGCGCATGGCCCTGCTGAGCACCACGCTGAGCTACGCCGACATCGCCCAGGCCGACCTGGTGATCGAAGCCGTGTTCGAGGAGATTGGCGTCAAGGAAGCGGTGTTCAAGCAGCTGGACGCCGTGATGAAGCCCGGCGCCATCCTGGCCTCCAACACCTCCACGCTGGACGTCAACCGCATCGCCTCCTTCACCCAGCGCCCGCAAGACGTGGTGGGCATGCACTTCTTCAGCCCCGCCAACGTGATGAAGCTGCTGGAGGTGGTGCGCGGCGAGAAGACCGCCAAGGACGTGCTCGCCACCGTGATGGGCGTGGCCAAGAAGATCCGCAAGACCGCGGTGGTCTCGGGCGTGTGCGACGGCTTCATCGGCAACCGCATGATCGAGCAGTACAGCCGCCAAGCGGGTTTCCTGCTGGAGGAGGGCTGCACCCCTGCCCAGGTGGACCGCGCCGTCGAGAAGTTCGGCTTTGCCATGGGCCCGTTCCGCATGGGCGATCTGGCCGGCAACGACATCGGCTGGGCCATCCGCAAGCGCCGCTACGTAGAAAAGCCCGACCTGCGTTACAGCAAGACCGCCGACCTGCTGTGCGAGATGGGCCGCTACGGCCAGAAGACGGGTGCCGGCTGGTACGACTACGCCGCCGGCAAGCGTGACGCCATCCCGTCTGATGTGGTGATGAAGATGGTCGAGGAGCACCGCAAGACGCTCGGCATCACGCCGCGCAAGATCTCGGACGAGGAGATCGTGCAGCGCCTGGTGTACTCGCTCGTGAACGAAGCGGCCAAGATCCTGGAAGAGGGTATTGCCAGCAAGGCCAGCGACATTGACATGGTCTACCTGACGGGCTACGGCTTCCCGCTTTGGCGCGGCGGCCCCATGTGCTACGCCGACCAGCAAGGCCTGTTCAACGTGGTGCAGGCCATGAAGCGCTTTGCCCGCAACCCGCACGACGACGCGAGCTTCTGGCAGCCCGCGCCGCTGCTGGCCCGCCTGGCGGCCGAAGGCAAGAGCTTTACCTGAAGCGGCCAGCCCTCAGCACACCGCCCGCGCCCGTCACCTCCGCAGATTTCGAAAGACCACCGCCATGACAAGAGCCGTCATCGTCTCCACCGCCCGCACACCCCTGGCCAAGAGCTGGAAGGGCGCCTTCAACATGACCCATGGCGCCACGCTGGGCGGGCTGGCCATCCAGGCCGCCGTCGCACGTGCCGGGGTGGACCCGGCTGCCATCGACGACGTGCTGATGGGCTGTGCCAACCCCGAAGGCGCCAACGGCTGGAACATCGCCCGCCAGGCCGCGCTGCGCGCCGGCCTGCCCATCACCGTCAGCGGCGCCACGGTCAACCGCTTTTGCTCCAGCGGCCTGCAGACCATCGCCATGGCCTCGCAGCGCGTGATCGCGGGCGAAGGTGACGTCTACGTGGCCGGCGGCGTGGAGAGCATCTCCTGCGTGCAGCAGGAGATGAACATGCACATGTTCAAGGACCCTTGGCTGGACCAGCACAAGCCCGAGATCTACTGGCCCATGCTGCAGACGGCGGAGATGGTGGCCAAGCGCTACGGCATCTCCAAGGAGCGGCAGGACCGTTATGGCGCCGAGAGCCAGCAAAAGGCCTGTGCCGCCGCCGAGCAAGGGCTGACGCGTGACGAGATCGTGGCTTGTACCGTTACCGCCGGCGTGGCCGACCCGGTGATGGGCATGCGCAGCAAGGAGGTGACCATCAGCGCCGACGAGGGTCTGCGCCCGGGCACCGCGTACGAGAACATTCAGGGCATCCGCACGGCGGTGCCGGGCGGCGTGGTCACCGCTGGTAATGCCAGCCAGTTCAGCGACGGCGCCGGCGCCTGCGTGGTGGTGAGCGAGACCTACGCCGAGCAGAAGGGCCTGAAGCCGCTGGGCCGCTTCCTGGGCTTTGCGGTGGCCGGTTGCGAGCCCGACGAGATGGGCATCGGCCCGGTGTTTGCGGTGCCCAAGGTGTTGAACCGCCTGGGTCTGAAAGTCGAGGACATCGATTTGTGGGAGCTGAACGAGGCCTTCGCCGTGCAAGTGCTGTACTGCGCCGACCGCCTGGGCATCCCCATGGAGCGGCTGAACGTCAACGGCGGCGCCATCGCCGTGGGCCACCCCTACGGCATGAGCGGCCAGCGCCTGACCGGCCACGCCCTCATCGAGGGCAAGCGCCGTGGCGCCAAGCGCGTGTGCGTCACCATGTGCGTGGGCGGCGGCATGGGCGCGGCCGGTATCTTCGAGGTGCTCTGAGATTCGGCTCGACCTTGCGGCGGGAGACGTCCGCCGCAAGGCCGCCGCAACGTGCCTTCCAACCGCAGCCTGCCTGACGATTACCGATGAGACCCACGGTCGACTTCCTGCTGCACCAGTGGCTGGGCCTGGAAAGCCTGTTCCAACGCGAGCGCTTTACCGATCACTCGCGTGAGACCGTGGACGCCGTGCTGGACACCTGCGAGCGCATCGCCCGCGAGAAGTACGCGCCCTTCAACCGGTTGGTGGACATCGAGGAGCCGCGCTTTGACGGCGAGAAGGTGATCCTGCCTCAGGCCACGCAAGACGCTTGGGACGCCTATGCCGAAAGCGGCATGCTCTCGGCCGCGCAAGACGCCGACATCGGCGGCATGCAGCTGCCCTACACCGTGGAGGCTGCCGCCAACGCCTTCTTCGCCAAGGCCAGCGTGAGCATCGGCGCGGGCATGCTCACCACGGGCAATGCCAACCTGCTGATGGCGCATGGCACCGCGCTGCAGAAGCAGGTGATTGCGCTCAACGAGTTCTCCGGACGATGGTCGGGCACCATGTGCCTGAGCGAGCCGCAGGCCGGCTCCAGCCTGTCGGACGTCGCCACCCGCGCCGTCCCTGACGAGGGCGGTGAGAAGCCCTGGGCCGACGACCCGTTGGGCCCGCGCTTTCGCCTTCGCGGCAACAAGATGTGGATCTCCGCGGGCGAGCACGAGCTCACCGAGAACATCATCCATTTGGTGCTGGCCAAGATCCCGGGGCCGGACGGCAAGCCCGTGCCGGGCACGCGCGGCATCTCGCTGTTCATCGTGCCCAAGAAGATGGTGGACGCGCAGGGCCGCCTGACGGGCGAGCGCAACGACGTGGCCCTGGCCGGCCTCAACCACAAGTGCGGCTGGCGCGGCACCACCAACACCCTGTTGAACTTTGGTGAGGGGCGGTTCCGCCCGCGCGTGGGGGCCGGTGACGGCCTGGACGGGCAGGGCGCCGGCGCCGTGGGCTACCTGGTGGGCCGCCCGGGTGAGGGCCTGCGCTGCATGTTCCACATGATGAACGAGGCGCGCATTGGGGTGGGCATGGCCGCCACCATGCTGGGCATGGCGGGCTACGAGGCCTCACTCGCGTACGCGCGCCAGCGTCCGCAAGGGCGGCCTTTGGGCTCTTCAGGCAAGGACCCGGCCCAAGCCCAGGTGCCCATCATCGAGCACGCCGATGTCAAGCGCATGCTGCTGGCGCAAAAGGCGTATTGCGAGGGCGCGCTGGCCCTGGAGCTGTACTGCGCGCGGCTGGTGGACGAGCAGCACACAGGCGACGAGGTCGCCTCTAAAGAGGCCGCGCTGCTGCTGGAGGTGCTGACGCCCATTGCCAAGAGCTGGCCCAGCGAGTGGTGCCTGGAGGCCAACTCCCTGGCCATCCAGGTGCACGGCGGCTACGGCTACACCCGCGACTTCCCGGTGGAGCAGTACTGGCGCGACAACCGCCTGAACATGATCCACGAGGGCACGCACGGCATCCAGGCGCTGGACCTGCTGGGCCGCAAGGTGGTGATGGATGGTGGGGCAGGGCTCAAGCTGCTGGCCGGCCGCATCAACGACACGGTCACGCGCGCGGGGCAGCATGCGGCCACGGCCGAGCATGCCAACGCCCTGGCGGCGGCGCTGCAGAAAGTGGGCGCCACGACCAAGGCCGCCTGGGCCACCGGCTTGCCGGAAGAGGCCCTGGCCAACGCCACGCCCTACCTCCAGGCCTTTGGCCACCTGGTGCTGGCCTGGATGTGGCTGGACGTGGTCATGGCTCTGCCGGCCCTTCAAGGCGGGTCTGAAACTGCAAGCAACTCGCAAGTCAGCGCTGTGCCATCAGGCGAACAGCAGGCCTTCGCGCATGGCAAGCTCGCCGCCATGCGCTACTTCTTCGCCTACGAGCTGCCCCGCATCGACGCCTGGCTGAAAGTGGTGGCCGAGCGCGAGGCGGTGTGCCGGACCATGGAAGACGCCTGGTTCTGAGGCGGGCGCTCCACGCAAGCACGACCGGCTTCTTTCACACTTCCCACTTGTCTGTTCTTCTGCCCTGAACACCATGAGCACTCCTGTCCAGAAACTCTTCGACCTCACCGGCCAGTTTGCGCTGGTCACCGGCGGCTCGCGCGGCCTGGGCCTGCAGATGGCTGAAGCGCTGGGTGAGGCCGGCGCCAAGATCATCCTGACCTCGCGCAAGGCGGCAGATCTGGAAGAGGCCGTGGCCGACTTGCAGGCCAAGGGCATCGATGCCCGCTGGATCGCCGCCGACGCCAGCGACCCGGCCCAGATCCAGCGTGTGGTGGACGAGACCATGGAGCGCTTCGGCCGCATCGACATCCTCATCAATAACGCCGGTGCCACCTGGGGTGCGCCCGCAGAAGACCACCCGCTGGACGCCTGGGACAAGGTGATGAACCTGAACGTGCGCAGCCTGTTCCTGTTTGCGCAGGCCGTGGCCAAGGCCAGCATGATCCCCAACCGCAGTGGGCGCATCATCAACGTGGCTTCCATCGCTGGGCTGGCCGGTTCGCTGCAGATGAAGTTCATTGCCTACGGCACGAGCAAGGGCGCGGCCGTCAACTTCACCCGCACGCTGGCCGGCGAGTGGGGCCCTTACGGCATCACCGTCAACGCGCTGGCGCCGGGCTTCTTCCCCAGCAAGATGACGCGCGGCGTGCTGGCCGAGTTTGGCGTCGACAACCTGGCGGCCATGTCGCCCCTGCGCCGCATTGGCGATGACGACGATCTCAAGGGCGCTGTGCTGCTGTTTGCCAGCGCCGCGGGCAAGCACATCACCGGTCAGATTCTGGCGGTGGACGGCGGCGTCAGCGCCGTGCACAACGGTTGACGCGGCGCCGGCATTGCATGGACTTCCTGGTCCACATTCCCTTCGTCGAGCATCTGGGCTTTGAGCTCCAGCGCCTGGAACCGGGCCTGGGGGAGATCTCCATCGAGGTGCGCGACGAGCTCACCAACTCCTGGGGCGTGGCCCACGGAGGCCTGTTGATGACGCTCATGGACATCGCCATGGCCCATGCTGCGCGCAGCCCGCTGGAAGCGGGGGGCGAGGTATTGCCTGGCGTGGTGACCATCGAGATGAAGACCAGCTTCATGCGCCCTGGCGAAGGGCGGCTGCTGGGCACCGGGCGCCGCATGCACCGCACGGCCTCGCTGGCCTTCTGCGAGGCCAGCGTGGTGGATCACCGCGGCCAGCTGGTGGGCCACTCCACCGGCACCTTCAAGTACATGCGCGGTTTGCCCGCCGCCGATGGTCGGCGCATCCAGCGCCTGAACGCCTCTGACTGATCCGACTGCTCTTTTTCCGCCCTCACCGTTACAAGGCCCTCTCATGCAGAACCAACAGATCGTCCTCGCCTCCCGCCCCGCCGGCGAGGCCACCGTCAGCAACTTCCGTCTCGTCGAAACCCCGGTACCTGCCTTGGCCGACGGCCAGGTGCTGGTGCGCCACCACTACCTGAGCCTGGACCCCTACATGCGCGGGCGCATGAACGACGGCAAGAGCTACGCCCAGCCCCAACCGCTGGACGCTGTGATGATCGGCGGCACCGTGGGCGAGGTGGTGGAGTCGCGCCACCCCGGCTTTGCGGCCGGTGACCAGGTGGTGGGCATGGGCGGCTGGCAGCAGTACTCCGTGGTGGATGCGACGCAGCTGGGCATGCTGCGCAAGGTGGACACCACGCACATCCCGCTGGCCGCTTACCTGGGCGCCGTGGGCATGCCGGGCGTCACCGCCTGGGTGGGCCTGACGCAGATCATCGCCCCCAAGGAGGGCGAGACGGTGGTGGTGGACGCCGCCAGCGGCGCGGTGGGCAGCGCGGTAGGCCAGCTCGCCAAGGCGCGCGGCTGCCGCGTGGTGGGCCTGGCCGGTGGTGCCGACAAGTGCGCCTACGTGATCGACGAGCTGGGCTTTGACGCCTGCATCGACTACCGCCAGCACCCGGACTTGAAGTCCATGCTGCGGGCCTTGAAAGAGGCTGCTCCCAACGGCATCGACGGCCATTTTGAGAACGTCGGCGGCCTGATCCTGGACGCCGTGATGCTGCGCATGAACGCGTTTGGCCGCATCGCCTTCTGCGGCATGATCGCCGGCTACAACGGCGAGCCCATCCCCATGGCCAACCCGTCGCTGATCCTGGTGTCGCGCCTGAAGCTGCAGGGCTTCATCGTCAGCGAGCACATGAACCTGTGGCCCCAGGCGCTGAAAGAACTGGGCACCATGGTCGCCACCGGCAAGCTGAAGTACCGCGAGACCGTGGCCGATGGCCTGGCCGCCGCACCGGAGGCCTTCCTCGGGCTGCTGAAGGGCCGCAACTTCGGCAAGCAGTTGGTCAAGCTGGTGTGAGCCCGCCGCGGCTGCGCTGGACCTGGAAGCGCTTCGAGGCCTTGAGCCTCGATGAGCTGTACGACGCCCTGGCCCTGCGCTGCCGTGTGTTCATCCTCGAGCAGGGCCCCTACCAGGACCCAGACGGGTTGGACCGGGTGTCCTGGCACCTTTTGGGGCGTGACGTGGCCGGTGTGCTGCAGGCCTACCTGCGGGTGGTGGACCCGGGTGCTAAGTTCACAGAACCCTCGATGGGCCGTGTGATCACCTCGCCGGAAGTGCGGGGTACGGGCGCAGGGCGCTTGCTAGTGGCCGAAGGGGTGCGGCGCATCGATGAGACCTGGCCGGGGCAGGGCAACCGTATCAGTGCCCAACTTCACTTGTCCAAGTTCTATCAGGCGTTCGGATTTCAGGAGGTGGGTGAGCCCTACGGAGAGGATCGAATACCCCATGTCCAGATGATTCGCAGCGCGGCAGGCGGATTCCCCCCTCCGCTCATGTCCCCCGGTCCGGGCGTGGCCCGGACCTCCTCCTTTACTTCGCTGCGGGGGGAACCCGCCCACCGCGCTGTGCCAGCATCTTCACAGGCGGAGCCAGAGGCGGATCATTGAGCCACAGAGAAACTTCCATGCTCTCGACTCATGAGGTGGTGAACCAAAGCACGCCGTTCACGGACGTGAATCTGTTCAGCTGCAATCGGGCGTTGCAGGACGCGCTGGCGCATCACCACCCGAGCTTTGACCGCGGCCGCTTTGAGGCGCTGGGCACCGTGTGCGGCAGCGCCGAGATGCAAAGCCATGCCCGGCTGGCCAACACCCACGCGCCGCAGTTGCTCACGCATGACCGTTTCGGCCGGCGCATCGACCAAGTGGAGTTCCACCCCTCGTACCACGCGCTGATGGACGTGGCTTGCGGTCAGCGGCTGCACGGCAGCCCCTGGAGCGAGGGCCCGGGCGGGCATGTGGAGCGAGCGGCCGCCTTCATGCTGTTCACCGAGCTGGAACCTTCGACGCTGTGCCCGGTGTCCATGAGCTACGCCGTGGCGCCCTCGCTGCGGGCCAACGCGGCGCTGCAGGCCGCCTTCGGCCCGGGCCTTGCGGCACCGGCCTATGACCCGCGCTTTGCGCCGCACACCCACAAGCGCGGCCTGACCATGGGCATGGGCATGACCGAGAAGCAGGGGGGCTCGGACGTGCGGGCCAACACCACGCGCGCGGAGTTCGACGGGCAGGATGATTGGGGCCAGCGCTTTCGGCTCACCGGCCACAAGTGGTTCTTCTCCGCGCCCATGTGCGATGCCTTCCTCGTGCTGGCGCAGGTGGCGCCGGGCACTTCAGGTGCTGGCGGTGCCGGCGGCCTGAGCTGCTTTTTCCTGCCGCGCTGGCGGCCCGACGGCACGGTCAACCCGCTGTTCATCCAGCGCCTCAAACACAAGCTGGGCAACCACGCCAACGCCAGTTCTGAGGTGGAATTCAGTGGCACCCACGCCTGGCTGGTGGGCGAGGAGGGCCGCGGCATCCCGCAGATCCTGGCCATGGGTGCGCTCACGCGGCTGGACTGCGCGCTCGGCACGGCCGGGCTGATGCGCCACGCCCTGTCGCTGGCGCTGCACCACACGGCGCAGCGCCAGGTGTTTGGCAAGGCCTTGATCGACCAGCCGCTGATGCAGGCCGTGCTGGCCGACCTGGCCCTCGAAAGCGAGGCCGCCGCGGCGCTGGCCCTGCGCCTGGCCGCGGCCGTGGACGCCACCGAGCACGGCCAGGGCCTGCGCCCCGGGGTGGACCTGGCGCACGAGGCCGTGATGCGCCGCCTTCTCACCCCTGTGGCCAAGTTCTGGGTCTGCAAGCGGGGCAGCCACTTCGCGCAAGAGGCCATGGAATGCCTGGGCGGCAACGGCTACGTCGAAGCGCAAGGTGAAGGTGTGATGGCCCGCATCTACCGCGAGATGCCGCTGAACTCCATCTGGGAAGGCGCGGGCAACATCATGGCGATGGACCTCCTGCGCGCCCTGCGCGGGCACGACGTGGCCGCCTCCATCGAGCATGAATGCGCGTCCGCTGGTGGCGCCCATCCCGCTTTCGAGCGAGCCCGCGACCGGGTGCTGCTGGCAGTCGACCAGGGCGTGGATGAGGTGCAGGCCCGGTTGCTGGCGCGTGACCTCGCGGTGCTGCTGCAGGCCGCGCAGTTGCGCCAGCATGCGCCCACCGAGGTATTCGACGCCTTCTGCACTTCGCGCCTGTCGGGTGGGGCCGACGCCTTTGGCATGATGCCGTCCGGCCTGCCGCTGCAGGCCCTCATCCAGCGCGCTTCACCCTCTCAAGGACTCTCATGACCACATGGCAAGGCGGCATCGCCGTCATCACAGGCGCAGCCTCGGGTTTTGGCCTGGAGGCCAGCCGCATCGCAGCGCGCCGGGGCATGCGCGTCGTCATGGCCGATGTGCAGGCTGATGCGCTGGAGGCCGCCGCCGCGGAGATCCGCGGCCTGGGGGTGGAGGTGCTGCCGTTCCGGCTGGATGTGTCCAAGGCCGCCGAGGTGGAGGCGCTGGCCCAAGCCACACTGCAGGCCTTCGGCACCCCCAACTTCGTTTTCAACAACGCCGGTGTGGGCGCTGGCGGGTTGATCTGGGAGCACACGCTCAAGGACTGGGAGTGGGTGATCGGCGTCAACCTCATGGGCGTGGCCCACGGGGTGCGGGTGTTCACGCCGCTGATGCTGGCTGCCGCCAAGGCCGACCCGGCCTGGCATGGCCACATCGTCAACACCGCCAGCATGGCCGGCCTGCTCAACGCGCCCAACATGGGCGTCTACAACGTCACCAAGCATGCGGTGGTGTCGATGTCGGAGACGCTTTACCAGGATCTGAGCCTGGTGACCGACCAGGTGCACGCCCATGTGCTGTGCCCGTACTTCGTGCCCACCGGCATCCACCGCAGCGAGCGCAACCGTCCCGACGCTTTTGCCGATGCGCAGGCCCGCCCCACCAAGAGCCAGCTCATCGCCCAGGCCATGAGCGACAAGGCGGTCACCAGCGGCAAGGTCTCGGCCGCCGAGGTGGCGCAGTTCGTCTTCGACGCGATGGACGCTCAGCGCTT
>Ga0068877_10002564_pt1 | contig 14605 bp, 16 predicted proteins | sample NOAtaG_FD_66437 | JGI IMG/M metagenome (GOLD analysis project Ga0068877, IMG submission 66437) | Freshwater lake microbial communities from Lake Erie, under a cyanobacterial bloom - NOAA_Erie_Diel6S_1000h metaG | ecosystem: Environmental > Aquatic > Freshwater > Lake | place: USA: Ohio, Lake... | reverse complement strand
GTTCGCGCGATTGAGCGATCGACTTGCCAAACACAAGCGAATCCGGCCGCGCGAAATAAACATGCTCAAACACGCAGTGCGACCTTTCCGCCACCGGCGCATACCGCTCCCGCGTCAGCCCCTCCGGCCCCACGATCACCATCTCTCCCGGCTCCACATCCGAGATGTAAACCGCGTTAATCAGATCAAAGGCACAAGTCTCACTCGCGAAAACATAGGCGATCTTGCCCCCGCTCATCTCCAGTTGCCCCATGGCCAGCGGCCGGAATCCGTTCGGATCCCGCGCGACAATCAATCGGTTCTCCGCGAGGAATACTAGTGAAAACGCCCCCTCCAACTGCAACAGCGCATCCCGCAGCGCCCCCGCCATCGTCTTCTCTCGCGAGCGCGCTACCAGATGCAGAATCACTTCCGTATCGCTCGTCGCCTGAAAAATCGATCCGTCCCGCTCCAAATCATTCCTCAATTGCGCCGCGTTCGTGATGTTTCCGTTATGCGCCACCGCAATCGGCCCCTTATTGCACCGCACCGAAAACGGCTGCGCGTTCAGCACCACCGTATCCCCCGCCGTCGAATATCGCGTATGCCCGATCGCCCCGTCCCCCTTCAACTCGCTCAACACCGGGTTCGTGAATATGTCCGCCACATGCCCCATCGCCTTGTGGCAGATAATCTCGTCCTCATGCAGAGAAGCGATCCCCGCACTCTCCTGCCCGCGATGCTGCAGCGCATGCAGCCCCAGATTCGCCAGCTTCGATGCTTCGGGGTGTCCATAAATCGCAAACACACCGCATTCGTCATGAAACTTGTCAAACATGCAAGGCCTCCTCGAGCGCTCGATCCCACCGGTGGTGAAGCTTATCGGTTGAAACGGAGATTACTTCATGCGAATTCAGACGGATCTTCAATAGCCCTTCCACCGTGCGCCCAATCCACAGCGCCTCCACCCCATGCCGCGCCGCGATCGCCTCCACTTCGGCCCTGCGCTCAGTGGCGATCAAAACGCGCGACGGCCCTTCATGATACAAAGCGATTTCCGGCCGCAGCCCGCTTTCAAAACTCACCTCGGCGCCCACGCCGCCCAGGCTTGCCTCAGCCAGCGCCACGGCGATGCCGCCTTCACCCAGATCATGCGCCGCCCGCGCCAGCCCGCCGACGACCACCTCGCGCGTTGCTGCCTGTACTGCCTTCTCGCGCTCCATATCCAACTTGGGCGGCACACCCCACAAGCTCTTCAATACCTGCTTGGCGTATTGCGTCCCGCCCATCTCCTGATCGCTCGCTTGCCCCAGGCCCCCAATCAACAGTACATCGAGACCGGCCGCGGGAAATTTCATCCCCACCGGCGGCGCCGTCCCCAGCAGCCCAACAATGCCCACCACGGGCGTCGGGAAAATCGATTCGCCCAGGGTTTCGTTATAGAGACTCACATTTCCGCCCGTAATCGGCGTATCAAAAAACGCGCATGCCTCCGCCAGCCCTTCGATGCCTTCCACCAGTTGCGCCATGATCTCCGGTCGCTCCGGGTTTCCGAAGTTCAGATTGTTTGTCGCCGACACCGGCAGCGCTCCCACAGCCGACAAATTCCGGCAACACTCCGCCACGATCAGCTTCGCGCCCTCCCGCGGATCGAGATAGCAATAGCGCCCGTTACCGTCGAGCGACATCGCCACCGATATCCCCGTCTCCTTGATTCGCACAATGGCGGCATCGCCCCCTGGTCCCGCCAGCGTATTGGTCTGCACCATGTAGTCGTACTGCTCCCAGATCCAGCGCTTCGAGCAGAGGTCCGCGCTCCCCATCAAGCCGAGCAGATCCGCTTCGAGGTTTGAGCTGGCGAATTCCGGCGCCTCGTAAGGCGCCGTCCGGTAGGGCTTCGTGTACGGGCGATGATAGAGCGGCGCCTCGTCAGCCAGATCCCGGTTCCGGATCTCAGCCACCACCACCCCGTTGTCGCGCACGCGCAGCATCCCGTCATCGGTCACCGTGCCGATCACCGCGCTCTCGAGGCCCCACTTGTCAAACACTGCGAGAATCTCACCCTCGCGTCCCTTCTCGGCCACCAGCAGCATGCGCTCCTGCGACTCCGAGAGCATAATCTCATAAGGCGTCATGCCGGTTTCCCGCTGCGGTACGTGCTTCAGGTCAAAGTCGATCCCTGTGCCGGCCCGGGATCCCATCTCGCTCGTCGAGCAGGTCAACCCGGCGGCCCCCATATCCTGTATGCCAACCACCGCACCCGTCCTCATCGCTTCCAGGCACGCCTCGAGCAACAACTTCTCCATGAACGGGTCGCCCACCTGAACCGTCGGGCGCTGCTGCTGAGAGGCCTCCGTAAACACGTCCGAGGCCATCGATGCCCCATGAATTCCGTCCCGCCCCGTCCGCGCTCCTACGTAGATCACCGGGTTCCCCACGCCGGTGGCCCGGCCATAGAAAATTTCATCGTGCCGGAACACACCGAGGGCAAATACGTTCACCAGCGGGTTGCCGTCATAGCTATCCTCGAACACCGTCTCACCGCCCACCGTCGGCACGCCAAAGCAGTTGCCATAGTGCGAGATCCCCTGCACCACCCCATCCAGAATCCGCCGGTTCCGCGCCCCGTTCTCCAGGCTGTCCAGAGGACCAAAGCGGATTGCATCCATCACCGCGATCGGCCGCGCCCCCATCGTAAAGATATCGCGCAGAATCCCCCCCACGCCCGTAGCCGCTCCTTGAAATGGTTCGATAAAGCTGGGGTGATTGTGCGACTCGATCTTAAAGGCGATCGCATATCCCTCCCCAATGTCGATAATCCCCGCATTCTCCCCCGGGCCCTGCAACACTCGCTCGCTCCGCGTCGGCAGTTTCTTCAGGTGCACCTTCGAACTCTTGTAAGAGCAGTGCTCGCTCCACATCACCGAAAAGATCCCCAACTCGGTCAGGTTTGGGTCTCGCCCCAGCAACTGCTGGATCTTTTCATACTCGCCCCGGGTCAGCTTGTGCTTCTTCAGCAGGGCGTCTAGTGCGTTCGAATTGGGTTCACTCATCGGGAAAGAGAAGCGTATGCGCTCACAATCGATTCAAATACCGCCAGGCCATCCGTGCCCGGCATTAACGGATCCGCCACCCGTTCCGGGTGTGGCATCATCCCCATCACGTTCCGGCCAGCCGACAAAATTCCTGCAATATCTCGCAGCGATCCGTTCGGATTCTCCACATAACGGAATACCACCCGGTCCTCCGCCTCTAACTCATCCAGTACCTGCGCCTCGGCCGTGTAACAGCCTTCCCCGTGAGCAATCGGCACCTGGATCACCTGCCCCTCCTTCAGCCGGTTGGTAAAGGCCGAAGCACTCGTCGCCGTCTCAAGCCCCACGGTCTTGCAGATAAACCGCATTCCTTGATTCCGGATCAGCGCCCCGGGCAGTATCTGTGCCTCTGTCAGAATCTGAAATCCGTTGCAGATTCCTGCAACCAGCCCGCCCGCGTCGGCGAACTTCTTCACCGCCTTCATCACCGGCGAAAAGCGCGCAATTGCTCCACAGCGCAAGTGGTCGCCGTAGGAAAATCCTCCCGGTAAGATCACTGCATCCAATTGGCTCAGGTTCTCGCTGTCGTGCCAGACAAAATCCGCTTGCTGCCCGAGATTGCGCGTGACTGCATAGTATGCGTCGTGATCGCAATTCGAGCCGGGAAACACTACGACTCCGAATTTCATGGGGGGAAACTCGATTCTAACAGAAAGGGCCGCTCTCAGAGCGGCCCTGGGGGGTCTAAATTTCGATTTCGTTTATGCCGTGGCAGCCTTCTTGCGTGCCGCCCGCTTCTTCTCCGCCGGCGGTTGACGATCACTCTTTTTCAGGTTCGGTTGCACGATCGACAGTACGAACTTCTTCTCACCCTGCTCATCAAACTTGATGCGGATGGAATCTTCCGTGCATTCCAGCACCGATCCAAGTCCAAACTTGGGGTGCTCCACCTGCGCGCCGGTGGCAAAAGCGGGTTTTGCGGCCATTTCAAGGAGCTCCTCTAGAGGATAAACTTTTCTTATTCTAGCAAATTGCCGTCATATGTCCAACCAGCTCAATCCTCTAATCCGCATCCGCGCCTTTTGTCTCAATTCGCCCGGCACCACCGAGGTGCTCCAATTCGGTCACCCCTTCTTCAAAGTTCGTGATAAACCCTTCGCGATCTATTCTCATCAGTCCGGCCAAAAGCTAAGCATCAAGGTCGAAAAACAGTCCCAGCCCATCTTTCTCGCCGATCCCCGCTTCCGCAAAACGCCTTACCTAGCCCGCCATGGCTGGATTAGTCTTGCCCTCCCGCCTTCCCCCGATTGGGAAGAATTGGAAGAACTCATCGAGGGTAGCTACCTGTTCGTTCAATCCTCTCTCAAGAAGGCGAAGAAGAAGCAAAAATAACCCTTGACTTCGCCTCTTCTTCGCTTTACTCTGAACTTCAAGCGAAGGAATGGCGAATATGACTCTCCCTCAAACAGGCCCCATTCATTGCGGACCCTCCGGCTGGGCCCATCCCCAATGGCAGGGTCTCTTCTACCCTGCGTCCCGGTCCAAGGACTTCCACCAGTTGGCCTTCGCCGCCCGCTTTTTCAATACAGTCGAGCTCACCAGCAGCTTTTTTTCCCCGCTTCGCTCCGAACATAGCCGCCTTTGGAGCTATCAGGTCCGTTCAAATCCCGCCTTTCAGTTCACGGCTCGCGCCTGGCGCAAACTCACCTTCGAAGCCTCGCCGGCTCCCCAGGAAATCTCCGCCTTCCGTGAAGGGCTCCGCCCGCTCGAAGAAGCCGGTAAGCTTGGCGCCGTGCTGCTCCAATTTCCCACTGCCTTCCGTTTTACGGCGGAGAATCGCACTCGTTTTCTGCATCTGCGCCGCGAGTTGCGCTCGCTGCCTCTGGTAGCCGAGTTCCGTCACGCCTCCTGGATGGAAGAGGACGCCCTCGCCCTACTGATCGATTCCCACACGGGCTTCTGTAACATCGACCAGCCCGACCATGCCCGCGCCATGCCGCCAACAGCCTTTCTCACCAGCCCCATTGCTTATACCCGCTTGTGCGGGCGCACATTCTCCGGCCCTTACCGCTATACAAGCGAAGATCTCGAAGACTGGGCACAGCGCATTCGGAAATCCAGTCGCCATGCCCGCCGCTCCTTCGTCGTGCTTGCCAACGGTGCCGGCCCGCACACCCTCGTCAATACTTTTCAGATGAAATCACTTTTGGGGTTGGCCACCGTCCGGGCGCCGCATGAACTCGTGCGGCGCTTCCCGGGCGAACTCGGGGCCTTCCGTCCCGACCGTCCTCTTCAGGCCGGTCTTTTCGACACGGTCGCCGCCTAAACCACTCCCCGCGCCTCCAGTTCGCGCAACAGTTGCCCCACGGCATCGGTGTGTTCTCCCTCGCCAGGCAAAACCATTACCCAGTCGATGTCCTCCCGGAACTCCCGTGTTGTGATGACCCAATCCCCTGGCAGCGGTGGCGATAATCCCAGCAAATCCTCAACCGACGGAAAGGTCCAGCGCCGCACCAGATACCGCGCCATCTCCCGGTCCGGCTTCAGGCCGCGCACGAGAAAGTGGTTGTCTCCACAAACAATCAGTCCAAGTGGGGTGAGCAAAACAAGAAGGAGGAATGGTAGCGCCAAGGGGAATCGAACCCCTGTTTAAGCCGTGAGAGGGCTCCGTCCTAACCGCTAGACGATGGCGCCACGCTGACCAATACGTTTATTCTAGCAAAGCCACGCCAGCTTGTGACCATACTCTAGCTATGCGGCTTCTGGCCTCCTTCGTTCTCTCCCTCCCGCTGTTTGCTCAAAACCCTGGCTGGACTAGCGAACGCGAATATGCCAATGTCCACGTCACCTTCGAATACAAACTGGCCCAATGGGCGGAAGCCGCCTTCGTCCTGCGTACCCCCAGCATAGGCCGGCCCGTTCAGCAGGGCATCGCCGTTTTCTTAGCCCATGACTTCCATCGCCGGCCAGGCTTGTACACCACCGGTGCCCTCGCCGGCCGGCAAGCTCCGCTGCAGCTGCTTCCCCCCAGCTTCGACCAGTGGCACAAACTCGATATCACTTTGAACGGAAACCAACTCACGGTTCTTCAAGACGGCGAGCTTCTACAGCGCGCCACACTCCCACACCAGTTCCTCCTCCCTGGCTATCTCCACTTCGCCGACCTCCTCCACCAATACGAAGTCCGCAACTTCTCAGTCCGCGAACTCCCCGATACAACAACTTTCCTCAAACAATGGAAGCCCTGGCGGCTGCGTGATGGCGGTTCCTGGCAAACCGGACCCGACTGGGCCACCGGCGCCGATGGCCATGGCATCCAATATGCTGCCCCCCTGCTCAGCAACTTCCTGTTCGCCGCGGAAATCAAATCCAGCAACAACGCCAACGGTGGCATCTTTCTGCGCGGTCACCCTGTCAAGGAACGCCACCGCGGCGTCGAAGTCCAAATCTACTCCCCTCTCGATTCGGTCTTTCCCACTGGGTCCATCTACGGCATCGAGCGCTCTCGCATCGCCAGTCCCACCGAAGGCCGCTGGTTCTACCTCCAGATTCTCGTCATCGGCCGCGAATGCAGGGTCTGGGTTGACGGTGTCGAGGTAGCCCACACCACGCAACTGCCTGAGTTCCCGGCCTTCGGACAAATCGGCCTCCAGATCCATATGGACAAAACGCAAATCGAATGGCGGCGCCTGCGCGCGCTCACGCTTTAGGCCGCGGCCAGTCCGCACTCTCCACCCGCGCTTTCTCGAACAACCCCGTTAACTCCCGCACTACTTCCGGCTTCCGGGCCGCCAAGTCCGTCTGTTCGCCCAGGTCCTGGCTCAAGTCGAACAATCTCACCTCGCCCGTCTTCTCGCGGATACACTTCCAGTCCCCTTTACGCACCGCCTGCGCAAATCCCCCTTCATGAAATTCCCAGTAGTAGTAGGGGTGCGTCTTCTTCGCTTTCCCCCGCCACACCTCCATCACATCCATCCCGTCAATTCCCTTTGGCGCGCTCGCCCCCGCCACCCCCGCCAGCGTCGGCATCACATCCCAAAACGCCCACGGCGTATCGTTCACCGTCCCGGCGGGTATCCGCCCCGCCCACGCGGCAATTGCCGGCACACGGATCCCCCCCTCCGTCAACGACCGCTTGATCCCCTTCAACGGCCCGTTCGAATCAAAGAATGCATGCTTGTGCCCACCCTCCTCGTGCGCTCCGTTGTCCGACGTGAAGACGATTAGCGTGTTCTCGTATAGTCCCTTCTCCTTCAACTTGTCCACCAATTGCCCCACCTGCCGGTCCAGCCGGCTCACCATCGCCGCGAAGTTTCTCTCTACCTGGGGCCAGTTCTTTCCTCCGTATGGGGCATCCTCTGGCACCTCCTGCCCGTTGCCCGTATCCCGCCCCAATTCATTATTGGTATGCGGGATCACCGACGTGTAGTAAAGGAAAAACGGCTGCCCCGCCCTTTGTCCGTCGAGCCACTTCATCGCCTGCCCGTGGATGACGTCGGGCGCGTAATCGCGCCGCCGCGTCCCCGTGTTCCCCACCAGTTCCACCAATGTGTCATTGTGCAGCAGCGCCTCCGGATAATACTTGTGCGCGTGCGTTTGTGAATAAAATCCAAACCACTCCTCCCACCCCTTCTTCGTCGGGTAGCCCGCCGTCCCCAGCGCCCCCAGCGCCCACTTCCCAAACATCCCCGTCCGGTACCCCGCCCCCTTCAACACCTCGGGGATCACCACATCCTCCTTCCGCAGCACCAGCTCATTCTTCCCGTTCCCCCTCACCCGCCCATGCCCCGTGTGATAACCCGTCATCAACGCACACCGGCTCGGCGCGCACACCGTCGACCCCGCATAAGCCGAAGTGAATCGCGTTCCCGCCGCCCCCAGCGCATCAATGTTTGGTGTCGCAATTTCCTTTTGTCCGTAACACCCCAGATCCCCGATCCCCAGATCGTCCGCCAGCACAAACACCACATTCGGCTTCGACCTGCCTTGAGCCAACCCAAGAGCCCCAACACTGCCCGCCAACCATTCACGTCGCGTCATGGGAGTATCCTAACCCCAATCCGCCTACAAATCTTCCGGCTTCAGCCCGGTCTTCTTCGAAATTTTCGCCAGAATCGCTGAACTCAACTCATCCCCATCGTGAAAAGAGAACGGGTAGTCCACCTAACCGTTTTTCTTCAGGATTCGATGCGAGATAACCGTCCTCTCATGCCGCCAACCCGCCAGCCCCACTCCGCGACGACGCTGGAAAAGATTTATTCCTGCAAGCATCCAGTACCAGCAACCGAACCAAAGCCGGACTTTCCTCAAGACGCTGCCGCACCGGATCCGCCGTCAGCGTCTCATACTCGGCATCCGTCATGCTCTCCCCGGTAAAGTCCACGGGCACAAGATAATTCCGCTCTTTGATCTGTAACCCATGCCCAGAGAAATAGAAGAAAGCCAAGTCCCCCTTCCGTAACCCCGCCGCAAAAGAATTCAACGCCGTCCGCATCTGTTTGAAGTTCGCATCCCTTATAGTCGTCACCTCAAAGCCCAACGTGCGCAGTGTCCTCTCCATCGCCAAAGCATCGTTCAAAGGATTCTTCAGCTTCCCCACACTGTAATTGGCATTCCCAATCACCAGGGCCATCCGTCGCTCCACCGGCACCACTTCCAAATCCCGCGTCCTTTGCGCCTGCCCCGCTATCACCACAATCAACATCAACATCAATTGCAGCTCACCACCTCCCGCCATACAACTCAAACTCTGAAGAAACAGCCGTAGCTCCACCCGCCTTAAGAAATTTGCAGGAACAATGAACCGTGCGAATACTAACTCAACTTCTCGTCACTTGCCTCTTGCCACAAATCGAACGATTGTCAAGACATGCTCGTGCCAATCACGCCGGAACAAGAAGCTCAGCTCTCCCGGATTGCTGCCAAGCAAGGAGTCGACCCCTCGTTTCTGGTGAAGCAAGCTGGTCTTCAATAGCTCGCTGAGGAACGCGACTTCCGCGCAGCCGTCCGCGAAGGCATCGCGGAAGCGGATGGCGGCGAGTGGCGCGATAGCACCGTTGCTATCGCCAGCCGACCCTTGTAAAAATCTACGATTTCATCCGTTCTTTGGTGGCATTTCCGCAATAGGCTCCCTTGGCTAGGAACCGGATACCAAAGAGCTGCTCTTCCTTCCCCTTCCTTACATCGCCGTCTACCGCATCAAAGACAAAGTCATCCAAATCATCCGCGTCCATCACACCTCCCGCCTCTCACTCCACCACCCCCACTCGGTATAAACTATCCCCCAATGCTCGACACGGCCATCATCGTCATCTACTTCCTCATCGTCTTCGCCATCGGCTATTACCATTCCCGCAACGAACGCAATACTCGCGATTACTTCCTCGCCGGCGGCAATGTCGGCTGGGTCGCCATCGGCGCCTCCCTGTTTGCCACCAACATCTCGAGTGAACACTTCATCGGCCTGGCCGGCTCCGGCGCCTCCACCGGCCTCGCCGTCGGTTGCTACGAGTGGTCCGCCAGCTTCTGTCTCTTCATCCTCGGCTGGCTCTTCGTGCCCCATTACCTCAAGAGCAAGGTCTACACCATGCCCGAGTTCCTCGAGCGCCGCTTCGGCTCCAACTGCCGCTGGTACCTCACCATCATTTCCCTCATCGCCTACGTCTTCACCAAAATCTCCGTCTCCCTCTTCGCCGGCGGCATCCTCATCCGCGAAGTCTTCGGCTGGGACTACATGACCACCGCCATCTTCCTCGTCCTCGCCACCGGTGTCTACACAGTCTTCGGCGGCCTCGCCGCCGTCATCTACACTGACCTCTTCCAGGCCGTTCTCCTCCTGGCCGGCGCCGTCATCCTCAGCTACCTCGGCCTCGACAAAGCCGGTGGCTTCGAAGGCCTCCGCGCCGCCCTCCCCCCGGACTTCTTCCACATGATCAAGCCCATCGATCACCCCGTCTACCCCTGGATCGGCACCACCCTCGGCACCCTCATCCTCGGCATCTGGTACTGGTGCACAGACCAGGTCATCGTGCAGAAAACCCTCTCTGCCCGCGGTGTCGAGGACGCCCGCAAGGGCGCCTTCTTCTGCGCCGGCCTTAAGATCCTCCCGCTCTTCCTCCTCGTTCTCCCCGGCCTCTGCGCCAAAGCCATCTGGCCCAACGAAGTCACCGGTGACAATGCCTACCCCCTCCTCGTCACCCGCCTCCTACCCCCCGGCCTCATGGGCCTCATGGTCGCCGCCCTCCTGGCCGCCCTCATGAGCAGCCTCTCGAGTGTCTTCAACTCCTGCTCCACCCTCATCACCATGGACATCTATAAGAAGCTCCATCCCACCGCCAGCGAAACCAAGCTCGTCAACGTCGGCCGCATCGCCACCGGCGTCATCGTCCTCATCTCCATCGCCTGGATCCCGCTCATCCGCGGTCTCAACAACGAGGTCTACCAATACCTCCAAAGCGTCCAAGCCTACGTCGGCGCTCCCATCACCGCCGTCTTCCTCACCGGCATCCTCTGGCGCGGCGCCACCCAAAAAGCCGCCTTCACCACCCTCGTCGCCGGCGGCCTGCTCGGCGCCGCCCGCTTCACACTCGACATCCTCCACAATGCCCTCAAAGTCGACCTCGGCCCCCTCAACGCCCTCGTCCAATTCAGCTTCCTCAACTACTCCATCCTCGTCTTCTTCCTCTGCGTCTTCCTGATGTACTTCATCAGCCGCGCCTCCACTCCCAAACCCCATTCCGAGCTCGAAGGCCTCACAATCGTTCCCGGCGGTGCCCTCGCTGGCTCGAAAAGTGAAATGATATTTACCGTAATCATCGGCGCCTCCACAGTCGCCCTTTGGATCCATTTCTCCTAGGAGTATTCCCATGAACCCCACCTCTCGCCGCCACGCTGTCCGTACCGCGTTTGCTTCCATGGTCGCCGCCGGCTCCGCCATGGCCCAACGCAAGGATGTCCCCGTACCCGCCAAGGACAACCTCAAGATCACCAAGCTCGAGACAATTCTCGTCAAACCCCGCTGGCTCTTCTTGAAAATTCACACCAACGCCGGTATCGTCGGCCTCGGTGAACCCGTCGTCGAAGGCCGCGCCCTCACCGTTGCCACCGCCATCAAGGAAATCGAACCCTACCTCGTCGGCAAGGACCCCCGCCCCGTTGCCCACCACTGGCAGGCCATCTACCGCCATGCCTTCTACCGCGGCGGCCCGGTCCTCACCAGCGCCCTGTCCGGCATCGACCAGGCCCTCTGGGACATCAAGGGGAAAGCTCTCGGCGTTCCCGTCTACGAACTCCTCGGCGGCCCCACCCGCAACCGCGTCCGCGTCTATGCCCACGCCGGCACTCCCGAAGTCATGCGCGAGCAAATGGCCAAAGGCTTCACGGCCTTCAAAACCGGCCCCATGGGCAGCCACGGCAAGAATCCTTCCGGCCCCAACCGCAACAACTTCCACCGCTACATGGAACCCCCCGCCGAAGTCGACTACATCATCGAACGCTTTGCCGAACTCCGCAAAGCCGTTGGCGATAAGGCCGATATCGGCATCGACTTCCACGGCCGCGTCGGCCCCGCCCTTGCCAAGGTCCTCATCAAAAAGCTCGAACCCTACAACCCCATGTTTGTCGAAGAGCCCATTAACTGCCAGGACCACGACCTCATGGCCGAGATCGCCCGCGGCACCCACATCCCCATCGCCACCGGCGAACGCGTCTTCACCAAGTGGGGCTTCAAGGAAGTCCTCGAAAAGCGCGCCGCCACCATCATCCAACCCGACCTTTGCCACGCTGGCGGCATCACCGAAGTCCGCCTCATCGCTGGCATGGCCGAGGCTTACTACGCCGCTATCGCGCCTCACAACCCGCTCGGCCCCATCTCCCTCGCCGCCGGCCTGCAAATCTCCGCTTCCATCCCCAACTTCCTCATCCAGGAACAGGTCTCCCTCGGCGAAGGCTACCTCAAGAACCCCCTCAAGGTTTCCAACGGCTACCTCGAACTCCCCACCGCCCCCGGCCTCGGCGTCGAGCTCGACGAAAACGCCATGGCCGACAAAATCGGTCACGACTGGCGTAACCCCGAAACCTACGACTCCTTCGACGGCTCCGTTACCGACTGGTAAATCACCAGCCTCGCTTCAACCATCACCAAAGGGGAGCCTCGCTCCCCTTTTTCTATTCCACTCCACACCTTCGCAACATACTCCCCAATAACTCTTCCTGCCCCTGCATCGCCCAGCGATACGAGGCCCCAGCTTTCTTCCGCCACTCCCCCGCCCGGCGGTACTCCTGACACCCTTCTCCCCCCAAGCCTTCCTCCAACCTTCCCCGGTACAACGCCAGTTCCATCTCCACCCCGGCACTGAACTCAACCCCAAATTTTCTCAACCACTCCACTTCCTCAACCAACAGCTCCTTCGCTTTCTCCCAATGCTTTTTCGCCAACATCAACCCGGCCCACGCCCGCATCGGATACAGCAACGACTGCCGCGCAAACACATTGCTCGGATCCGCCTGCGCCATGGCCTTGCGCAACTCATGGCCCTCCTCAAAGTACTTCTCCGCGCCCGTCCGATCCCCGGCCCACTCCAAAGCATTCGCATAGGCCACAAGGCTGAAGCCTAAATCCACCCGCGCACCGGCGTCCGTCGCATCCTCCTTTAACCTCTGCCGGTCCAGCCTCAGCGCCTCCCCGGCATGTAAGAGCGCCCCCTTCCCGTCTTTCGGATTGATTAAGTGCTTATGCACCAGCGCCATGTCCCGCATCGACTCCTTGTCCCGTGGGTTCTTCTGGAGGTTCCGCCCAAACCACTCCATGGCCTTTTCAAAACTCGCCACCTCGTTACCGTGCGACTGCGCCCGGATGAAGTAATAACTCCCAATTGCCCGGTTCAGGCGGTAGTCGTCCCCCACCCGTCGCCACATCTGCATCCACCGCCGTTCATACTCAAGCCACACCTCCCCTCCAGGCTTTCCCAATCGCGGCCAACCCTCATACTCCGAGAAAAACTTCGCTTCCCATTAAGCCCGCGCCCGCGCGGCATGATTTGGGTCGCGCTCGGAAAGCTCCTGCCACAAAGCCATCGCTTATGCCTGTTCCTCCCGCGCCCGCGCCGCATTCCCCAGATTGCCGCCACCCCCGGCGAACAACTCGGCCAGTTGAAGATGCGCCGTCGCCTGCAGGTCCTTGAGCAGCAGCATGGTCCTGTCCGATCCCTTCAGCCCTTCCCATTTCCTGAGCAGGTTTTCGAGCATGCGAACGCTCACCTCCATTCCCCCCGAAAGCTTCGACACATCCGTTCTCGCCGCTTCGATGGCACTGTTAAATACACGCAGCATCTCAAGCGTACTCGCCTCGGTTAACGCACTCATCTTTCGCGCCAACTCCGCCTGCTGCTCCGCCCGCTGCCGCTCTCTCGCCTACACAGGCCGGCCCTCCAAACACCGCTCCAGATCCCCCGCCAACTCACCCACGCTTCGATACCGCAACTCCGGCTCCATCGCGACCGCCTTCCTCAACACCGCCATCAACTCACCACCCACTCCCGCCTCCGGCAAGCGAAACCGCCCCGCTTCTTCTAACACCTGCCTCAGCCCCAGTTGGCTCCACCTCCTTGCCCTCTCTCCCGTCATCATCTCGTATAGAATCAGCCCCAGCGAATACACATCCGTCAGCGTGCTCACCATCTCCCCGCAAATCTGCTCCGGACTCGCATAATCCACACTGAACGCCCGCCGCAGCGTCATCGCTGCCTCCTCGCCCTGTTCATTGAGAATCTTCCCGATCCCAAAATCCAGCAGCTTCGGCTCCCCCTCCGCCGTAACCAGCACATTCTGCGGCTTCAGATCCCGATGGATCACTAGATTCGCATGTGCATACTCCACCGCCCCGCAAATCTTCAAAAACAGCCGCACCTTCTCGCCTATTCCGTATTCGCCCGCCCCCAACGCCTCGAGCAACGGCCGTCCCTCCACGTACTCCATCACAAAGTTCGGCGCATCCCCAGCCCCGCGCTCACATCCAGCAATCGTGCAATGTTCGGATGCTGCAACCGCGCCAGGATCCGCTCTTCCCGCAGAAATTGCTGCAATAACTCGTTATCCCCCAGGTGCAAAAACTTTCTCTTTTTTCTTTCGAATGTGCTGATATCCCGATGGAGGTTCGAAAAGAACATATGAATAAAGCTGTCAAGAAAGCCGCACTTAGGCTTTTGATTGTAGGGGCGATGGTTGCAACAGCGGCCTTCGCAATAGAAAGTCGGTGTTCGTCACGTGGAGACTTGTATTACTGGACCACGTACGGTTGGGTTTATGCAGGAAATTGCTAAACCTGCAGTCGCGTAAACTAACAAGCGATAAATGGATGAAATGTTTTGTGCGCGCCTTAATTGGCGCGCACAATTCTGGAGAAAGTCGAAATGATGAATCTATTGAGTAGATATCCCAAGGAAGTGTCAATAGTTTTGTGTAAGCCAGTTCTTCCTGGTTAGTTGCCCTTGTCAAGAACCATGCCGGATGGGGGCCGTAGCTGCAGGGCGTAGCGAAGCGAAGCCCTGCGGCGGAGGCTCCCATCCGGCGCGCCCTATGCAGCCCGGGCGGCT
>Ga0068877_10002563_pt1 | contig 14607 bp, 12 predicted proteins | sample NOAtaG_FD_66437 | JGI IMG/M metagenome (GOLD analysis project Ga0068877, IMG submission 66437) | Freshwater lake microbial communities from Lake Erie, under a cyanobacterial bloom - NOAA_Erie_Diel6S_1000h metaG | ecosystem: Environmental > Aquatic > Freshwater > Lake | place: USA: Ohio, Lake... | reverse complement strand
CATGTTACGGGGGCGGCGATTGTCCCGAAAGGTTTGCGCCCCTATGATGGGCCGGTGAACGAACCTTCGACACCGCCTGAGCGCCAACCCGTCCCCACCCGTCGCGGCATTTACCTGCTGCCCAACCTGCTGACCACCGCGTGTCTCGCCTGCGGCTTTTTCGCCATCGTCTCGGCGATCAACGGCGATTTCAGCGCCGCGGGGCTTGCCTTGTTCGTCGCCATGATTTTCGACGGCATGGATGGACGGGTCGCCCGCTGGACCGGCACGGAGTCGGTGTTCGGCAAGGAGTACGACAGCCTCGCCGACATGGTGTCGTTCGGGGTCGCACCCGCCCTGGTCGCCTACCAGTGGGGGTTCGCGGCAATTTCCGAGTACGGCGCAGACTGGGGACGATTCGGCTGGATTGCGTCGTTCGTCTACGCCGTGTGCGCGGCGCTGCGTCTGGCGCGCTTCAATGCCCGGGCAGCGACGGTCGACAAGCGTTACTTCGAAGGGCTGCCGAGTCCCTCCGCCGCCGGACTCGTCTCGGCATTCGTCTGGTTCTCCAGCGAGTGGACGGATCCGGGTTTGCTGGGCCTCAGCCTGACCTTCTCCGTGTGTCTGATCGCGGGTGGTTTGATGGTGTCGAGCTTTCCGTACACCAGCGTCAAGCAGATTGATTGGAACGCGCGGGTGAAGTTCTTCTATTTCGTCATCGTGCCGATCTCGCTCGCGCTTGTCGCCGTCGAGCCTTCGCCGATGCTGTTGTTCCTGTATTCGTGTTACGCGCTGTCGGCGCCTTTCATGTGGGTCGTGCGGCGCCTGCGTCGCGGCGGACCGCGCGGTCCGGGCGAATCGCCCGCCGGTCATGGTTGAGCGCGGCTTACGCAGCCAATACCTGCAGGCACTGGGGATCGACGAATGGGCGCGTCGCGTCCAGCCCGAAGTTATCGTCCAGCCCGAAGTTCTCGTTCAGCCCGAAGTCGTCGTCAGCGACGATTGGGCTAGCCTGCAGCACGCGGTCGCGACCTGTCAGAAGTGTGCGTTGCACTCGTGCCGAACCCAGACCGTGTTCGGTGTCGGCGATCGACAGGCCGAATGGATGGTCATCGGCGAAGCACCCGGGGCCGAGGAAGACGCCCGGGGCGAGCCGTTCGTTGGCGCCGCGGGGCAACTGCTCAATGCCATGCTGTCCGCCATCGGTCTTGCGCGCGAGAGCGTGTTCATTGCCAACATCCTAAAGTGTCGCCCGCCCGGCAACCGTGATCCCTCGCCGGCGGAGATTGCCGAGTGTTTGCCGTACCTGCACCAGCAGATCATGCAGGTGCGGCCGCGGCTGATCCTTGCCTTCGGTCGAGTGGCTGCGCAGAGTCTGCTCGGGACCGATCAGCCGCTCGGCGCCTTGCGGGGCAGCGTCCATGCGGCACCACCCCTCAACACCCCGGTGGTTGTCACGTATCATCCGGCCTACCTGCTGCGCACGCCTGCCGAGAAGCGCAAGGCCTGGGAAGATCTCAAATTCGCCCGTCGTATACACGCTGAACTTCGCTGATGGCCACCGCCGCCCACAATCTGCCGATGCCGCGTCTGACGATGCGCCGCATGCTCGAGCGCGACGTCGGGGACGTCGTGGTCTCCGAGCGCGCCGCCTATGCCTTCCCGTGGAGCGAGGGCATCTTTCGCGACTGTCTGCGGGCCGGGTATATCTGCCGCGTGGCCGAACTCGATCACCTGTTCGTGGGCTACGGCATTCTGAGCGTGGGCGCTGATGAGGCGCATGTGCTCAACGTCTGCGTGCATGCCGACTTCCGCTTTCGGGGGCTCGGCCGGCACTTGATGCTGCACCTGATCGATATGGCGCGATCTGCGGGCGCACGCGATCTGTTTCTGGAGGTGCGACCGAGCAATCCGATCGCCGTGCGTCTCTATCAATCTCTCGGTATGCAGCAGATCGGTGTGCGCCGCGGCTATTACCAGGCCGAGCACGGTCGCGAAGACGCGATCGTCATGCGGCTTACCCTGTAACCACGGCGGTGTAGCGGTGAATTTCGTCGAAGAAGTCGCGCGTCGGCGCACGTTTGCGATCATCTCCCATCCGGACGCCGGCAAAACCACGCTGACCGAGAAGTTGCTGTTGTTCGGCGGCGCGATCCAGCTGGCCGGCACGGTCAAGGGGCGCAAGGCGGCGCGGCACGCCACCTCCGACTGGATGCGGCTCGAGCAGCAGCGCGGTATTTCCGTGACCTCGTCGGTCATGCAGTTTCCGTACAACGACTGCATCGTCAACCTGCTCGATACGCCGGGGCACGAGGACTTTTCCGAAGACACGTATCGAACGCTCACCGCGGTCGATTCGGCGCTGATGGTCATCGACTGCGCCAAGGGTGTCGAAGAGCGGACGATCAAGCTGATGGAAGTTTGTCGGCTGCGCGACACACCGATCATGACCTTCATCAACAAGCTCGATCGTGACGGCCGTGCGCCGATCGAGTTGCTCGACGAAATCGAGCGCGTTCTCGGCATTGCGACCGCCCCGGTGACCTGGCCCATCGGTATGGGTCGTGAACTGAAAGGCATCTACCATCTCGGTGAAGACCGCATCTACGTGTATGAAGCCGGTGAGCGCGGACGCGTTGGCGAGAACGTGGTCATCGAAGGCCTGCACAGCGATGCGGGTCGCGAGTTGCTGGGCGATGCCGCTGCGGCGTTCGACGAGGAGATCGAACTGGTGCGTGGGGCGACGCAGGCCTTCGATCTGGCCGCGTATCGTGCAGGCAAGCAGACGCCCGTGTTTTTCGGGTCGGCGATCGCCAATTTCGGTGTCGAGGAGTTGCTCAGGTCCTTCACACGCTACGCGCCCGGGCCGCTGGCTCGCGCCACCCGGCAGCGGATGGTGCAGCCCGACGAGCCGAAGCTCACGGGGTTCGTGTTCAAGATCCAGGCGAACATGGATCCGGCGCACCGGGACCGCATTGCGTTCCTGCGCTTGTGTTCGGGTCGTTACAGTCGTGGCATGAAACTGCGCCATGTGCGGCTCGGCAAGGAGGTGCGTATTGCCGACGCGCTGACTTTCCTCGCTTCCGATCGCTCGGCGGCCGACGAGGCCTATGCGGGTGACATCATCGGTTTGCACAACCACGGCACCATCAACATCGGCGACTCGTTCACCGAGGGTGAGGAGTTGGGCTTCACCGGCATACCGAATTTCGCTCCCGAAATGTTCCGTCGGGCCGTGCTCAAAGATCCGCTGAAGATGAAGGCACTTTCCAAAGGACTCGGTCAGCTGTGCGAGGAGGGGGCCACGCAGTTGTTCAGGCCGTTGCGCAACAACGATCAGATTCTGGGTGCCGTCGGGCAGTTGCAGTTCGAAGTCGTCGCGTTTCGTCTGCAGGACGAGTACTCGGTGCAATGCGCCTTCGAACCGATCAGCGTGCACACGGCGCGCTGGGTACAGTGCGCCGACGACAAGATGCTCGCGGAGTTCCGCACCAAGGCCTACGAAAACCTTGCGGTGGATCACAGCGGGGCGCTCGTATATCTTGCTCCGTCGAGGGTCAATCTCGGTCTGATCATCGAGCGTTGGCCAGGAATCACGTTCCGCGAAACCCGCGAGCAGGCCAACTGACATGACGAGCCCGTACAAGCGCCGCGATACCGTGTCCTGGGCGCTGTACGACTGGGCTAACTCGGCCTTCGCCACGACCGTGCTGGCGGGGTTCTTCCCGGTGTTTTTCCAGCAGTATTGGAGCACCGGCGTGGACCCCACGGTCAGCACCTCCCGCCTCGGGTTTGCCAATGGCGTGGCGGGACTCATCGTTGCCATCCTGGCCCCGGTGCTTGGCGCCATTGCCGACCGATCCGCTGGGCGCAAGCGGCAATTGGTGGGCTGGACGGTGTTCGGCGTCGTCGGTACCGCAGCGCTCGGCTTCATCGGTTCGGGCGAGTGGTGGTGGGCGGCAGCCTGTTTCATGATGGGTTGCATCGGCTTCAATGCCGGCAATATCTTTTATGACTCCCTGCTGCTCGATGTGGCGGAGGACCGCGACCTTGATCGAGTCTCAGCCTTCGGCTATTCCATGGGCTATCTCGGCGGCGGATTACTGTTCTCGCTCAACGTATTGATGACCCTGAAGCCGCAGTGGTTCGGCCTCGATGGCGCGGCTGAAGCCGTGCAATGGTCGTTCCTCAGTGTCGCGGTCTGGTGGTTTGTCTTCATGCTGCCGGCAGCCCGCAATATCCGCGAGCGTCCCGTGGAAGGTCCGCCCGTCAGTCTTTACGTCGCAGCACGCGAGGGCTTGCGATCGCTGGGCGGCACCATCCGACAGGTTGCCCGGTACCGCGATATTTCGCTCTTTCTGTTGGCGTACTGGCTGTACATCGACGGCGTACACACCATCTACACCATGGCTGTGGACTACGGAGTGGCTCTTGGCCTGCCGAGCTCGAGTCTGCTGGCTGCCCTGTTGCTCACGCAGTTTGTGGCCTTTCCGTCGGCGTTGGCGCTCGGTGCACTGGGTAACCGCATCGGTGCCAAACGCGGCATTCTGCTGTGCATCGCGGTGTATCTGGCAGCGACCATTTACGGCTACTTCCTCGACTCCGTGCCGGAGTTCTTCGCCCTCGCCGTGGTGGTAGGGCTCGTGCAAGGCGGCGTCCAGAGTCTGTCGAGATCGTTTTTCGGTCGCCTCGTGCCTGACGGCAAGGCGGGTGAGTTTTTCGGTTTCTACAACATGATGGGTAAGTTCGGCAGTTTCGTCGGGCCATTGCTGATCGGGTCGGTGGCCTTGCTGACCGGGAATTCCCGCCTCTCCATTGCCTCGCTCGTCGTGTTGTTCCTGCTCGGCGGCCTGCTGCTGTGGTTCGTGCCCGAGTCACGCCGCCACGAAGCGAGGGCCGCATGAGTTCGAGTCGGATCCCGTATTTGCCCGAGGAGATTCCACAGGTCCGCAGTCGCTGGCGGCGTTGGGTGGGACTGCTCGGTCTGTCGCTCGCAGGGTGGCGGGTCGAGGGCAACCTGCCGAACCTGCGCAAATTCGTGTTGATCGTCGCGCCGCACACCTCTAACTGGGATTTCGTGGTGGGTTTTCTGGCCTATCTCGGCCTGCGGCTGCACAGCTCCTGGTTCGTCAAGCACACGGCACTGCGTTGGCCATGGGCGGCGCTCGGTCGACACTTCGGTGCTGTCGCGATTGATCGGGCGCATGCGGGCAACGTGGTCGGGGCATCTGTCGCCGCCATGAACGCAGCCGAGCGTATGGTGATTACGCTGGCACCGGAAGGTACGCGCAAGAAGGTGACGCACTGGAAGCACGGCTACTACCGCATCGCCGTCGACGCGGGCGTGCCGATTGTCACGGCCGCACTCGATTACTCACGTCGGCGCATCGTCTTCGGTGCGCCCATGACGCCGAGTGGTGATTACGCCGTCGACTGGCCAAAGTTGAGCGGCGCGTTCGATGCGCGCATGGCGCGTCACCCCGATCAGTTCTAGGCCGGTCCGCGGTCCAGACCGATCCACTGCAGTTCAGTCTGACGGCCACTCCGCCGGATCGAGACGGAAAGAGTCGCGCAGCAGCACATAGAGCGTCGGGTGCTGCTCGCGCAGGTCGCGCGGGCGCTCGAAGAAAAACTCGGCCGCTACCGCCAAAAACTCGGTGAGGTCCGTGGCGCCGTACGGATCGAGCAAGGTTGGCTCGCCACGATCGACCGCGCGGCAGAGCTCTGCGTGACTGGCCGCAAGCGCGGCGTGCGCTGCCGCATCACCGCCGGGGCGGCTGGCTTCGAGAAAGTGCGTGATCTCATGGATCACCACGTTGTAGCCGTCGTCCCGGGTCTCCGCGTCTTGCACATCGCGCCATGACAGCACCACCCGATCGGTATCGAGCGATTGACCTGCGAGTGCGCGGTAGCCTTCGGTGACGACGCCAGTGCTCTCGTCCTCGTCCTGTTCTTCGACGACGAATTCGTCCGGATGCAGCGTAATGCCATGCAGCGACTCGAACGGATACTCGTCGCTGCCGAGCGTGGGAATGCAGGCCTGTGCAGAGATGATGACGCGCATCTCGTCGGTGACTTGCAGGCCGCGGGCCCCCGTAAACGGGATGCGCTGCATGAACTCTTGCAGTCGCGGCATCAGACGCTCCTGCAGCGCGGGCGGTAGCCGACGATAAAGATGAACCTGATCCTGCAGTACCCGGGCGGGGTCGCAGGTGAGGGTGGGCTGCTCGGCTTCACGCTTGCGGCGGCGGCGACGCAACCACCACAGTAGGCCGAGCAGCAGAACGATGACGACGAGCAGACGCAGCATGGGAATCAGAGCAACTGTCTGACGCGGTCGAGCTGCTCCTCGAGGCTCGCCAGCGTTCGTTCAAAGTCCGCCACACGCGCATGCTCCTGAGCCACCACGTCGGCGGGTGCATTGCGTACGAAGTTGTCATTCGACAATTTCGTGCGCGCACGCTTGATCTCATCGCGCGTTTTACCGATTCGTTTCTCGAGACGGGAGGCCTCGGCCTGCGGATCGATCAGCCCGGCCATCGGAACGAATGCGCGCATGGTGCCGATCACAGCGATCGCCGAAGGCGGTGCGGTTGTGCCGCTCGCCAATACGCTGATCGATTCGGTGCCCGCGAGCCGCGACAGATACGCCGTATGCGTGGCGAGGCGCGCGATGTCCTCGCTGCCGGCTTGGTCGAGCAACACGGGGATCTTTCGCGAGGGGCTGATGTCCATCTCGCCGCGAATCTGCCGAAGACCGAGCACGAAGGTCTTGATCCACTCCACGTCCGCTTCGGCCGCCGGATCGCGCGGCCACTCCGCTGCTTCGGGCCAGCGGGCCGTCATGATGGTGGCCGCCGTATCCTCCGGCGCGCCGGAGGCGTGCCGCACGCGTTGCCAGATTTCCTCGGTAATGAAGGGCATCAGCGGATGCAGGGCGCGCAGCAGCGCTTCGAGCACGCGCTCCAGTGTCTGGCGAGTGGCCTGCTTGGCCTCATCGCTGACGCCGTCACCTTGCAGGATCGGCTTCGTCAGCTCCAGATACCAGTCGCAGAATTCGTACCAGGTGAACTCGTAGAGCGCCGAGGCCGCAAAGTCGAAGCGGTACTCGGCAAAGGCCCGATCCACGGCGTCGAGGGTTTGTCCGAGACGCGAGACGATCCAGCGGTCAGCGATGCTCGGCGCAGCTGTTGTGGTGGTCGCTCCCCCACGGGCAGGGTGCTCCTCGAGCATCATCAAAACGAAACGCGACGCGTTCCAAAGCTTGTTACAAAAGTTGCGATAGCCGCCGACGCGAGCGAGATCGAACCGCAAGTCGGCGCTTTGCGTCGCGAGCGAGGCGAATGTGAAACGCAGTGCGTCGGTGCCGAAGGCATCGATGCCGTCCGGGAAGGCTTTGCGTGTGGCCTTCTCGATGGCCGGAGCGAGTCGCGGCTGCATCAGTCCGGTGGTCCGCTTGCGCACCAGATCTTCAAGAGCGATGCCATCAACGATGTCGAGCGGGTCGATCACGTTGCCCTTGGACTTCGACATCTTCTGGCCTTCCGAGTCGCGGATGAGGCCGTGGACGTAGACTTCGCGGAACGGGACCTCGTCCATGAACTTGAGGCCCATCATGATCATCCGGGCCACCCAGAAAAAGATGATGTCGAAACCGGTGACCAGTACCGAGGTTGGGTAGAACCGCTTCAGGGTCGCCGAGTCCTCCGGCCAGCCGAGTGTCGAGAACGGCCAGAGCGCCGAGGAGAACCAGGTATCGAGAACGTCCTCGTCCTGGCGCAGCGCACAGCCTGCAGGCAGCGCGTGACGGGCGCGCACCTCGGCCTCCGAGCGGCCGACGTAGGCGCGTCCCGCGTCGTCGTACCAGGCCGGAATGCGATGTCCCCACCACAGTTGGCGGCTGATGCACCAATCCTTGATGTTGCGCATCCACTCGAAGTAGGTCTTCGTCCAGTTCTCGGGTACGAAGCGAATCGCGCCGGAGCGCACGGCCTCGATGGCCGGGTCGGCGAGGGGTTGGATGCGCACGTACCATTGATCGGTCATGTACGGTTCGATCACGGCGCCGGAGCGATCGCCGCGCGGCACCATCAGCGTGTGCTTGTCGATGCGCTCGAGCAGTCCCGCCTCAGTAAGCTCCTCGATGATGCGCGCGCGTGCGGCAAAACGATCGAGCCCCTGCAAGTGCGCCGGCGCTTGCTCGTTGAGGTGAGCATCCGGCGTGAACACGTTGATCTGCGGCAAGTCGTGTCGCAGTCCGACTTCGTAGTCGTTGAAATCGTGGGCCGGGGTGATCTTGACGCAGCCCGAGCCGAAGGCCGGGTCGACGTACTCGTCGGCGATGATCGGGATCGAGCGATTGGCAATGGGCAGTTTGACGCGCTGCCCGATGAGATGCGCGAAGCGCTCGTCAGCAGGATGAACTGCGACGGCTGCGTCGCCAAGCATGGTTTCGGGGCGAGTGGTCGCAACGACAAGATAACCGTTGCCCTGTTCGAGCGGGTAGCGAAGATGCCAGAGCGAGCCTTCTTCCTCGGTGCTTTGCACCTCGAGATCCGACACCGCGGTGCGCAGCACCGGGTCCCAGTTGACCAGGCGCTTGCCGCGGTAGATGAGTCCCTCTTCGTGCAGTCGCACGAAGACCTCGGTGACCACTCGCGACAAGCCCTCGTCCATCGTGAAGCGATCGCGCGACCAGTCCACGGAGGCGCCGAGTCGGCGCATCTGTCGGGCGATCGTGCCGCCCGATTCACCTTTCCATTTCCAGACACGCTCGATGAACTGCTCGCGCCCAATCTCTGCTCTCGAGGTGCCAGCCGCCTCGAGTTGCCGCTCGACGACCATCTGCGTTGCGATGCCGGCGTGGTCAGTACCGGGCTGCCACAAGGTGGGTTCGCCACGCATGCGGTGATAACGCGTGAGGGCGTCCATGATCGTGTCCTGGAATGCGTGACCCATATGCAGGGTCCCGGTCACGTTCGGCGGCGGAATCACGATGCAATAGCCGGGGCCCTCGCCGCGCGGCGCAAACAGGCCGGAGTGCTCCCAGCGCTCGTAAATGCGCTGCTCGATATCGCGGGGCGAGTACACCTTGTCCATGGTCGATCAGTCCTTCGGCGTTGACGGTCAGCGTCGGGCGCGATTGACCAGCAGGTCAGTGAGCAAGCCGATCGGGCGGCCGGTGCTGCCCTTGGCGGCGCCACTGGCATAGGAAGTTCCGGCGATGTCGAGATGCGCCCAGCGCAGTCCCTGAGTGAACCGTGCGAGGAACGCCGCGGCAGTCAGTGCGCCACCGTCGCGACCGGCGACGTTGGCCATATCGGCAAAGTTGCTACGCAACTGCTCGCCGTACTCCTCGGTGCAGGGGAGGTGCCAGGCGCGATCGTCGGCGCGCACGCCCGAGGCGACGATTTCGGCCGCGAGTGCATCGTCGTTGCTCATCACGCCGGTGTGATGGTGACCAAGCGCCACCACGCAGGCACCGGTCAGCGTGGCGAGGTCGATGACCGTGCTCGGCTTGTACCGACGTGCATAGTGCAGGGCGTCGCAGAGGATCAGTCGACCCTCGGCGTCCGTGTTCAGAATCTCCACGGTCAGGCCTGCGGCACTCGTGACGATGTCACCCGGCTTGACCGCGCGACCACTCGGCATGTTCTCGCAGGCGGCCACGAGTCCGACGACGTGCAGCGGCAGTTCCAGCTCCGCCACCACCGACATCGCGCCGATCACCGAGGCGGCACCCGACATGTCGAATTTCATTTCGTCCATCGCACCGGGGTCTTTGAGGGAGATGCCGCCGGTATCGAACGTGATGCCCTTGCCGACCAGCACGATCGGACCGCGCGGCGCCTTGGGCGACTTGTACTCCATCACGATGAACTTGGGAGGCTGATCGCTACCCTGGGTGACGGCGAGGAAGCAGCCCATTTTTTCGGCGCGAATATCGGCCTCCTCCAACACTTTGACCTTCAGTGCGGGGTAGCGCTGGCCGAGCTCCATCGCCTGATCGGCGAGATACGTTGGGGTGCAGACATTGGCCGGAAGGTTCGCCAGATCGCGCATCAACGCCGCACCGCGCCCGGCCGCATCACCGTGCCGCAAGCCGCGACGGGCCGCGGTCGCCGAGGCGCCCACGGGCCCGAACTTCAGCTCCTTGAGTGCGGGTGCCGGCGGTTTTTTCGCTGACTTCAGATCATTGACGCGGTACAGCGCCGCATGGGTAATTTCGGCCGCCGAGCGGGCGAACAGATAGTCGTCGAGATCGCGCGAGGCGGGACGGGTGAGGGCCACGACCGCCGATCCCACGCGCGTCTTGGATAATGCGCCGATCGTTGCATGCAAGGCCTTGCGCCAGCTGCGGCGCGTGACGGTGTTAGCGCCCTGGCCGACGAGCAGCAGGCGTGTCGCCTTGAGGCGCGGGAAGGCAGGCAGCAGGGCTGTCTCGCCGAGCTTGCCGGTGAAATCACCGTGTCGTAGCCACCGCGACAGGGCTCCACCGCAGCGACGGTCGATGGCGCGGGCGCCGGCAGACAACTCCCCGGAGTCGTGCACGCCGATGACGATGCAATCGGTGCGGGCGAGGGCGGGGTTGCCGGTGAGAATGTCGAACTTCATGGAGATCTCCGCTGCTGTAGGAATGACCTGCAACCGATGTGGCACCACCGGTCAGGCCGCTTGGCGTACCATTCTAGCGGTTTCCGGAATCCAACGGCCGTGACGCGACTCTCCCGATACATACTGCGTGAAACCGTAGGGACCTGGCTGGCGGTCACCACCGTGCTGGTGGTCGTGCTGCTGACGAACCAGGTCGCCACCGTGCTCGCGCGGGCCGCCGAACGCGGCTTCCCGAGCCATGTCGTGCTCGAACTCGTCGGTCTAGGCTTGCTGCAGAACCTCGCGATTCTGCTCCCGGTTGGCTTGTTGCTTGGCGTGATGCTGGCCTTCGGTCGTCTCTACCACGACAGTGAGATGACGGCGGTTGTGGCTTGCGGCGTCTCGCCCCGCGCCCTGTACACGCCAATCTTCATTCTGGCTCTGATCGTGGCCGCTCTGGTCGCCGTGCTGTCGCTGTACGTCGGGCCGCGGGCCGCCATGGAAGTTGAGCGCGTGCGCACTGAGGCCCTGCAGCAAGGCGAGTTTGCGCCGATCGCTCCCGGTCGATTCCGCAGCTTCGGTGGGGGTTCGACGGTGTTCTACGCGCGTGGCGTACAGGCGGACGGAACCTTGGAGCGGGTGTTCGTGAAGCGACTGCGCGATGATCGCTACGAAATTGCCGTGGCCGACTTCGCACGGCACGAGATTTCCGCCGATGGTTCGGTGCATGTGCTTACCCTCATCTCGGGTGAGCGTTACGAGGGCAACCCGGGCTCTGCACAGTTTCGCATCGTCCGTTTTGCGGAGAACGTCATCCCGGTGCAGGTGCCCGGGGTCGGTGCGAACGTGCCGAAGCTTGAAGCCTTGCCTACTGCCGCGTTGTGGACGGGCGACGATCCAGAGCGGCGCGCGGAGTGGCATTGGCGGGTCGCTGCACCGCTGATGGTGCTGATTCTGGCGGTCCTCGCCGTGCCGCTGTCTCGACTGCGGCCGCGGCAGGGGCGCTACTCGCGGCTCTGGCTCGCGATCCTCATTTACTTTTTCTACATCGGATTGGCGAGTGCCGCGCGGGTGTGGTTGAGCAAAGGCGAGGTGCCCGATGCGCTCGGTCTATGGTGGGTGCACGCACTCGTCATCGCCGTGGCGCTGGTCGTGATCAGCGCGCCTGCCGTGCTCGCGCGTTGGCGTCATCGCGATGTGGTGCCGGCATGAACACCCTCGATCGTTATCTCATTCGGGCGATCTTGGGTGGCGTGTTGACCACCATGGCGGTGTTGCTGTCTTTGGGTGCCCTGTTCGTATTGATGGGCGAGCAGGACGACGTGGGGGTCGGCAACTTCAGCACCCTCGATGCGGTGATGTTCACTGCGCTCAACCTGCCGCAGCAGGCGTGGGAGTTGCTGCCGATCAGCGCCTTGATCGGTTCCCTCGTGGGTCTCGGGGCGTTGGCGCGAGGGAGCGAGTTGACCATTCTGCGAGCCTCGGGGCTTTCGGTCTGGCGCATCGCTCGCGCGGCGGCCGTCGCAGGACTGCTGTTGACGCTGCTCGCCGCGCTGCTGGGTGAGTTCTTGGGCCCTCCGATGCAGCAGTTTGCCCGCCAGCAAAAGGCGTTCAGCAAATACGCGGATCTCAGTCTGCGCGGCACCGGTGACGCCTGGGTGCGCGACGGGGACCTCATCATCAACGTCGAACGCCAGACGGGTGATACCCAATTCGGCGGCATGGTCATCTACGAGTTGGACGAACGTTTTCGGCTGCGCGCTTTGGGGCGTGCCGCTGCGGCCAGCACGGCCGGGGAGGGGCAATGGACCCTCGAGCAGTACACCGAGTCCCGCTTTGCCGCAGATCAGGTCGCGGTGAACCGGACGGCGCGTCGCGCGTTGCAGTCTGAAGTCAGTGCTGAATTTCTCGGCATTGCAGCATCCTCGCCCGACGAGCTGCCGGCAAGCGATCTATGGCGGATGATCCGGCATCTTGAACAGAACAACCTCGATGCCAATCCGGCCCGCTTCGCGTTGTGGTCGCGGGTGGCGCGCACGGTGGCCACCGTGTTTGCGGTGCTGCTGGCTTTGCCGTTCCTCTTTGGCTCTTTGCGTGCGGCGGACTCCGGGACGCGACTCGCGTTCGGTCTCGTCATCGGAATAGGGCTCTTCGTACTGCAGCGCAGTCTTGAAAGTGGCGCTGTCGTGTTCAACGGCAACCCCGTGCTGTTTGCCTGGTTCCCGACGCTACTCATGGCGGCCGTGGCGATTGGGTTGATCGCGCGAACGCGTTAGGATGGCGGGCATGTCGGCGTCACTCGCTGCTCTCTATCCGCCTCTGGTCAAGCGCACGACGCTTATCGTCCGTGATGCCGAGCGTTCGGTGCAGTTCTATCGTGACGTGCTCGGTCTCAGTGTCTGGTACGACGATCACATCGAGTTGTCGGGCGTCGGACTCGCGGCTGGCAAGCGCGGCGATCAGACCCGCCTCGTCATCATGAAGGCGGTGGATCCGGTGGTCGGCATGATCGGGTTGCTGGAATTCACCCAACCGTCGCTGCCGCCGCCGCCGCCGCGGCGCCGCCTCGGCATCGGTGACATCGTCTTCGTCATGCAAGGCAAAGACGTGGCGGCAGTGCGCGATCGCGCGGTCGCCTTCGGTGCGACTATCCACGCCGAGCCGCACCGCTTCGAGGTTCGAGGGGCCGATGGCCGAATGTTGTCCATGACCTCGCTCAGCCTGTGGGACCCCGACGACTACTTCATCGAATACAACGAACGACACGAGGCGGCTTCGACATGAGCGTCCAGCAACCCTCCGAGCCGCAGCCGGCGAGCTCCGCATCGACGAATGCCGGGGCTTCCGGCCGACTGGTGTGGGATCTCCCGGTCAGAGTGATCCATTGGAGTCTGCTGCTGTGCGTGGTGGGAGCCTGGCTCACACGCGAAATCGAGGGCGATTGGTTCGCTTGGCACACACGTTTCGGCTATGCGGTCCTGCTTCTCGTCGCGACCCGACTGCTATGGGGTGTCGTCGGTACACGGCACGCACGTTTTGCAAATTTTGTACGCGGCCCGTCGACGATCCTCCGCTATGTGCGCGGCGATTCCGCATCGGCGCCGAGTGCGCCGGTGGGTCACAACCCACTTGGTGCGCTGATGGTGCTCGCGCTGCTCGGCTTGTTGCTCGTGCAGGCGGTCACGGGTCTTTTCGCCAACGACCAGATCATGGAAACGGGGCCGCTGTTCGGCTACGTCAGCAGTACGACCAGCGACCAGCTGACGACGGTGCACAAGCAGGTCTTCGACCTCATCATCGCAGCGGTCTTCATTCACGTGGCTGCGGCGCTGTTTTACCTCTGGGTGAAGCACGACAACCTGATCCTGCCAATGTTGACGGGCCGCAAGGGGTTGGACCGCGTGCCGGCCGGCGAGGAGATCCGTTCTTCGCGCACGGCCGTCGCCGTCGCCATACTGATCGCGCTGGGTGCCGTGTTGTACTGGATCATCACCACGGCACCCGAGCCGATGCTGTTCTCGTATTAGGAGGCTTGCGAGTCACCCGTAACGCGGTGCGGTTTCAAGTCTCGGGTCATTGCTCACAAAATCACCACTCGAGGGGGCGCAGATGGATTGGCAGAGACGCGAACTGTTGTTGGGAGGAGTCAGCACCTTGGCCTTGGCGGGCGTGGCGGCGGAGGCTGTCGCGGCGAATGCCACTGGTGGCAGCGCCGCTGCGACTGGCGCGGCCGCGGACGTCTTGAAGGGTCCTTATCTCGACCTGTCCACGCCACGCGGCAACATGCTGGCGGTGGCGCGAATGACGGCGGATCTCGACCTCACCAAACAGAAGACAGGCTGGTACAACGGCTACGTGTCGGGTGTCCGGCAGGGTGAACCCATCAAAGATCTGTTCGGTTTCGCGGGGTTCGGCATGGCGCGCTTGCTGCCGCACGAAAGCGGTACGGGGTATCGCAAGGTGCTTCGCGAAGTCGGCATCTACTACGACTTGAAAAGTGGTGAACCCATTGAGGAGTTTCTCAACCCGTACACG
>Ga0068877_10002558_pt1 | contig 14641 bp, 13 predicted proteins | sample NOAtaG_FD_66437 | JGI IMG/M metagenome (GOLD analysis project Ga0068877, IMG submission 66437) | Freshwater lake microbial communities from Lake Erie, under a cyanobacterial bloom - NOAA_Erie_Diel6S_1000h metaG | ecosystem: Environmental > Aquatic > Freshwater > Lake | place: USA: Ohio, Lake... | reverse complement strand
CCATGTTGTTGAATAAAAGCGCGTCGTTTCAGGCGCCCGCTTTTCATACAAAACGTACTATGAACTTTTTGAATCGAGCCGGGGGGCTTTGTTTACTGTTGGCGCTTCCGTTTTGCCTGGCAGCGCAGGATGAAGAACCTATTCTACTGGTCAATCCGTCGTTCGAAGACGAACCCAAGTGCTGCGAAGCGCCGGAGGGTTGGTACAACTGCGGCCGCTCCGATGAAAGTCCGCCCGATATCCAGCCGGGGAGCTTTCAGGTTGCAAAAACACCCTCCAATGGGGTGTCGTACGTCGGCCTGGTCGTCCGCGATAACGATACCTGGGAGTCGCTCGGACAGCGGCTCAGCCGGCCGATGGAACAAGGAAAATGTTACGAGTTTACGATTGATCTGTGCCGCGCGGAAGAGTACATCAGCCTGAGCCGTACGACCCAGGAGGAGGTGAATTACGCCACACCGGCCAAAATTTTGGTCTGGGGCGGTATGGGTTATTGCGATAAGCGGGAATTGCTATACGAAACATCCGTAGTAACAAATACCCGCTGGCTGGGCTATATGATGCGTTTTCAGCCGAAAAACGGCAGCTATGCTTACCTGACGTTTGAAGCGTATTTCAAAACGCCAATCCTGTTTCCCTACAACGGCAATGTGCTGATGGACAATGCCTCGCCCATCCGGCAAGTACCCTGCAAACCCAAGGTCCCGCCTGTGCCAACGGTACAAAATGAACCGGAAACGCCGCCGACGAAACCAAGTCCCGGCAAACCCCAGCCGCCCGCCAAACCGATCGTAACGGCGGAAGCGCCCAAAAGCGGAATTGACCGCTCCAAAATCAAAAAGGGCGATATCATCCGGCTCAATAAAATTTACTTCGAGGCCAATAAGTACGATATTACGGAAGCCAGTACGCCGGCACTGGAAGAGGTGCTGACCTTCCTCAAAGGAAATCCCGATGTATTCGTCGAAATCGGCGGCCATACCAATAACCGGCCCTCTACCGAATTCGCAGACGAACTGTCCGCCAACCGCGCAAAAGCAGTCGCAACCTGGCTCAATAAACAAGGTATCCCCCTCGAACGGGTGAAATATAAAGGATACGGCAAACGATACCCCATCGCCAGCAACGAAACGCCGGAAGGCCGCAGCGAAAATCAACGCGTGGAAATTAAGATCCTCAGTATGAACGGGGAGTAGATCAATCGCTCGTGCCGCGTCCAGCCGTTGGCTGGATGCGGCACTAATTCAATTTCTCCAAATCGCGAATCAATATCGTGTTGCGGTTGAAATGAATCAGGTTGGATTTGCGAAGCTCGTTCAAAATGGCTGCTACAGTCTGGCGACTGGCGCCAACCAAATTTGCAATGTCCTGCTGGGTCAAACTGTGCTTGATCATCGTCTCCAACCCCACCTGCCGACCGCGACTATCCGCGTTCTCTTTCAAAAACTCAACAATCCGGGTGCGCACGTCCTTCAAAATAAGGGACTCGCACTGCTTCTCGGCCCGACGCAACCGCTCGCCTAAACGCCGGATGACCGCAGCCGTCAAGTCCGCGTTTTGCTGCATCAACTTGCTAAATACCTCCAATGGCGCCCGAACGTACCACACGTCCTCGTGCATGGCGCCGGCAAAATCCGGACGCTCGGTCTCCCCGGCAAGGCACAACTCACCAAAAATGTTGTTCGGATGCACCACGTGCTTGATGAGCTCGCGCCCATCCTCCGTAAATACGCTAATCTTGACGCTGCCCTTGATTAGCAGCCCAATAAAATTACTCGGCGCATCCGCAAGGTAAATAAAGGCGCCCCGCTGAACCTTTACGAGCTCGGAACGCCCCGCTAGAAACTCTAGTTCCTGCGGACTTAAACCTGAAAATAAGGAGAATTGCGCCAAATAGGCGTGTGTAGATACAGGAGACATACGGGAAACATTTGGGTGAACACAGATTAAAATAATATCGCTAAATTATTTTACCCAAAACTGTGCCAACTATACCCCGCTATTCCCAAATAGTCCCTATTTTACCCCTCGCAATCAATAATTACCCTCTTTCAGGTATATCCGAAATCCGCAATCCGCAATCCAAAATGTTCGTCCATCCCTACTCCCTATTCTCCGACTACGATATCGCGCTCCTGCAGCGCGGCGCCCATTTCCGCCTGTATCGCAAATTCGGCAGCCACACGGTAGTCGTAGATGGCGAACCAGGGGTGTACTTTGCCGTTTGGGCGCCCAACGCCAAAAAAGTGTCGGTAACCGGCGACTTTAACCGCTGGGATGCCCAAAAACACGAACTGCTGCCCCGTTGGGACAAAAGCGGTATCTGGGAGGGCTTTATTCCCGGACTGGGAAAAGGCACGGTATATAAATACCACGTCACGATGCACAACGGCGCAGGCCTGGACAAAGGCGACCCTTACGCGCTGCGCTGGGAAGCGCCGCCCCGTACCGCCTCGATCGTGTGGCCGCTGGAGTACAGCTGGAACGACCAGTCCTGGCTCCGCGACCGCGCCGCCCAGGCCGACAAGCCCAAACCCTATTCAGTGTATGAGGTGCACCTAGGCTCCTGGAAAAAACTGCCCGAGGACGGCAATCGCTCCCTGAATTACCGCGAACTCGCAACAGAACTGGTACCCTACGTGCAGGAAATGGGCTTTACGCACGTTGAATTCATGCCGGTGATGGAACACCCGTATTTCCCCTCCTGGGGCTATCAGGTAACCGGGTACTTCGCCCCGTCCAGCCGGTTTGGCGCCCCGGAAGACCTGATGTTTCTCATTGACGCCTTTCACCAGGCGGGAATCGGCGTGATCCTCGACTGGGTGCCGTCGCACTTTCCCGGCGATATCCACGGACTGTACCTGTTCGACGGGTCGCATTTGTACGAATACGCCGACCCGCGAAAAGGGTATCATCCCGACTGGAACAGCTACGTATTCGATTACGGCCGCAACGAAGTGCGCGCCTTCCTCATCAGCAATGCGCTTTTTTGGCTCGACTACTATCATGCCGACGGCCTCCGGGTGGATGCCGTCGCCTCCATGCTATACCTCGATTACTCGCGCAAAGAAGGCGAATGGATACCCAATGTGTTCGGGGGACGGGAAAATCTCGAGGCCGTCTCCCTGCTCCGCGAGTTCAACGACACGGTGCATAAAGAATTTCCCGGCGTGGAAACAATCGCCGAGGAAAGCACCGCCTATCCCGGCGTCAGCCGGCCAGTCTGGGAAGGCGGCCTGGGTTTCGACCAGAAATGGATGATGGGCTGGATGCACGATGCGCTCAACTATTTCAAACGCCCGCCTATTTACCGCCGCTGGCATCAAAATGAGATCACGTTTTCCATGGTCTATGCCTTCTCGGAGCGCTTTATGCTGCCGCTCAGCCACGATGAGGTGGTACACATGAAGGCCGCGCTTTTATATAAAATGCCGGGCGATGAGTGGCAGAAATTTGCCAATCTGCGCGCACTGTTCGGCCAACAATGGACGCATCCCGGCGCCCAGCTGCTGTTTATGGGCGGAGAAATCGGCCAAACAACAGAATGGAGCCACGACCGCGGAGTCGTGTGGGAATTACTGCAGTACGACTATCACAAGGGCGTAAAAGCCTGGGTGAAAGCCCTGAACGAACTCTATGCCGCGCAACCCGCCCTTTGGCGAAATCAGTTTTCCCCCGAAGGCTATGAATGGATCAGCGGCGACGATACAGAAAATTGCGTCCTGGCCTATTTGCGCAAAGGCGACCCGGACGACAAGATGCTGCTGGTAATCTGCCACTTTTACACCAATACAATTGAAGAATATACCGTCGGAGTACCTTACCCAGGCGTCTGGACGGAAGCGCTCAACAGCGACGATCCGCGCTTCGGCGGGAGCGGCGTTACAAACGGGCCGCTGAAAGCCGCGAAGAAAGCCGCGCACGGCCGGGAATATTCTATTGCGCTGAAACTCGCGCCGCTGGCCGTGCAAATTTTCGTGGGAGAAAAACCGCCGCCAAAGAAAAAGACAACTGCCGCCAAACCGCGCCGCCAAACTGCTAAATAGCCTCGGCGCTTACCGCAAGAGGGTCACATCGCCCGTCATCTTTTCTACCCGACCGTCGGTGTACTGAACGAGCGCGTGCCAGAAGTACACGCCGACAGGCGCCTCCTCGGCATCCATGCGGCCGTCCCAACCGGCGGATGGCTGATCCGGCGGAAAATTCCGCTTTTCAAAAACCGTACGGCCCTGCCGGTCGAATACCTGAAGCAGTTCGATCGCGCGCACACCGCCGCTGCTATACAACGTAAAGAATCGGTTCGCACTCAAGGCAGCGTCTGGCATAAGCGCGTTGGGTACAAAAATATCGCGCCGGCGACTCACCGTGACTTGCAGTACGTCCTCAGCCGCACAACCATCCGCGTCCCGCGCAACAATCCGGTACTCCGTACTGAATCGCGGAAAAAGCACTACATCGTCGCCGCTTGAGAAAACACCATCAGGCGGAAAAAACGTCAGGGTCTCCACCGGCCGGTCAGCAGAAAAAGGTACATACAGGGTATCTCCCGTGAAAATTTGCTGGTCGGGACCAGCGTCGAAAATAAATTCGATGCCGATTGGCAATACGATTCCTTCCGGCTTTTCGCAGCCGTTGCCGTCAATAACCGTCAAAAAATAGGTGTCCGGAGACAGGTTTCCCCAAACAGACTGATAACTCGGCTGACTGCCGTTTAATCGAAATGAATAGGGCGGCAGGCCGCCAGAGGTTTGTTTTATTTCAATGCGACCGTTGTTTTCTCCAAAACACCTTTCGCTTTCTACGTCCAGCGAAACCGCAATCGGCGGCGGAGCAGCAAGCAGGGCGCTCAAAAAAGCGGGACACTGCTGAGCGTCCCGAATTTCGAGACTCGCCAAACCGGGCTGCAGGGCAATGGCCAGGCTGGCCGTTTCGCCGGAAGACCAAAGGTAACTGTAGGGAGGCGTACCGCCGCTGACAAAGGACTGCGCGCGCCCATCCGAGCCGTCAGCGCAGGCAACCTGAAATCCGTTGTAATTGGAAATAACCTGCAGGGTGGCAGACAACGGCAACGGCTCCGACACGCTTGCGCTCAGCACAGTGTCCATGCCCGCCGCATCGGTCAAGGTGATCTGATACGGCCCGGCCGAGAGGCCTGTAATCGTACCCATCGGCATCGAGCCGATCAGCGCTCCGCTGCCGGACAAGCCGGTTAGCGTATTTTGCCATTGATAACTGGCCGGCGTCGAACTCATCAACAAGGACATCTGTATCTGCCCGTCGTTTTTACCGGCACAGGTGGCCGCCGATGTGGAAAGGGTAGCCTGAATAGGCCCGCCGGACAGCGCCCAGGCGGCGGCAGGCAGGGAAGTTCCCAAAAAAATAACAAGAGCGGCCCGAAAGACGTTCATAGCAAAAACATTAAATTAGTCTGTTAGATTATTCCGGGCGGCGCGCACCGGTTTTTTGTCGGGTATGCGACAAAAAGCGTGCCTAATGTGTATTAAGGAATTATGTGGGACGGAGCGCTATGCCCATTCGTCTTTTTTCCTAAAAGCCACCCCCCGGAAAAAAGCCACGGGCGTGCCGTCCGCTTTTTCTACCCGGATCGCATAATTAGACAGGCTGTTCCCCAAATTCTCTTCTTGCGCCGTGGCGGTGAGCACATCGCCTTCCCGTACCGGCGCCACGTGTTCGATGGTACAGTGAATTGAAACAGCGTGACGGCCCTGAGAGTTGCAAGCAAATGCAAAAACACTGTCCGCCAGCGAGAACGTGATGCCGCCGTGCGCCACGCCGAATCCGTTCAGCATTTCTTTGCGCACTTGCATCCGGAGTGTGCAGGCGCCGCGACCAATAGACACGAGTTCCATACCCATCCATTGGCTGAACGGGTCGTTGTCGAACATACGGTGAAAAATTTCAAGCGGCGACATACAACTATTCATAAAACCGTTTTTCCTCCCGCACCATTTTTCGGAGCAGTCGGCAGCAGCGGTATCGGTCTTCGAGATATTCTACGTACAACGCGTCAAGTTTGCCCACGATGTTTTCAATCCCGATTTCGTCGGCCCAGGCCAGCAGGCCTTTGGGATAATTAACGCCGTTCGTCATCGCCCGATCAATATCTTCACGGGTTGCGATTCGGAGATAGAGTGCTTCGGCGGCTTCATTGATGAGCATCGCCAGAATCCGACTGGTGATCTCGCGGCCGAGATCGTGGTCGCGAACGGGTTCCGGTGCGACGGCATCGGGCCGGTAATCATAGAATCCACGACCGGTTTTGCGGCCGTAGTAGAGTGCGTCCACCAAGCGCTTTTGGGTGAAAGAGGGCTTGTAGCGCGGATCGTAATAAAACGCTTTAAAAACGGTCTCCGTGACGGTGTAGTTGATGTCATTTCCGATAAAATCCATAAGCTCGAAAGGGCCCATCCGAAAACCGCCGATTTCGCGCATCGCCCAATCTATCGTCGGCACATCCGCAATCCCTTCGTCGAGTATGCGCAAAGCCTCGCCGTAAAAAGGGCGCGCCACCCGGTTTACGATAAACCCGGGCGTATCTTTTGCCAGCACGGTATTTTTTCCCCAGGTATCTATCAGCTTGCGCGCGCGCTGCGTCACGGCAGGGTCCGTCTGTACCGCCGGAATGATTTCTACGAGGCGCATCAACGGCGCAGGATTGAAAAAGTGGATACCCAGTATGCGTTCGGGGCGCTTAAGCTGGGCGCCCATCGCAGCAATAGAGAGTGAGGAGGTGTTGCTGGCCAAAATGGTATCCGCCGAGACAACCGCCTCCATGCTTTTAAACGCAATCTGCTTGGCCTCCGGCTCCTCGACTATCGCTTCGATAACCAGGGTGCATTCGCTAAAGTCGCTCATGTGATCGGTGAATGCGATCCGGCTAAAGAGCGAGTAGGCGTCGGCGTCGCTCATTTTCCCTTTTTCCACCACAATTTTCAGCGACTCCTGGATCTTCTTCCCGGCCCGCGACAACGCGGTCGTGATGTTATCGCATATAATTACCTCGTGGCCGGCCGCAGCGGCAACCTGTGCAATCCCGCTTCCCATAGACCCTGCGCCTAAAATTCCAATCTTTTCCATTGTGCTGACTAATTCGCTGAATTTGAGTGGTATATAAAATATCGCTTGGGGCGACGAAATGACGGTCGCCACAGAAAATCCGGGGCTTCGGGCGCGGGTGCTTTCGGGCCGCAAAGGTAGCAAACCGCCGGTTGCAAAATGCTATTTGTACGCTTTTGGAATGATTGTTTTTGGAAAAACCAATAATTTTAAACAACCTTGTCGCCTGATTGACAGATTTACACCCATGTCCGCACCGCCATCTAAACGCATATTAGGAATAGACCCGGGCACGAATGTGCTGGGTTTTGCGATTATTGACGCCGATGCAAAGCATATCCAGGTGATTGAAATTGGCGTACTGACCTTTACGCACATCAGCGAGGCGCATACGGACAAACTCCGTTATATTTTTGAACAGGTTCAGGATATCATCCAACAATATTCGCCGGCAGAAATGGCCATCGAAGCGCCTTTTTTTGGAAAAAATGTGCAAGCCATGCTCAAACTCGGGCGCGCACAGGGCGTGGCCATCGCCGCCGGTATGGTAAACGGACTGGCCATCACAGAATATATGCCAAAAAAAATTAAACGCGCCGTCACCGGCAACGGCAACGCCTCGAAAGAACAGGTGGCCGGTATGCTCGAAAATATCCTGCACCGCAAGTTCCAGGAAAAATATTTTGACGCGACCGACGCGCTGGCCGCCGCCGTCTGCCACCATTTTCAGGCCTCCCCCACGCAAACAGGCCGCAAAACGTACAGCGGCTGGGCCGCGTTTGCCAAAGACAATCCGGAAAAACTCCGCTGAAAAGCAATCTGAATTTTGCCATCCGCAAACTGCTGTTTCGCTTATGTTCCACTATCTCTCCGCTTGTATTCTCAAACTCTGGGGCTGGAAAGTAACCGGCAAATACCGGTACGACCTGCCAAAATTCGTCATGGCCGTCGCGCCGCATACCTCCGCCTGGGATTTTCCGGTGGGCGCGCTGGTCAACAGCGCATACCGACTCCACGCCAACTATGTCGGCAAACACACGCTCTTCCGCCCGCCTTTCGGCTTTTTCTTCCGCTGGCTGGGCGGTATTCCGGTGGACCGAACCCAAAAGAACAATTTCGTAGCGGCTACTGTCGAGGCCTTCGAACGCGAGCCCCGGATGCACCTGGTCATCTCGCCGGAGGGCGCCCGCAAAAAAGTGGCGCGCTTCAAAACCGGTTTTTACCATATCGCCCGGCTGGCCGGCGTGCCGATTCTGCTTTGCACGTTTGATTGGGGCAAAAAAGAGGTGCACTTCGATCCGGAACCGTTCTATCCCACCGGCGACGAGGAGCAGGATTTGGCGTATATCTGGAATTACTTCAAAGGGGTGCCGGGTAAAGTTCCGGATCAGGGGATCGAATGAAGCATGGGCGGACAAACAGCGCCCTGCGCCGGGAGAATATGAAATGTGTGCTGTACCTTTCGGACGCGAAACGGATCGGCGCTCCTGCGCTGTAACTTCTCAATTTTCTTTATCATGTTGCCACGCCTCTTGCTGCTGCTGCTTTTGCCCCTCTCCTTGTGGTCGCAAAACAACAAAACGGTTCTCCAAATCGTCCCGCAACCGGTATCCGTGCAAACCGGCCAAAGCCAATTTGTTCTGAAACCGGATACCCGCATTTATTACCCGGATAACAAACCAGACTGGGCAGTCGTCGCACAGGCTTTTATGGCGCTGGCGCAGTCCTCCACCAAATACGCCCTCGTCGCCCAACCCTACAAACGGTCGCTCAAAAGCCTCGCCGAAAATGCCGTCTATTTTATCGAGGACGATACCATCAGCCATCCGGAAGGGTACCGGCTGGAAATTACCATCCAGCATATCACCGTGCGCGCCCGCTCCGCCGCCGGCGCTTTTTATGCGGTTCAAACGCTGCGGCAACTCTTTCCGCCACTCTTTAACTATAGCCGCGCACCGGAAAATTTTTCCTGGACCGCCCCTACCTGCACGGTGTACGACTATCCCCGTTTTTCCTACCGCGGCATGCACCTCGATGTGGGCCGACACTATTTTCCCGTCGCCTTCATCAAGCGCTACATTGACCTGCTGGCTATGCACAAAATGAACCGCTTCCACTGGCATCTCACCGAAGACCAAGGCTGGCGTATCGAAATCAACCAGTATCCCAAACTGCAGGAGGTGGCTTCCTGCCGAAAAGAAACGCTGATTGGACACTACAACGACCAGCCGCACCGCTTCGACGGCACGCGGTACTGCGGGTACTACACCCAAATGGAAATTAAGGAAATCGTGCAGTACGCCAAAGAACGATTCGTCACCATCATCCCGGAAATTGAACTGCCCGGGCACTCGCTGGCCGCCCTCTCCGCGTACCCGGAACTCGGCTGCACCGGCGGCCCGTATGAGGCGGCTACCAAATGGGGCATCTTTGACGACGTTTATTGCGCCGGCAACGACGAGGTGTTCCGATTCCTGGAAGGCGTGCTCACGGAAGTCTGCGCGCTTTTCCCCAGCGAATATATCCACATCGGCGGCGATGAATGCCCGAAAGAACGCTGGAAAGCCTGCGCAAAATGCCAAAAACGAATCCAGGAGGAAGGCCTGAAAGATGAACACGAACTGCAAAGTTATTTCATCCGCCGGGTGCAAAATATCCTCGCAAAACAAGGCCGGAAAATCATCGGCTGGGATGAAATCCTGGAAGGCGGACTCGCACCGGGCGCCACGGTTATGAGCTGGCGCGGCATCGAGGGCGGCATCGCCGCCGCCAAATCCGGCCACGACGCCATCATGACGCCCGGCTCGCATTGCTACCTGGATCACTACCAGAGCGACCCGGAAACGGAGCCGGTGGCCATCGGCGGATTCACCACGCTCCAAAAGGCGTACAGCTACGAACCAATACCGACAGAACTCTCGGCAGAAGAGGCAAAGCACATCCTCGGCGCTCAGGGAAATGTCTGGACGGAATACATGGAGCGCGCCGATTATGTAGAGTATATGGCCTATCCGCGGGCAATCGCCCTGGCAGAAGCAACCTGGTCGCCCAAAGAACTCCGAAATTGGGCGGATTTCGCCACCCGCATGCTCACGCATTTCACCCGACTCGATATGCTGGGCAGCACTTATTCCCGGGCGTTCTACGACGTCAGCGCAGCGTATGATACCGGCAAAGTAAGCCTGCGCGCCGCACTGCCCCTGCTCGAAGTTCGCTATACCCTCGACGGCAGCGAGCCGGATAAAAAAAGCGCGCTGTACCTCGAACCCTTCGCGATTGAAAAAAGCGTGACCGTCAAGGCCGCCGCTTTTTACCAAGGGAAAAAACAAGGCGCCACACTCCGCGCCGACATAAACCTGCACAAAGCAAGCGGCAAACCCTACACGCTGTCCAAACAACCCGTGCAGTACACCGGCGGCGAAACTTACGCCCTCACCAACGGCGCCACAGGCGGCGCCCGAAGCTGGGGCAAATGGGTGGGACTGGCCGGCTATGACCTGGATCCCGTCATTGATCTGGGGCAAACAGTTGCGATTGACAGCATCAGCACCCATTTTATGAATGCAAAAGCCTCCTGGATCTACCCGCCGCGCAGCGTGGAAGTGTGGGTGTCGGAAGATGGAAAAAATTTCACCGCAACAGCTCGGCAGGACCTGGACGCCGACGCCCTACAAGGGGTATCGGTGGAAAACGTGCGGATTGCTACGCCCGGCGCGCGCGGCCGATACCTGAAAGTGCTGGCCAAAAATTACGGCCCAATCCCAGCCGGCGCAGCCGGCGAAGGCAACGGCGCCTGGTTGTTTCTGGATGAAATTATCGCACACTAAGTGACAAAGGTCTTGTTCGAAACCTACGCCCGCGGCAAACTGCTGATCACCGGGGAATATGCCGTACTCGACGGCGCGCTGGCGCTGGCTGTGCCGGTGCAACGGGGGCAGTCGCTGCACGCGCAAACAAGCGCTCCAACCGGTTGTCTCCACTGGCGCGCCCTGGAGGAACAGGGCCACTGCTGGCTGGAAGCAACCATCAGCCTGCGCGATTTCGAAGTCCGGGAAACCAACGACCCGACTACCGCAGCAAAATTGCAAAAACTGCTGCAAGCAGCCCGGCAACAAAACCCCAACTTTCTGACAAATGAACCAAACGCCGCCGTACAAACCCGCACCGACTTCCCCCGCGCCTGGGGACTCGGCACCAGCAGCACCCTGGTGGCCGCCGTGGCAAAATGGGCAGCCGTAAATCCCTACCGCCTGCTCGCCGACAGCTTCGGCGGCTCAGGCTACGACGTCGCCTGCGCGTATGCAAGCGGCCCAATTTTATACAGGCGGAACCCGGACGGCGCGCCCGAAGTGCACCCGGTCACTTTCCATCCGCCCTTTGCCGGGCAGCTGTACTTCGTGTACCTGGGGCAAAAACAAGACAGTCGCGCCGGAATCAGCCGCTACCGGGCCGTGGCAGGCGAAGCGCAAACACTCGCCGCCGCCCTGAGCACCCTCACCGAACAGGCGCTGCGCGCCGATACCCTCCGCGAATTTGAACAGGTGTTGGAAACGCACGAACAACGTATTTCGGAGGCCCTCCAACTGCCGCAGGCAAAAGACGTGTATTTTAAAAATTATTGGGGCGCAGTGAAAAGCCTCGGCGCCTGGGGCGGCGATTTTGTGCTGGCAACCAGCGCGCGGACGCCGGAAGAAACCCGCGCCTATTTCAACGATTTGGGCTTCCAGGTGTTTATTCCGTGGAATGAATTGGCGCTTTAAGCATGTTTAAAACCTGTCTATGCCGACTGTCTGGTACAACGCCGCTGTCTCCCGAATCGAAACCGCCGCACCCAATGTGCGCCGTTTTTGGCTCCAAATGCCCGAAAATCAATTCCTGGATTTCGAGGCCGGACAATTTATTACCCTGGACCTCCCAATCGGCGAAAAACGCCTGCAGCGCTGGCGCAGCTACTCCATCGCCAACACGCCCGTGCCGGGCGGCGCCCGCGAACTGGAACTCTGTATCGTGCGATCCGAAAACGGCGAAGGCACCAAATACTTGTTCGACGCCGTGCAACCAGGCGATACCCTGCGCTTCAAAGGCCCGGAAGGCGCTTTTGTACTGCCCGAAAAGATTGAACACGACCTGGTTTTTATCTGCACCGGCACGGGCATTGCACCATTTCGAAGCATGATTCAACACCTGATCGCTACCGGCAAGCCGCACCGAAGTATCCACCTCATTTTCGGAACCCGATTCGAAGAAGGTATCCTCTACCGGCAGGAATTTGAAACGCTCCGGAACACCCTCCCCGACTTTTGTTACGATGTCGCGCTGTCCCGCGCGCCGAACTGGCCCGGCCACCAGGGCTATGTACACCAGGTATATTTAGAAAAATACCGCGAAATGCGGCCGGATATCGCCTTCTATCTTTGCGGCTGGAGCAATATGATTGACGAGGCCGTCGCTAATTTGTTGACAAAATTGGGCTGCGACCGACGGCAAATCCATTTTGAACTGTATGGTTAGCGCAAAAATCGCTGCGTTTTTCTTACTTTCGCCGCTTGAAAAGCAGCGACTACGCAGCCGGCTGCGCACATCAAAAGCGAACTGACTGCGCCCCCGCACAAGCACTTACAGATTATGTCCAAACGCAATCAATTCAAGCAGCCTGCCGGAAAACAACCGCCAACCCGGAAATCCACCGCCGCACACACCGCCGACGCGCCCGCCCTCGCCCGGTACGGGTGGATCGGCCTGCTCGCCGCCGCGCTGGGCGGCCTGTTGTACGCCAATACCATCGGACACCAGTACTGCCTGGACGACTACTCGGTCATCATGGACAACTGGGTGGTGAAAGGCGGACTGAAAAATATTGGCACCATTTTCAGCACCGAATACCGCTACGGCGCCTGGAACAGTCCAGGCTCGCTCTACCGCCCGCTTACGCTCACCATGCTGGCCCTGGAATACGGCCTCGCGCCCGAAAAACCCTGGCTCAGCCACCTGATGAATATCGTGTTTTACGCCCTGACCGGCGGGATGCTCTGGCTGACGCTCCGGCGGATGCTGGCAGACTATACGCCCTTGTTGCCGGCGCTCGCCACGTTGCTGTTCATGGCCCACCCGGCCCACACGGAGGTCGTGGCGAATATCAAGAGCCGCGACGAAATTGTCGCACTGTTGCTGAGCATCACCGCACTGTATTCGATTTTTAAATATTTCGACCACCGGAAGGCTGCCTGGCTGGCGCTGGCTGTGCTGTTGTACGGACTTAGCCTGTTCACCAAAGAGAGTGTAATTACTTTCCTCGCAATTTTCCCGCTGTCTATCTGGTTTTTTACCAATAAATCCCTGAGCGAAAACCTCAAAGTGTCCGCGCTGTTCCTGGCGCCGGCAGCCTTGTACCTGATTGTCCGGCATCGGGTGCTGGAAGCGCAGGCTTTCCCGGAAGTGTATTCTATCCTGGATAACTTCATAATCGGCGCCAAAAATTCCTCCGAAAAACTCGCCTCAGCCTTCTTGATGTGCGGGCGGTATTTGTGGACACTCGTTTTCCCGCACCCGCTGATATCCGACCTCGGCTACCCGCAGATGAAGCCGGTCGGTTTTGGCGATTGGCGGGCAATACTCGGGTTCCTGGTTTACGTCGGGATGGGCGTGTGGGCTTTGATGAATTTATCGAAAAAGCATTTTCTAGCCTACGCCATCCTGTTTTACCTCGCCGCGTTTTCTCTTTTCAGCAATGTCCTGATGACGATTGGTACCTCGTACGGCGAACGCCTGCTGTACGGCCCCTCGCTGGGCTTCGCCATGGCGCTGGCCTGGGGACTGCTCCGCCTGGCCAAGGTGGATTTTAAAAGCCAGGATCTCAGCAGTGGCGGCAAAGCCTCCCTGGCGCTGGGCGCCGGCGCCGTCATCCTGGCCCTGTACAGCATAAAAACGATCACGCGCAATCCAGCCTGGTATGACAGCTATAGCCTGTACCTGGCGGATATTGATCGGTCGCCCAACTGCGCAAAACTGAATTACCACATCGCGCTCGAAGAAGCCAAGCGCGGGCAGGACGAAAAAACCAGCGCCGTGACCGACCGCGCATTGGTGGAAAAAGCCATCGCGCATTATACCAAGGCGATCGAATTGTACCCGGAATACCACGACGCCTTCGGCAGCCGCGGATTGGCGTATTTCCGACTGCAAAATTACGACAAGGCGTTTGACGACTACCAAACGGCCCTGAAATACCGCCCGAACGACGCCCGCGTCCTATCGAACCTAGGCTTTATTTACTTTATGCGCCAACAAATTCCGCAAGCGGAAGAAGTGTACCGAAAGGCCATCGCAGCAGACCCCCGTTTCATAGACGCCCGGCGAAACCTGGGCGCCGTACTGGCCATGCGCAAGGACTTCGACGCCGCCATCGAACAATGGAAAGAGGGCCTGAAGTACGAACCGGAAAATCCTACGCTCAATTTTTACATCGGATCAGCGTACAAAGATTCCGGCAGACCCGAGCTGGCGCAACCCTGGCTGGATAAAGCGTCTAAATTGGATCCCGCTCTCAAATAACTACCCACCCCGT
>Ga0068877_10002556_pt1 | contig 14644 bp, 14 predicted proteins | sample NOAtaG_FD_66437 | JGI IMG/M metagenome (GOLD analysis project Ga0068877, IMG submission 66437) | Freshwater lake microbial communities from Lake Erie, under a cyanobacterial bloom - NOAA_Erie_Diel6S_1000h metaG | ecosystem: Environmental > Aquatic > Freshwater > Lake | place: USA: Ohio, Lake... | reverse complement strand
GGGGGTCAGCAAACCATTGCCAGCCCGCTGCCGATCGATTCTGGGCCGTTTGTGGGCCAAGAATTTTCAACTCGTGAGGCCGCTTTTCGAAACAGCGAGTTTTTCAACAAGTTCCTAGGAACTTGTTGAAAAATGCCTCTTGCCCGGCTTTCGATCCTTATCTTCACTTCTTCGTACGAAAGATTTGATAAGTTCTTAAGCCGGTCGAGGCTCCGCCTGATGCCGGAAATCATTGATTTCCGGCATTTTGCCTGCGTTTAGGCACACTGCTCCCGCAGGGTTTTGATTCGGAGAAGATTGTAAGCGGCCGCCGTGTAGGTAACCAGCCATCCAACTTTGTCGAGTCCGCGCAGTTTGACCTTCTTCAGTCCACCAGTCTGCTTCATCCATCCAAAGGCCTTCTCGACCAGCCATCGCTTGCTGAGGCTCATCCGATAGCCCTCATGCCTTGTCGTGCGGCCATCGATGGCGCTTGTCCTACCCTTGTTGTTTTGTGCCACATGCGGTGTCACACCCAATTCACGAACCGTCGTCACGAAGTCTTTGCGGTCATAAGCCTTGTCGGCTCCCAGCGTGACGCGCTTGCCGGATCGCGCAATCTTGGCCGCCATCAACAAAGCGGCATCCGCCTCCGCATGTCCATCGGCCTGGGTGCTCATTTCTTCGCGGATCAAACCATTGCGATTCTCGATCACGATATGGCCAAGGTAGCTCAGCTTGGCTTCTTGCCCATGTCCCTTCTTATACGGCCTCGCCTCCGGGCCGGTCTTGGATTCGTGCGTTTCGTTGCTCCGCTTCTCGCCGTGGAACTTGCCGCCATCCTGGGGACCTTTCCCATCCTTCCGCTGGAAGCTTTTCTGTCCAGCCCAGGCTTCGATCAGCGTTCCATCCACCGTAAAGTGTTCGTCGGACATGAAGCCGGATGCTAACTGGTTCACGCGAGCGAAAAACTGTTGCGCCACCTCTTCATTCAGCAACCGTTCCCGGTTCTTGCTGAACACCGCATGGTTCCACACCGGTTCATCGATCTCCAAGCCGATAAACCAACGGAACAGCAAGTTGTAATCCAGTTGCTCCATCAACATCCGCTCGCCGCGCACGGAGTAGAAGATCTGCAGCAACAGTGCCCGCAGCAATCGCTCCGGCGGAATCGATGGGCGCCCCACCTGGGAATACATCCGCGAGAACTCCCCGTCCATACTCTTCAGCAACCCATCCACCAGTTGCCGAACTTTCCGTAAAGGATGGTCCTGGGCAATCCGTTCTTCAAGACTCACGTAGCTGATCAGCGATGCCTGGTTCTGGTCGTCTCCGCGCCTAAACCATAGATGCTCGGAAATGTTCCCGCGTCACAGCCCCCGGCGAGTTTTTTCAACAAGCTCCTAGAGCGTCTTGAGGGAAAGGTAGAAATCCTTGACTTCGCGGTCGCCGCCCTTATGGCTTAAGCGCTCCGCGACTTCCGTGACAGTCTTGGGCGGAGGTACGACAACTTTTTCGCCCGGCTTCCAGTTAACCGGCGTGGCGCAGGCATTCCGGTCAGCGGTTTGCAGGGCTGTGAGTAGGCGCAGCACCTCATCGATATTCCGCCCAACATTCATGGGGTAGTACACGAGCGCACGGACGACTCGCTTGGGATCGATCAGGAAAACAGCGCGTACCGTGGCGGTAGCGCTGGCGCCGGGATGCAGCATGCCGTACAGGCGGCTCACCTTCATGTCGAGATCGGCGATCATCGGGTAGGGGATCTCCACGCCGAGAATTTGCTTGAGGTTTTCGATCCAGGCCAAGTGGGAGTGGATGCTGTCGACACTCAGGCCAATCAGCTTCGCGTTGAGAGCGGCGAATTCGTTCTCACGGCGCGCAAACTCGGTCAACTCCGTCGAACAGACGGGGGTGAAATCGGCGGGGTGGGAGAAGAGCACAACCCATTTGCCCTCCTGCCACTCGCTGAACTGCATGGCGGCGGAATGCGTGGTGATGGCCGTGAAGTCCGGGGCGAGGTCGCCAATCTTCGGCATGGGCTGGATGGTTTCGCTCATGGCAGCGATTGTACCAATGGCGGGGCGGCGGGGCCGGGGCGAATCTAGGCCCGTGCTTCGCGCACGCGGAACAGCGCAACGAACAGGGCCGCGCAAAGCACGGTGAGCACCAGCGGCACCAGAAACACGCGCGTGTAATCTACTTCCGAGCCCACACGGCTCCAATCGCTGACCGCGCCGGCAAACCAACTGCCGACCACTAGACCCGCCCCAAGCAGCACGAAGGCGATCAGGCCCTGAGCGCTGGCCCGTACATCGGGCGGGGCGATCTGATCGACATAGATATAGCTGGCGGTAAAGAAGCATACGTAGCACAGCCCGTGCAGTGAAAGCGAGGCGAGTACCAGCCAGAGCGGGCCGCCGAGAGCGAAGATGGCATAGCGCAAGGGCCAGGCAAGAATGCCGACCATCATGGTGCCGCGAATGCCCCATTGCTTGAGCATGCGCGGAAGAAAGAGCATGGTGGCAATCTCGGCCGCCTGCGCAATCGCCATCCAGGCCGGGGCGCTGCCCGGGGCGATGCCGATCTTATAAAGGAAGGGCCCGGTGAGCACGAAGTAAAACATCAGTTCCGTGGCGACAACAAAGGCGATGCCGAGGAAGATGGCGAATTGTGGGTCCTTCAGCATCTTGAGGGCGCCAAGGAAGGCGAGTGGGCTTTCGCCCTTTGCCGCCGGAGGAGTCCCCGGCAGCAGCAGGCACCAGAGACCCATGAGCACCGACAGGCCGCAGCCCAGCCACATGCCGTCGAATCCACCCAAGGGCCCAAGCAGGGACGGCATCCATTCGCGCAGCCCCACGCCCAGCAGCAATCCCACTACAATCCAGCCGATCGTGCCCCAGACCCGCACCAGACCGAAATCGCCCTCGGCCGCGGGCATGTGGTGGAAGCAGATCGAATTGGTCAGCGCCAGCGTTGGGCCGAAGAGCATCGCCCAGACGCACATCCAGATCCAGACGTTTTCATAGCTCCGCGCTGTGGCCATTACCAAAAGCGGCACCGCGCCGGCGAGATGGAGAATCGCCAACAGGCGGTCTGTCGCCAGGTAGCGGTCGGCGATCTGTCCGGCGAGAAAGGGCGCCACCATGCAACCGATGGGGAGCAGCGCGTAGATGGCCCCCACCTGGCCATCGGAAAAGCCAAGGACCTTGCCCATGTAGGCCGAAAAGTCGGGATACCAGCTGCCCCAGACCATGTATTCGAGGAACATCATTACGCTCAAGCGAAACCGGATCGACATCATTGCACTTTCTCTCCTGCCAAGTACTTTTTTCCGCACCCGGCATTTTCTACCTGCCCGCCACCGGCGGGCCGCCACCAGATCCTCCCTATTATCAATTACTTCTCTCACGGCGAAACTTTGGCAGGGAGACTGCAACCCGAATGGGCATGACTGCCCAAAGCCTGCCTGACGTCCGCCCCCTGACCAGGGAAGATTACGCAGCCTCCTACCAGGAGGGTTATGCGAAAACCGTGCGCTTTCTCGCCTCCACCGGCGCTCCGCCCGACCTGGCCGAAGAAGTCGCGCAGGCGGCCTGGGCCCGGGGCTGGGAACGTCTCGGGCAACTGCGGCAAGCGCAGGCGCTTCCTTTCTGGATCAACTCGATCGCCAAGAATCTGCTGCGCTCGGACTGCCGCAAGCGCCAGCTGTCGGCCGAACTGCTCGACAACACGCTCGTTGCCGATCCGCTGGAATCCGAGCCCATCGACGCCCAGCGTGTCTTCGCGGGTTGCTCGGAGACCGAGCGGGAATTGTTGCAGCTCTATTACGTCGAGGGCTTCACCTCGCGGGAGCTATCGGAAAGCATGGGCCTGTCGGCCGTCGGTGTGCGGGTGAGGCTGACTCGATTGAAAAGAAATCTGGCAGGCAAAATGAACCGCGACGCGGGGGCCGGCCCCGCAATGGAGCAGCAGGCCGCGTAATATCGGACGCGCGTATAATCAGAGCGTGGTGAACTTAGCCGTGGTTCTCGCCCTGTTCGCACAAAGCACGGCCACCTTCGAAGGCTCCATGGTCTACGACGTGGCAAATGGGCCGGTGAAGTATGAGCAGCCGCCGGATAACGAGATCTCGAAGCTGCGGGCGCGCCTCAGCCATGAGCCGCGCCACGGTTATCTGCTGAGCCTGCTGCGAGCCCTCAACATTCCCCTGTCAAGCCAGACTCTCGTCTTTTCGAAAACTTCCTTTCAGGCCCCACTCATCTTTCCGTCCGCCCCGCGGGCCATCTTCTTTAACGACGACACTTACGTGGGCTGGGTGAAAGGGGCCGATTATCTCGAGATCTCGACGGCTGACGCGAAGCTCGGCGCCGTGTTTTATGTAGTCGAGCAGGAACCGCGAGCGAATCCGCGGCTTACCCGTCATGACGACTGCCTGCAGTGCCATCACTCCGCGCGTACCGCCGGTGTTCCCGGGCACATTCTCCGCAGCGTCTATACGCAGCCGAGCGGACAGATCCACACCAACACTTCCAGCTATTTCACTGACCAGCGCAGCCCTTGGGCCGAGCGCTGGGGAGGCTGGTATGTTTCAACTCCCGTGAGCTTTACGCACCTGGGCAACCGGCTCTTTCCCACCCTCGAGACGAGTCATCCGCTGCGGCCCTTTGACTCCCCGTCCTGGCCCGCGCCCACATCCGACATCGTTGCCCACCTGGTGCTCGCCCATCAGGCAACAGGGCACAACTACCTGGCCCGCCTCAACTACGAAACGCGCTCGGCTCTGCAACTGCAGCATGTGATGAATGAAATGGACCACAAGCCCGACGTCGAAGCGTCCTGGAGCGAATCGACTCAGCGCCGGATCCGGAATGCGATCGAGGCCGCCGTCCGCTATCTCACCTTCGCCGATGAGGAGCCGCTGCCGCGGCCGATCAAGGGCGATTCGAGCTTCAGCCGCGACTTTTCCTCGCCCCACCCGCTCAAGAAGCTCAACCTCAAGACGCGCGTGTTTGAATATCCACTCTCTTATCTGATGCTGTCGCGCGTGGTGCAGGGCCTCGATTCCTTGATCCGGGCCAAGCTCGAAGCGAGGCTCGAACAAGTGCTATTGCACGAAGCCGGCCGGGGGGATTTTGCCCGGCTCGACGCCGTCCGGGCCCGCGAAGCCTGGGCGCTATACCGCCATGCCCACGCCCGAAATTGACCTGCACGGGCACCATTGGGTCAACACGATTGGCCACTGCGCGGGGATCATTGTCTTCGCCACCCTCTTCGCCCTGATCTACCGCGACGCCCGGCGCGCCCGCACCCGCCCCCGTCTGTTGCCCCTGGCCTCAACGCTTCTCGCCCTGGGCTGGGATCTGGCCCTGCTGTTCGGTCTGGCCGTGCGGACATCGAGTCCGTTCTGGGCCAACACGAGCGCGGCGATCGCTTTTGCCTGCCTCAGCCTTCTGCCCGCCGTGCTGCTCGACCTTGGCCTGCTCGGGCGGCTGCCGGCACTGCGCCTCGCCGGCTACATTCTTGGGGCGAGTTGCGCGGTCCTGCACCTGAGTGAGATCTTCCTGGAGGGTCCCGACATACACAGCGCGGCGCTCATTGTGTTGTCCGCGGGCTTCGCCGGGCTCGCCGCCATCAGCTTTGTGCGATTGCGCAAAACATCGGCGGCGGCTTCCCTGTGCCTGTTTCTGTTGTCCATCTCCTTTCTACATTTCCGCGATGCGGCCGAGGCGCATCACCTCGCCCGGGAGATCGTTCTGCACCACGCCGGGATCCCCATTGCCTTGTTCGTCGTGCTGCGTGACTATCGCTTCCTCCTGCTCGATGCGTTCTTGCGCCTGGCGGCCTCTGGCGCGCTGGCCAGTCTCTTTGTCGGGCTGTTGTGGCAGTGCCGGCCTTGGCTCGCCCGGCTCACCACCTCGCCCGACCCTTTCTGGTTTGGCATTTTTCTGGTGCTGGGGGCACTCACACTGTTTGCTTTCGCCCATGCGCGGGACCAGTTGCAGGGCTGGCTCACCCGGCGCGTTTTCCTCCGCCGGGATCCGCAATATCTCACCCACGCGCTGGCGAATCTCGATGGCGACGAAGCGGCCGTGCTCGATCGCGCCGCCTCCCTGATTGCCACCTACTTTCACGCCGACCGCGGCACCGTCTCACTCACTCCGCCAACCGCCCCCGCCGATGCCGCCCTCCCACTCCGCTTTCTCAAAGGCGACGAAGCCTGGCTCTGCTTTTCCGGGCGCCGCTTTCTCTCCGAGGACTTCGAGGCCCTCGATCGCCTCGCGCCGCTCCTCGAGCGGGAAATCGACCGCGCCCGCACCCGCGAGCTCGAACGCCTCATGACCCGCGCCGAATTGCAAGCCCTCCAGGCCCAGATCCACCCCCACTTTCTCTTCAACGCCCTCAATGCGCTTTATGGCAGCATCCCACGCTCGGCCGCCGATGCCCGCCGCCTCGTGCTCAGCCTGAGCGAGGTGCTGCGCTACTTCCTCAACACCTCCCGCTCCACCGTCCGGCTCGAGGAAGAACTCGCGATCATTGAAGCCTATCTCGAAATCGAAAAAGCCCGCTTGGGGCCCCGCCTAAGCACTCGAATTGTAATCCCCGAGGACTTGCGCTGTGTTCCCATCCCCTTGCTCAGCCTCGAACCGCTGGTTGAAAACGCGATCAAACACGGCATCGCCCCCCAGCCCGGTCCCGGCATCCTCACCCTGTCGGCCGCCCGCCAGGGTCCAAGCGTTGTGCTCACCGTGCAAGACACCGGCCCCGGGCCCCTCCCCGCCGGCACAAATGATTCCAACCGGGTTGGCCTGGAAAATGTCCGCCGCCGCCTCGCCCTCCATTACGGCGCCCGCGCCACACTGGACCTGACCGCCACCGCCAACGGCGCCTGTGCCACGCTCACTTTACCCTTGCCGGATTCGCAGGCGACAATGGTGACTGCCGATGAACGCGCTCATCGTTGACGACGAACCCCTGGCCCGGCAAATCCTCCGCGAAGAACTCGTGGCCCTCGGCGGCATTTCCATAATCGGCGAGGCCGAGGACGGCCACAGCGCCCTAGCCGCCATTGCTTCGCGCAAGCCGGATCTGGTTTTTCTCGACATCCAGATGCCCGGCATGTCAGGGCTCGACGTGCTGCGCGCCTACAACGGCGGAGAGCATATCCCGGTCTTCGTTTTTGTCACTGCCTTTGATGAACACGCCCTCCCCGCGCTCGAGGCCGGCGCCGTCGATTACCTGCTCAAACCCGTATCCCAACCACGGCTCGAGCGCGCCCTCGATAAAGCGCGCCGGCTCTATCGTCATCCGGCCGGCTCCCTGGAGGCCATCGCCCGCGCGCAAAGCGCCTTGGGTTCCTCGCCAGCTTCCCCCGCCCCGCTCCGCCGCATCGTCGGCCGCTTCCGCAAGGAATACTATCTGCTCGATGCCGAAGAAGTCCTCGCCTTCCAGGCCGAAGGCGAACTCGTCTGGATCCTCACGCGGAAACAGAAATTCCTGGCCAATCAAACCTTGAAGGCCATTCAGGAAAAACTCACTGGGCTGCGCTTCCACCGCATCCATCGCAACGCCCTGGTCAACCTCGATCACATCCGCAAAATGGTGCCCCTGTCGAGCGGACGCTGGCTGCTCACCCTGTCCGGCGGCCAGGAATTTGTCGTCTCCAAGCGTCAGGCCCACGCCGTCGAAGGAGTGCTCAACTGCTAGCCTTGCCTAGCGGTTTACTTGCGCCGCCGATTCTCCCGTATAGCGCTCACCGAGCAGCGGGATCCGCTCTGCCGCGTCACTGAACTCCTTCAATTCGCTGCCTTCAAACCGGTGCATGGCGGCGAGCAGATTTTCCCTCAGGTGCGCAAGCTTGGTCGTTCCCGGGATCGCCACCACCCATGGCTTTTGTGCGCGGAGCCAACTCAGCGCCACTTGCGCGGCCGTCAGCCCGCGCTGATTTCCATAAGCCGTCAAATGATCAATCATCGGCCAGTTAGCCCGAATCGCCTCCGGCTGATAGCGCGGTAGAGTTGCCCGATTGTCGTTCTTCGGATGAAAGCGGCTTCTCTCGTTGATGTACCCCGACAAATAGCCCCGGCAGAGCGGGCTATACGCAACAAAGCCGATGCCCAGATCCTCACACGTCTTCAGTACTGAGTCTTCCACTGGCCGCCACATCAGCGAGTATTCGCTTTGCACGGCCGTCAAGGGTTGTACCGCATGCGCCTTGCGGATTGTTTCCTCCTTGGCCTCGCTCAAGCCAAAGCGCCGCACTTTCCCTTCCGCGATCAAATCCCGCACGGTTCCGGCAACATCTTCAATCGGCACCTGCGGGTCCACGCGATGTTGGTAGAGCAGATCGATATAATCCGTCCGCAGTCTCTTGAGCGACGCTTCCACGACCTTGCGGATGTGCTCCGGCCTGCTATTCAGTCCGGCCATGGCCCCGTTCTGAATCTGAAAGCCGAACTTGCTGCAAATCAGGATTTTCTTTCTCACCGGCTCGAGCGCTTCCCCAACAAGCGACTCGTTCGTGTATGGCCCATACACTTCCGCCGTGTCGAAGAGAACGACCCCTTCATCCACCGCCTGCCGCAGCAGCGTGATCATCACCTTGCGCTCCGGGATAAAGCTCCGGTGATAGGTCATGCCCATGCACCCCAAACCGATCGCCGGCATCTTCAGGCTGTGCCGGCCGCTTCCCAAAATCCTTAGTCTCCCCTCGGCCTGGGCCGAGCCCACGGCTACCGCCAGTGTTCCCTTTAAGAAGAAGGCTCTGCGGCCGGTCAAACCCTTCGTATCTTGCTTGCTCATCAGTTCCTTCCTTAACGGTCGATCCACTTTTGCGCCGCCTCCGGGTAGCGCTCGCCGCTAATCACCATCGCGGCGGTCGCCGTTTCAATGCTGCTGAGGTCCTGCGCGGTGAGTGTGAGTTCTGCTGCCTTCAGGTTTTCCTCCAGCCGGTGCCGTTTCGTCGTCCCCGGAATCGCCACGATCCAGGGCCTCTGCTGCATCACCCAGGCGAGCGCCACCTGCGCCGGCGTCGCTCCCTTGTCTTGCCCGATTCGCTCAAGCAACTCGACGATGCCGCGGTTCGCCTTGCGTGCCTCCGGCGTGAATCGCGGCACCACGCCGCGAAAATCACTGCTGTCGAACTGCGTCGTCTCATCGATCTTCCCGGTGAGAAAACCTTTCCCCAGTGGGCTGAAGGGCACCAAGCCAATCCCCAATTCCTCGAGCGCCGGAAGAATCTCGGCCTCCGGTTCCCGCCACCACAACGAGTATTCGCTCTGCAGTGCTGTCACGGGTTGCACTGCGTGCGCCCGCCGGATCGTTTTCACACCCGCTTCCGACAAGCCGAAGTGCCGCGCCTTACCCTCGCGGATCAAATCCCCCACGGTTCCCGCGACATCCTCGATCGGCACTTTCGGGTCTACCCGGTGCTGGTAGAGCAGATCGATCATCTCACGCCGCAGACGCTTCAGCGAGCCCTCCACCGCCTCGCGAATGCGCTCCGGCCGGCTGTCGAGCCCCACATGCTTTCCGCTTGCCGGATCGAGGCGAAAGCCGAACTTAGTGGCGATCACCACTTCCTGCCCAAAGGGTTCGAGCGCTTCCCCGGCCAGCTCTTCATTGGTGTAGGGCCCATACACTTCCGCCGTATCGAAGAAGGTCACGCCCTGCTCGACCGCCGCCCGGATCAGCCCCTTCATCTCCTCCCGGTCACCCGCGGGACCATAGCCAAAACTCATCCCCATGCATCCCAAGCCCAAGGCCGACACACTCAGTTCACTCGTTCCCAGTTGCCGCTTTTGCATTGCTCTTTCAGTCTAGACAGCTCTCCGCTTTCCAGATATCCCGATTCTGCCAAATAATTGCCTGATTCTGTCGCGCTCGCATCATTTTGCTTCCCTTCCCGGGACCTCGCCTGTACTCTCAAAAACAGATGCAGCAAACCACTGAACTCCGCGCTGCCCTCTGCCGCCGCATTGACGCTCTGCTTGGCCGCCAGGAGAAACTGCATACTGCCATTGCCGGCCTCACGCTCATCCGGCGTGTTCGCCCCACCGCGCCTTCCTGCATCACCTATGAGCCCAGTCTTGCCCTTATCGCTCAGGGCCGGAAGGAGGTTATTCTGGGAGACCAAACTCTGATTTACGATCAATCCCGCTACCTGCTCACCTCCGTCGACCTGCCCATCCTCAGCCGCATCCGCGCGGCCTCCGCGGCCAAACCCTTCATCGCCCTCGCCCTGCGCCTTGACATTCCCACCGTGCGCGAGATCCTCAGCCGGTCCCAGTTTCCCGTTTCCCATTCGCCCCCTCTTCGGCCTGCCATGGCCACCGCCGAAACGACGCCGGAAATCCTCGACGCCTGTTATCGTCTCGTTGGCCTGCTGAGCCAGCCCCGCGAGATTCCGGTGCTCGCGGATCTGTTTCAACGCGAAATCATCTATCGCGTCCTGCAAGGCCCGGCCGGCGCCCGTCTCCGCGCCATCGCCACCCTCGATGACCCATGCCATCGCATGGCGCGCGTGATCCACTGGATTCGAACTCATTATGCCGAGCCCCTGCGGGTGCAAGATCTGGCTGGATTGGCCGGCATGGGCGTTTCCACTTTTCACCACCACTTCCGCGGCCTCACGGCGATGAGCCCCTTGCAATTCCAGAAACAGTTTCGCCTGCAAATTGCCCGCGCGCTCCTGCTGACTCACCACATGGATGCCGCCAGCGCTGCCTTTGCCGTGGGCTACGAGAGCGCTAGCCAGTTCAGCCGTGAGTATCGCCGCTTCTTCGGGCAATCTCCCATTCGCGATGTCCGCTCGCTGCGAGCAGCAGCCGCCAACGCAACTGTCCTTCTCCCGGAACCCGGCGATTGAGCGCTTCTGTCCAGCCCGTGCACCCCTTGCCGGCCTTCTATCGGGGATCCCGCACCACCACCTGCGTGGCGGGATTCGCGTCCTGGTTGGCATCCCCAAGCGGCCCGGCCGGAAATTGCACTTGCACCGGCTGCCCCGTCTCGCGCAGGCACAACAAATGATGGTTGTCGCCGTCGTCAAGATCTCCCAGCGCAAAGGGCTCAACGCGGCGTCCATCCTCCATCACCACTTCATACAGGCTGCGCTCGAGCGAAGTCAACTCGTCCCCATCACGGCGCCGCACGGCGCCGCTCCATGTCACCAGCAAGGCCTGCGCCGTGCCGGCCGGGCAAGCACTGCCGCGTGCCCACAATCCCTTACCCGGACGCGCTCCGCTCGTTGTGACACGCTCGGCCCAAACCAGCATCGGTCCGGCCTCGAGCGGCATCACATTCCGCTTGCCCCCCCGGTAATCGATCTCTTTGTCGCGCGAAAGCAGATGGCCCACGATCTCGACCTCCGCCGGTGGGTCCTGTCCCGCGTTCCCAAATTCCCCAACAAGCAGCAGGCTCCGCCGCTCCCCTTCATCAGCGGCTGGCATCAAGGTCACGCATACCATCTCGCCGGCGCGCCCGCTTTGCGTCCGCACGGCGATGTCCCCGGCCTCGATCGTCGCGGGATCCAGTTCCCGGTCAAACACCAGCACGATTCCATCGCGCTGGCCGGCGCCCTCGCAGACCCGAAACCGCGCCAGCAGCGGCAAACGGTTGTCCACCCCGAAAAAGGCGCTAACGACTTGGCCCCGCCCCAGTGCCGGCTGGGGCGCCGCCGTGCGGTCACTCCGCGCGGAGTTGGCGCGCAATCCGGTATCCGGCGCCACCAGCGTCACGCAACTGCTCAGGGCCAGCATCGCCGCCGCCGGAAACATATGTCGGATATCCATGCCCTGAGTGTAAACTCGCTTCAGGGCCAGCTCCATGGATTGGCTGAATTACCACCACCTGTTTTACTTCTTCACGGTCGCCCGCGAGGGCTCCATCGCCCGCGCCTGCGAAAAGCTCCACTTGGCCCAACCCACCATCTCCGGTCAATTGCGCCAATTGGAATCAACCTGCGGCGGCAAGCTGTTCTTCAAGCAGGGGCGCGGTCTCGCCTTGACCGAATTGGGCCAGATCATCTACGACTACGCCGAACAGATTTTTTCCCTCGGTCGCGAACTCCAGGACACCATTGGCCAGCAACCGGCGGGGAAGCCACGGCGGCTCCACGTCGGCATCTCCGATGCGGTTCCCAAATTGATTGCCTACCGCGTTCTCGCCCCCGTTCTCGCCCTGCCTTCTCCAGTTAAATTGGTCTGCGAGGAGGGCTCGCCCAGCGAGCTCATTGCCGCTCTGGTCGAACACAGCCTCGATGTCGTCCTTACCGATACGCCCGTCAGCGCGACGGACTCCCGCCGCCATTTCAACCATCTGCTCGGTTCCTCGCAAGTAACGATTTTTGGCGCCGCCCCCCTGGCGCGCCGCTACCGCCGCCAGTTTCCTCACTCCCTCGTAGACGCGCCCTTTCTCCTTCCAAGCCCCTCCTCGAGCCTCCGCCGCTCTCTCGATCTCTGGTTTCACTCTCATCAGATCCAACCTGCCGTGATCGGTGAGTTCAAGGACAGTGCCCTGGTCAAGATCTTCGCCAGCGCCGGTAAAGGCCTCTTCGCCGCTCCGCGCGCCATTGAATCCGATATCGTCGCCCGCTATGGAGTCCAGCGCATTGGCCACATCCCGGCTCTGCGCGAAAGCTTTTATGCGGTCTCCATTGAGCGCCGCCTCAAGCATCCCGCCGTTGTCGCCCTGTGCGAGGCGGCCCGCGATAATCTCTTCGCTCGCATCTGAATCATCGGGAAAACCGGTCTGTTTGCCTCAAAACATCTATTTGTCCAATAGCTTTTCATGAAGTATCGTTAAGCCATGCGAGTCCTCTATCGCGCATGAGTCTTGAGGCCCCTTGGCTCAATGCTCTTACCTGACGCTTAGTTCGCGCGGGGGCCCCAATCCCCGCGCGTTTTTTTTAGGAGAAACATCAAATGATTGCCGCCCGCATGATCCAAAGAATCGAAGCAAACTGGGAACGCATCGCCGCCACCGTGATCGCGGCCCGCGACACTGACCCCGAGCTGCCACACTACCGCGATCTTTCCAACGCCGAAATTCGCGATCGGGTCCGTGATCTTTCCACCAACCTCGCGCAATGGCTGATTTCCCGGGACGAAGCCGTTCTCGGTTATCACTTTGAGCAATTGGGCCGGCGCCGCTTCGCCGAAGGCGTGCCTCTGCCGGAGTTAGTCTTGAAGATCACAACGATCAAACGGGCTATCCGCGGCTTTGCCACCGAACAGAATTTGAGCCTCACCCCGATTGAAATTTACGAGGAACTGGAATTGCTCCGCGCCTTGGCCGGCTATTGGGACTTCGTGATTTATCGCGTGACCCGCGGCTATGAAGACGCCCGCCGCGCGCGGGATTTATCTCGCGCTGCTTAGCCCGCCGCGCGGGCCGATTTTATGCGCCCGAAGCCTACCATCAGCACAACGCTGCTGAAAGCCGCCATCCCCGCCAACACCACCCCCACGCGGCCCGTAATGGCCGCGTCTTCCTCCTCGCGGAAGCTGTAACGCGGAAAGCTCTCCAAATCCGCCGCTTTCAGCTTCGTTTTTTGAAATATCTTCGGCAAGAAATACGCCCTCCACTCTTCGAAAAAACCATCCACCTGACGTGAAAAATGCTGATAGCGCCCCAGTGAGGTGCCCGCCAGATCGTTCATGGCCGACTGTGCCAGAATCGCCGGGGATATAAACCGAAAGCGGTCGGCAAATTCCTGCTGCCGCGTGACCTGCCTGTCAAACTGATCGAGCACCGGCTGCACCTGCTTGTCCACTTCCATTTGCACTGCGTAAGTGATGCTCGCGAAATCCGGTTGCGTCTTTTCCCCTTCCGGCATCAGTTCCGGGTGATCCTCCATGTATTTCGCCAACAGGGTGCTGCCTTTCAATTGCGCTTCTTTTCCCGCCCGGCGCATTGCCTGTACCATTTCGACGCGGCTGGGCACGGGATACAGGCTGGTCGCCAGCAGGTTCGCCACGCTCGGGGCCACCAGCACCAGCCCCAGCCAGCATCCGGCCAACGTCAGCGCGTTTGTCGCCGAACTTGACTGCCAGCTGTTGACCAGCACGGCCAACCCGAACCAGAACCCGGCGTACAAAGTCATCATCGCAATCCACAGGCCAAGGCGCAGCCACACTGTGCCGGAGCCAAGATCGACACCCGTCACCAACGCACCCGCCAAGGTAAACGCTACCACCAGGCCAAGCAGCAGCCCCCCCCGCAACAGAACCTTCCCCGCAACCAGTTGTCCCATCGTCACCGGTTGCGATAGGGCCAGCAACAGCGTGCCTTGCTCGCGCTCGCTGGCCACCATGTTGTAGCCCAGCGCCAGAATCAGCAAGGGAAACAGATAGATCAGAACGAAGGCGAGATCGAATCGCCCGGCAAGCAGATTGGTGGGATTCTCAATTTCGTCGTTGGCGAGAATGGCTTGCTTCGATCGCGGATTCAGCTTGAAGTAATAGGGATATAGATCGCTCTGGCCAATAGCCAGCGTGGCCAGCGGCGCCGGTGGCATCGCAACATGGGGCGCGGCAGTGACGCCGCCGATCGCGCCGGCACTGCGCGGATCCTGAAACCCCTTGGGTTCCTTGCGGCCTGCCTCGAAGTCTTCGAGATCTTGCTTCAGCTTCGCCAGCCTCTTGCTTTGCTCGGCTTCCGCCCCGGC
>Ga0068877_10002554_pt1 | contig 14660 bp, 11 predicted proteins | sample NOAtaG_FD_66437 | JGI IMG/M metagenome (GOLD analysis project Ga0068877, IMG submission 66437) | Freshwater lake microbial communities from Lake Erie, under a cyanobacterial bloom - NOAA_Erie_Diel6S_1000h metaG | ecosystem: Environmental > Aquatic > Freshwater > Lake | place: USA: Ohio, Lake... | reverse complement strand
CGACGGCATCAAGCGCGCCACCGACGTCATGCTCGCCGGTAAGGTCGCCGTCGTCTGCGGCTATGGCGATGTCGGCAAGGGCTCGGCCCACTCCCTCCGGGGCATGGGCTCCCGCGTGATCGTCACCGAGATCGACCCCATCAACGCTCTCCAGGCCGCCATGGAAGGCTTCGAGGTCACCACCATCGAAGAAACCCTCGGTATCGCCGACATCTACGTCACCACCACCGGCAACGTCGACGTCATCACGCTCGACCACATGAAGCACATGAAGGATCAGGCCATCGTCTGCAACATCGGCCACTTCGACAACGAGATCCAGGTCGACAAGCTCAACGTCGAGCCCGGCGTCTCCCGCCTCAACATCAAGCCCCAGGTCGACAAGTACACCTTCCCCACCGGCAACAGCATCTTCCTGCTCGCCGAAGGCCGCCTCGTCAATCTCGGCTGCGCCACCGGCCACCCCAGCTTCGTCATGTCCAACAGCTTTTCCAACCAGACCCTCGCCCAGATCGACCTCTGGAAGAAGAAGGACGAGTACAAGGTCGGCGTCTACATCCTTCCGAAGTACCTCGATGAAGAAGTAGCCCGCCTCCACCTCGAAAAGATCGGTGTCAAACTCACCAAGCTCACCAAGCAACAGGCTGACTACATCGGTGTCGCCGTCGACGGGCCCTATAAACCCGAGCACTACCGCTACTAAGTCACAACTCTCAGCAAAGCGATTCGGCCAGCCCCCCGTGGGCTGGCCTATTTTTTTGCCGGGTTGATCAGCGCCTTCAACTGCCAGTAAGCCGCTTCCGCAAAGTCCACCTTCAACCTCTCGCTCCCCGCCAGTTCCTCCCGCGTCGGCGCTCCCGCCTGCGGCCGCAAACAGCGCCCCAACAGCTTGGTCGCCTCCGCCTCTCCCGGCATCCGCTCAAGCGTTGCCCGAAACTGCTCGGCCGCCTCGGCAAAGGCGCCCCGCGAGAGCAAAACCAACCCCAGGTTAAAGTGATACACCTCATCGTTCGGGTCCCCTTCGAGCGCCTTGCGCAGGCTCTCGGCCGCCTCCGGCATCCCCAGCCGCCACTGCGCCAGCCCCAGATTGCTCCAAACCTCGCTCAGCGGAACTTCCCGGCTCACCCGCTCAAATGCCGCCACCGCCGCCTTGAACTCCTTCAGCCGGAACCGCGCCAGCCCCAACAAAAAGCCCGCTTCCCGGTAATGCGGATCCCAACTCGCCACCCGCTCCAGTTGCAGCGCCGCGCTCGGCAGATTCCCCCGCTCGAGCAGCAGCCGGCCATATTGAAACGACGCCTGGCTATAGCGCCCGTCCAGCTTCAAAGCCTGCTGAAAAAAACGCTCCTGCGCCTCCGCGTTCCCCGCAAGCAGGCCCCGTACATAGCTCTCCACCGCATCCACCCGGATGTTCAGATTCCCCCGCCGGAACTCTTCTTCCCCTGGCGCCGTCTTCGGCATCGTCTGCCGCAATACCTGCCAGGCCAGATGCGACTGCAGCCCCGCCAGATCCTCGAGCGGCCCCTTCTCCTCAAACTTGCCACCCCGCCGAAAATCCCGCACATTGATCGTCTCCACCTCGATCCGCAACGTTCCCATCCCCGTCCCGTTCTCCACCAGCGCATAGCTGCCCGCGATCAGATGATTCGCATCGAGCATCTCCGCCAGCTTGATCTGGCTCGCTTTCGTCAGCGGCGCATTCCCCCGCAACGCCAACCGGCTTTCCCCCTCCTTGCGCTCATCCCGGTCGACCACCAACATCCCCTGCCGCCGCAGCGCCTCCGAGATCGATTCCGCCACCGATTCCCCAATCCAGTCAAGCGTCGGCTTCCCCGTCTGGTTCGCCAGCGGCGCCACCAGCCACGTATCGGCCCGCAGCCCTGCCGCCCAAATCACCATTAGGGCCGCCAGGGCCACCGCTCGCCACATCGCTTTCAGCGTATCAGAGCCAACCGGCAGCCCCGCCTGCCTGCACTCGAGCCGTCCCTAAAGACCGCCCTGGCTTTCCTCAAAAATCAGCCGGTGCTTGGTGCCACCCAGCCGGATTTCCTTGATTTGGGGTTTCCCTTGCGCATTCTGATAGAGGATCGTTGTCGACGGAAAACGCTGCTCCGCCGCTTCCAGCTTCACAGGTGCTTCCACCCGCTGCTTGCCTTGTTGCAAAACCATTCTCTCGCCTGCCAACTCCAGCCGGTATTCTCCCGGTTTCAGTTCCATACCATTTAGCAGGCTCGGTGTCGCAATCGTTAAACTACGCCGCTCGGCCGCCCCCAGTGTCAACGCACCTACAGCAGCCAAACTTAAAACCCTTTTCCAATTCATTTTTCGTTGTTCTCCTGTTTGGAATCAAGCCGGGCCCTCACGGTGGTTCCGGACGAACCCGTCCTAATTAAAAAGATGTAATCTTCCCCGATCAGGTTTCATCAACGATTCAGTTTCCCTTCCCGCCCTATTTCGCGTTCTGGATCCGCAACAACTCCCGCGCCTGCTTGATGATCGGCCCGTAGGTCTCCTTGTCATACGGCGGACAGCCGCTCGGAAACTGACCCAGTTCATTGTGCTTCTGCCGCATCAGCCACGTGCAGAACGTCACTGTCCGGCAAACCTGCTTGGCGTCCAGCTCACCCTTTTCAAGAATGTCCTGGGCAAAGTGCGGATACGCCAGCGCCCCGCGCCCATAGCCAAAGAAACGGATCCGCCCCGCCTCCACATTCGCCGCCGCCGCGTGCGGCGCATAGATCTGCAGCCAGCTGTAGCCCGTACCCACCATCGGCAGCCCAGGAAAACTCCGCTGCAGCTCACCCGCAATCCGGAAGTGCCGGTCCACCCCATTGAGCGGATGCTCCGGCATCTCATAGTTGCCCTCATCGGGCTTCTCAAACGGCCGGCCAACGTGCGGATTGTAGTAAGGACAGCCGAGCGAGACGTTCAACAACTCAATGCCCGCCTGCTGGTAGATCGCAATCGCCGCCTTGACGTCGTTCAAATCCTCGCGCAGCGGGTCCTCGGCGCTCACCCCAAACCCATGCGGATAGGGCAGCTCATACGGCAGCGGCACGCCGATATTGTCCCGCGCCGCGTCCTTCACATACGGCACGCTGTCAAAACAGCCTAGCCGCATCGTGAGCACAAACGCATTCCCAAACTTCGCGCGAATCTTGCCCAGCACATTCACGGCAAACCGCGTCCGGTTCTCAATCGGGCCCCCATAGCGGCCCTCCCGCAGCTTGGCCCCCATCAGCTCGCTCAGCAGATAGCCGTGCGTCACCTTCAGATCGAGTGAATCAAAGCCCGCCTCGCGCGCCAACCCCGCCGTGGCCACATAGTCATCCTCCAGCTGCTCCAGCTCATCATCCGTAATCAGCGGGTAGTCGGCCGGCGTATTCGACTTCTGATCAATCAGCGGGTTGTGATAAGCAATCGTCTTCCGCGGCACCGAGTAGCGCCCCGAGTGCGTCAGCTGCACCGGCACCAGCAGATCATCCGCTGTCCCGTGCTTCGCCTTGTGCCGCAACCGGATCTCGGCCAGCAGCCGGGCATACTCGCCTACGTTGGCGCGATGCAGCCAGAGTTGCCGCGCATTCGCCCGGCCATCCTCCCGCACCGCCGTCGCTTCAAACCAGACCAGCTTGGCGCCCCCCTCGGCAAAGCGCACATAGCGCCGCCAGGTAAGCTCTCCCGGCGTGCCGGCTAAATCGCCGTCACAACCCTCCATCGGATGAATGCACATGCTGTTGCCAACCGTGCGATTGCCCACCGCCACCGGGCGGCCCAGCGCCTGCTGGATCCGGGCCCGGTCCTGCACAAATGAAACATGCCCACAGCCGAGCTGAGCCGACTCAGCTTCCAGCTCGTTGAGCGTCTTGTATTGGAAGTACCTCATTGTCCTTCTTTGAGCCGGGCAACAGCGCCACGGCCAATGCCCCCACGGCCGCCATCACGAACACCACGTTCAGCGCCATGCCGTAGTCACCATAATTTTCGCGCAACCACGACACCCCATAGGGAAACCACGTCTGCCCGATCGTATCCGTCGGCAGAATAATCGCCATCGCCCGCGCCAGCGTGTTCAAGCCAAACTGCTCGGCTGCCATCAGCGGAATCAGCATATAGTCCGCCCCCATGCCAAACCCGAACAGCACCGCGAACAGGTACAGATTCATGTCCTGGCCCGGCCGCACCAGCAGCAGCAGCGGAATCGTACCCGCCACCAGGAAGTAAGTCACCATCATCACGATCTTCTTCGAGAAACGGTCCGCCAGCCAACCCATCACCAGCCGCCCCGCAATCGAACTCCAAAGGATGTATTGCGTCGCATCGGCGCTCATCTGGTTCAACACGCTCTGCTCGGTGAAGCCCTGTTCCTTGAAGACAAACTTCATATGCTGGTTGATCGAGCCGATTGAACCGATCGAGCAGCAACTGCCGATCAGCAGCAGCCAGAATGCCGGCTGGCTCACCAGGTAGGAAAAACTCTTCGGCTCGGCCTTCGTCTCGGCGGGCGCAAAGCTCGCCCCGTCGGGGAACTGCCCCTTCTCCGACGGCCTGTCCCGCATCAGAATCAGCGCAATCGGCCAGGCCAGCAGCATGATGCCGCCAATCATCATCAGCGCCGTCTGGAATCCATATGCCTCCGTCAGCGGCTTGGCAATCGCCTTCTGCGAGATGCCCGCGATCAGCCCCACGCCTGTATACACAATCGCCATCGCCTTGCCGCGATTCTTGCGGAACCACTGGCTGACTATCACCTGGTGCACAATCGGCCCCGACAGGATATAGCCGAGCGTATACAGCACCCAGATCGCATAGTAGACCGGCAAGGTCCCGCCCATCGAGCCAAATCCCAAAAACGCCAGCCCCGTCAATCCCGTGCCGATCGTCAGCAGCTTCCGCGGGCTGAACCGGTGCACAATCATCGGCCCCACCCAAAGCGTCAGCGTCGCCGCCAACGGAAAGCCCAGCGTAATGTCCTTCCGCGTCCAGCCGAAAGTCTTCTCGTAATAGTCGTAAAAGAAGGGCATCCCGTAATAGGGAATACCCGTCGAGATGCCGAAGGTCAAAAAGGCGAAGGCGACAATCCACCAGCCGTAGAAGCTCTTTTGCTCACTTTGCTGTGTCATAGCGAAACGTCCAAGCTATCACAGGACCCGGACGGCCTTGCGCCCGGCCCCGCCGCGCTAAGCGCTCTTGCGTCCCTTGAAGCGCTCGATCAACCCCGTGGCAATGCTCTTGCCCTTCTCGAAAGCGTCTTCATAGGCCGCCCGGCGCTCCGCCCGCGTGTATTTATAGCCAAAGCGGTAATAGCGCTCGAGGCTCCGGCCCACCACATAAGTGCCCGCGTAGGCTACCGCCGCCTTCGGCGCCAAGCCGCCCCCCATCGGAATCTTCCCCACCAATTCCCGCGCCACCGCGCGCCAGCCGAAAGCACCGGCAATGATTGAACCCACTTCTGCCCGCTGCGGCCCGTAGCCGACCGGACGGTCATTCGCCGCACCCAGATAGAAGGCCAGCCGCAACTGATTCATCGTCAATACCACCGAATCAGAAGCAAACTCCCCCACCGCCCAGCCGATCCCCAAAAACGGAGCGATATTCGGCAGCGCCGTCGCCACCGAGAACATCGCGTTCTCAAGCGAAAGCTTGTGGATCAGCCGCGCGCAAACTTCCTCCCGGAACGGTGGAAACAGCCGTGCCAGCGGCAAACCGAGATGCTCTTGCCGGTCAAGAATCGCCCGCACCACCCGCCGCGGGTCTTCCTTCTCAAAGATGAAGGCCCCTACCGGCGCGATCGCATCCTCGGCGTAGATCTCCAAATCAAACTTTTCCGGGCGCTTGTCTTCCCCCTCGAGATAGATCATCCGCGAGGCCTCTTCGCGCTTGGCCCGGCTCAGCCCTTCCGGCAACAACCAGTCGGCCATCGCCGAGTAGGAGGAAGCCTTGGACGCGATCAGATGCACGGATATCCGGCGCTCGGCGGCGTCCCGCACTTCGTGCGGGTTCAGCGAACCGACGGCTTCGCGAAACTGCCTCAGCAGACTCATCATTCTTCCCTCATTCTATCTACGTAAGACGACATCCAGACGTTCCCGCCATTGCGCATTCACGCCAATTTGCCGGATCGGGCAACTGGGCGGCAGATATCCGGTCACCACCTGTGTCATCGGATGAAAGTGCAGCGAAGGTGAGACCAAAAACAGTTCCGGATCCTGCCGGCTGATCTCGCGGCCGGGAAAGTAGCCGCTCGCGCCAAACTCCCCGCGGGCCAGGTGCTGCCGCACCCGCAGCCAGTAATCAAAGGCTTGCAGCGGCAGATGAATGTCCTCGCTCGCCTTCAGCTCCAGGATCGCCAGCCGCCCGTCATAGCCGATCCCCAGCAGGTCAAGCGAGGTGCGGTGCCGCCCCATCACCCCAATCGATTGCCCATACAAACAGGCCGCATCAAGGCCAGGGTCGATCTCGGCCAGATGCCGCCGCACCTGGCTTTCCAGCCAGCGCTCCGGTTCGGCAAGGTATTGCGGGTGAGTGCGCTCGGCCGGGGCGGCCTGTCGCGTCGCGGCCACTTCCCGGAACAGCGCCTCAAAGCCCGCCAGCCCCTCCGAGCGTGCCGTCCGGCGCCGGCCCAGCCCCCAACTGAGTGCCGGCAGGCAATTGCCGCCGCCGGCAGCCGACAGCCGCGCCAGCTCAAGCCCCCGCAACCGGTAGCTGATCGCCCCGTCCGGCTCCTCCAGGCAATCGAGCAGCGGCTGCCGCTCGAGGTACTCAAGCCACCAGGCCGGCCCCCCCAGCCGGCTGTAGCGCGGGCATAGCGTCGAGCTCAAATTGCCGCAATCGGCCGGGTCGAGCAGCCGCTCCTGGCCCTCGCCGTCATATAGCCAGATATCGATCACCAAACGGCCCGGCGCCAGTTGCCGCGCCAGCGGTATCACCGCCCCCGCATGGGCCTCCGGCAGATACAGCAGCAGCCGGGCCGCCGCCCGCTCCCCGTGCTCGCGCCGCACCCAGTCAAGCCACACCAGTGCGAAGGTCAGCGCATGAAAACCCGTGTCCCGCGCCGGCGCCCCCAGCGCCGCCACGGCTTGATTGCCCCTGGTCAGCAGAGCGGTCGGAAAGACCGGCGAAAACGAGTGCTCCAGCTTGGCCTCGCTGCGGAACGCCTCCCAACGCCAGGCCCCGTAATGCCGGTTGAGAAAAAGCCGGAACTGTTCGGAAAACGCCGACCGCCGCGTCTTGTCGAGCGCCGGCGCCGAACGCGCGTCCGCACTGTCGATCAACGACACCGGCAGGTTCTTTTTCCCGAATCGAAACGCCTCCAGTTCCAATTTCTTCCCTGTCCGCGAGGCCACGCGCAGGATGCGGCGCGACCAGACACGCTGCTCATCCCAGGCCTCGAGCCACGTACCCTTCGGCGTGACTTCGACGCGAAACCGGCTCTCCTCAAGCGCCAGCGGCGCCTCCCCCCGCTCGAGCAAGGCCGGCGCCCGGCAGGAGGCAACAAACTCGGCAATCGTGCTGGCGATCCGGTCTGGTCCCATCGCTTCCTCATCCCTGCAAACGGCCTGCCAAACCAAGAAGCGCCCGGCTGCGCTATGCCGCGAGCTTAGCGCCTGCCTTGGCTTTCCTTTCTCAGGCCTCGAGCCACGTACTCTTCGGCGTGACTTCAACGCGAAACCGGCTCTCCTCAAGCGCCAGCGGCGCCTCCCCCCGCTCGAGCAAGGCCGACGCCCGGCTGCGCTATGCTGCGGACATGGCGTTTGCCTTGGCTTTCCTTTGGCTCCTGGCCGCGGCCAACGACCCCCTGCCAATCGAACTCGAAGCGCGGCTCGCCCTCGCCCGTGCTTTGCCGGCTCCTTATTCCGGCGCGGTAATTCTGGCCTTGCTGCCTTCCGCCAAGCTCGCCCCGCGGCAAATCACGCCTCTCGCCGAGGAAGCTTTTCATCTGGCCGGGGCCGACAAGACCGTTGCCCTGCGCGCTTGGCTTGTCTATCGGACCAGCTTCGACCGTGAGACGCAGGCGGCACTCGACTTCCCCTTGCGTCTGGTTTCCCCCCTGGCCGGTTGCGCCGATGCCGAGGTCTCCGACCCGGGAGACTACTACCGCGTCGCGATCGAAGCCGGCCGCCGCGAGTTTGAGATGGCAACCCGCCATGTGCGCTCCGCCGTCGAGGTGGGGCGCCTGGCTGAGGCGCTCCTGGCCAGGAGCAGCGAGCTTGAGTATCTTCCCAGCCTGCTAATTGCCCTCGATCAAGCGCGCGAGTCGGACCGCGAGTTTGTCGAAGCGATCCGTTACACCGCCCTGCACAATTCGACGCTCGAGCTTGCGGGCCTGCTGCCGGCCCCGCTCGGCCGGAGCCTTCTGTTGCACTACCGCGCCTTTCTCGTCCGCCATCTCGCCGCCCGGCGCTGCGCCGGGAACCGCGCCGAGGAGTTTGAAGGCCTTTTCCGTGATTTCAACCGCTTGGCCGCGCGCCTGCGCGGCGTGCCCCCGCTCGAGGCCGAAGCGGCAAAGGTTCGCGCCACCCATACCTCCACGCGGGAGATCGAGCCGAACGGCTTCGCATTGCGCCACAAGGCGGAAACCGTGGCCTTTGACGATACGGCCATCCGCAGCGTGCTGACGGAAATCGAGAAGTTTCAACTGGAGCAGAAGCCCGGCTTGACCGTCGCGAACGAAGAGATGAAATCGTTGTTATACCAACGTTTAGCTCACCGTCTCGAGAACGCGCCCCAGCGCGATCTTGTACTGGAGGCCTGGGTCCACTTCGTGGCGCACAGCCGGCTGCGCGAAGACCGGCCGCAAGCCTGGTTCCGCGCGGCCCGCGCCTTCCGCGAGTGGGCGGCGAAGAACCGCGGCCGCCTGCATCAGCTCGCATCCGCCGGGGACCCGGCACTGGCCGCCTACATCCGGCTCACAGTCATGCTGCCCGAGTCCGAGGTGGCCCGGATTCTGCCCTAAGCCGCCATGCCAAACTGAAGTCTGGTGTTGTCTGAACGATTAGCTGAAGTGGAAGACCGCCTCGCCCGGGCCTGTGCCCGGGCGGGACGCCGGCCTGAGGATGTGTTGTTGCTGGCGGTAACGAAGGTCTTTCCCGCCGAGTCCATCCTCGAGGCCTATGCCCTCGGATTGCGCGACTTCGGCGAGAACTATGTCCAGGAGTTCGAAGGCAAGTACCCGCTTGTCTCCGGCCTGGCCGGGGCGCGCTTCCACCTGATTGGCCACCTGCAGTCGAACAAGTCACGCAAGGCGGCTGAACTGTTCACCCACTTCCACACGGTCGACTCGGCCAAGCTCGCGCGCCGGCTTGACGAAGCAGCCACCGGCGAAAAGCAGGTGTTGATCGAGGTCAAGCTTTCCTCCGAGCAGGCCAAGCACGGCTGCGACCCGGCGGATCTGCCGGCCCTGGTTGACGCCATCGCCGCCTGCCCGAAGCTGCGGCTGACGGGCCTGATGACCATGCCGCCTTGGGACGAAGACGCCGAGACGGCCCGCCCCTATTTTGCCCGCCTGCGTGAGCTCGCCGCCGCCTTTGGCCTCCCGCATCTGTCGATGGGCATGTCCAACGACCTCGAGGTAGCCATCGAAGAGGGCTCGACCATCGTGCGCGTCGGCACGGCCCTGTTCGGCAAGCGGCAGAAGCCACAATGACGCTGGGCTACTTCGCGCCGCTGCCGCCGGCGCCGACGGGAGTGGCCGAATACGCCGAGGCCCTTGCCGGACGCCTGCGCGAGCATGTCAGCTTGCGTCTCAATCAGCCGGGCGAGCTGAATCTTTACCACATCGGCAACAACGCCCTGCATGGCGCCCTCTATGACCGGGCACTGGCCGAGCCCGGCGTCGTGCTGCTGCACGATGCCTGTCTGCACCACCTCCTGCTCGGGCGGCTCAGCCGGGAGCAGTACATCGCCGAATTCGTCTACAACTATGGGGCCTGGTTTGAAGAAGCCGCCGCCCGTTACTGGCAAAGCCGCGGGCAGAGCGGGGCCGACATGCGCTATTTCGCGCGGCCACTGCTCAAGCGGCTCTGCGAGCGGGCCCGGCTCGTTGTCGTCCATAACCCGGCCGCGGCGCGGGCCGTCGGCGAACACGCCCCCACGGCGCCGGTTCTGGTGCTGCCCCATCTGTTCGTGCCGCCCCCGGAGTACAGCTACCGCGAGATCGACACTTACCGCGAGCAGGTGCTCGGCACCGGCCGCGAGGCTTGCCTGTTCGCGGTGCTGGGGCACTTGCGGGAATCCAAGCGTCTGGCCGTCGTGCTGCGCGCCGCCGGGCGTCTGGTGCGCGCCGGCGTGCCGCTGCGGCTGCTCGTGCAGGGCCGCTTTGTCGGCGAGGAACTCGAGCGGGCGCTCGCCCCGGAGCTGGCCGAGCGCTGGGTGCTGCGCCGCGGCTATCTGCCCGAGGCGGAATGGTGGCTGCAGGCGCACGCACTCGACGCCGGGCTCAATCTCCGCTGGCCGCTGGCCGGGGAATCGAGCGGCATCGCCACGCGCCTGATGGGCATTGGCCGCCCGGTTGTTCTCACGCGCAGCCTCGAGACCGAGGACCTGCCGGAAGCCGCGGCCATCCGCATCGACCCGGGGCTGGCCGAGCAGGAGCAGCTTGAGCACTACATGGCCTGGCTGGCGCTCAATCCGGAGGCGCGGCACAGCATCGGCCGGCACGCCGCCATCCACACCCGTGAGCACCATGACGCCGCCACCGTCGCCCGGAGCCTGCTCGCGGCGCTCGAACCCTTTGGTTTGACGGGGCCCTGGCAAGAGCGCTACCCTGAGGTTTAGTTCCTTCCGATCCGGCGCCGTAGCCAAGCGGTAAGGCAGAGGTCTGCAAAACCTTTATTCGGCGGTTCGATTCCGCCCGGCGCCTCCAACCCTACTTCGCCTTCTACTTGGCCCGCAGCGTACCCAAGCCCCCATCGACACCAAAGACCTGCCCGGTAATCCAGCTGTTGGCCGGGGCGAGCAGGAATTCGATCATCGCCGCCACCTCATCGGGCTTGCCGATGCGGCCGAGGGCATGCATGGCCTGGGAGGCCTTGAGCGCCATCTCGTTGCCGGTGATGCGGCTGGCGAGCGGGGTATCGACCAGACCGGGGGCGACACAATTCACGCGGATCTGCCGCGGGGCGTAAGTGGCGGCGGCCGACAAGGCGAGGCCCATGACGCCAGCCTTGGCGGCGGCGATCGCCTCATGGTTGGCGTAGCCGATGCGCGCGGCGGCCGTCGAGATGAGCACCACCGAGCCGCCCTGGGGCATGCTCTTGACAGCGGCGCGCAAGCAGGCAAAGGCCGTCTTGAGATTGGTGTTGAGCGTCTGCTCAAACTCGGCCTCGGTGGTGATGTGGGCGGGCTTGAGCAGGATGCTGCCGGCGCAGTTGACCAGCCCGTCGATGGGGCCGAAGCTGTCGACGGCGGCGGCGACGGGCTCGACCTGCGTGAGGTCGACGACGGCATGCTGGGCGTTGAGCGAGGAGCCGAGGGCGGCGAGGCGATCGCCGTTGCGGCCAAGCAGGAGCAGTTCATGGCCGGCGGCGGCCAGGCGGTGGGTGAGGGCGGCGCCAATGCCGCCATAGGCGGCGGCGATCACATACTTCATGCGTATTTATCCTTGAGTGCTTGGGCTTGGGTGAGAATGGCGGCCTTGCGGGCCGGCTCGATGCGGACGAGATTGCGCAACTGCATGTCCATGCGGCCGACACGGCTGAGCCTGGCTTCATGGCGCATGAGGAAGTCCCAGTAGAGCGTGGTGAAGGGACAGGCATTGGGCCCGGCCGACTCGGCGGGATCGTAGGGGCAATGGGCGCAGTAGTTCGACATGCGCTGGATGTACTTGCCGGTGGCGGCATAGGGTTTGGAGGCCATGATGCCGCCGTCAGCGAACTGGCTCATGCCGAGGGTATTCGGCAGCTCGACCCATTCGACGGCATCGACATAAACGGCGAGATACCACTCGTGGACGCGGCGCGGATCGACGCCGAGCAGCAGCGTGAACAGACCGGTGACCATGAGGCGCTGGATGTGATGAGCGTAGCCATGGTTGAGCGTTTGCCCGATCGCCTCGCTGAGGCAGCGCATTTCCGTCTCACCGGTCCAGAAGAAGTCTGGCAGGGGGGCGGTGTGGCCGAGTTCGTTCTTGTCGAGGTAGCCGGGCATGTAGCGCCAATAGATGCCGCGGACGTATTCGCGCCAGCCGAGGATTTGGCGGATGAAGCCTTCGACGGCGGCCAGCGGCGCCTCGCGGCGGCGCCACGAGTCTTCGGCGGCCTGGCAGACCTCGCGCGGGTCGAGCAGCTTGAGGTTGAGCGAGGAGGAAATGAAGGAGTGGTAGAGCCAGGGCTCAGCGGTCCACATGGCGTCCTGGTAGAGGCCGAAGCGCTCGAGGCGGTGCGTGAGAAAGTCGTCGAGGGCGGCACGGGCCTCGGCGGCGGTGACGGGCCAGTCGAAGTGATCGAGGCGGCCGGGATGGGAGGCGAAGCGTTGGCTGACGAGGGCGATCACCTCGCGAGTGATGGCATCGGGGGTGAAGCGCAGCGGGCTAGGCAGGGGGCCGGGGCCGGACTTGGGGAAGCTGCCACGGTTTTCCTCATCGTAGTTCCAGTCGCCGCCGGCGGGCTTGCCGCCGTCCATCAGGTAACCGTGGCGTTTGCGCATCTCGCGGTAGAAGTATTCCATGCGCAACTGCTTGCGGCCTTCGGCGTGGCGGGCGAAGTCCGCGGCCGAGGCGAGGAAGTGGCGGTCTTCGAGCAGCTCGAGGCCGAGGGCGAGAAACTGTTCCCGCAGGCGGTATTCGCCGGGCTCGACGCAGACGGTGCGGGTGGGCTGGTGGCGCTCGATGGCGGCGCGGACTTCCGCTTCGAGCGAGCCGAGATTGGCCGGGTGGTCGAGGGTGCGGTATTCAACGCGGAAGCCGCGGGCGCGCAGCTCATCGCGGAAGTGGCGCATGGCGGCGAGAAAGAGAGTAATGCGGGCCTTGTGGCTCCAGACATAGCTGGCCTCGGCGGCCACCTCGGCCATGAAGATGAGATCCTGGCCGGGGTCGAGGCCGTCGAAGGCCAGACTATTGTGATTGAGCTGATCTCCGAGTACGACTACGAGCTGCACACTGGTAGGGATGCCGGGACAGGCGTCACAGCGCTAATTGTTGAGTACGTGCGCGAGACCGGTCTTCGTCACGCGTACTCAATTGCCATGGCTGACAATCAGGCTGTGACGGCCATGTCCTGGGTGGGGGGTGGCACGGGCACGACGGGTTTTTCACCGCCGTGGAACTTGACGCTGACGAGCTTGGAGACGCCGGGCTCCTGCATGGTGACGCCGTACATGGTGTTGGCGGCCTCCATGGTGCGCTTGGCGTGGGTGATGAAGATGAACTGGGTGTGGTTGGACATCTCTTTCACCAGCTTGGTCAGACGGAGAATGTTGGCCTCATCGAGCGGGGCATCGACTTCGTCGAGCACGCAGAAGGGGCTGGGCTGGAACTTGAAGATCGCCATGAGCAGGGCCATGGCGGTCATGGCGCGCTCACCGCCGCTGAGCAGCAGGACGTTTTGCAGGCGCTTGCCGGGAGGCGAGGCGACGATGTCGATACCGGACTCATTGACGTTGGCGGGGTCGGTGAGGCGCATCTCGCCCGAGCCGCCATTGAACAGAATCTGGTACATGCCGCGGAAGTATTCGTTGATCTGATCGAAGGCTTCCTGGAAGCGTTTCTTGGACTCGACGTCGATTTCCTGGATGGCTTTTTCGGTATCGCGGATGCTGTCGAGGAGGTCCTGGCGCTGGGTATTGAGGAAGTCGTAGCGCTGCTGGCTTTCCTCATATTCGGCGAGGGCGTCCGGGTTAACGGGGCCGAGGGCTTCGATTTTGCGGCGGACTTCGTTGTATTTTTCCTCGGCGTCGGCCAGCTGCATTTCATCGAGGACGGTTTCCTGCTGGGCGGCGAGTTCGGCGACGGCGAGGCCGAGTTCTTTCTGGCAGGTTTCCTCGAGGTGTTTGATGTCGCTCTGGCGGCGGACGAGTTCGAGCTCAGCCGACTGGCGTTTTTCGCTGAGGGTGGCGGCGGAGCCGCGCAGGGTGCGGAGCTTTTCCTCGATCGTGGCGAGTTGGGAGCGGACGGCTTCTTCCTCGGCGGCGAGGGCGGCGACGGCGGCTTTACCGGCTTCGATCTGGGCGGCGAGGGCGCCGGCTTTTTCATCGAGTTCGATGTTGTCGTTCAGCAGGCGGGCGCGCTCGACGCCAAGCCGTTCCATGTCGGCGGCGAGAAAGTCCTTGCGGCGGCCCTGTTCGTTGAGGGAGTTATTGAGCCGCTGGACGGCGCCGGTGGCGTTGCGGAGGCGTTCTTCGCCGCTGGCGAGTTGAGCGCGGAGGGAGGAGTGTTCTTCGTTGGCGGTGTTGACCTGCTGCTGGAGGGCATCGAGGGCGGCGCGTTCGGCCTCGAGGGCGGATTCGAGAGCGAGGCGGGCGGCGTCTTTTTCGGTGATGCCGAGCTCGAGGTTTTCGCGCAGACCGCTGAGGCGTTTGCCTTCGCCGGAGAGCCGTTCGAGTTCGACGCGGGCATTGGACAGGAGGCGGGCGGCGCGCTGCATGTCGGCGGCGAGGCGGCGCTGTTCCTGGTCGAGGACGAGGGCGCTTTTTTCTTCCTGCTGCTGTTCCTGGCGGAGTTTTTCGAG
>Ga0068877_10002547_pt1 | contig 14677 bp, 22 predicted proteins | sample NOAtaG_FD_66437 | JGI IMG/M metagenome (GOLD analysis project Ga0068877, IMG submission 66437) | Freshwater lake microbial communities from Lake Erie, under a cyanobacterial bloom - NOAA_Erie_Diel6S_1000h metaG | ecosystem: Environmental > Aquatic > Freshwater > Lake | place: USA: Ohio, Lake... | reverse complement strand
TCATCGGCCTCACGTTCATGGTGCACAACGGCAAGCAGCACCTGAAGGTGTTCGTGACCGAAGACATGGTCGGCCACAAGCTCGGCGAGTTCGCCCCGACGCGGACGTTCCGCGGTCACGGCGGCAAGGTGAAGGAAGCGGCCCCGGCGGGCAAGTGACGTCAGCCGGCCTGACGGCCGGTCGAGGTGAATCATGGCATACACGGCAACCCACAAGTACGCCCGGATCAGTCCCCGCAAGGTGCGGGCGCTGGCCGATCTCGTCCGCGGCAAGTTCGCCGACGAGGCGCTCGACATCCTGCGGTTCCAGCCGCACCGCGGTGCTCGCATGCTCGAGAAGGTGATCAAGAGCGCCCTCGGCAACGCCGAGCATCAGCAGGCGCCCGGTGTCGACGACCTCGTCGTCGTCGATGCCCGCGTCGATGGCGGCCCGATGTTCAAGCGGATTCGGCCCCGTGCCCGTGGCATGGCCTTCGGGATCAAGCGGCGGATGTCGCACATCAAGGTCAAGCTCGACTCCGTGTCCCCGGAAACCACTGCTCCCGCCGCGGAGTGAGGCAACTCAGGAAGCACTAGCATGGGCCAGAAAGTTCATCCCGTCGGGTTTCGCACCGGCATCACGGAGCCGTGGAAGAGCCGTTGGTATGCCGCGAAGAAGGACTTCAAGGCGCTGCTGCTCGAGGACGTGCGGGTGCGGAAGTTCCTGAAGACGAAGTATCGCGCCGCCGCGATCCCGAAGGTGGAGATCGAGCGGACCCGCGACGAGGTGAAGGTGATCCTTCACACGGCGCGACCCGGCGTGATCATCGGCCGCAAGGGCCAGGAGGTCGACCGTCTGCAGGAGGAGCTTCAGGAGCTGCTCGGCCGGCGGGTGAACCTCAAGGTCGAGGAGGTCGGCCGTCCGGAGATCCAGGCCCAGCTCATCGCCGAAGACATCGCCGATCAGCTCTCGAAGCGGGCCGCCTTCCGGCGGACGCTCAAGCGGGCTATCGATGCGACGATGGATGCGGGCGCCAAGGGCGTGAAGATTCAGCTGGCCGGACGGCTCGGCGGCGCGGAGATGTCGCGCTGCGAGAAGGCGATCGCGGGATCGATGCCGCTTTCGACGCTGCGGGCCAAGATCGATTACGGATTCTGCGAGGCTCCCACCGCGCAGGGCAACATCGGTATTCAGGTGTGGGTCAACCAAGGCATGTACGAGGAGACTGGCGATGGCGCTGATGCCCAAGAGGGTCAAGCACCGAAAAAGCCAAAGAGGTCGTATAAGAGGTGAGGCCACGCGGGGTAACCGCGTCGTCTTCGGCGACTTCGGCCTCCAGGCCGAACAGCCGGGCTGGCTTCCCGCAGCGACCATCGAGGCGGGCCGTATCGCGGCCCAGCAGTACCTCCGCACGGAGGGACGGCTCTTCGTGCGCGTGTTCCCCCACAAGTCGATCACCTCGATCCCGCTCGAGACCCGAATGGGCAAGGGCAAGGGCGAACCGGAGTATTGGGCCGCGGTCATCAAGCCGGGCATGATCCTGTATGAAATCGGTGGTGTGACGGAGGAGGCGGCCCGCATCTGCATGGCGCGTCTGGCGCACAAGATGCCGATCCGCGTGCGGTTCGTGAAACGGCGGGCGATGTAGAGGACACCATGACGAAAGTACGAGAACTCCGGGACATGGCCGACGAGCAGATTCGCCTCGTCTGGAAGGATGCGGCCGAATCGCTGTTTCGGCTGCGGCTCCAGGCGCAGACGGAGAAGCTGGCGGCCCCTTCGGAGGTGAAGAAGCATCGGCGGACGATCGCCCGCTGCCAGACGATCCTGGTCCAGCGGGGTCAGCCCGTCGGCACGAGCGCGGCGGCACCGCAGGCCGGGGACGCCCCCCAGCACGAGAAGCACGCCAAGCGTCGCAAGGCCTCCGGCCGGGCGAAGCTCAAGGCCCGCGGCGCAGGCGAGGTGGCCCGCCGGCGGACGTTCCAGAAGCGGTCGCAGAGCGGAACCTAATCGCCGGCATCCCGGCTACCACACGAAACAGAGTCGCACAGCGGAGTTCAGAGGAACGAATCGATGCCCAAGCGAGTGGAAACAGGAACGGTGACGAGCGCCGCGGCGGCGAAGACCCGTCGCGTCGAGATCCCGCGGGTCGTCCGTCATCCGAAGTACGGGCGAATCATGCATCGCCGGACCGTCTGTCACGTGCACGACGAGCACGAGCAGTCGGCCCCGGGCGATCTCGTCGAGATCATCGAGTGCCCTCCCAAGAGCCGGCTCAAGCGGTGGGAGCTGGTGCGGGTGGTGGCCAAGAGCACGGCCGTCGACGTGGCTTCGCTCCGGAGTGGCGCGCGGGCGACGAAGCTGCGTGAATCTGCCGCCAAGGCCGAGGAAGCGCGGGCTGCCGGCACGGAAGGGGCCTCCACATGATCCAGATGCAGACGCGACTGGTGGTCGCGGACAACACGGGCGCGAAGGAAGTGATGTGCTTCAAGGTGCTGGGCGGCAGCCGCAAGCGGACCGCCGGCCTGGGTGACATCATCGTGTGCAGCGTCAAGAGCGTGATCCCGGGCAGCGACGTCAAGAAGAAGGCCGTCGTGAAGGCCGTGGTGGTGCGGTGCAAGAAGCCGACCCGCCGTGATGACGGCAGCTACGTGCGGTTCGACACGAATGCCTGCGTGATCATCGACAACGAAAAGAATCCCAAGGGCACCCGCATCTTCGGCGCCGTCGCACGCGAGCTGCGCGACCGCAATTTCATGAAGATCGTGAGCCTGGCGAGCGAGGTGGTGTGATGCTGATCAAGTCTGGAGACACCGTCGAGGTGCGGACCGGCAATGCGAAGGGCACGCGGGCCAAGGTGCTGAGCGTGCTCGAGGCCAAGCGTCCGGCGGGCGGCCAGCGGCTGGTGGTCGAGGGCGTGAACCGCGTCTATCGGCATATCCGCCGCAGCCAGAAGAACCCGCAGGGCGGCCGGCTGAGCAAGGAGATGCCGATCGACGCGTCGAACGTGCTGTACGTCTGCACGGCGTGCGGCAAGGCGACGCGGCTGGGCACGAAGATCACGGCCGAAGGAGCCAAGGTGCGGACGTGCCGCAAGTGCGGCGCGGAGCAGGGCACCCTGCGGCGGCCCCGCGCGAAGGCGGCTGGCGGCTGACACCGGGCTGTGACGCAGCCCACCAGAGACACGAAACGATCGACTGAGGAACGAGTTCGATGGCGAAGAAGACGAAAGCAGCGACGGCGACCGCGGCCCCCGCGGGGGCGCCACGGATGCTCGAGCATTACGTGAACACCGTGCGGCCGCAGCTGGCCAAGGCGCTCGGTCGCGACAATCCCCATGCGATCCCGAAGCTCGAGAAGATCGTGGTGAACATGGGCGTCGGTGTCGCCGTCACCGAGAAGAAGTTCCTCGAGGAGGCCCTCGGGGCGCTCACGCAGATCACCGGCCAGAAGCCGATCGCGACGCTCTCCAAGGCGGCCGTGTCGGGCTTCAAGCTCCGTGAGAACCTCCCGATCGGCTGCAAGGTGACGCTGCGTGGTCGGCGGATGTACGAGTTTCTCGACCGCCTCGTGTCGCTCGCGCTCCCGCGGGTGCGCGACTTCCGCGGCCTGTCGAGCACGGCCTTCGACGGCAACGGCAACTACAGCCTGGGGCTTTCGGAGCAGATGGTGTTTCCCGAGATCAACCCCGACAAATACTCCCGCCCGCAGGGGATGAACATCACTCTCGTCACGTCGGCCCGCAGCGACGACGAGGCGAAGGAGTTCCTCCGGGCGATGGGCATGCCCCTGAAAAAAGACGGCGAGTGAGAGACAGAGGACACGATGGCAAGCAAATCCAAGATCGCGGCCGCCGCACGGAAGCCGAAGTATTCCACCCGGGTCGTCCGCCGCTGCATGCTGTGCGGCCGGCCGAGGGCCGTGTATCGCAAGTTCGGCACCTGCCGAATCTGCTTCCGGAAGCTGGCCGACCAGGGGTGTATCCCGGGCGTCAAGAAGGCCAGCTGGTGACCAGCCGGGCAATGCCCGAACCAAGACACGTTGAGCGAGAGACAGAGGAAAGGGTTCTGCTGACATGATGACCGACCCGATCGCCGACATGCTCACCCGCATCCGCAACGCGGTGCGCGTTGAACGTGCCACCGTGGAGGTGCCGATTTCGAAGGTGAAGCGTGGTGTGGCCGAGGTGCTCAAGCGCGAGGGCTTCATCTGGGACTGGCGCGAGGTCGAGGCGCATCCCGTTCCCCACCTCCAGCTCGAGCTGAAGTATGGGCCGAACGGCGAGCGGCTGATCCGTCACATCAAGCGGGTGAGCACGCCCGGCCGGCGGGTCTACAGCCGGTCGGCCCGGCTCCGGCCCGTGCTCGGCGGCCTCGGCATCTCGATCCTCTCGACCTCGAGCGGCGTGGTCAGCGATCGCGAGGCCCGGCAGCGGAAGCTGGGCGGCGAAGTCCTCTGCGAACTTTGGTAGTGCGAAAGGTCAGGCAGCGATGTCCCGCATCGGCAAATCACCCGTCAGTATCCCGAAGGGCGTGAAGGCCGCCGTGGCCAACGGTGTGCTCACGGTCGAGGGTCCGCTCGGCAAGCTCGAGCAGCGGCTCCACCCGTCCGTCGCGGTGGCCGTCGATGCGGCCGCGGGCCAGATCTCCGTGAGCCGCTCCGGCGATAACCGGATCGCGCGTTCGGTGCACGGCCTCACGCGGGCCCTGGCGGCCAACATGGTCGAGGGCGTCTCCAAAGGCTACGAGAAGAAGCTGGAGATCGTGGGCGTCGGCTACCTGGCCGCCCTGCAAAAGAACACGCTGCAGCTGCGGGTGGGCTTCGCCAACGAGCTGCAGGTGCCGATCCCGCCGGGGCTCACCGTGACCGTGCCCGATCAGACGCACATCTCGATCAAAGGCATCGACAAGCAGCTCGTCGGCCAGTTCGCCGCCGAAGTGCGGGCCCTGCGGAAGCCCGAGCCCTACAAGGGCAAGGGCATCCGCTACGAGAACGAACAGGTCCGTCGCAAGGCGGGCAAGGCGGTCACCAAGTAAGGCCGCGGCCGCTGGCCGACATCAGCACCACGACGACACGCTTCCCCACATCGATTCGGAACTGACCCATCATGGAACATTCCCGCACCATCCTCCGGCAACGCCTGCGGCGTCGGCATCGCGTCCGCCGCTTCATCCGCGGCACGGCCGAGCGGCCGCGGCTGTCGGTGTTTCGCACCGACAAGCACATCTACGCGCAGGTCATCGACGATGCGTCCGGCAAGACGCTCGCCTCGGCCAGTTCGCGGGACAAGCAACTGCGGGACGCCGTCGGGTTCGGTGGCAACAAGCAGGCTGCCGAGGCGATCGGCCGGGCGGTGGCCGAGCGGGCCAAGGCGGCGGGCGTGACGAAGGTCTGTTTCGACCGCGGTGAATTCAAGTATCACGGCCGCGTCGCGGCCCTGGCAGACGCGGCGCGGGCCGCCGGCCTCGAGTTCTGACGAACGACGAATCTGGGAATCTGGAGTGTCAAACGTGTCGACTGGCAAGGAATCTCGGACCGGCGAGTTCGTGGAAAAGGTCGTGAAGGTGCGGCGGTGCGCCACCGTCGTGAAGGGCGGCCGGCGGTTCAGCTTCGCCGGGCTCGTCGTGGTCGGCAACGGCCGGGGCAAGGTGGGCTGCGGCTATGCCAAAGCCAACGAGGTGCCTCCCGCCGTCGAGAAGGCGATCAAGGACGGCATGAAGAATCTGATCGAGGTCCCGGTCGAAGGGGGCACGATCCCGCACCGCGTCGAAGGCCGGTACGAAACGGCCAAGGTCGTGCTGCTTCCGGCCGGTCCCGGCACGGGCATCATCGCCGGCGCGGCGGTGCGGGCGGTCTGTGAGTCGGCTGGCATCCACGACGTGCTCAGCAAGGCTCATGGCTCGACCAACCCGGTCAACCTCGTGAAGGCGGCTCTCGAAGCCCTCAAGCAGCTGCGGACCAAGGCCGACGTCGAGCGGCTGCGGGGCGTGTCGCTCTCGTAACCCACAACCCTCAACCGAACCATGAAGCTCAACGACGTCAACAAGGGCATCCACAAGAACACGAAGCGGCTGCGGGTCGGCCGTGGGCCCGGCTCCGGTCGCGGCCGCTATGCCGGCCGTGGCAACAAGGGCCAGGGTCAGCTGGCCGGCTGGTCGGCTCCCGCGATCTTCGAAGGGGGCGGCATGCCGCTCATCCGCCGGATCCCGAAGCGAGGCTTCAACAACAGCCACGCCAGGATCGTGAAGGCCGTCAATGTCGAGGCCCTCGAGCAGGCGTTCCCGGCTGGTGCTGAAGTGACTCCGGAAACCGTCCGCTCGGCCGGTCTCGCCTCGGGCATCTGGGAACAGCTCAAGGTGCTCGGCAACGGCACGGTCACCAAGGCCCTGAAGGTGTCGGCACACCACTTCAGCGCCCAGGCCCGCGAGAAGATCACGGCCGCCGGCGGCAGTGTGACGGTGCTCCCCGGTCCGGCCCCCGTGGTTCGGAAGGTGAAAAAGGCATCGCGGAAGAAGCCCGCCCGCGGGTAGGCTCTGACGGCGCCCGAGGCGCGATTCTCCGAGGAGCCTGACCTGTGCTGGAAAAACTTCGCGTCATTTTCACGATCCCCGAGCTGCGGCAGAAGATTCTGCTCACGCTCGGCCTGCTCGCCATCTACCGTGTCGGCTGGCAGGTGCCGCTGCCGATCGTCGATCCGAAGGCGATGACCGCGTTCGCCGAACAGTCGGGTGGCATCGGCGACCTGCTTCGCACGGTGGCCGTGTTCTCCGCGAGCCAGCTCTCGCAGGCCACCATCTTCGGCCTCGGCATCATGCCCTACATCTCCGCGTCGATCATCTTCCAGCTGCTGGGCACCGTCTGGCCGCCGCTGGAGCGGCTCCAGAAGGAAGGCGAGGCGGGCCGCAAGAAGATCAATGAGTACACGCGGTACGCCACCGTGCTCATCTGCATCGTGCAGAGCTGGGCCTACGTCGCCTTCCTTTCGTCGCAACGGGTCGGCGAGCAGTCGCTGATCCAGTCGAGTTTCCTCGTCGATGGGCGGCTGCCGTTCGTGTGGCAATTCGTGGCTGTGATGACGATGACGGCCGGCACGATCTTCCTCATGTGGCTCGGCGAGCAAATCGATGAGTTCGGCATCGGGAACGGCATCAGCCTGCTCATCATGGCCGGCATTCTGGCGGCGATGCCGAGCGCCCTTGTCGAACTCGGCAGCGACACGAGTTGGGAGCTGGGCGGCGGCGGCGGCAAGCTCGGCATCGAGACGATGCTCGTGCTGGCGGCACTGTTCGTGGGCGTGGTCGCAGGCGTGGTGTTCATGACGCAGGGGCAGCGACGCATCCCGACCCAGAGTGCCAAGCACGTGCGTGGCCGGCGGGTGTATGGTGGCACGCGGCAATACCTGCCGCTGCGGGTCAACCAGGCCGGCGTGATGCCGATCATCTTCGCCAGTTCGCTGCTGCTCTTCCCGCAGCTGTTCTTCCAGTACCTGAGCGGCCTCTTTCCGGGCAGCGACATGCTCCGGTCGCTCTACGACTCGTTCACCCGCGGGCAGTCGTACCTCTACAACGTCTGCTACATCGCCCTGATCTACTTCTTCTGTTACTTCTGGACGGCAATTACCTTCAATCCGAAGGAGATGGCCGACAACCTGAAGAACTTCGGGGCCTTCATCCCGGGCTATCGTCCGGGCAAGCGGACGGCGGACTATCTCGAACGGGTCATGGAACGGATCACCTACGTCGGGGCAGGCTTTCTGGCGCTCGTGGCGGTGATCCCGACGATCGTGGGCGGGGCACTCGGAATTCCGGCCCAGATCGCCAGCTTTTACGGCGGCACCGGGCTGTTGATCGCCGTCAGTGTCGCCTTCGATCTCGTCCAGAAGATCGACAGCCATCTGGTGATGCGCAACTACACGGGCCTGCTGGAGAAGGGCTGAACGCCCTGGCCTTCTTCCCTCGCGGGCGTGACATGCGGCTGATCCTGATCGGACCTCCCGGAGCGGGGAAGGGCACGCAGTGCCAGCGACTGGCCGGCATGCTCAAGGTGCCTCACCTGTCGACGGGCGAGATGCTGCGGGCTGCCGTGCGGGAGGGCACGCCGGCGGGCCGGCAGGCAGCCAGCTACATGGAAAGCGGGCAGCTCGTGCCCGACGGCATCATCGTGGGCATGGTCAGCCAGCGCCTTCAGTCGCCCGATTGCCGCAACGGCTGTCTGCTCGACGGCTTTCCGCGGACGCTGGCGCAAGCCGCCACGCTCGACGAACTCCTCGAGCGACGGGCCATGAGCGTCGACGGCGTGATCGAACTCGCCGTTCCGCGGGACGAGCTGGTGCGGCGCATGCTCGCCCGCAAGCGAGAGGACGACGATCCCGAGATTTTTTCGCGGCGAATCGTGAGCTTCGAGGAGCAGACGGCTCCTCTGCTGGACTATTACGACCGCCAGGGAAAGCTCGCGAGCATCGATGGACTCGGCACGGCAGACGAGATCTTCGAGCGGGTCAGGCTCGCGGTCGAACGATTTGGCAGACGATCTCGCCGGCCGTGAAGGCGATATACTCGGTGGAGTCGGGTCGGCAGGTTGCCGGCTTCCGACCGTTTTCTACCGATGGATTCCAGGAGTTCGTGTCGTCGTGGTCAATTTGCGTTCGGCCCGCGAGATCGCCCTGATGCGGCGCGCCGGTCTTGTCGTCTGGGGGGCGCATCAGGTCGCAGCGGCGCTCGTGCGCCCCGGCGTGACGACCGGGGAGATCGACGCCGCCGTCGAGAAGTTCTTCCTCGAGCACGACGCCATCCCACTGTTCAAGGGCGTGCCGGGCAAGGTGCCGTTTCCGGCCTGCTGCTGCATTTCGGTGAACGACGAGGTGGTGCACGGCATTCCGGGTTCGCGGGTTCTCGTGCCGGGCGACGTGGTCAGCATCGACACCGGCTGCAGCCTCAACGGCTGGTGCGGTGACTCGGCGGTCACCCATCCGGTCGGCGAGGTGGAGCCGCGGGTGCAGCAGCTGCTCGACTGCACGCGGGGCGTGCTCGCGCTGGCGATCCAACTGATGGCCACCCGCAACCGCTGGAGCGACGTCGCGGCGGAAATGGCCAAATACGTCCGTGATCACGGTTTTTCCGTGGTCGAAAACTTCGTGGGACACGGCATCGGCCGGTCCATGCACGAGGATCCGCAGGTGCCGAACTTCTGCACTCCGGCGTTTCGGCGGAATCACGATTTCGAGCTCGAGCCGGGGCTGGTGATCGCCGTGGAGCCGATGGTGAACATGGGCTCGAAAAAGGTTCGCGCGCTCGCCGACCACTGGACCCAGTCGACCGTGGACGGGCAGGCAAGTGCCCATTTCGAGCACACCGTGGCCATCACCGACGCGGGGCCAGTGGTGCTGACGGCCCCGCCGGCGGCCGGGGAAACGGTGGGGTCGGCCGCCTAGTCGGCCGTTCGTCTTTTCGGGGTGGAGCGGCGAAAAGCCCGGGCAAAAATGCCCCCCCTTGTGAACGCCACGCACCGTGATCTATAGTTTGGGACTCCCGCCACAACCTCTATCCCTGCCATTGGTCGCAGTCACGAGCATTTTCTATGAAGGTTCGCGCCAGCGTCCGTCGCATGTGCGAGAAGTGCAAGATCGTCCGACGCCGCGGCGTCGTTTTCGTGGTCTGTGCCGATCCTCGACACAAGCAGCGCCAGGGTTGAGCAGGTTGGTGCGGACGGCGGTGCGTCGGCGATGCAGAGTCGTCGACGGCGGCTGCGGGCGGTCCGCGGCGGTCGGGATCGCCTAGGCGGTTTCGTCTCGCGCGTCGTCATCCGGTTCGGTTGTTCTGCTGCCTTGTTTATCGTTTCGTCACTGGAATCCGTGCCATGCCGCGTTTGATGGGTGTCGACATCCCCTCCGAGAAGAAAACGGTCTTCTCGCTCCAGTATCTCTATGGCGTCGGTCCGCGGGTGGCTCGGGAGTTGTGCCACAAGGCGGGCGTCGATCCCATGGGGAAGGCCCGGGATCTGCACGAGGACGAGCTTGCCCGCATCGCGGCCCTGCTCGACAAGGACTACGTCGCCGAAGGCCAGTTGCGTCGGCAGGTCGCCCAGAACATCTCGCGGCTCAAGGACATCGGCAGCTATCGCGGCCTGCGGCATCGTCGCGGCCTGCCGGTGCGGGGGCAGCGGACTCGGACGAATGCCCGTACGCGAAAGGGGCCGAAGAAGACGGTCGCCGGCAAGAAGGGCGTCAAGGATCTCAAGTAGTGCCCCATCGCGGGCGTTTTTTCGACCACGTTCCGCCCGGCGACGGGCGGCCATTCAGGCCAGCACGAGCACACGATCATGTCGAAGGTAGCGAAGACCAAGAAGAAGAGCGTGACCGCGGGCATCGCGTTTATCACCGCCAGCTTCAACAACACGACCGTCACGATCACCGACACGCGGGGCGACACGCTCTGCTGGGCGAGTGGCGGCACCTGCGGCTTCAAGGGCAGCCGCAAGGGAACGCCGTTCGCCGGCCAGTGTGCCGCGCAGCAGGCGGCTGAAAAGGCCGCCAAGTTCGGCGTGAAGGAGCTCGAGGTGCGGGTGAAGGGGCCGGGAAGCGGTCGCGAGAGTGCCATCACGGCCCTGCAGGCCGCCGGCATGAACGTGAAGAGCATCGAGGACATCACCCCGCTGCCCCACAACGGCTGTCGTCCGCCCAAAAAGCGGCGTGTCTGACGAGGTTTTGCGTCGGCGTTTTGCAAAGTATCTTTAGAACTTTTTCATCGTTTTCATCGACGGGTAGGCGAGCAACATGGGACGTATCACCGGGCCGGTATGCCGGCTCTGTCGTCGCGACGGGCTGAAGCTGTTTCTCAAGGGGAGTCGGTGCGACACCCCGAAGTGCGCCTTCGAGCGGCGGGCCACCCCTCCTGGCATGGTTCAGAAGCGCCGCAGCAAGGCGACCGACTACGGCCTTCGGCTTCGCGAGAAGCAGAAGGTCAAGCATTTTTACGGTGTTTTGGAGCGGCAGTTCCGGACCTACTTCGCTCGCGCCGAGCGCGGCAAGGGCAACACCGGCGAGACGCTCATGTCGCTGCTCGAGCGGCGGCTCGACAACGTGGTGCACCGGCTGGGCTTCGCCGCTTCGCGGGCCGCTGCCCGGCAGATGGTGATGCACGGCCACATCACGGTGAATGGTCGGCGGCTCGACGTGCCGAGCTATCTCGTCAAGGCCGGGGATCTCGTGCGGGTGAAGAATCGCGTGCGGAGCCTGCAGCTCGTGCATGCGGCGCTCGCGGATTTCCGTCGCGATGTGCCCGGTTTCCTGTCGCGGGGCGAGGGGGCCGTTCCCGAGGGCCGCGTCGATCGCCTCCCGGCGGCCGACGACATCTCGATTCCCGTGCAGGCCAACCTGATCATCGAGTTGTGTTCCAAGTAACCACCAATCGGGTTACGGGCAGGCAAATCACAGTCACAAGGAGTTTCGCATGCATATCCGCTGGCGAGGTCTCGAGCTCCCGGGGTCGGTGACCGCCGACACCAAGACGCTGTCGCCGACGTACGGCAAGTTCGTCGCGGAGCCGTTCGAGCGAGGGTTCGGCACCACGGTGGGCAACAGCCTGCGTCGCGTGCTGCTCTCGAGTCTCGAGGGCAGTGCGGTCACGCAGATCAAGCTGTCCGGCGCCCTTCACGAATTTACGACGATCAAGGGCGTGGCCGAAGATGTCACCGACATCGTGCTGGCCGTGAAGAGCCTGGTCGTGAAGAACCACAGCGATTCCACTCGCGTGGTTCGCGTCGAGAAGTCGACCCGTGGCCCGGTCACCGGGGCCGACATCCAGGTCGACGATGCGGTGGAGATCGTCAACAAGGATCTCGTCCTGGCGACGCTGACGGATGACGTGCCGTTCGAACTGGAGATGGTCGTCGAGAACGGTCGCGGCTACGTGCCGTCGAGCGAGCAGAGCCAGGCCTCGCAGGAAATCGGGATCATCCCGGTCGACGCGGTGTTCAGTCCCGTCACCCGGGTGAAGTACGAGGTCGAGGAGACGCGTGTCGGTCAGAAGACCAACTACGACAAGCTGACCATGGAGATCTGGACCAACGGCACCGTGACGCCGGAAATGGCGCTGGTCGAGGCGGCGAAGATCCTGCGGAAGCACCTCAACCCGTTCGTCGGTTACACCGAGCCGGGACCGGGCCTTGCCCTGCCCGCTGCCGCGGGCGTGTTCAGCATCGAAGCGCCGCTGGAAAGTCGCCTCGGCATGCTGATCTCGGATCTGCGGCTGTCGCTGCGAGCCAACAACTGCTTCGAGGAGGCCGGGATCTCGACGCTCCGCGATCTCGTGTCACGGAGTCGCGAGGAACTGCTCGAGATGCGGAACCTCGGCGAGACCACGCTGCAGGAGGTCGAGGAGAAGCTGCGGGAATTGGGCCTGCACCTCGGCATGGAAGTGCCGGCCGGAGCCGGTGCCTGACGGGCCTGATCGGCCTCGCGAAAGCATTACGAACCAAGGAATCTCGACATGCGTCACCGTCGTAAAGGCCGCGTCCTCGGCCGTAGTCCCTCCCATCAGCGGGCCCTGCTGCGGAATCTGGCCTCCGCGCTCATGCTCACGGAGCGCGACGCCGACGCCGGCGAAACCGGCGCCCCGAAGGTCGCCGGACGGATCGTGACGACCGTCGCCAAGGCGAAGGAGGTCCGGCCGCTCGTCGAGCGTTGCATCACGATCGCCAAGCGGGGCCTGGCAGCCGCCGACAAGGCCGGCGAGTTCGGCACCTCGGCCGCGCGTGATTCGGCCGATTGGAAGAAGTGGCGGCAGAGCGACCAGTGGCGAAAGTGGGCCCACGCCATGTCGCCGGCGGTGACGGCCCGCCGTCGGGTGATCCAGCTCCTCGGCGACAAGCAGGCCGCCCGGATCGTGTTCGAAAAGATCGCACCGCGGTTCGTCGATCGCCCCGGTGGCTACACCCGGATTCTCAAGCTGGCGACGCCGCGACTGGGCGACGCCGGCCCCCGGGCGGTGCTGGAGTTCGTCGGCGCCGAATCGGCCGTCGGCCGCTCCGTGGCTCCGAAGGTCGAGTCGGCTCGCACGTAATTCCCGATCCCGGTACAGTAGAGCTGGGTTTGGACCGGCTCCTCGTACCGAGTGAGGGTGGCATGCGCCGTGCACTAGGACTCCGGATTAGCTCCCGGATTGCCCACCGGATTGGCCCTGTCGTCCTCGTGGTCTGGGCCGTGCTCGCGGCCGGTGGCTCCGTCCGATCTGCCGACGATCATTTCGGCATCGAGCCGGTCAAGTTCATCAACGAGCAGATCTCGGCCGGCTGGGCCGATGCCAAGCTCCAGCCCTCGGCGGCCGCCACCGACGGCGAATGGTGCCGGCGGGTGTTTCTGGACCTCGTGGGGCGGATTCCCACGGTGGCGGAACTGGAGCGGTATCTGCAGGACTCGACCCCGACGAAGCGGGCGGACCTCGTCGAGCGGCTGCTCGGCGAGGAATACGAAGACGAATATGCCCGCAACTGGACCGACGTTTGGGCGATGGTGCTCATCGGCCGCGACACGGAGAACGAGCAGGTGAATCGCTCCGGCATGCGGCAGTGGCTGCGGCGTGCCTTGGCCAAGAACATTCCGTACGACCAGTTCATGGAGGAACTCGTCACGGCGACGGGGGGCAACACCAATCGCAAGGATCTCGAGGGGTTCAACGGCGCCGCCAACTTCCTCAGCGGGAAGATGGTGGAGATGGGCGTCGAGAACGGCGTGCAGGCCACCGCCAAGACGGCCCAGATCTTCCTCGGCGTGCAGGTGCAGTGCACGCAGTGCCACAACCATCCGTTCAACAAGGGGAAGCAAAACCAGTTCTGGGAGCTCAACGCTTTCTTTCGGCAGACGCGGGCGCTCAACCGCCAGGAGGGGAGCGGCGACGTGCAGTGGGTCGAGCTGGTCGATCAGGATTGGGAGGGCGAGGGAGACAAGGACCCGGAAGAGGCCGAGCTCTATTACGAACTCCGCAATGGCCTGATGAAGGTGGCCTATCCCGTGTTCATCGACGGTACGGAAATCTCCAAGCAGGGCTGGCTGCCGAACAAGGACGATGACGGGAAGCCCTATGGCGTCCACCGCCGCAAGGAGCTTGCGAAACTCATCAAGACCAGCCCGAATTTCCCCAAGGCGATCGTGAATCGGATCTGGGGCCACTTTCTCGGCTACGGGTTCACGAAGCCGGTCGACGACCTGGGCGACCACAATCCTCCCTCGCACCCGGAGCTGCTCGACGGCCTGGCGGAGCGATTCCGCGAACAAAGCTTCGACCTCAAGGAGCTGATGCGATGGATCACCCTCTCGAAGCCCTACTCGCTCTCCAGCAAGACCAAGGCCGGCAACGCCAGCGACGATCCTTCGGTCGGCGAAAAGCCGAAGTTCAGCCGCTTCTATCTGCGGCAGATGCAGGCCGAGCAGCTCTACGAGTCGTTGCTCACGGCCACGGAGGCCGACAAGGCCGCCGGTGAGGAGGGCGCCCGCAAGAAGGATGCCTGGATGTCGCAGTTCGTGATCGCGTTCGGAACCGACGAGGGGGACGAGACGACGACGTTCAATGGGTCGATCCCCCAGGTGCTGATGATGTTCAACGGCGAGCTGATCAAGCAGGCGACCAGCACCGGCAAGGGGGGCTTTCTCGACAAGGTCGCCACCGGGGCGGGCACCAACGAGCAGAAGGTGCGGTCGCTCTAC
>Ga0068877_10002545_pt1 | contig 14688 bp, 15 predicted proteins | sample NOAtaG_FD_66437 | JGI IMG/M metagenome (GOLD analysis project Ga0068877, IMG submission 66437) | Freshwater lake microbial communities from Lake Erie, under a cyanobacterial bloom - NOAA_Erie_Diel6S_1000h metaG | ecosystem: Environmental > Aquatic > Freshwater > Lake | place: USA: Ohio, Lake... | reverse complement strand
AGCCCGGTCGCGGCCGAGATCCGCCGGGCCACCTCGGCGGTGTCCTCGCCGGGCTTCGGCTCCGCCAGGATCATCGAGAGCATCTTGCGCTGGCGCGGCGCGTATTGAAGCGCCTGATCGTAGCTGGCGAAGACGTAGGGATAGCCGAAGAAGTGGCGCTCGGTCTGGCAGATGCCCACGACCCGGGCCTCGCGGTCGTTGATCTCGAAGGTGTCGCCGACGCGCAGCGGTCGTCCGAGGCCGGCACCCAGCCGGTTGGTCTCGGCGGCGAGGGTGTCGATCACCACGCTGTTGGGCAGGCGCAACTGCTCGATGTCGCCCTCGAGCATCCGGGGCGGGCGGCCGTAGAGGGTGCCGGCGTGCAGGCCGATCATCTGGATCATCTTGTCGGCCCCGTCGGTGGTCCGGGCCTTGAGCACGCCCTGGAAGAGCGGCACCGCGAAGTCCACGCCATCGACCGAACGCACCCGGTTGACATCGGTGTCCCGCATGGCCTTGGTCTCGTTGACCTGGTCGACCCGCGATTCCACCACCCAGATCGAGGCCCGCATGTTCCGCATGTGGCTCGTGGTCCAGGACAGCAATCCCTGGAAGACGAAGTACTGCTGGGTCATCAGGAGGGATGAGAAGGCCAGGCCTCCGACCAGCATCCAGTACTTGGAGCGGTCGCCGAGGAGCATCTTCAGGGCGATCAGGAACATGGGGATCTCTTCGGGGTGCCCGGTTCCGATCCCGCCCCCCGGGTGGGACCATCGTCCGGGAGGGTCGGCACCGTCAAACGACGATTCCGAGGCGCCACCGGGGAGGGATCGATGGCCCGAAGGTTTTCGAGGGCGGGCGGTTGCCCGGACCGGTCTCCGTCCCTACGTTGACGCCCGTCCATGATCGGAGACCTGTTTCACAAAGCCTACGTGGTGCTCGCGGTGCTGCTCTTCTTCGGCGCCTCGGTCTTCGTGCACGAATACGGCCACTTCTGGATGGCCCGCCTGCGCCGCATGGTGGTGCTGGGCTTCTCCATCGGCTTCGGGCCGAAGATCCTCGGGTGGAGGGATCGCCAGGGCGTCGAATGGGCCCTGCGATGGATCCCCGCCGGCGGCTTCGTGAAGCTGCCCCAGATGCTCACCTCCGAGGCCATCGAGGGGACCGCCGATCGGGCGATCGCCCCGGCCTCGCCCTGGTCCCGGATCTGGGTGGCGCTCGCCGGCCCGGTGATGAACCTGCTCTTCGCCCTGGCGATCGCGACCGTGATCTGGGCCGTCGGGCTCCCGGTGCCGGTCAATCCGCCGGTGATCGGGTACGTCGAGCCGGGCTCGGCGGAAGAGCGCCTGGGCATCCGCGAGGGCGACCGGATCGTCCGGGTCGACGGCCGGACGGTGAAGAACTGGCAGGAGGTGCAACGCTTCACGATCCTGGCCAGGTCCACCAACATCCCGGTCGGGATCACCCGCGGCGAGTCGGTGACCAACGTCGTCCTGACCGCCACCGTCAACCCGACCTTCGGCCTCAAGCTGCTCAACCTCGACCCCCGGGATCACCCGGCGGTGATGGGGCTCTCTCCGGGTGGCTCGGCCGAGGAGGCGGGCCTCCGGGTGGGGGACGAGTTCATCGCCTTCGGGGGAGTTCCCATCCTCGGGCAGGGCCAATTGGTCGACCTCATCCAGCAGCGCACCGGCAAACCCTCCGAGGTCGAGGTGCGTCGGGGAGACCAGCGCCTGAAGCTCACCGTGACGCCGAAGACCGACCCCGCCACGGGCAAGGGCCGCATCGGGGTGAGCATCGCCTCGAGCCGCGTCATCACCTACCAGGTCCAGCGGCCGGGACCGACCCCCTGGGAACAGATCTCCGGGGTGGTCGTCCAGATGGGAGAACTCATCGGCGCGCTGGTGCACTCCAAGGAGACCGGCATCGGGGCCAAGGACATGAGCGGACCGGTCGGGATCTTCGGCAAGCTCGCGGCCGACGTGAACACGGACATCCGCCTGGCGCTGAGCTTCCTGGTGCTGCTCAACGTCAATCTCGCGATCATCAACCTGATGCCCATCCCGGTCCTCGATGGCGGACACATCACGCTGGCGCTCTTCGAGCTCATCACCCGACGCCGGGTCGCCCCGCGCTTCCAGGAGATCGCCACCTCGGCCTTCGCCTTGGTGCTCCTCAGCTTCATGGCCTACGTGTCGTTCTTCGACCTGGTGAAGCGCGGTCCCTTGTTCCGCGCGATGTTCCGTCAGGAGACGGTGATCGAATCGAGCCCAAGCCCAACCCGGCCCTAAGCCCAACCCGGCCCTAAGCCCAACCCGGCCCTAAGCCCAACCCGGCCCCAAGCCCCGCCCGACTCCCAACATCGCCCGACCTTGAATCTGCGGTGCCCCATGGATGGTCGGCCGAGGCCCGCGGCGCGAACCCAGCCGACCCACCGCCGGCCTCCCCGACGTTGACGCCGCACGCCGACATCCCGTTTATTGCCCCCCGGATCGAGCCATGAAGTACTGCCCCTCCCCTTGGACCCCCCGACGCAGACCCGCCCGCGAAGTCATCGTGGGCGACCCGGCCCGGGGCGGCGTGGTCATCGGCGGCGACCATCCGGTGGTCAAACAGTCGATGCTCACCTGCGACACGATGGACACCGCCGAGTGCGTCCGCCAGACGCTGGAGCTCGTGGCGGTGGGTTGCCAGATCGTCCGCATCACGGCCCCGACGGTGAAAGATGCCGCCAACCTCGAGCACATCGCCCGGGAGCTGCGGACTCTCGGGTGCCACGTGCCGCTCGTGGCGGACATCCACTTCAAGCCGGAGGCGGCCCTCGAGGCCGTGAAGTGGGTGGAAAAGGTGCGGATCAACCCGGGCAACTACGCCGACAGCAAGAAGTTCGCGATCAAGGAGTACACCGATACGGCCTACGCCGAGGAACTGGCCCGCATCGAGTCCCGCTTCACGCCGCTCGTCCTCGAGGCCCGGCGGCTCGGCCGGGCCCTGCGCATCGGCACCAACCACGGCTCGCTCAGCGACCGGATCATGAACCGCTACGGCGACACGCCGCTCGGCATGGTCGAGAGCGCGCTCGAATTCGCGCGCATCTGCCGCAGGCACGACTTCCACAACTTCGTCTTCTCGATGAAGTCGTCGAACCCCAAGGTCATGATCGAGTGCTACCGCCTGCTGGCCGCGCGGCTCGACCAGGAGGGGCCCGACTGGAACTACCCGCTGCACCTGGGGGTCACCGAGGCCGGCGAGGGCGAGGACGGGCGCATCAAGTCGGCCATCGGCATCGGGTCGCTGCTGTGCGACGGCCTCGGCGACACCATCCGGGTGTCGCTGACCGAGGACAGCCCCCGCGAGATCGCCGTCTGCAACGAGCTGCTGGCGAACCTCCCCCGGTGGACCTCCGCCGGCTCCGCGGCCATCCCCTCCCACCCTGCCCTCCCCGAACGGGCGCTGGCGTGGGATCCCTTCACCTTCAGGCGCCGCGAGTCGGTGCCCTCGCCGCTCGGCGACCTGCCGGCCGGAGGCGACCATCTCGTGCGGGTCGTGGTGGAACGCCGGACCTTCGACGCGGTGGCCCCGAGAATCACGCCCAAGGCCGACGTGAAGCCCGAGGCGGTCTACGAGGACCTGCAACTCCTGGAGGTCGACCCGACCTCCGAGTTCCCGCATCCCCCATGCGAGACGCAGTGGATCACCGTGCGCGACGACGTGGCGTTGCCGACGATCACCGCCTTCCGGCTGCTGGCCGTGCGCCTGGCCTCGATGGGCAGCCGGAACCCCATCCTGCTCAAGGACCGTCTGGCCGAGCCGGGAGAGCCTTTGACGCCGGAGGCCGCGCTGCTGCAGGCGGCGGTCACCCTGGGCTCGCTGTTGGCCGACGGGATCGGCGACGCGATCCTCGTGCGGTCGGAGCCCGGGGCCGGACAAGGTCTCCGGCTGGCGTTCAACATCCTGCAGGCGGCCGGATGCCGCTCCTTCAAGACCGACTACGTGGCCTGCCCGAGCTGCGGCCGCACCCTCTTCAACCTCCAGACCGTCACGGCCCGGATCAAGGCCCGGACCGACCACCTGAAGGGCGTGAAGATCGCCATCATGGGCTGCATCGTGAACGGTCCGGGCGAGATGGCAGACGCCGATTTCGGCTACGTCGGCGGGGCTCCCAACAAGATCAACCTTTACGTCGGCAAGAAGCCGGTACGCTTCAACATCCCCGAAGACGAGGCCGTGGAGCGCCTCGTGGACCTCATCCGCGAACACGGCAAATGGCGCGATCCCGAGGCGGGCTGACGTCTCGGGCGATTGCGGTGTGCGCGTTGACGGTCGGCCTGCGCTGTCAGCTCGGCCCGCATGGCTCGGAACGTCAAAAGCCGACGTGCCCCGAGACCGGATTCAGTTCCAGATCTGGTACAAGGCCAGGTAGACCAGGACCCCGGTCACCGACACGTACATCCAGATGGGCCAGGTCCATCGGGCGATCTTTTTGTGCCGCTCCAGGTCTCCGGCCGCCCCGCGACGCAGCGTGATCAAGGCCAGGAAAGGCACGGCCGCTGCCAGGACGATGTGCGAGAAAAGCATCCCGTAATACCACGGCTTCAGGGCCTCCGGTCCCTTGAACGGCGTGTGCACCGAACCGAGCAGGTACTTGTGCACCAGGTAGAGCAGCAGGAACACGCACGAGGTGACGAAGGCGGCCACCATGCACTTGCGGTGGGTCTCGCGTCGCCCGGCCTTGATATGGATCAACCCGGCGACCAGGAGCAAACCCGCCAACCCGTTCAGGCAGGCATTGATGAGTGGCAGGACGTGGAGGGAGGAATTCATAGGATGCCCTTCAGGCGCTTGATCGACCGGAGGACCCGCTCCTCGGCGTCGGACTCTTCGCCATGGACGATGAACCGCAAGCGACCCTCGGCGTCGAGGATCCCGAAGTCGGCGGAATGGATGAACAGATCCTCCAGCTTGGCCGAAGGATCCCCGGACTCGACCACCGCGAACTTCAGGTCGGACACGGCCACCCGGTAGACCTCGGCCTTGCGGCCCGTCAGAAACCACCACGTCTGCGGAGACGCCTGATACTCGAGACCATACCGGGCCAGAACCTCCGGCGAGTCATGCTCCGGGTCGGCGGTGAGGGTCACCAGGCGCACCCCGGAAGGGATCCGCGCCTGGATCCGCTGCATCTGGGCGGAGAGCCGTCGGCATTGGGTGGGACAACGGGAAAAAATGACGTTCACCACCGTGACACGGCCTCGCAAGGAGGCCAGCCCGACTGGCTGGCCGACCTGATTGGTCAGGGAAAACTCCTGAAGCCGGGCCAGAACCGGCGGGGCCTTGCCCGATCCCAGGTAGGCCACCGACACGGCCAGCAAGCCCGCAACCAAGATCGTCCACAAACCGCGCTGGATCAGGGATTCCATCGAAAAAAAGGCCGCCGGGCTGGGGGATGACACCCCCGGACCAGCGGCCGGAAAGGTCGGAAAGGATCGGTCAATCGAAGCTGGTCACCGGACCCGCCTTGGACTTCTCGGCGTACCAGGCATCGAACTCGGCCTGGGTGACCACCTTGAACACACCCTTCATGGAGGCATGGCCATTGCCGCACAACTGGGCACAGGTGATCGTGAAATCGCCCGTCTTGGTGGGGGTGAACACCACCGGGATGGAAAGGCCCGGGATGGCGTCCTGGGTGACCCGCATGGCTGCCGACTTGAAGCAGTGGATGACATCCATGCTTGAGATCTTGGCGATGACCGGACGATTCACCGGCAACAGAAACGCCTCGGTCATCACGGAGACATCGTCCTTCGTGTCGGCATCCTCGGCATCCAGACCGAACGGGTTCCCGCGGTTGGCGAACTTGGTGTCCTGCTTGCCCCACTTGCCATCCAGGCCCGGGAAATGGGCCGCCCAGGCAAACTGCTGTGCCATCACCTGCAACTCGACAGGCTTCTCCGCGGCGCCCGGCGGGTTGTCGACCGCCTTGGCCCACAGGGGAACGGCCAACCCGATCAGGAGGACCGCCTCCACGATGGCCACGCCGATTTCCAGGTAGGTCGAGGCATGGCTGCGGGCACCGACGTAGTCGGCCTTGGGATTGGCCCCCTTGTTGAAGCGGAGCATGGTGAACACGAAGTAGCCCATCCATCCGACGAAGAGGGCCCCCATCAGCAGGTGGACGTAAAGGATCAGTTCATCGATGCCTTTGCCGTGAGCCGAAGCCGATTCAGGCATTCCAACGTATTGAAGTAGTGAGGTCATTTGATTCCGCGAAAAATTGTTCTCGATGGGTTTCCAGTTCAGTGCGATTCGATGGAGGACTGGCCCGCCTGCTCCGGGTCAACGCTCCCGGTTGCGGCGTTCACGCTCCTTGACCGGCGCGCGATGAAGACGAAGAAGCTGCCGAAGAGCACCCACGCCGCCGCCACGAAGACCAGCATGACGTAGATGCCCGCGTTCATTCCTTGCGCAAGGGCCTCGTCGGTCTTTCCAAAACAGGCCGTGCAGGCCTTCAGGGAGACGCCCGATGCGGCCCAACCGGCCAGAAGGATCGATGGCACGTTCCGTGGGATCATAGGAAACTGACGTTGCGGAGCTTCCGGAGGAAAAAACGACCGTAGGCGATCAGACCGATCACCGAAACGGCGGAAACCAGACTCCATACCACATACTCCGCCGACCCGGTCCTGCGATAGGCCAGGAAGGTCCAACCGCTGAGGAAGGCCATCAGCACCACGGCGGCACCGACGAAGATGATGTGGAATGCCTTAAGGGACATACAGGGTCTTGGTGTCGGAGTTCTTCGGGAGGTCGCCACTGCCCCACAGGGTCAACCCCATGAGGGAGACGAAGAAGATGGCCGACAGGATCAGCACCCCATAGACCAGTTTCTTCTCGGAGAGCAGGTGCATGAAATACCCGGCGACAAGAAAGGCCTTGATGGAGGCGATGAACAGGGCGACCGCCACCGTCAGGGCCATGCTGCTGAAATCCACATAATACATCGCCACCGTGAGGATGGTGCCGACGAGCAGGGCTCCGAAGATGATGAGGTAGGTGCGGACGTGGGCGGCGATGTCGTGGTCGTGATCGTCGCCCGCGTGCGTTGCGGGACTGTGGGCGCTGGAATGGCTCATGTCGGGAAAAGGTTGGAGATCAGAGGAGGTACACGACCGGGAAGAGGAAGATCCACACCAGGTCGACGAAGTGCCAGAACAGGCCGCCCACCTCGATCCGATTGATGAACTGCTCAGGATTCGACTTCCACATCTTGGCTCCCGGGAAGGCGAAATAGGCCAAGACCAGGGCCCCACCCAGGACGTGGAGTCCGTGGAGCGCCGTGATCAGGAAATACACCGCGAAAAACGGGTGCGTCGCCGGGGTGTAGGACCCCATCGACTCGATGTCACTGACCGCGACCTCCTGGGCAGCATGCGCTGCGGCTCCATGGCCGGCATCCTTCTTGACATGCCCATGGATGTCGCGGGGCGGATCCACCTCGACCTTGATCTTTTCGACCTTCTGCTCGGTCAACTTCGCCACACTCCACTGGTCGTTGAAGTTCCAGAACCGTGGGTGCTTGCCGTTGACCTCGATGTGGCCGGTGAGCGCCTTGCCGTCCTTGAGGCGGACGACATAGTGGCTGAACTTGTCGTTGTACTCGAAGGACTTGATCCCCAAGAACGCCAACGCGCAGACCACGGTGATCACCATGTACACGCGGAACCTGGCGAAGTTGTTCATCTTCAGGGACGCCCAGGCGAGCACCACCGTGACCGAGGAAGTGATGAGGACCGCCGTGTTGAAGGTGCCGATGGGGATGTTGAGCAGACCCCGCGGCCAGCCCAGCGCCACATCCGGCCAGAAACCGACCGGAGCGCTCACCCTCAGGAGGATGTAGGCGGAGAACAAGGCGCCGAAGAGCATGATCTCCGAGGCCAGGAAGAGCCAGATGCCCACCTTGGCATTGTAAAGCCCCGTGTCAGGACGGGCTTTGTACGTGTAGGGGATTTCCATGATGAACTGGGAAAAGTTGCGTCTCGGGATGGAGGATCAGGCCTTCTCGGACTGCGGGGTGAAGTCGGACTTGGCGCCCGGAACGCTGTACTCGTAAGGGCCGCGGTAGGCGACCGGTTCCCCGATGAAATTGCCATGCGGCGGGGGCGTCGGTGTCGCCCAATCCAGGGTGGTGGCCTGCCACGGGTTGTCCGAGGAGACCCGCTTGCCGCTGAAGATGCTGCTGAAGAAGTTGATGATGAAGGGGATCTGGGAGATGCCGAGACCCACCGCAGACCACAAGATCATGTTGTTGAGCTTGAGGACACCCGGGTCTCCACCCATGGCCACGTCGCCACCGAAGTAGGTGGTGCCGCCATCAGACATGCGGCGCGACATGCCCTTGAAGCCCTGGATGAACATGGGGGCGAACACGCAGTTCATGAAGAAGAGTGATCCGGCCCAGTGCAGTTTGCCGAGCCACTCGTTCATGTGGCGACCGGTGATCTTCGGGAACCAGAAGTAGATGCCGGCGAACACCGCGAACATCGTGCCGGGCGCCACCACGTAGTGGAAGTGACCGATCACGTAGTACGAGTCGTGGAGGAAGACGTCGGAGGCATTGAAACCCAGCGGCAGCCCGGTCAATCCGCCGATACCGAACATCGGGAGAAACGAAAGGGCGAAGAGCGACGCCGAGTTGAAGCGGATGGACCCGCCCCAGAGGGAGATGAAGAGGGCCGTGAGGATGATGACCGAGGGGATCGAGATCATCATGGTCGTGGTCTGGAAGAACGTGGCCACCTTGGTGCCCATGCCCGTCAGGTACATGTGATGGGCCCAGACGATGAAGGACAGGAACCCGATGCTCATGGCCGCGTAGACCATGCTGCGGTATCCCCAGAGCGGCTTGCGGATGTTGTTGGAGATCACTTCGGAAACGATGCCGATGGCCGGGAGGATGAGGACGTAGACCTCCGGGTGACCAAGGAACCAGAACAGGTGTTGCCAGAGCAGCGGGCTGCCGCCGCCGGACACCCCCAACTGCTTGCCGTCAACCACCAGGCCTTGCGGCAGGAAGAACGAGCTGCCGAAGAGGTTGTCCATCAGCTGCATGAGGCCGGCGGCTTCCAGCGGCGGGAACGCCAGCAGCAGGAGGAAGCCGGTGACAAACTGTGCCCAGACGAAGAAGGGCATGCGCATCCAGCTCATGCCGCGGCAACGCAGCTGGATGATGGTGGCGATGAAGTTCACCGACCCGAGCAGCGACGAGGTGATCAGCAGCACCATGCCGATGAGCCAGTAGGTCTGCCCGTCGAAGCGGTTGACCAGGTCGGTCACCGAGGCCAGCGGGGAGTAGGAGGTCCATCCGGAACGGGCCGCACCACCGGGCGTGAAGAAGCTCGCGAACATCACCACGCCGCCGAGGAAGTAGCAGTGGAAGCTCGCCATGTTCAGGCGGGGGAAGGCCATGTCGGGCGCGCCGATCTGCAGCGGCGTGACATAGTTGCCAAACGCGCCGAAGAGCACGGGCACGATGGCCAGGAAGACCATGATCGTGCCGTGCATCGCGCCGAAGGAATTGTAGAGGTCACCTCCCATGATGCCTCCCTTGGCCATGTCCTTGTCGATCATCTCCAAGAGCGGGCCGACCACCGGGATGGGACTGCCGGGCTTGGCCAGCTGGTAGCGCATGGCCAAGATGAGGAAGAACCCGAACAGCAGGAACAGCAACGCCGACACCCCGTACTGGATGCCGATGACCTTGTGGTCGGTGCTGAAGATGTACTTGCCGAAGAAACCCGGCTCATGGTGCGCGTGACCGTGGGAGGAATCGGTCGCGCTCGTGTGGGCGTGGGAGGCTGTGGATTGCATAGAATGGAACGTCAGGATTCGTCTCCCGGAAGACGAAGCCTGTGAGTGAATACAAACGCACCGGGGCGTGGTACAGAAAATGTTTCGGAAGCCCTGAAGAATGAGCTCTTCGAAGGCAATCCCTTAGAACGGTCCATGACCAGCGCCGCCAACAGGACCGGGAGGTAGAAGATCGAGGCGAAGAACAGGCGCCGGGCCGAATTGGTGTCGAGCAGCAGGGCGAACCGGATCCCCTGCAGGAGGAACAAGCCTCCAAGCACCAAGGCGATCGCCAGGTAGGCGCGTCCACTGATGCCCTGCAGGAAGGGCATCACGCTGACAAAGATCAGGGCGATGGTGTTCCGGATCGCCGAGGAGGCCGACCGGCGTCCTTCCGGATCCCGGCCGGAAAGCATCCGGAAGCCCGCCTTGGCGTATTCGTCGCGGTACAGCCAGGCGATGGCCATGAAATGCGGCAATTGCCAGAAGAACAGGATGGCAAAAAGGGCCCACCCCCCGGCACCGAGTTCGCCGGTGGCGGCGGTCCACCCCATGAGCGGGGGAATCGCTCCCGGGATGGCCCCGACCCAGGTGTTCAACTCGGTGGTCCGCTTGAGGGGCGTGTAGGCGAAGACATAGGTCGCCAGGGTGATGGCCCCGAGAAATGCCGTGAGCAGGTTGACCAGGAACGTCAACCAAGCCAAACCGACCAAAGACACCACCACCCCGAAGGCGAGCACGGTCAGCGGCGTGAGGATCCCGGCGGGAATGGGCCTCGAGGCGGTCCTGTGCATGAGGGCGTCGAGATCGCGTTCCCACCACTGGTTCAAAGCGGATGCACCGGCGGCCAACCACGAGGTTCCCAGGATGGCGTGCAGGCAGGTCCGCCAGTCGGAGGCTTCCGCCGATCCCAGGGAGTAACCCATCCACGTCGTCAGCACCACCATCAGGGTCAACCGGGCCTTCACCAGGTCGCTGACCACCCGGATCCAGGCCCGGAGCGAATGCCCGGCAACCGGAATGGAGATGGAAGCGGCGGAGTCCATGGGCGGTGGGCAAGGGCTAGCGGACCGGGACGGTGTGCGGAAGGCTCGGGGAGACGATGTCCGTCACCGGGCCGCGGCGATGGACCCGGTGGGCACCAACGCTCCAGCAAAACCAGCAACCGGCCACCAGGGTGAGCGATCCCACGGCGACGTGGGCGGTGGCGATGTCCGCCGCCCGATCGGTCAGCACCGTGAGCAAACCGAGGCCGAATTGCACGGTCACCAGGTGCAGCCACGCGGTGCCCAACCGGCGCAGGGGATGCCCCCGGGAATGGGCACGCGAAGCCCGGAACGCCAGGACGATGCTGCAGAGGGCCAGGACGGCGTTGATGCGGTGGAGCATGTGCATGTGCACCTGGAGGGCGGTGATCACGTCGACGCCCTCGCGCCGGCTCGCATACCGGAGCAGCGACTCGGCGTCGGTCCGGGGCCACCACTGGCCATACGCCAGCGGGAGGTCCGGGATGGCAAGCCCGGCATGCTGATGACGCATCCAAAGACCCAGGAGCAACTGGCCGAAGACCAACGCGGTGCCGAGGAACACCCAACGGGCGCCTGGAACCTCGGAGCGTTCCCGGCCCCAGGTGGGATACCAACGGGAAAGGGACAATGCCAGGCAGGCGACGAGCACCAGGAACACCTGGCCCAGGCATCCGTGGATCATGCCAAAGACCACGCCACCGGTGGTGCCCCCGATGGCCCAGGAGTCGAGGACCACCCGCAACCCGCCAAGGCTTCCCTGGAGCTGGACCAGCGCAAACGCCGCCCAGGCCAACCGCACCGAGAGAACCGGCGCTGGCGCATTCCGGAACCCCACGGCGGCGGCGGCAAGCACCACGCCGCCAATGCCGAGGAGGAAGTGGGCCTCCCCTTTCCAAAGCGGGTTCACACCCATGAGCCCCAAGCCGCCCAGGACCTCGATCAAACCGACCCACGCCAACGGCTTGCGGGAGGCATGACCGGCCGTCCAGCGGGTGAGGAAAACCACCAACAGGCCCACGCCCGAGGCCCAGACCCGGTGGGTGTGCTCATGGAACACCCCGCCGGTCATCCACATCGAGAGCGGCAGGGCGAACATCCCGTAGCCGAAGCTCGTGGGCCAATCCGGCACCGCCATGCCGACGCCCTTGCTGGTCACCAGGCCGCCGATGCAGACCAAGCCAAGCGTCGCCAGCGCCACCAACGTGGCGTAGCGGAAGAGCCATGGGGATGGACTCCTCGAAATGGGGACGGGGGCTTCCATGAAAAACGGCCGCGGCGCCCAGCGCCGCGGCCTTCGCTTCCAAGGCCGTTTGGACCTTATTTGACCGCCAACTCGAGGTTCACGGTGGCCTTGCCGCCCTTGACCTCGACCTCACCACTCACGACACCCGCCTTGATGTGGTTGGCCTCGACGGTGTACTTGCCATCCGGGAGATCGCCGGAAATCGTGAAGTTGCCGTCCTTGTCGGAGACCGCGAAGAACGGATGGTCGAACACATGGACGTAACCGGCCATCCATGGGTGCACGTTGCAGATGAGCTTCACGGCCAACTCCGCCTTGTCGAACACGCGGGGATTGACCTGACCCTGGGTGGTCTGGGCGAAGTTGAACCCCTTGTTCACCTTGGCCTGGCAGTTCACGTTGTGCATGAACGGGTCGGAATTCTTGATGTCGACGGTCTGACCCACCATCGCGGCCGTCACCAGCGGCTCATAGACACAACCCACCTGGTCGACCAGCGGCTTGCTGGCGGGGGCCGAGTAGGTCTTGCCGGCCGGGAGGCCCGCCTTGATGTACACCGCCACGTTGGCCAGGCCCTTGTCGGCGCCGACCACGTAGGTACGCGTCATGACCGGCTTGGTGTGCAGGGCCCCGCAGAACTTGTCGCCCTTGATCGGGGTGATTTCCTTGGCCGGGGGCGCCTCGCCGTTGAGCTTGATCTTGCCGGAGATCTGTCCAGCCATCGCGCTCGAGGCGGCGAGCACCGCCACGGAGGCGGCGATTTTCAGGGTGTGGTTCATTGTCAGTGTTCCTTTTCGTTTTCCAAATCAGACCGCAATTACCACGGCACGCTAGACAGGGCGGACCGAGGGTCAAGCGAGTTCGTGAAATTTTTCACAAGCTATCATTTTCGACGATTCTGGCGGTAAGTTATTCGAAATCGGGTCGATCAGGCAGGAACAGGGGGGCAGGAACAGGACGGGGGCGATCCGGGGATGACGGTGATCCCGGGAGCCGCTCAGAGTCCTTCGACGAACCCCTTCAACGGGGCCAAGTCCTGGTCGTCCAAGGCCATCTGGCGGATCATCGCCCGCCCCCCCACCTGAACCGCCTGTTCCAACCATCGGCGGGCCGCGTCGAGGTCGCCCAACTGGCAGGCGTAGCAGGCGAGGTTGTAGGGGATGACGCATTCCCGCGGAAATCGCCCGACCACGGACTGGAGGGCCTCGAACGCCTCCCCGGTGCGCCGCAATTCGTGGAGGCAGTAGCTCTGGTGGATCCAACCCGAGGGGCGTTCCGGGGCCGCCTCGACCAATCGCCGCGCCGCCCGCAGTGCGAGCTTCCAGGCCCCGCGGCCGGAGTGGAGCCGCCACTGCACCTCGAGCACCGACGGGTGGGCTTGGGCGGAGGGTTCCAGTTTCGCCAACTCCCGCTCGGCCTCCTGGTCGTCCCCAAGGCCCAGCCATCCCTCGGCGGCGGCGAGGTGATGTCGGCCTGGGAACCCGAGTTCGTCCATGGGAAAGGCGCCGCAAGCCCGGCGGACGGACGCGATCGCCGGGAGCACCCTGGGGAACCCGGCAAGCCGGCGTAAAGGGTGAAATCTCCCCGCCGTCGGCCAAAGGCCCACGGTGGCGCCCCTCCACGCAGGCCCCGGTTGCATTTTGGACCCGATCCCCCCCAGCCTCTGCGGCTCGATGACAGACTTCGTCCGAACCGATGGCAGACGCTGCGACGAGATTCGCCCGATCCGCTTCCAGAACCACATCGCCCCCCACGCCGCCGGATCGACCCTGGTCGAGTGGGGCAACACGCGGGTCATCTGCGCGGCCACCGTCGAGGAGACGGTCCCCCGCTGGATGAAGGAGCAGAAGGTCCCGGGCGGCTGGCTCTCGGCCGAGTATTCCATGCTCCCCTATTCGACCCTGGACCGGAAGCCCCGGGACATCTCAAAGCTCAAGCTCGACGGGCGCTCCCAGGAGATCCAGCGCCTGATCGGCCGGTCGCTGAGGGCGGTCGTGGACCTCGAGCGCCTGGGCCCGCGCACCCTGTGCATCGACTGCGACGTGCTCCAGGCCGACGGCGGCACCCGCACGGCCTCGATCACCGGCGCCTTCGTGGCGGTGAGCCTCGCCATCGCGAAGCTCCAGGCCTCGGGGGCCCTGGCCGGGAGCCCGATCACCGGGGCGGTGGCCGCGGTCAGCATGGGCGTCTTCGGGGGCGTGCCGCTGCTCGACCTGAATTACCTCGAGGACAAGGACGCCTCCGTCGACATGAACCTGGTGATGAACGACCGGGGACAGTTCATCGAACTCCAGGCGGCCGGCGAGGAGGCGACCTTCTCCGACGCCGAACTGGCGGCCCTGCTGGCCCTCGGGCGAAAAGGCATCGGCCGGTTGATCGAGGCGCAGCGGCAGGCCCTGGGAACCACGCCATGACCCGGCTCTTCCTCTGCCGGCACGCGGAGGTGGAGGACCTCTACCACCGCAAATTCGGCGGCACGATCGACATGGCCCTCTCGGCCCGGGGACACACCCAGGCGCAGGCCCTGGCCCGGTGGCTGTCCCGACACCGCTTCGACGCCGTCTACGCCAGCCCGATGCAGCGGGTCCA
>Ga0068877_10002544_pt1 | contig 14689 bp, 12 predicted proteins | sample NOAtaG_FD_66437 | JGI IMG/M metagenome (GOLD analysis project Ga0068877, IMG submission 66437) | Freshwater lake microbial communities from Lake Erie, under a cyanobacterial bloom - NOAA_Erie_Diel6S_1000h metaG | ecosystem: Environmental > Aquatic > Freshwater > Lake | place: USA: Ohio, Lake... | reverse complement strand
ACCACGGCGGCAAGCTCTTCGTTGCGCCGCTGATTTAGGTCTTCACGGAACTCACGCTGCCGACGCTGTACATCACGCTCCAGTTCAGCGGCCTCCCGCTGGCGTTTCACCCGTTCAGACTCCGGCATCACTGTGGCATCGCGCTCAAGTTTGGTGGACATCTCTTTAAGCTTGTTGGCGGCATCTTGAATCTGCTTTTCCCGCTTTGAAAACTCCTGCTCGAGCTTTTGCTGGGAGGCTTTTGCCGGGGCCGAATCACGCAGAATCCGCTCGGTATTGACAAAGCCCACTTTGAGTTCCTGGGCCTGAGCGACTCCGGAGCATGCAACAACGCAGAGGAAAGCAGACCCCAGAAAGCAACTAGTGCGTCTCCTGAGACCAAAACGCGAGTGATGAATCTTACCTATATCATCCATCAGTGAATTATGCCTATCAAATGGCATCAAAACACAGTACCGATATTGAACTGGAAATATTGAGTTCTATCGAACTCTTCCCTCTTAACCGCTCGGCCGATCGTGAGTTTGAGCGGCCCGACGGGAGAGGTCCAGGATAGGCCAAATCCCAACGAGGCTCTTACATCGCCCAAATCAAATTTCTGTAGGTCATCCCACACACTCCCGATGTCGACAAATGTCAAAAGCCGAATCGTTCGATCTTGAGCTAGGCCGGGAAACGGAAATAGCAACTCATTATTGGAAACGATCATCACATTCCCCCCAGGACTTCTGCCATCAATAACGGGCCCAATTCCACCGGGGACAAACCCCCTGACAGATCCGATTCCACCGGCTGTGAAATTTTTAAAGGTAGGATAGGTTTTTCCGTTCAGGCCTAGCCCACTGCCAACGTTTAGGTTATTCGCGAGGGTTATATTCTTGCCTATCGGAGTGAAGATTTGATTGCCATATGTCGTTCTCAAGTACTGAAGCTCGCCAATCGGCGTGGCGTAATCAAAATTAATATATTGAAGCTGCCCCCTCGTAGGCGCTAGCGCGCTATTTCGGCTATCCCTGTTCCAACCAACACTCAGAATATACGCCTGTGGATTAGCGCCGAAATCCTGTCTATCACGAGCTATAAATGTGGGCACAGTACCGAAGATCTCGTAACGACTTGCCTCGAGTGTTGCGCCGACAAACAGGCGATCTAACTCAGTGTACGGAACACCAAACCTTGCGCTAAGCCCTTGGGATAAAATTGAGTAATTATTAGCTGGATAAATATACGAGGGATTATATTTTCGATGATATGCATCAAGCGAACGGCTTATTCCGTCGTCGGTCCAGTAGGGATCAGAGTGAGACACCCCGTATGAGGTTTGAAGTTGGCTTGTGTTCACAACTAAAGCCAGATTCGTGCCTGTACCCATAAAATTTTGCTGCGTTAATGACCCCTGAATGACAAACTTTTCTGTTGAGGAAAAACCCGCGCCAAGCGTTATCGCGCCGAGTGGGCGCTCTTCAACCTTTACATTGACGTCGATCTGATCCTGAGTGCCCAGAACGGGAACAGTGTCAATATCAACGTCTTTAAAGAATCCCAGCCTGTCAATACGATTCCGTGAGAGCCTAATTCGTTCGCCATCGTACCAAGCACTCTCGAGCTGACGCATTTCTCGGCGAATCACCTCATCTCTCGTTTTGTCATTTCCACTTATGGTTACATTACGGACATAGACCCGTTTTCCAGGATCAACCTGCAAAATAAAATTAACGTGGCCCTTACTTTGATCAAGTTCCGGAATTGGTGTCACGCTTGCGAATGCATAGCCCAACTCCCCCAGCCGATCGGTAATTGATTTACTGACCTCTTGTAGTTTTTGGTTAGAAAAAACTTGGTTTGGCTTAATTGATATTAACTGGGAAAACTCGCGCTCTCGACCCAAAACATCCCCGGCAAGCCTCACGCTCTTTACGGTATACGATTGACCCTCATTAATTATTATCGTGATAAAAACAGTGCGGCGATCTGGCGATAACGACACCTGAGTCGAGTCAATTGAAAATTCAAGATAGCCCCTATCCAAATAAAAGGAGCGCAGAGCCTCCAGATCGCCTGTAAGTTTTTGTCGCGAATACTGATCTGATTTAGAGTACCAAGAGGCCCAATTCGCGGTTGATAGCCTGAATTCTCTAAGTAACTGAGATTCTTGAAATGCCTTGGCTCCGAGAATTCGAATCTGACCAATCCTTGCATCGTCCCCTTCAATAATGGCGATTTGCACGGCCACCCGGTTTCGCTCTAGGGGTGTAACTGTTGACAGAATCCGAACGTTATATTTTCCTCGCCCCAAATACTGCCGCTTTAGCTCCTGCTCTGCCCGATCCAGAAGGGCCCGATCAAAAATCCGCGACTCGGCTAACCCAAGGTCTCCAAGAGCTTTAATCAGCCGATCTTTATCGAACTCCTTCGAGCCCGTGATTTCAACAGCGCCGATCGCGGGCCGCTCCTCAACACTGATGACCAGCACATCGCCTTCAAGCTCAATGCGGACATCTTTAAAAAATCCCGTAGCAAACAGTGTTCGTACCGCCTCCGCGGTCCCCTGCTCAGTTACCCGATCACCGATCTGAATTGGGAGATACGAAAACACCGTGCCGGGCTCGATCCGCTGAAGGCCCTCTACCCGGATATCGCGAATGGCCACCCCTAAGGCTTGGCCGCTGGCAGTTGCCGCCGGCCGGGAAAACTGGGCCTGGGCTGGGCTGAATGCGGCCAGGCCGATTAGGCTAAAGACGCCAGACCAGGACCAAATGAGCAGACGGCAGGCCAGGGGTTTCGGTGTGACACGATTGCGCATGAAGATTTGTTCTCTTTCTACCATCCCGCGAGCCGGGCGAAGTCGTTAAACAAGGCCACAGCAGTTAGGGCCATGATCAGTGCAACACCGATTCGGCGGCCTGTCTCCTGAATCTCTGCCGACAGGGGCCGCCCCCGGACCAGCTCCCACAGATAATACATAAGGTGTCCCCCATCGAGCATAGGAATGGGCAAAAGATTCAGTACCGCGATGCTGATACTGATGAGCGCGAGAAAGCCGATAAAGGCCTTCAGCCCATTGCCAGCGGACTGGCCGGCAGCATCGGCGATCGTGACCGGGCCGCTGATTTGTCGCCATGACAGCTCGCCTGCGAGCATCCTGCCGAGGGCCCGAACCGTGAGTAGACTCATCTCCCAGGTCCGGGTCGCCCCCTTGGCCAGGGCCTGAAGGGGTTCATCGGCCACATGGGTCGTTTCGACCTCGGCACCAACGACAGCGCCAATGCGGAAGATGCCGTCCTGGCCGGCACGGGCGGTGATGACGACCCGCTCCGTCTGACTGCCATCGGAGACCGTCAGCTCGATGGGTTTTCCTTGGGACTCTTTGATCCGACTGATAACGATATCGGGCTGGCGGACTTCCTCTTGGCCAACACGCAGAATACGGTCGCCGTCGCGCAGCCCGGCCGCCTGCGCAACGCTGCCCTCTTGCACGCGGATAACGCGCACCGATTTACTGAGTGGCGCTAAGCCAAGCGCTGCTACCGTTGCCGAGGGGTCATTCGCTTCAGCGCCCTCACCGCCTTGGGTCGCCGCAAGCGGCAACACCACCGAGATCACTTCCACGTCCGCGCGCTCAACCTTCATGCTGACTGAGGCAGCGCCCTCGCCCACGAGGGCCTGAGCAAGCCGCCAGCGCATGTCGTTAAAGCTGGCAATCTCATTGCCAGCGATCCCGATGACTCGATCACCCTCACGCAGCCCTGCTATGGCGGCGACCGACTGGGCCTTGGGCTGGGCCAACACCGCGATTGGTTCCTCGCGGCCCGAATGAAATAAAACGGCGTAGGCCAGCGCAGCAAAAATCAGATTGGCCAAGGGGCCAGCAAAGACGATCCATGCGCGGGCCGCCAGCGGCTTGGCCTCAAAGTCTGGCTCGTCCATTTTGACGTAACCGCCCAGCGGAATCGCGGCAACCACCCATTCGGTGTTGGAGCGCTTGGAATGCCACTTCAGAAGGGCCCGGCCGAATCCGATTGAGAATCGCTCAACCGCAACACCGCATTGCCGGGCTGCGAGGTAATGGCCCATCTCGTGCACAAAGACAAGGATGGCGATAGCGAGCAGAAAAAACAGAACGGTCATCATGGCAGATCGGTGAATTATCCCGCGATTTTGGCAACGCGTGCCTGTGCGATGTCGCGGGCCTGCCGATCGATCTCAAGCAGCTCATCAACGCTTGCAGGTGTGTTCGCGGCCTGATGGCTGAGTTGCGCAAGCGTGCCCTCAACGGCGCCAAATATCTCCCCAAACCGAATACGCTCATTTAAAAAGGCCTCTACTGCGATTTCGTTGGCAGCATTTAAAACCGCAGGGGCGGCGCCGCCCGTTCGCAGAGATGCGCGCGCGAGCGCCAAGGACGGAAAGCGCTCCGTATCGGGCGGCTCAAAATCAAGCCGCTGGGCGGACTGCCAATCAAGGGCCTTGACGGGAGCATGGATCCGAGAAGGCCAGCTCATCGCGCAAGCAATCGGTGTGCGCATATCGGGGGAGCCCAGCTGTGCCAGTGTGGAGCCGTCATCGAACTCCACCATCGAATGCACCACGCTCTGGGGATGTACGACAACTTCGATCGCCGACTCCGGCAAAGAAAAAAGCCAGTGGGCCTCGATGAGCTCAAGGCCCTTATTCATCATCGTGGCCGAATCAACTGAAATTTTCCGGCCCATCGACCAGTTCGGATGTGCGATCGCTTCGCTGACGGATGCCGAAAACATTCTGGCCTTCTCCCAGGATCGAAATGGGCCGCCCGAGGCAGTCAGCAGCAATCGCCGCACCCCGGCCGGCGGCTGAAAGCAACGATAGTTCTCGCCCAGACACTGAAAAATCGCGTTGTGCTCACTGTCGACCGGAATAACAGTCGCGCCACCAAGACGCGCGGCCTGCACCATCAACGGCCCGGCCATAACCAAGGCCTCTTTGTTGGCCAAAAGAATTTTCTTGCCGGCACGTGCCGCCGCCAACACCGAGGCCAGCCCTGCGGCCCCGACAATGCCGGCGACCATCATGTCGACCTCGGGCACTACCGCCGCAGTGACGAGGCCCTGCGGGCCGGCCAGCACATTGATGTGCCCGCCCCATGAGGCCTCACGCAAGCGCAACTGAAGCGTCTGCGCGGCATCCGGGTCAGTCATGACTACCCAGCGGGGCTTGAAGCGTTCGCAATCTCGAAGCATCGGCTCGACCTGCCGATGGGCAGTCAGCACTTCAGCCCGAAAGTGCTCAGGATGCAGGCCAATCAGGTCCAGAGTGCTCTGGCCAATCGATCCTGTTGATCCGAAAACAGCTACCCCCTGCACGCGATGTCCTTTTACTTTCTTAGCAGTTCAGTTATACGGGGCCACGACGCCCCAGCTCCAGCAGACTCACCATGGCCATTGTCACCGGAAAGACTGCCATCAGCGCATCAATACGATCCAGCACGCCGCCATGGCCAGGCAAAAGACCACTGGAGTCCTTCACACCACGGAGTCGTTTTAATAAGGACTCATACAGATCGCCCACCACGCTGACCAGCGTGATCAGAATTACAAATAAAAACAAAAAACCTCCGCCGACTTGCTCGTCAATCAGGCTAAAGACGGTCGGCCCAAGCCCGCCCGACGGGGGTCCGGCCAGTGTGATCGCCATCACAGCTAAAAGCAGATTGCCCGCCAGTGCGCCAAAAACGCCCTCCCAGGTTTTGCCGGGACTAATCGCGGGCGCGAGCTTTCTTCGGCCAAAGGCCCGTCCGGCGAAATACGCAGCCGTATCGGCCACCCAGACCAACAGCAGCACCGAGAGCAGAAAAACTTTTCCAATGCCATCGGCCTGCAGCAGCGCAAGCCAGGTCGCAAAACACAGTACAAAGGCGACTGCGGGGCCAAGACCCGACCGGCTGCCAATACTGCGGCCCCGCGATAAAGCGATTGGCGCCACCACCACCCAGGCCAGTGTTGCCAGCAAATACAGGGGCAAAAGCGCTGCGCCCTGGCCTTCTGCTGCAAGCGCAATCGAAGGAAAAAACATCAGGCTTGCCACACCCACAAGCCCCAATGCTGCCGCGATCGCGGCTGCACGCCGCGGCAAAAGGCCCAATAAGCCCAGCCACTCAAAAAGCGCCACCATCATGATGGCCAGCAAGAGCACATCAAAGCCAAGCGCAGGCGCCCAGAGCGCAGCGCCGATTAAAACGATTAAGGCAAGAACCGCGGTTAGGACGCGGGTGCGGAGCATGCTTGGGCGACCTGAGCAGAGGTTCTGCCAAATCGACGTTCGCGCTTTTGATAAGACTCGATCGCGAGATCGAGCTGGGCCTCATCGAATTCGGGCCAATAGCAATCAGTGAAATAAAACTCAGTGTAGGCAAGCTGCCAGAGTAGAAAATTGCTGATGCGCTCCTCGCCGCCGGTGCGAATAAACAGATCCGGCTCGGGTGCGTAGTTCATGGCCAGATGCGGGGCCAGTAACTCTTCAGAAATGGGCGCGCCGGACTGGACCAGCCGCGGATGCTGATCCAGCATCTTGCGGGTCGCCTGCAGGATGTCCCAGCGACCGCCGTAGTTGGCAGCAACAGTCAGATGAAAGCGATCATTCATCTCGGTGGCCGATTCAGCCCGCGCAATGGCGGCACGCAACTTTGAATTAAAAGCGCTTAGATCGCCAATCACACGCAGCCGCACACCATTGTCTTTAAGTTCACGGACTTCACGCTCCAAGGCTTTGATAAATAAACCCATCAGAAACGATACTTCCTCTTCGGGCCGGCGCCAGTTTTCCGAGCTAAAGGCAAATACGCTGAGATAGCGGACGCCCCGGCGAATGCAGGCCTCAACCACCTGGCGCAGCGCCGCCACACCCCGCTCATGGCCCACCATTCTTGGCAGATGGCGGGCACTGGCCCAGCGGCCATTGCCATCCATGATGACCGCAATGTGCTGTGGCACCGGGTGGATCTCTGGGACCACCAGGGTTGAACTTTGGGGCTGTTCGTCGGCCATCGGAATCTTGGGTCGCGTCTCGGTTTGGGTTGCGGCGTGTCAGACCGTCATGATCTCTGACTCTTTCTGAGCCAGCAGTTTATCAATCTCGGCAATATATTTATCAGTTAGTTTCTGTGTGTCATCCTGGGCTCGGCGCTCTTCGTCTTCAGAGATGAGCTTGTCTTTGACCAGTTTTTTGAGGGCCTCATTGGCATCCCGGCGGATGTTGCGGACGGCAATCTTGGTCTCCTCGCCCTCGTGCTTGATGACCTTGGTCAGCTCACGCCGACGCTCCTCGGTCAGGGCGGGCATCGGCACCCGAATCAGATCCCCTGAGGTCGCTGGATTAAGGCCCAGATCCGACTCCCGGATCGCCTTTTCCACCACCGCGACCATCTTTTTCTCCCAGGGCTGAACGCCAATCGTGCGGCTATCGATCAGGGTGACGTTGGCCACTTGATTCAGGGGCGAAGGATTGCCGTAGTAATCCACCTGAATATGGTCCATCAGGCCCACATGCGCGCGGCCCGTGCGGACCTTGGAGAGATTGAGCTTCAGGTTGTCGATCGTCTTGCCCATTTTCTGATCGGCGCTGGTTCGGACTTCCTGAGGTGTTTTCATGATGTTTTTCCGTTGCCAATAATCCGGGCTTCGCGTGCCGGCTAAACGTGGACCAGGGTGCCCTCGGCCTCGCCCCGAACGATTCGGGCAAGTGCGCCGGGCTTAAAGATACTAAAGACTCGAATCGGCAGCTTCTGATCACGGCACAGCGCAAATGCGGTCGCATCCATGACCTTGAGATTACGCGAGATTGCCTCATCGAAGGTGACCGCATCGTAGCGCTTGGCCTGGGGGTCCTTGGCGGGGTCGCTGGTATAGACCCCATCGACCTTGGTGGCCTTGAGCACAATCTCCGCGCCGACCTCGGCACCGCGCAACGCCGCCGCGGTGTCGGTTGTGAAAAATGGGTTCCCCGTGCCCGCCGCAAACACCACGATTTTTCCCTCTTCAAGATAGCGGATTGCCTTGGGCCGTATGTAGGGCTCGACCACCTGATCGATTCTCAGTGCCGACTGAACGCGGGCCACCAGGCCTGCACGACGCATTGCATCCTGCAAGGCCAGGGCATTCATCACTGTGGCGATCATGCCCATGTAATCGGCCGTCGCCCGATCCATACCCGATGCCCCGAGGGCGACGCCGCGAAAAATATTTCCGCCACCAATGACCACCGCCACCTCGACGCCTAAAGCAGTGACCTGGGCGATCTCCTTGACGATGGAATCGATGGTCTGGCGATTAATGCCATAGGGATCCTCGCCCATCAGGGCCTCGCCCGAGAGCTTCAGCAGGATGCGCTTGGGTGATGTCATATCAGGCAGCGCGAGCGGCGGCGACCTGGGCAGCGACTTCGGCTGCAAAATCATCGGTGCGTTTCTCGATTCCCTCGCCAACGATGTAAAGCGTGAATGAGGCAATCGAGGCGCCTTTGCTCTTTAAGAGCTGCTCAATGGTTTGTTTGCCGTCCTCGGCCTTCACAAACACCTGACCCAGTAAGGTGACCTCTTTTAGGAATTTCTGCACCGTGCCTTCGACCATCTTGGCAACGATCTCTGCGGGCTTACCGGATTCAGCAGCCTTCTCGGTGGCGATGCGGCGCTCCGTCTCAATGAGCGCGGCATCCACGCCGGAGGCGTCCAGCGACTTGGGCTTAGAGGCGGCAATATGCATTGCCAAATCACGGCCGAGTTGTTCATCGCCACCGACCAGGTCCACGAGTACACCGATCTTCGCGCCACCATGAATGTAGGAGAAGAGTTTGCCCTTGGCGGCCAGCCGAATAAAACGCCGCACACTGATGTTCTCGCCAATCTTGCCCACTAGGGCCGTGCGCACTGAATCTACAGTGCCGCCAGACAGTGATGCTGCACTTAAGCCGGCGACATCGGCAGCGCCACCGGCACAGACCAGCTTGGCTACATCACTGGAAAACGCCAGAAAGTCGTCGTTCTTGGCAACGAAATCAGTCTCGCAATTGACCTCGACCATGGCCGCATGGCCGCCCTCAACGTGAATCGACACGATGCCCTCTGCTGTGACCCGCGAGGCGGCCTTGCTGGCCTTGCTGCCGAGTTTCACGCGCAGAATTTCCTCGGCTTTTGCCATATCGCCATCGGCCTCTGACAGGGCCTTTTTGCATTCCATCATCGGAGCATCGGTTTTCTCACGAAGCTCCTTGACCATTCCCGCGGTAATTTCCGCCATTGTGTTCTCCTGATTCAAACTCATGTTTCAAAAAAAGGGCCGCTCAAACTGACCGGCCCCTTCGCATGCATCGGCCCGGTTCGTGGGGGCCCGTCTTCACGCCATGGAGACCGCCTAGGAGGCGTCTTCCACCTCAACGAATTCATCCTTTTCATCACGGATCGCTGAGACCACATCGGCCACCGCATTGGCCCGGCCATCAAGAATTGCATCCGCCACAGCGCGGGTATAAAGCCGCACTGCCCGGCTGGCGTCGTCATTGCCCGGAATGACATAGTCCACACCCTCGGGGGAATGGTTCGTGTCGACCACTGCCACCACGGGAATGCCCAGCTTATTGGCTTCCTGCACGGCGATCTTGTGATAACCCACATCGACAACAAACAAGGCATCGGGCAGGCCTGCCATGTCCTTAATGCCGCCCAGTGTTTTGTTTAATTTATCCATCTCACGGCCAAACGAGAGGGCTTCTTTTTTGCTCATGCGCTCTAGGCCGCCCTCGGCCGTCATGGTTTCCATATCTTTAAGCCGCTTAATCGAGGTCTTCACGGTCTTAAAGTTGGTGAGCATCCCGCCCAGCCAGCGCTGATCGACATAGGGCTGGCCAGCACGGCTTGCTTCTTCGGCGATGATTTCGCGCGACTGGCGCTTGGTGCCAACAAAGAGCACTGTGCCGCGGCGCTGGGCGAGCTGCTTGATGAACTTCAAGGCATCGCCAAGATGGCTGACGGTGTGCTCAAGATTGATGATGTGAATCTTGTTGCGATGGCCAAAAATGTAAGGGGCCATCCGCGGATTCCAAAAGCGGGTCTGGTGGCCGAAATGAACTCCGGCCTCAAGCATTTCACGCATACTGACTGACATACGACTTCTCCTTGCAAGGGTTGGGCTCGGCACTCGAAAGAGTCTGCTGCAGTCTGGGAAGGCCGCTGGCCAGCCCCTATTTCCCGCTCAGACACCCCTGCTTCGAGTGCTTTGGTTTAAAAATCAGGCACAATGGGTGCCCACGGCGCCGAAAAACACCTTGTTAATCAATGGCTTCCGGCAACCTGCGATTCTAACCCCTTATGCCCATCCAGCTCAAATCTGGCCCCGAAATCGACGCCATGCGGGTCGCGGGCCGTCTCGCCTCCGAAGTCCTGGACTTCATTGGCCCCCATGTCAGGCCCGGGGTTACCACCGGGGAGCTCGACCGGCTCTGCCATGACTACATGGTCAATGTGCAGGGCACGATTCCCGCCCCCCTGAACTACTGCCCCCCGGGCTATAAGCCCTACCCAAAATCAATCTGCACCTCGATTAATCACCAGGTCTGCCACGGCGTTCCTGGCGACCGGGTCCTGAAGTCCTCGGACATCGTGAACATCGACATCACCGTCATTAAGGATGGCTTTCACGGGGACACCAGCCGTATGTTTTTTGTTGGTGAGGCCTCCATCGCTGCCAAACGGCTCTGCGAACTCACCCACCAGGCCATGTGGGCGGGCATTGCGCAGGTCGCACCGGGCAAGCGGCTGGGCGATATTGGCGCTGCGATACAAAAGCTCGCCGAATCGGCCGGTTACTCCGTTGTCCGAGAGTTCTGCGGCCACGGCATCGGCCGGGGCTTTCACGAAGAGCCGCAGGTCCTGCACTATGGCAAGGCAGGCACCGGCTTGGAACTTAAAGCCGGCATGACCTTCACCATCGAGCCGATGATCAATGCGGGCCGGCCTGAGATCCGAGAGCTGGCAGATGGATGGACAATCGTGACCAAGGACCACAGCCTTTCGGCCCAATGGGAACACACGGTGCTGGTCACCGAGACAGGATTTGAAGTCCTGACCATCTCAGAAGGCAGCCCCGACCGTGAGCGACGTCGGCCAAGCTAGGAGCCCCCAATCGCGTGCCGAAATTCTTGGCGCGTTAAAGCAGTCCTTGCGGCAAGCGCGCGAGCGTAATGCCAGCCTCTGGACACCGCGGGCCAATCCTGCCGCTGCAATGCGGCGCTTCAGTCGTGATGTCGACGATATTTTGCGCGCGCTGTGGCGCGATTTTGCAATTCCTCAGGCAAGCCTTATTGCAGTGGGCGGCTATGGCCGCGGCCTGCTGGCACCGTTTTCGGATGTTGATCTGCTGATCCTGATGCCTGAGGGCTATCGGGAAGCGGCAATCGCTCCGCAGGCCGAAGCACTGGTGAGTGGGTTTTGGGATATTGGCTTAGATGCCGGACACAGCATTCGCTCGCTCTCTGAATGCATGCAGCACGCGCAGGGCGATCTCACAATCGCCACCGCACTACTGGAATCACGCTGGATCGCTGGGCCAAAACCACCGTTTGCTGCGCTCAGGCACGCCTGGTTTGAGCAGATCAATGTCAAGGAATTCGCGCAGGGCAAACTTCTGGAGATGCAGCAGCGCCACGGCCGACACAATGATTCGCCGTATAGCCTTGAGCCCAACTGCAAAGAAAGTCCCGGTGGCCTGCGTGATCTGCAAATTCTGCGATGGATTACCCAGGCCTTTGGGCTCGGACACCGCTGGAAAGATCTGGCCCGAGATGGTCTGATCACTGACCGCGAGGCCGCCGAGGTACAACGCGCCCAACGTCTGCTGCAACTGATTCGCGGCCACCTGCATCTGGCAGCCGATCGTCGCGAGGACCGTCTGGTCTTTGATCTTCAGACTGAGGTCGCAAAGCGCCTTGGGCTCTCGGCCCGCGGTGGGCGCCGTGCCAGCGAAATGCTGATGCAGCGCTACTACCGCGCTGCCAAAGCGATCTTTCAAATTAGTTCCATGCTGCTGGCCAACTTCGAGCCACGGCTCTTTCCTTCTGCACAGCTGCCGCAGGCCCAGCAGCCCCGCCGCATTGATGATGAGTTCGACGAAATCTATGGCCTACTGGAAGTCCGTGATGAGCAGCGCTTTGATGTTGAACCCAGCGCGATGCTGCGGGCCTTCTTAAGAGTTCAGCAGCATCCACAATTGCGTGGCATGTCGGCCCGCACGATGCGGGCGCTGTGGAATCATCGCGACCGAATCGATGCCGAGTTTCGTAAAGAATCCCGCCATCGCCAGCTGTTTCTGAGCCTTTTTCAGCAGCCACGCGGCATTGTGCATGGGCTCAGGCTCATGAATAACCTGGGAATCCTGGGCCGCATGCTGCCCGTCTTTCGAAAGATCGTCGGCCAGATGCAGCACGATCTTTTTCATGTCTACACGGTGGATCAACACATCCTGCAGGTCATTCGTAATCTGCGTCGGCTCACCATGGACGAGCATGCCCATGAGTTCCCGCTCTGCAGCCGGCTGATGGCGGAATTTCAGTGGCCCTGGATTTTGTATATCGCGGCCCTGTTTCACGATATCGCCAAAGGCCGTGGCGGAGACCATTCCGCATTGGGCCGGCTCGAGGTGCGACGTTTCGCCCGAGACTATGCGATCGATACGGAGACCACAGCACTTCTGGTGTTCTTGGTAGAGCACCATCTGACCATGTCGCAGGTGGCACAAAAGCAAGATCTTGCCGATCCACAGACCATTGAACAGTTCCACGCCATCGTCCGCACGCCCCGCAGGCTCACCGCGCTTTACCTGCTCACGGTGGCGGATATTCGCGGCACCAGCCCCAAGGCCTGGAGCAACTGGAAGGCCCGGCTCCTCGAAGAACTCTATCGACGAACACTTGCCGCGATGGAATCTGCGGGCGGACGCCGGCGCACTGAAATGCAGCCTCCGCGTGATGCCTACCTGGCCAAGACCGTCGAGGCCGAGCGTCTGCTGCGGCTGCACGGAAAAGAGGTCGCACCCGCACAGGCCTTCTGGAAGACCCTGGAGCTGCAATACTTTTTACGCCACGAGGCCAGCGAGATCGAATGGCATGCGCGGCTCTTGTCACAGCGGGCCCCATCATCGGCACCTACTGTGATTGCGCGGCGCGCCCCAGATGAGGTCGGCTTGCAGGTGGTGGTCTATCAGCCCGATGAGGCCGATCTGTTTGCCCGAATCTGCGCCTACTTTGACGGCCAAAACATCAGTATTTTGGATGCAAAAATTCATACGACCTCAGATGGTTACGCAATGGATACCTTTGTGGTGGAGCCGCAGAACCAAGAGGGCTTTCATCGCGAGATGCTCACCATCATTGAAGCCGGACTGGCCCGGGTGCTGGCCGAACGTGGGCCGCTGCCGGCGGCCAACCAGGGCCGGCAGTCACGCCAGTCTCGTTACTTTCCGATTCCACCGAGAATTGATCTGCAGCCCGACTCGCGGGGCCAGTATCACGTGCTCAATGTGACGGCGGCCGATCGGACCGGCCTGCTCTATGCGATTGCCAAGACGCTGGCAAATCATCGGATTCGGCTTCAGACCGCCCGCATCATGACCCATGGTGAGCGGGCCGAGGATGTATTTTTAATTCAGGGTGAATCGATACGAGAAGAGAAAAAACAAATCGCCCTGGAGGCCGACTTGTTAAAGGCGGTCGCCGCCTAGCCAGCTTGCAAAATCGGCACCAATCTCCGGATGCCGCTGGGCCAGCGTGACCGAGGCCTGCATGTAGCCAAGCTTTGCACCGCAATCAAAACGGCGGCCTTGGAAACGATAGGCCAGCACGGTCTCTTCCTTCAATAAGCGCGCGATCGCATCGGTCAGCTGAATCTCTCCGCCTGCGCCAGCCGATTGCTGGCGAATCAAATCGAAGATTCGGGCGGTCAGCAGATAGCGGCCGACAACCGCAAGCCGCGAGGGTGCCGCCTCGGGCCGTGGTTTTTCCACAATGCCTGTCATGGTCTCGATATTGGCGCCGCCTGCCGCGGCCGTGCTCACAATGCCGTATTTCGAGGTCTCTTTTAGCGGCACCTCTTCGACAGCAATCACGCTACTGTGATGCTGCTCGAATTGCTCCACCATCTGGCGCATCACCGGCACGCCGCCCGCGCCCGCATCCATTAAGTCATCGGCCAACAAAATGGCAAAGGGCTCATCGCCCACCACCGGCTCGGCACACAAGACGGCATGGCCAAGGCCAAGGGCTTCAGGCTGGCGGATGTAAATGCAGTTGATGCTCCCCGGGGCCACACCCCGCACGACTTCGAGCAGCTGCTGTTTATTTTTAGCCTCCAGCTCGGCCTCGAGCTCATAGGCCTTATCGAAATGATCCTCAATGGCGCGTTTGGAGCGGCCCGTAATGAAAATCATATCCGTGATGCCTGCTGCAGCGGCCTCCTCGACCGCATATTGAATGAGCGGCTTATCTACGACGGGCAGCATCTCTTTTGGGCTGGCCTTGGTGGCTGGCAAAAACCGTGTGCCGAGTCCGGCCACTGGGAAGACTGCCTTACGGACCTTTCCGGAAAACTTACTCATGTTGCCCCTTGTTGCCGAAACGGCTGAATCAATTCAAGAAACGCGGCCTCATCCATGACCCGCACGCCCAGTTC
>Ga0068877_10002542_pt1 | contig 14693 bp, 13 predicted proteins | sample NOAtaG_FD_66437 | JGI IMG/M metagenome (GOLD analysis project Ga0068877, IMG submission 66437) | Freshwater lake microbial communities from Lake Erie, under a cyanobacterial bloom - NOAA_Erie_Diel6S_1000h metaG | ecosystem: Environmental > Aquatic > Freshwater > Lake | place: USA: Ohio, Lake... | reverse complement strand
CGACCGGGATGAACTGGTCGTCCTGCAGCGCCTTGACGACCGACGGATCGATGGCCGTGATCTCGCCCACCTGGCCGATGTCGTGCTCCTTGCTCGGGTCGTCCTTGTCGGTCATCTTCATCTTGCGCGCGCGGATCAGGCCGCCGTCGCGGCCGGTCAGACCCACGGCCTTGCCGCCCGCGGCGTTGATCAGACCCACGATGTCCTGCTGCACCTCGCCGGCGAGCACCCACTCGACGACCTCCATCGTCTCGGCGTCGGTGACGCGCATGCCCTGGACGAAGGTGCCCTTCTTGCCGACCTTGGCCAGCGCGTCGTCGATCTGCGGCCCGCCGCCGTGCACGACGATCGGGTTCATGCCGACCAGCTTGAGCAGCACCACGTCCTCGGCGAAGTCCTGCTGCAGCGCCGGGTCGGTCATCGCGTTGCCGCCGTACTTGACGACCAGCGTCTTGCCGTGGAAGCGCCGGATGTAGGGCAGGGCCTGGGCCAGGATCTCGGCCTGGTCGCGCGGGGTGATGTGGCCGAGGTCGTGGTCGGGCGGGGTGGTCATGGCCGGTGTCTTGGGGGTGCGGTTGCGCTGCCGGGCCGTTGGGGCCGAGCGCAGCGGTCTGTCGGCTGTCGGCGAGGCCTCGTGCCGAGGCGCGCGGATTGTAGGGAGCGCGCCGCGGGCGGAGCAGGTCCCGGGTGCGGGGCAAGGCCGTGGCGATCCGCGCAACAATGCGACCAGCGCGGCTTCGATCGTGGCCGCCGCAGGAGATGGACGATGAACCGCACGCCGACCCTGGTGCTTGCCCTGGCCCTTCACGCGGCTGCCGCGACCGCGCTGACCCTCGTCGCGGTCCGCCCGGCCGCAGCCCAGGCTGCGCCGGTCGCGCCGGTGGCCGGCGAGGTGACCAAGCTCGACAAGGCAGGCAACCGCATCGAGATCCGCCACGGCGAGATCAGGCACCTCGACATGCCGCCGATGAAGATGATGTTCCGGGTGCGCGATCCCAAGCTGCTGGAGGGCGTCGCGGTGGGCGATCGCATCCGCTTCACGGCCGAGAAGATCGACGGCAACTTCACGGTGACCGCGATCGCCAAGGGCCCCTGACCCCTGCCGCGGGACTCCCTGGGCCGTCGCCTTGGCGACGGCGTCCCGTCGCCGTAGCGGCGTAGGATCGTGCCCCCCGGAACCGGAGATGCGATGAGCACCACCACCGCCCGCCTCGTCAACCACCAGTGCCGCCTGGCGGCGCGCCCCGTCGGCGCGCCACGGCCCGAGGACTGGCAGTTCACCACCGAGCCGGTGGCCGACGCCGGGCCGGGCGGCCTCGTGCTGCAGGTGCTCGCGATCTCGCTCGACCCGGCCATGCGCGGCTGGATGAACGAGGGCAGGAGCTACATCGCCCCCGTGGGCCTGGGCGAGGTGATGCGCGCCGGCGGCATCGGCCGCGTGATCGCCTCGGGCCACGCCGACTTCGCCGTCGGCGACCTCGTCAGCGGTCTCACGGGGGTGCAGGAGTACCTCGTGCTGCCCGCCGAGCGCATTGCCCAGGCGGGCCTCGCGCGGATCGACCTGGCGCTGGGAAGCGTGCCGCAGTGGCTGAACGTGCTCGGCATGCCGGGCATGACGGCCTACTTCGGCCTGATCGAGGTCGGGCTGCCCAAGGCCGGCGAGACGCTCGTGGTGTCGGGTGCGGCCGGTGCGGTCGGGCAGACCGTGGGCCAGCTTGCACGGCTGCGCGGACTGCGCGTGGTCGGCATCGCCGGCGGGCCGGCCAAGTGCGACTGGGTGGTGCGCGAACTCGGCTTCGACGCCTGCATCGACTACAAGGCCCCGGCCCCTGCGGGCGCGACGCGGTGGGACCCGGTGCGCGAAGGCCTCAAGCGTCACTGCCCCGCGGGCGTGGACGTCTACTTCGACAACGTCGGTGGCGAGATTCTCGACACGGTGCTCACCCGCATCAACCCGCGGGCCCGCATCGTGATCTGCGGCGCGATCAGCCAGTACAACGCCACGGGCCCCGTGGCCGGGCCGCGCAACTACCTGTCGCTGCTCGTCAACCGCGCGCGGATGGAAGGGATGGTCGTGTTCGACTACGCCGACCGCTATCACCTGGCCATTGCGGAGATGGCCGGCTACCTGAAGGACGGCCGCATGAAGAGCCGCGAGGACGTGGTCGAGGGCGGCGTGGCCGCCTTCCCGTCGACGCTGCCCCGGCTGTTCAGCGGCGAGAACTTCGGCAAGCTGGTGCTGAAGATCGCCGACTGACCCGAAGCGCGCGCGGGGCGCCCGACCGATCGTCAACCCGGCGGCAGCAGGCGCGGCAGCGCCTCGCCGACCGCGCGTTCGACCGCGCGGTGCAGTGCGCGCACCTTTTCTTCCTGCGTCAGCAACCCCCAGGCGCCATCTCCCTTGCGCTCGGTCCGAGGCGCCACGACCCACTGGCGCTGGGCGAGTTCACTGCGCAAGACCACGGCCTGCTCGACGTCGAAGAGCGTGAGTTCCACCAGCGCGTGCGGGATCAAGGCACCGTGGTGGTGCTCCTTCGTCGTGGTGGCCTTCAGCTCGTACATAGTGTCGATGTGGAAGCCGACGCCTTCGAGCGTCGTTCGGCCGATCGTGCCGCCGACGACGCTCGCCGCGACCTCTCCCTTGCCGCGTGTCGCGATCAGCAGGTGCGTCAGCTGGTTCTGCTGCGCCGCGTCGATCATGAAGCCGGGCAGCATGCCGCGCTTGGCCTGCTCCACCAAGCGCTGCTGATCGGCCAGGGCCAGTTCGGTGCCGGCGCCGAACAGGCGCAGGTGTACGGTGGGCAGGTGGCGGGTGAAGTGCTGGCGCACCTCTGTGGCCACGACACGGTCGAAGCCGATGCCGCTGACCCGCAGAACCTGCCGGGTGGTGCGGTCCATGCGCGAGGCGGCCGGCTCTTCGGCGGTGCTGACGTCCAGCGTGTCACCGAGCAGCGAGAACAGACCCACTGCCCGCATCGGGGTTGGCCCAGCCGCAGGGGCCGGCGGCGCAGTCTGCGCGAGCGCCGGCGAAGCACCAGCGCACCAGGCGGCGCCGGCGAGAAGACAGTGTCGACGATCCATGGTTGTGTTCGCTCCCTGAGACGCCGGCCGCAGCCGGCTGGCGTTGACTAGAAGTGGATCCCCCGCATCAGCTGCTGCATCGCCACCGCCTCGGCGCTGAGCTGCGGCTTGGCCGAGCCCTTGTCGCCGCGCGCGGCATCGCTGTCGGGGAACATCCGGAAGCTGGTGTTCATCACGATCTGCGCCACGCGCGGCACCAGCGCGTGCAGCACCTCGCCGAACACCCCCAGGCGCGTGGCGATGCGCACCGGCTTGGAGATGCAGGCCTGCGCGATCATGTCGGCGGCCTGCTCCGGGCTCAGCGTGGGAACGTTGTTGTAGATCTTGGTGGGCGCGATCATCGGCGTGCGCACCAGCGGCATGTTGATCGTCGTGAAGGTGATGCCCTGGTCGGCGAACTCGCTGCTCGCGCAGCGCGTCCAGGCGTCCAGCGCCGCCTTGCTGGCGACGTAGGCCGAGAAGCGCGGCGCGTTGGTCAGCACGCCGATCGAGCTGATGTTGACGACATGGCCCCGGCGCCGCGCCACCATGCCCGGCAGCAGGCCCATCGTGATGCGCAGGCAGCCGAAGTAGTTGAGCTGCATCGTGCGCTCGAAGTCGTGGAAGCGCTCGTAGCTGTTCTCGACCGCGCGCCGGATGCTGCGCCCGGCGTTGTTGATCAGGAAGTCGACGCCGCCGTGCTCGTCGATCAGCACCTTGACGAAGCGGTCGACATCGGCCATGTCGGCGAGGTCGGCCGGGTAGGCCACGAACTCGTGGCCGCGCGCGCGCGCCTCGGCGCAGGCCTCGTCGAGCTTGTCCTGGTCGCGGCCGCAGATGATCGTCACCGCGCCGGCCTCGGCGAACTTGTGCGCCGCGGCCAGCCCGATGCCCGAGCTGCCGCCGGTGACGAGCACGACCTTGCCCGCGACCGCCCCCTTCAGGCTGCGGTCGATGAACAGGTCGGGGTCGAGGTGGCGCTCCCAGTAGTCCCACAGCCGCCAGGCGTAGTCGTCGAGCCGGGGGCACTCGATGCCGCTGCCCTCGAGCGCGGCGTCGAGCGCGCGGCGGTCGTAGCGTGTCGGCCAGTTCAGGAAGGTGAGCACGTCCTCGGGCAGGCCGAGGTCCTTCATCACGGCGTTGCGGATGCGCCGCACCGGGGCCAGTGCCATCAGGCCCTTCTTCACGCTCTTCGGGATGAAGCCGAGCAGCGCCGCGTTGACGAACAGGTTCATCTTCGGCGCATGGGCTGCCTTGCTGAAGATGTCGAGCACGTCGCCGATCCGGTAGCCCTGCGGGTCGACGAGGTGGAAGGCCTTGCCCCGGATGTCGGCCTTGGAGTGGCTGACGTGGTCGATGCAGCGGACCACGAAGTCGACGGGGACGATGTTGATGCGGCCGCCCTCCAGGCCGACCGAGGGCATCCACGGCGGCAGGATCTGCCGCATGCGCTGGATCAGCTTGAAGAAGTAGTAGGGGCCGTCGATCTTGTCGATCTCTCCGGTCGCGCTGTCGCCGACGACGAAGGCCGGTCGGTAGACCGTCCAGGGCACCTTGCTCTCGGTACGGACGATCTTCTCGCTCTCGTGCTTCGTCATGAAGTACGGGTGCTCGAGGTTCTCGGCCTCGTCGAACATGTCCTCGCGGAACACGCCCTCGTACAGGCCGGCGGCGGCGATGCTGCTGACGTGGTGCAGGTGGCCCGCGTCGACCGCCTTGGCGAACTCCACGAGGTTGCGCGTGCCCTCGACGTTGACACGGACCTGGCTCTCCTCGTCGGCACTCAGGTCGTACACGGCGGCCAGGTGGTAGACGGCGTCGATCTGGCCCTTCAGGGCCTTCAGCGCATCGGCGCCCACGCCCAGGCGGCGGGCCGTCAGGTCGCCCACCACGGGCATGGCGCGCGCCTTGGCGCTGCCCGACAGGCCCCAATAGGCGTGCAACGCATCGACCTTGGCAGGGTCGCGCACCAGGAAGTGCACGGTGCTGCCCTTGCGCGCCAGCAGCGCCTTGACCAGTCGCTTGCCGATGAATCCCGTGGCCCCGGTGACGAAATAGCGCATCGTTTCCTTCCTGCAGTTGGGTGCGGCGGGCGCCAAGCATAGAGCGCGCTCACTAGAGATTTAGGCTGCGCTGCCCACGGGGGAACCCTATATTCCCCTGACAGGCGGGGCGGCGCGCGAGCCGCGTGCCGGCCTGCCGCCAGCCCGTCCAAGCGAAGAGGAAACCAAGATGGTCAAGAAGCTCAGCAGTTCCACCGCCCGCCCCGACGCCGAAGGCGCCAAGCACGCCCCGAAGGCTGCCGCGCTGCAGGGCAGCGCGCTGGCCGGCGCGGTCAAGGACTCGGCCCAGCAGATCTGGCTGGCCGGCATGGGCGCCTTCTCCAAGGCCCAGGAGGAAGGCGGCAAGGTGTTCGAGGCCCTGGTCAAGGAGGGCATGGGACTGCAGCGCAAGACGCAGGGCCTGGCCGAGGAGAAGATCAGCGAGGTCACCGGCCGCATGACGTCGATGGCCGACACGGTCACCGCGAAGGCGGGCCAGAACTGGGACAAGCTCGAGGCCATCTTCGAGCAGCGCACCGCCAAGGCGCTGGGGCGCCTGGGCGTGCCGACCGCCAAGGATGTCGAGGCGCTGACGCGCCGTGTCGACGAACTGGCTGCCGCCGTGGCCAAGCTGTCCAAGGCCAGCCCGCGTCGCGCCGCCGCACCCGTGAAGAAGACCGCGGTCCGCCGCAAGGCGGCCTGAGCCCGATGCGCACGCGCAGCCCCGCGCTGCGCGCACGCGGGATGCCGGCGCCCGGGCCGGGACGAACGCCGCCCCGGATCGGTCTGGCGCTGGCCGGCGGCGGGCCGCTGGGCGCCATCTACGAGATCGGCGCCCTCGTGGCGCTCGAGGAGGCCGTGGCCGGGCTGGACCTCAACGCGCTGGACGGCTACGTCGGCGTGTCGGCCGGCGGCATCGTCGCGGCGGCGTTGGCCAACGGCATCACGCCGCGCCAGCTGTGCGCGAGCTTCATCGAGGGTGACGCGCCGCGCAGCGAGCGGCTGCGGCCGACGCTGCTGATCCAGCCGGCCTGGAGCGAGTACGCGCGCCGGATGGCGGCGCTGCCGGGCCTGGTGGCGCAGGCGGGGTTCCGCTACCTGTTCGACCGGCGCTCGCTGCTGGCGGCGCTGGAACGGCTGGGCTCGGCCCTGCCCACGGGGCTGTTCGCCAACGCCCCGCTCGAGGCGCAGCTGCGCCGGGTGTTCTCGGCCCCGGGTCGCAGCAACGACTTCCGGCAGCTGGCCCGCCCCCTGGTCGTCGTCGCCACCGACCTGGACAGCGGGGAGACCGCGCCGTTCGGGCTGCCCGGCTGGGACCACGTGCCGATCAGCGAGGCGGTGGCTGCCAGCGCAGCGTTGCCCGGGCTGTTCCCGCCGTGGCCGATCGGCGGTCGCTGGTACGTCGACGGCGCGCTGAAGAAGACGCTGCATGCACGCGTGCTGCTCGACCTCGGCATGGACCTGCTGCTGTGCCTCAATCCGCTGGTGCCCTTCGACGCCACGCACCCGCACCGGGTGGGCGGCGGCGCGACCGCCCGCATCCCGCACCTGGTGCAGGGCGGCCTGCCGCTGGTGCTGTCGCAGACCTTCCGCACGCTGATCCACTCGAGGCTCGAGCTGGGCCTGAAGGGCTACGAGCGCAGCCATCCCGGGACCGACATCGTGCTGCTGGAGCCCGACCACCACGACCCCGAGCTGTTCCTCGCCAACGTGTTCGGCTACTCGCAGCGCCGGGCCCTGGCCGAGCATGCCTACCAGCGGACGCGGGCCGAGCTGCGCTCGCGGCGCGGCGTGCTGTCCGTCACGCTCGCGCGCCACGGGCTGGCGCTGGACGAGGCCGTGCTGGACGACCCGCAGCGCCGCCTGCTCGGCCGGCCGCGGCCCCAGGGCTCCGCGGCCCAGCGCACGCTGGCACGGCTGGACGAGGTGCTGCGCGACCTCGAGCGGCTGATCGAGTCGCAGGGCGTGAAGTCCGCCTGAGCGGCCGGACCGGCGACTGTCGATCCCCGCTCAAGCGGCCGTGCGCGCTGCCGATAGCATCTCAGGACTCGTTCGCCCATGCCGCACCTGCCAGATCCTGTCGCCGATCCCTCCGCCGGCCCTGCCGCCAGCCCGGGTGCCCATCCGGGCGCGGACGGAGTCGATGCCGACCGGCTGCGCGGCAGGATGATGGCGTGCTCGCTGCGGGCCCTCCTCGACCAGGTCCGCGGCTCGCGCCAGGCGATGCCGCACCTGGCAGCGCTGGAGTCGGCGCTGATGCAGAAGGGGGCGGGCTGCATCGAGCGGATTCCACCGCACCAGCTCGCCCGCATGCACAACCAGCTCCGCGTGCTGCCAGTGTCGGAACACGACGCCGCACTGCTGGAACTCAACGAGCGGATGCTGCGCGCGCGCGGCGTCGCGTCGCCACAGCAGCAGACGATGCACATCGCCCCGTTCGACCCGCAGGCCACCGTCGTGATCTCCGAGGGCAGCCACTCTGACTTCATGACCGCCCTCGAGGAGAGCCGGGCCGCCCGGTGAGCCCCGGCTCGCCCCGCTCCGGGGCGGCAGGAACGGGCTCGCGCGCGGCGGCTCAGCCGAGGTAGCGCCGCTCCAGGTGGGCTCGGAAGTGGGCTGGGTTCAGCGGCTCGCCGGTGGCGCGCACGGCCAGCTCGTCGGTGGGCCACAGGCTGGCCTGGCTCCAGACGCGGTCGCGGAGCCAGTCGAAGACGGCGCCGAACTCGCCGCGCGCGATGCGGTCGTCGAGGTCGGGCATCTCGCGGCGCATCGCCGCGAACCACTGGGCGGCGTACATCGCGCCGAGCGAGTAGCAGGGGAAGTAGCCGAACAGCGCCTCGGGCCAGTGGACGTCCTGCAGCGGGCCGTCGGTGTAGTTGCCGCGGGTGTCCAGCCCGAGCAGCTCGCGCATGCCCTCGTCCCAGAGCGCCGGGATGTCCTCGGCCTCGATGTCGCCCTCGATCAGCGGGCGCTCGATGCCGTAGCGCAGGACGATGTGGGCGGGGTAGGTGACCTCGTCGGCCTCGACACGGATCAGGCCCCGTCGCACGCGCGTCATCAGGCGGTGCAGGTTGTCCGGTTCGAAGGCGGGCTGCGCTCCGAAGGCCTCGGCCACCAGGGGCGCCAGGTGACGGGCGAATCCCGGGTGGCTGCCCAGCTGCATCTCGAAGCTCAGGCTCTGGCTCTCGTGCAGGGCCATCGAGCGCGCCTCGCCGACCGGCTGGCCGAGCCACTCGCGCGGCCTGTTCTGCTCGTAGCGGCCGTGCCCGGTCTCGTGGATGGTGCCGGTCAGCGCGCCGAGGAAGTCGTCCTCGCGGAAGCGCGTGGTCATGCGCACGTCCTCGGGCACGCCGCCGCAGAACGGGTGCGTGCTGACGTCCAGCCGTCCGGCGTCGAAGTCGAAGCCGAGCAGTCGCACCGTGCGCTCGCACAGCGCGCGCTGCCGCGCGACCGGGAAAGGCCCCTGAGGCTCGATCACCGGCTCGGCCGCCTGGCGCTCGATCACGCGTTCCACCAGCCCGGGCAGCCACTGCCGCACTTCGCCGAAGATGCCGTCCAGCCGGGCGGAGGTCATGCCCGGCTCGAAGCGATCCATCATCGCCTCGTACCTGGACAGCCCGGTCCGGTCCGACAGCAGCGCGGCCTCCTCGCGCGCCAGCGCCAGCACCTCGCGGAAGTTGGCGAGGAAGCCGGCCCAGTCGTTGGCCGGGCGCTGGCGGCGCCACGCATGCTCGCAGCGGCTGCTGGCCAGCCGCTGCTTCTGCACGAGCTTCTCGGGCAGCGCGTTGGACAGCTGCCAGGCGCGCCGCATCTCGCGCAGGTTGGCGCGCTGCACGACGTCCAGGTCCTCCTGCTCGGCGCGCTCGAGTCGATCCGGCAGCGCCGGGTCGGTGCGCATGCGGTGCAGCAGCGCAGCCATCTCGGCCATCGCGGCCGCGCGAGCCTCCACGCCCTTGGGCGGCATGTTGGCCGCTTGGTCCCAGCCCGCGATCGACATCAGGTGGCCGAAGCGGTGCATCCGGGTCCAGGTCAATGCCAGGTCGTCGTAGGCGGGCGTGCGGGTGGTCATGGTCGCGGCCTCTCTTCGGGTTGCGGGCGCGGGAGCGCCTCGGGGGGGGGGAATTGTCCAGCGAATGCCGTGCCGTGCCGTGGCGGCCGGACGCCCATGGTGCCACTGCGGACCGCGGCGGGCCGCTACAACTGCACCGCTCCGGGTGCCGCCCACCAAAGCGCGCCCACGTAGACGAAGTAGCGCGCGAACTTGCCTGTCGCCATGTAGGCCACGCAGCGCCAGAACGGCAGCCGCAGCCACCCCGCGACCGCGCACAGCGGGTCGCCGACGAAGGGCAGCCACGACAGCAGGCAGGCCGGCGGGCCCCAGCGCTGCAGCCACTGCAGCGCGCGCGCATCCGTGGGCTTGCTGCGCGACACGGACTCCCAGGCGCGCTCCGCGCCGTAGCCCATCCAGTAGCTGATGGCGCCGCCGGCCGTGTTGCCTGCGGTGGCCACCAGCAATGCGGGCCAGAACAGGTCGGGGTTGAGCTTGATCAGCCCGTAGACCGCGGGAACGCTGGCCATCGGCAGCAGCGTGGCCGAGATCAGCGAGACGACGAAGACCGTGACCAGCCCGTACTGCGGCAGCGCCATCGCCTGCAGCAGTTGGTGCACCCACGCCTCCATCGCTGCCGATTATCGGCAGCGCGGGCCGCGGGCGCCGCGGCTGCCTGCGCATGGCACCGGCGGACCGCTGGCTATACTCGACCGGAGCTTCCTCACTGCCCCTTCGTCGTCTGTCGCTGCCCGCCGGTTCCCGCAGCCCGGGCGCACCTCCTGCCCGTGCCCACCGGCCGTCTGCGCCTCGGCGCCATCGAGATCGCCAACCGCCTGTTCGTGGCGCCGATGGCCGGTGTCACCGACCGGCCGTTCCGCAAGCTGTGCCGGCGCCTGGGCGCCGGGCACGCTGTCAGCGAGATGGTCACCAGCCGCCGTGAGCTGTGGGACTCGTTGAAGACATCGCGCCGCGCCGACCACGCCGGGGAGCCGGGCCCGATCGCGGTGCAGATCGCCGGCGTCGACCCGGCCGAGATGGCCGACGCGGCCCGCTACAACATCGATCGCGGCGCGCGCATCGTCGACATCAACATGGGCTGCCCCGCCAAGAAGGTCTGCAGCCGCTGGGCCGGATCGGCGCTGATGCAGGACGAACGGCTCGCGCTGGCCATCGTCGAGGCCGTGGTGGCGGCCTGCGCCCCGCATGGCGTGCCGGTGACGCTGAAGATGCGCACCGGCTGGTGCGCCCAGGCGCGCAACGCGCCTGCGATCGCCCGTGCCGCCGAGGATGCCGGGGTGGCGATGCTGACGGTGCACGGCCGCACGCGCGAGATGGGTTACGGGGGCCACGCCGAGCACGACACGGTCGCGGCGATCAAGGCCGCGGCGCGCATCCCGGTGGTGGCCAACGGCGACATCGACTCGCCCGAGCGCGCCCGCGAGGTGTTCGAGCGCACCGGCTGCGATGCGGTGATGATCGGCCGTGCCGCACAGGGAAGGCCCTGGATCTTCGGCGAGATCGCGCACTTCCTGGAGCACGGCACGCACGCGCCCGCGCCCGCCGTGCGCGACGTGCAGGGGTGGCTCGTCGAGCACCTGCACGAGCACTACGGGCTGTACGGCGAGAGCACCGGCGTGCGCAGCGCCCGCAAGCACATCGGCTGGGCGGTGCGCACGCTGCCCGGCGGCGACGCCTTCCGCGCCCGGATGAATGCGATCGAAGGCAGCGCGGCGCAGCTCGCCGCGGTGAACGACTTCTTCGCGCGCCTGGCCGACTGCCACGAGCGGCTGCCGGCCGCGGCCAACGAGGACCAGCAGCGCCTGTGCGCGTGACGCCCCCGACCGACCACGGCATCGACCCATGACCGACCCCACCCCCACGGGCGCCGAGGCGCCGCTCACCGCCCTGATCTCGGTCTCCGACAAGACCGGTGTCGTCGAGTTCGCGCAGGCGCTGCACGCGGGCGGCGTGCGCCTGCTGTCCACCGGCGGCACCGCCCGGCTGATCGCGGCGGCGGGCCTGCCGGTGACGGAGGTCGCCGAGGTGACCGGGTTCCCGGAGATGCTCGACGGCCGCGTGAAGACGCTGCACCCGCGCATCCACGGTGGGCTGCTGGCGCGGCGCGACGTGCCGGCGCACATGGCGGCGCTGGCCGAGCACGGCATCGGGCGCATCGACCTGCTGGTGGTCAACCTGTACCCGTTCGCACAGGCCACCTCCCGGCCTGGTTGCACCCTCGACGACGCGATCGAGAACATCGACATCGGCGGCCCGGCGATGCTGCGCGCCGCGGCCAAGAACTGGACCGGCGTCGCGGTGCTGGTCGACCCGGCCGACTACGCGGGCGTGCTGGCCGAGCTGGCCGCCGGCGGCGTCGGCCGCGCCACGCGCTTCCGCCTGGCGCAGAAGGTGTTCGCGCACACGGCCGCCTACGACGCGATGATCGCGAACTACCTCACCGCGCTCGCGCCCGGTGCCGAGCAGGCGCCGGATCGGGTGCCGGCGCGCGAGGCCTTTCCGGCCGTGCTGACGCTGCAGTTCGGCAAGACGCAGGACATGCGCTACGGCGAGAACCCGCACCAGGCTGCCGCGTTCTACCGCGAGGCCCACCTCGCGCCGGGGCTGCTGGCCGGCTGGACGCAGCTGCAGGGCAAGGCCCTGAGCTACAACAACATCGCCGACGCCGACGCGGCCTGGGAGTGCGTGAAGAGCTTCGAGCAGCCGGCCTGCGTCATCGTCAAGCACGCCAACCCCTGCGGAGTGGCCGTAGGCGCCACGCCGGAGGAGGCCTACCGCAAGGCGCTGCAGACCGACCCGACGTCGGCCTTCGGCGGCATCGTCGCCTTCAACCGGCCGCTCGACCTGGCCACCGCCGAGGCCATGCAGGCAAGCCGGCAGTTCGTCGAGGTGCTGATCGCCCCCGGCGCGGCGGAGGCCGCCAGGGCCCTGGTCGCGGCCAAGCAGAACCTGCGCTTCCTCGAGGTGCCGCTGCCGGCCGCCGGGGCCGGCGGCAGCAACGCGCTCCACTTCCAGCGCGTGGGCGGCGGGCTGCTGGTGCAGACCGCCGACGACCGGAACGTCGCGCGCGCCGAGCTGCGCGTGGCGAGCCGGCTCGCGCCGACCGAGGCGCAGTGGGCCGACCTGATGTTCGCCTGGAAGGTGGCCAAGTACGTCAAGAGCAACGCCATCGTCTTCTGCGGCGGCGGCATGACGCTGGGCATCGGCGCCGGCCAGATGAGCCGCGTCGACAGTTCGCGCATCGCCGCGATCAAGGCGGCCAACGCCGGGCTGTCGCTGGCCGGCTCCGCGGTGGCCAGCGACGCCTTCTTCCCGTTCCGCGACGGGCTGGACGTCGTCGTCGACGCCGGGGCTTCCTGTGTCATCCAGCCCGGAGGCAGCGTGCGCGACGACGAGGTCGTCGCCGCGGCCGACGAGCGCGGCGTGGTGATGGTGCTGACGGGCACGCGCCACTTCCGGCACTGAGCCCGCATCGATCCGCCAGATGCACCGGAGGCTGCGGCGTGGCCCTCCGGCGGCGAGGGTGCGCCCGTGGCGCGAGCCCCGGTTCGCCGCCGCACTAGCATTGCGGCATGTCGCTCGCCGACGCCATGGGCCAGCTGCTGGCCTTCATCGCGCGCCTGATCACGGGCGCGCAGGGCCACTGGAAGGGCTGTCCGCCCAAGGCCGAGCAGCGCATCTACTTCGCCAACCACCAGAGCCACCTCGACTGGGTGCTGATCTGGGCCGCGCTGCCGCACGAGCTGCGCGCGGTGACGAGGCCGATCGCGGCGCGCGACTACTGGACGAAGACGCGCTTCAAGCGCTGGCTGACGACCGAGGTCTTCCATGCGGTGTACGTGTCGAGGCAGCGCACCGACGACCAGGACCCGCTCGAGCCGCTGGCCGAGGCGCTGCGCCGGGGCGACTCGCTGGTGATCTTCCCGGAAGGCACCCGGTCGAGCGCCGGCGAGCCGTTGCCCTTCAAGAGCGGCCTGTTCCATCTGGCTAGGCAGTTTCCCCAGGTGACGCTGGTGCCGGCCTGGATCGACAACGTGCAGCGGGTGATGCCCAAGGGGGAGGTCGTTCCGGTGCCGATCCTGTGCACCGTGACCTTCGGCGCGCCGCTGCGGCTGGAGCCGGGCGAGGACAAGCCGTCCTTTCTCGAGCGCGCACGCTCCGCGGTGGTCGCACTGCGCCCCGCGGGCGCCTGAGCCATGCCCGCGCTGCTGCTCGAACTGCGCTCGTGGACGGTCGGCCAGCAGGTCGGGCTGCTGTTCCTGATCCTGTTCGGCACGCTGACGCTCGCCAGCCTGGCGCTGATGCTGGCTCGGCTGCGCGCGGCGGCGGCCGGTGCCGCCGAGGACGGCCCGCGGCAGCTCGGCGCGCTGCGCGACCTGCGCGCGCTCTGGGTGGGCGCCATCGTGTTCTGGGTCGGCTGGGTGTCGGGCCCCGTGGGCGCGACGACCCTGTGCGCGGTGTTCAGCTTCCTCGCGCTGCGCGAGTACATCACGCTGGCGCCGACCCGGCGCGGCGACCACCGCAGCCTGATCCTGGCGTTCTTCGTCGTGATCCCGCTGCAGTACCTGCTGGTGGCCAACCGGGCGTTCGACCTGTTCACGGTCTTCGTGCCGGTCTACGTCTTCCTGGCGATCCCGGTGCTCAGCGCGCTGGCCGGCGACCCCGAGCGCTTCCTCGAGCGCAACGCGAAGATCCAGTGGGGCATCATGGTCTGCGTGTACGGGCTGTCGCACGCACCCGCGCTGCTGCTGCTCGGGTTCCGCGGCTACGAGGGGCGTGGCGCGTTCCTGGTGTTCTTCCTGGTGGTCGTGGTGGCCGTGGCGCATGCCACGCAGGAGCAGGCGAGCCGCTGGCTGCGGCGCCGGCCGCTGGCGCGCCAGATCGACCGCAGCTTCTCGCTGCGCGCCTTCACGATCGGCATCGGCGCGGCCGCGCTCGCGGGCGCAGGCCTGTTCTGGATCACGCCGGTCGATCCCTGGCGCGCGGCGGTGATGGCCGCGGTGGCCGGTGGATCGGGCACGCTGGGCGAGTTCGTGATGCGGGCGCTGAAGAAGGACGCGGGCGTGCGCCACTGGGGCAACCGCAGCGGCATCACGGGAGCGGCCGGGCTGCTCGACCGCGTCGCGCCGCTGTGCTTCGCGGCGCCGGTGTTCTTCCACTCGGTGCGCTGGTACTTCTGACCAGCGCGCGACCATGCTGATCCTCGGCATCGACCCCGGGCTGCAGCGGACGGGCTTTGGCGTCGTCGAGGCGGACGGGGGGCGGCTGCGCTACGTGGCCAGCGGCACGATCAGCACGCTGGAGGCGCCGCGCGGCGACCTGCCGCAACGGCTGCGCCTGATCTTCGAGGGCGTGGCGGAGGTGGTGCGCACGTACGGCCCGGCCTGCGCGGCGGCCGAGATCGTGTTCGTCAACGTCAACCCGCAGAGCACGCTGCTGCTCGGGCAGGCGCGCGGCGCGGCGCTGGCGGCGCTGGTCTCGGCCGGGCTGCCGGTGGCCGAGTACACGGCGCTGCAGATGAA
>Ga0068877_10002541_pt1 | contig 14693 bp, 11 predicted proteins | sample NOAtaG_FD_66437 | JGI IMG/M metagenome (GOLD analysis project Ga0068877, IMG submission 66437) | Freshwater lake microbial communities from Lake Erie, under a cyanobacterial bloom - NOAA_Erie_Diel6S_1000h metaG | ecosystem: Environmental > Aquatic > Freshwater > Lake | place: USA: Ohio, Lake... | reverse complement strand
GGGTTGGCCTCGTACATCAGGCGCAGCTTGCCGGGCTTGTCGGGCTCGCGGGCGTCCCAGGGGTACATGAAGATGCCACCGCGCGAGAGGATGCGGTGGACGTCGGCCACCATGCTGGCCACCCAGCGCATGTTGAAGTCCTTGCCGCGCGGCCCGTCTCGCCCGGCCAGACACTCGGCGATGTAGCGCTGCACGGGCGGTGCCCAGTGGCGCTGGTTGCTCATGTTGATCGAGAACTCGCGCGTGTCCTCGGGGATCGCAGCGCCGCCCTGGGTCAGCAGCCAGGAGCCGGTCTCGCGGTCGAGCGTGAACGCGGCCACGCCGTTGCCCAGCGTGAGCACCAGTGTCGTCTGCGGCCCGTAGACACAGTAGCCGGCGGCGGCCTGCTGCCGGCCGGGCTGGAGGAAGTCCTCCTCGCTGACGCCGCGCGCGTGGCCCACCTTGCGCAGCACGCTGAAGATCGTGCCGATCGAGACGTTGACGTCGATGTTGCTCGAGCCGTCCAGGGGGTCGAACAGCAGCAGGTACTCGCCCTGCGGGTAGCGGTTGGGCACGACGTGGATCGAATCCATCTCCTCGCTGGCCATCGCCGCGAGGTGGCCGCCCCACTCGTTGGCCTCGATCAGCACCTCGTTGGCGATCAGGTCGAGCTTCTTGACGACCTCGCCCTGCACGTTGCTCTGCTCGGTGCTGCCGAGCACGTCGCCAAGGGCGCCCTTGTTGACGGCGATCGCGATGCGCTTGCAGGCGCGCGCGACCACCTCCACCAGCAGGCGGAGTTCGCCGGGGATGCGACCGTGCTCGCGCTGCTGCTCGACCAGGAACTGCGTGAGGCTGATGCGCTTCATGGGCGGTTGGGCTGTGTCCGTCAGGCTGCCTCGAGCGCGCGCGTGACGACCTCGCGCAGGTTGACGCTGAGGTCGGGCCGCGCGGCGACGCGGGATATTGCCTCGCGCGCGGCGCTGCGCCAGGGCTCGGCCAGCACCCCCCAGCGGTTCAACGCCCGCGCCAGGCCCGCGGCCTGCTGCGGGTTGATGGCGTCGAGCTCGAGCACACGCTCTGCCCACAGCACGTAGCCGGCTGCGTCGGCACGGTGGAAGGCGGCCGGGTTGCGGGCGCACAGCGTGAACAGCAGGCTGCGCGCGCGGTTGGGGTTGCGCATCGAGAAGTCCGGATGCTGAAGCAGCGCCTTGGCGCGGGCGAACACGCGGCCGGCGCCGGCGCCGCGCGGCTCGGGCGCCGCGGCCTGCATCGCGAACCACTTGTCCAGCAGCAGCGCGTCGCCCTGCGCGAAGCGGTGCAGCCTCTCGACGACCTGGTCGGACAGCTCCGACTGCGACTGCAGCAGCGCGCCTGCGGCCCCCAGCCGATCGGTCAGGTTGCCCGCGTCCTTGAAGCGCTGGTAGGCGCGGCCCTGCCAGACCGCGTCGCGCGTGCGCACGGCCTGCCGGCACAGCATGGCCAGTGCCAGGTGCGCCAGCGCGCGCCGGCCTGCCTGCCCGCGCGTCGGCGCGTAGCCCTCGCGCACCACCTGCCCCTCCCAGGCCTGCACCCACTCCGGGGCCAGTTGTTCGGCCAGCAGGTCGAGCCACCGCTCCCGCACCTCGTGCACGCGCTGCGGGTCGACGCGCTCGAGCTGCTCGCCGATGTAGAGCTCGTCGGGGGCGTGCAGCACGCTGGCCTTGAACGCGGGTGCCAGGTCGGGGCTCTGCAGCACGGCCGCCAGCGCCGCGGCCAGGGCGGTATCGAGCTGCGGCTCGGTGCCGTCGCGCGCGGCCGCCACCAGCCGGTCTAGGACCAGCCGCTGGCCGGACTCCCAGCGGTTGAAGGCGTCGCCGTCGTGGGCCAGCAGCAGCAGGCGGTCGGTTTCCGACAGGCCGTCCTGCAGCCGCACCGGCGCGGAGAAGCCCCGCAGCAGCGAGTGCACCGGCCGCTCATCCACCCCTTCGAAGGTCCAGCTGCGCTCCGGGGCGTCGAGCACCAGCAGCCGCTCGTCGCCGACCGTGCGCCCGTCCGGCCCGATCAGCGCGCACGCCACGGGGATCACGAACGGCGCCTTGTCCGGCTGGCCGGGGCTCGGGCCGCAGGCCTGCGACAAGGTCAGGGTGTAGCGGCGGGTCGCGGGGTCGTGGACGCCGCGCGCCTGCACCGCGGGCGTGCCGGCCTGGGAGTACCAGCGCTTGAACGCATCCAGATGCGTCGCGAGCGCCGTGCCGGGATTGGCGTCGGCAATGGCCTGCGCGAAGTCGTCGCAGGTCACGGCCTGCCCGTCGTGACGCTGGAAGTACAGCGCCATGCCGCGCGCGAACCCCTCGCGTCCGACCAGCGTGTGCATCATCCGGACGACCTCGGCACCCTTCTTGTAGACGGTCGAGGTGTAGAAGTTGTCGATCTCGTGGTACTGGTCGGGCCGCACCGGGTGCGCCATCGGCCCGGCGTCCTCCCGGAACTGCGTCGAGCGCAGCGCGCGCACTTGCTCGATCCTGTGCACGGCGCGCGCCGAGGCGCTGCCGGCCATGTCCATGCTGAATTCCTGGTCGCGGAAGACCGTCAGGCCCTCCTTCAGCGACAACTGGAACCAGTCGCGGCAGGTCACGCGGTTGCCGGTCCAGTTGTGGAGGTACTCGTGGGCGACGATGCTCTCGATGCGCTCGAAGTCGGCGTCGGTGGCGCTGGCGGCGCTGGCCAGCACGCTGTTGGTGTTGAAGAGGTTGAGCCCCTTGTTCTCCATCGCGCCGCCGTTGAAGTCCGCGACCGCGACGACCATGTAGCGGTCGAGGTCGAGCGCGAGGCCGAAGCGGGCCTCGTCCCACGCTACCGAGGCCACGAGCGAGGCAAGGGCGTGGTCGGTCCGGCCGAGGTCGCCGGGGCGCACGTAGACCTGCAGCAGGTGCTCGCGGCCGGCGCGGCTGCGGATGCGCTGCTCGCGCGCCACCAGCCGAGCCGCGACCAGCGCGAACAGGTAGCTCGGCTTGGGGAAGGGATCGTGCCACTTCGCGAAGTGGCGGTCGCCGTCGAGCGGGCCCTGCTCGACCAGGTTGCCGTTGGACAGCAGCACCGGGTAGGCCTTGCGGTCGGCGCGCAGCGTCACGGTGTAGACCGCCATCACGTCCGGGCGGTCCGGGAAGTAGGTGATGCGGCGGAAGCCCTCGGCCTCGCACTGGGTGAACAGCCCGCCGCCGCTGGCGTACAGGCCCGACAGCGCGCTGTTGCGGTCGGGGGCGCAGGTGTTGCGGATCTCGAGCGTGAACGCGTCGGCCGCCGGCGGGTTGTCGATGACGAGGTCGCCGCCGTCGTCGCGGAAGCTCTGACTCTGGCCGTCGGCCAGGCAGCGCAGCAGCGTCAGGCCTTCGCCGTGCAGGCGCAGCGGCTGCGGCGCCACGGCCGGGTTGCGCTCGATGCGCAGGCGGCTGCCGACGATGGTCTTGGCCGGGTCGAGGTCGAACACGAGGTCGACCGAGCGGACGAAGAACGGCGGCGGGGCATAGTCCTCGCGCCGCACCGGCGCGCCGTGGGTCTCTCGCAGCATGCTGCGCGTCTCCTTTCGAACGGTGGGCGGTCGCGCGCGGCGCGCGCTACAGGCCCTGCTTCAGGCTGGCCGCGATGAAGGCGTCGAGATCGCCGTCCAGCACCTTCTGCGTGTTGCTGATCTCGACGCCGGTGCGCAGGTCCTTGATGCGGCTCTGGTCGAGCACGTAGCTGCGGATCTGGTGGCCCCAGCCGACGTCCGTCTTGCTGTCCTCGAGCTTCTGCTGCGCCTCGCGCTGCTTGCGCATCTCGTGCTCGTACAGGCGGCTCTTCAGCATCGCCCAGGCCTCGTCGCGGTTGCGGTGCTGGCTGCGGTCGTTCTGGCACTGCACGACGATGCCGGTGGGCACGTGCGTCAGGCGCACCGCCGAGTCGGTCTTGTTGATGTGCTGGCCGCCGGCGCCGCTGGCACGGAAGGTGTCCACGCGCACATCGGCCGGGTTGATCTCGATCTCGATCGAGTCATCGACCTCGGGGTAGACGAACAGCGAGGCGAAGCTGGTGTGCCGTCCGCCCGAGCTGTCGAACGGGCTCTTGCGCACGAGGCGGTGCACCCCGGTCTCGGTGCGCAGCTGTCCGTAGGCGTAGTCGCCCTCGACCTTGATCGTCGCGCTGCGGATGCCGGCGACGTCGCCCTCGGTCTCCTCGAGCACCTCGGCCTTGAAGCCCTTGCGCTCGCAGAACTTGAGGTACTGGCGCAGCAGCATCGCCGCCCAATCGCAGGCCTCTGTCCCGCCGGCGCCGGCCTGGATGTCGACGAAGCAGTTCAGCGGGTCGGCAGGGTTGCCGAACATGCGCCGGAACTCGAGCTCCTCGACCGTGCCGCGCAGCTTCTCGGCGTCGTCGCGGATCGACGCGAGGGCAGCTTCGTCGCCTTCTTCCTTGCTGAGGTCGTACAGCTCGGAGCTGTCGGCCAGGCTGCGCTGCAGGTGGGAGACCGTGCCGACGACGGTGTCGAGCGACTTCTTCTCCTTGCCCAGCTCCTGCGCGCGCTTGGGCTCGTTCCAGACTGCCGGGTTCTCGAGCGCGGCGTTGACCTCGTTCAGCCGCAGTGCCTTGCGGTCGTAGTCAAAGATACCCCCGAAGCTGCCGGGTGCGATCGCTCAGGTCGGCGAGCAGCGAGCCGATGGCGTTGATCTCTTCGGTGTCCATGGCGTCGATTTTCGCATGCGCCGCGGCGCGCCCTCAGCCGGCCCCGAGGAAGGGCGCCAGCCGGCGCGCCAGCGCCTCGGGCTGGTCGTGGTGAAGCATGTGTCCGCAGTCGGCGAGGCGGTGGCGCTCGGTCCGGGGCACGACGTCCAGCCGCTGGTGGAATTCGGCGACGCTGTAGCGCGTGCCCCACCACTGCGCGAGTTCGGTAGCGTCGCCCTCGATCCACAGCAGCGGCGCGGTGATGCACCTCCACGTCTCCAGGATCTCGTCGACGCGGTAGACCATCGGGCTGGGCCGCTTGTGTGCCGGGTCGCCGAGGATCCGCCAGCGTCCCTGCGCGTCGGGACGCGCCCAGTGTGTCGCCAGCCAGCGCGCCTTGTCCGGGGCGAGCCGCGGGTTGTTCTTGCGCAGCCGCTCGGCCACCTCGTCGAGACCCGCGTAGTCGCGCAGCGACTGCGGTGCCTTGAGCGAGTCGAGCCACTTGGCGAGCCGCTGAGGGGCATGACGAGGCTCCGCGCGAGGCAGCCCGAATCCCTCGAGGTTGACAAGTCGCCGGATGCGGTCCGGCCGAACGCCGGCGTAGCTCATCACCACGTTGCCGCCCATGCTGTGGCCGACCAGGTCGACCGCCCGCCCCGGTGCGAGGGCGTCGAGCAGCGCGTCGAGGTCGCCCACGTAGTCGGGGAACCAGTAGCAGTCGGAGGCGGGTGCCGTCGTCAGGCCGAAGCCGCGCCAGTCCGGGGCCAGCACATGGCGCTCGAAGCCCTCCGCGGCGGCCAGGGCGTCGACCACGAACTGGAACGACGCGCCCACGTCCATCCAGCCGTGCAGCAGCACGAGCGGCGGCCGGTCGGGCGTGGCGAGCGCGGCGTCGCCCCAGGCGTGGACGTGGTAGGTCAGGCCGCGCACTTCGACGAAGAGCGAGCGGGCGGCGCGGAGCGGCCGGTAGTCCGCGGCGGAAGCGAGGGTCGTGCCGTCGGGGTCGGTGGAGGCCACGCGGTCGTTCTCAGGGGCGGGGGGCATGCCCCTGACTGTACGGCGGCGCCCGCGCGCCCCCGGGTCGGCCGCCCGGGGCCGGCCGCGGTCTCGTTCGCGGGGCCGCGACAATCGTCGCCATGGACACACCCGCCATGACGCTGCGGCCCGCGCGCCCGGACGACGCTGCGCTGCTGGTCGAGATGATCCGCGAGCTCGCGGTCTTCGAGAAGCTCGAGCACCTGATGGTCGCAACGCCGGAGTCGATCGCGGCGCACCTGTTCGGACCGCGGCCGGCCGCCGAGGTCGTGCTGGCCGAGGTCGAGGCGCCGGAAGGCCTGCTGACGGCCGGCTTCGCGCTGTTCTTCCACAACTTCAGCACCTTCCTGGGCCGGCCCGGTCTGTACCTGGAAGACCTTTACGTGCGGCCGCAGCACCGCGGGCGCGGCATCGGCAAGGCCCTGCTGCAACACCTGGGCGCGCTGGCGGTCGAGCGCGGCTGCGGCCGCTTCGAGTGGAGCGTGCTCGACTGGAACGTGGACGCGATCGGGTTCTACGAGCGGATGGGCGCGACGCTGCTCGCCGACTGGCGCATCTGCCGCGTCACCGGGCCGGCGCTGGCCGCCTTCGCGGGCGGGCCGTCGCATCCCTGACGGAGGCCGTCCGCCCGGGCACCGGGCGCCGTTGCGGCACACTTCAGGCCTTCTCCGACGACTGCCGCCGCGGCGGGGCCGGCCCCGGCGCCGCCTGCGCGGCCCGACCGCCGCATGTCCAACCTCATCGTCCACGGCGGCACGCCGCTCTCGGGCCGGATCGTGCCCAGCGCTAACAAGAATGCGGTGCTGCCGATCCTGTGCGCGACCCTGCTCACCCGCAAGCCGGTGCGCCTGGTCGGCATCCCCGAGATCACCGACGTGCGCAAGATCCTCGAGATCTTCCGCCAGCTCGGCAGCGAGGTGCACGTGGACTTCGCCGCCGGCACGCTCGACGTGCACCATCGCGACACGCGCTTCGACCCCGAGCGCGACCACCTGCCCGAGGAGATGCGCAGCTCGATCATGCTGGTGCCCGGGCTGCTGGCGCGCTTCGGCGTGGCCCGCATAGAGAACGACGTGCAGGGGTGCACGCTGGGCGTACGCGAGATCGACCCTCACGTCGAGGTGATGGAGCGCTTCGGCGCGGTGGTCGAGCGGCGTCGGGAGGCGCTGATCATGCGCGTGGCCGGAGGCGGCGGGGTCGCGGGGGCGCAGGGCCTGCAGCCCAACTTCCACTGGCTCGACTACGCCAGCGTCACGACGACCGAGAACTTCGTGCTCTGCGCGGCGCTGGCCACCGCGGGCGATGGCACGAGCACGCTGATGAACGCGGCCAGCGAGCCGCACGTGCAGGAGTTCTGCGCCTTCATGACCATGCTGGGCGCCCGCATCGAGGGCATCGGCACCTCCCGGCTGACGATCCGCGGCGTCGAGCGCCTGGGCGGCGGCACCTTCACGTTCGCGGAAGACTTCCACGAGGCCGTCACCTTCATGGCGCTGGGCGCCATCACCGGCGGCGAGATCGCGGTGCGCAACTCCGCGCCCGAGCAGTTCCCGCTGATCGACCGCACGTTCGCCAAGTTCGGCGTTCGCATCGTGCACGAGGACGGCTGGTCGCGCGCACTGGTCGACGGGCCACTGCGCGTGAAGGCGCCGTTCACGCAGAACATCCTGCCGAAGGTGGAGGCGGCGCCGTGGCCCTACCTGCCGGTCGACCTGCTGCCGATCTTCGTGGCCCTGGGCATCCGGGCCGAGGGCAGCATGATGTACTGGAACAAGGTCTACGAGGGCGCGATGGGATGGACCACCGAGCTGGCCAAGTTCGGCGGGCACGCCTTCATGGCCGACCCGCACCGCATCGTCACCTTCGGCGGCAAGCCGCTCGCGCCGGCCGAGGTGGAGAGTCCCTACATCATCCGCGTGGCCATCGCGCTGCTGATGGTGGCCTGCAGCATCCCCGGGCGCTCGGTCATCAAGAACGCTGCTCCGGTGCGCCGTGCGCACCCGCACTTCGCGGAGAACATCCGCAGGCTCGGCGCGCAGATCGAGTGGGTGGAAGGCGACTGACCGCGGAAGGTGCCGGCGATGGCCAGGAAGGACCGTCACGTCAGCGAGACGCCGGCCACCGCGTGGCTGAAGGCGCGCGGCGTGGTCTTCACCGAGCACCCCTACGACTACGTCGAGCACGGCGGCACCGCCGAGAGCGCGCGCCAGCTGGGCCTGGACGAGCACGCCGTCGTCAAGACACTGGTGATGCAGGACGAGCGCGGCGAGCCGCTGCTGGTGCTGATGCACGGTGACCGCCAGGTCAGCACCAAGAACCTCGCGCGGGCCATCGGTGCGCGCAGCGTCGAGCCCTGCAAGCCCGAGGCCGCGCAACGGGCGAGCGGCTACCTGATCGGCGGCACGTCCCCCTTCGGCACGCGCAAGGACATGCCGGTGTACGTGGAGGAGACGGTCCTCGGGCTGCCGCGCATCTGCATCAACGGTGGCCGCCGCGGCTTCCTGGTGGGGCTGGAGCCGCGTGTGCTGGTCGAGCTCCTGGGCGCGCGGCCGGTGCACTGCGCCCTGAAGCCCTGACGCCGGCCCGGGACCACCCGGAGACGCGGCCGGCGCCCTTACACTGCGCGCCCGATGGAGACTCTGGCTCCCTTCGCTGCCGTGCTGGCCGGCTACCTGTTCGGCAGCCTGTCCTTCGCGGTCATCGTCAGCCGGCTGATGGGGCTGGCCGACCCGCGCAGCTACGGCTCGGGCAACCCGGGAGCGACCAACGTGCTGCGCTCCGGCAACCGCATCGCCGCCGTGCTGACGCTGGCTCTCGATGCGCTGAAGGGCTACGTGCCGGTGCTGCTGGTTCTGCTGTTCGGCCCGCGCGCGGGCCTGGGCACGGACACCGCGGCCTTCGTGGGGCTGGCTGCCTTCGTCGGCCACCTGTGGCCGGTGTTCTTCCGTTTCCAGGGCGGCAAGGGCGTGGCCACGGCGGCCGGCGTGCTGCTGGCCCTGAACCCCGTCCTCGGTGCGGCAACGCTGCTCACCTGGGTGATCGTTGCCGCGTTCTTCCGCTACAGCTCGCTCGCCTCGATCGTGGCCGCTGCGTTCGCGCCGTTCTACCAGGCGCTGATCTGGGGCGTCGAGCCGCTGCTGCTGGCCATCGGCGCGATGAGCCTGCTGCTGGTCTGGCGGCACGAGGGCAACATCCGCAAGCTGCTGGCCGGCACCGAGTCGCGCCTCGGCCAGAAGGCCGCCGCGCCGGCCGGCACCGCGCCGCCGCACCCGCGCCGCGGGCGCGGGCACCAACACGGCAAGCACGCCGGGAAAGGGCATTCCTGATGGTTCAGCGTTTCGACGTCGGCACGCGCCTGTCGGAGATGGCGGTGCACAACGGCACGGTATGGCTCGCGGGGCAGGTTCCTTCGGACGCCAGCCAGGACATCGGCGGCCAGACCCGCCAGGTGCTGGCCGCGATCGACGCGCTGCTGGCGCGCGCGGGCACCGACAAGGCGAGGATCGTGATGGCGCAGATCTTCCTCGCCGACCTGGCCGACTTCCCGGGCATGAACGCGGCCTGGGACGCCTGGGTGCCAGCGGGCAACGCGCCGCCGCGCGCCACGGTGCAGGCAAAGCTCGCGCGGCCGGAGTGGAAGGTCGAGATCGTCGTCACGGCAGCGCTGTGACGCTGCACCGAGGAACAGGGTCATGGGCACGAACCACGACGCGCCACGAGAGCCCGCCCCGGGCGCGTCACGCAGCCCCAAGGTGATCCTGGGCGTGATGGCGGTTCTGCTGGTCGGCGGCACGGCCGCCGTGGTGGGCTGGCTGACCGCGCAGCAGCGGCTGGGTGCCGACGTGGCGCGCCTCGCGCGCACCGGCGACATCCGCATGATCGCCTCGCAGGACTGCAACGTCTGCCACATCGCCCGCCAGTGGTTCGAGGAACACCGTGTGGCGTTCTCCGAGTGCACGATCGAGCGCGACCCGCAGTGCCGCGCGCAGTTCGACGCCCTGCGTGCGCAGGGCACGCCGGTGCTGCTGGTGCGCGGCCAGCCGGTCATGGGCTTCGAGCCGCACCGGGTGCGGCAGCTCCTCGGCGGCTGATCCGGCCTCCGCTCCGGCGGCCGGTGCCGCCTGAGCAGCCGCTACATCTGCTTGAACAGGTGCAGCCAGCTGCGGCTCACCGGCAGCCGCTCCGGCCGGGCCTTCAGGTGCACCTCCGCGGTCTCGTTCGGACCGCGCACGACCTGGCTCACGTGAGCGAGCGCCACGATCACCGAGCGGTGCACCTGCACGAAGCGCTGCGGGTCGAGCTCGTCGGCGAGCTCGCGGATCGTCTTGCGGATCAGCGCCTCGCCGCCAGCCCAGGCCACGAGGGTGTACTTCTCGTCCGAGCGCAGGTAGATCACCTCGTCGACCGCGATCAGGCGCACGGCCTGCCCGACGGAGGCGCGGATCCACTGCAGATGGCCGCCCGCACGCGGCGCCTGTACGGCGCTGCCGAGCTGGGCGGCCAGGCGGTCGAGCATCATGGCGACGTCGGCCGCGCCGGCGACTCCTGGCGGGTCGTGAGGGCCGGCGCCGGCCAGGCGGTCCTGCAGGCGCGACACCGTCGTCGCCAGGCGCTCGTCGTCGATGGGCTTGACAAGGTAGTCGAGGGCACCCTGCTCGAAGGCCTGCAGCGCGTACTGCTCGTAGGCGGTGACGAAGACGACGATCGTGCGAGGCGCGGCACCGACGATGGCCCGCGCTGCCTCGACGCCGTCCAGGCCCGGCATTTGCACGTCCAGGAACACGACCTGCGGCGTCTGCTGCTCGGCGAGGTCGACCGCCTCGCGCCCGTTGCGCGCCTCGGCGACGATGTCCAGCCCGGGCCACAGGCGGGCGAGCTGTGCGGCCAGCCGCTCGCGCAGCAGCGGTTCGTCGTCGGCGATCAGCGCCGTCGCGGAGGGCCCGCTCATGCCGGCAGCACGATCTCGGCGCGCAGACCGCGCGGTGAGTGCTCCGACAGCACCAGCCGGGCCGCCGGGCCATGGAGCGCGGCGAGGCGCTCGCGCAGGTTCGACAGCCCGGTGCCCACCGGCGCCGTCGGCGCCAGGCCGACCCCGGTGTCGGCCACCGAGGCCCGCAGCGTGCCGTCGTCGCCGCGGGCTGCGGTCACCGCGACCTGCCCGCCGTCCTCCGCCGGGTCGATGCCATGCCGCACCGCGTTCTCCACCAGCGTCATCAGCGCCAGCGGCGGGAACGGCAGCGGCTCGACGGCGGCGTCCGCCTCGATCCGCCACTGCAGCCGGTCGGGCATCCGCATCTGCATCAGCTCGAGGTAGGCGCGCACCCGGGTCAGTTCCTCACCGAGCGTGGGGCCGCCGGCGTGCAGGCGCGGCATGGCGGCGCGCAGGTAGGCCGCCAGGCTGCCCAGCAGCGGGCCCGCGCGCGGCGAACCGCTCTCCACCAGCGCCTGCACGTTGGCCAGCGTGTTGAACAGGAAGTGCGGCTCGATCTGGGCCTGAAGCTGGGCCAGCCTCGCCTCTGCGGCCTGCCGCTCGACGCGGCTGCGCTCGAGCTCGAGCTGTAGCTCGAGCGCGAGGGCGCGCGCCTCGCGTTCGCGCAGCAGCGCGGCCAGCGTCAGCACGATGCCCACCGCGAACGCGCTCAGCGAGGTGGTCGTCAGCCCGCGGATCCACGGACCGCTGTCGAGCAGCAGGTCGAGGTCGCCGCCCACGGACGCCACGTAGACGACGAAGGTGACCACCGGCGCGGCCAGCGCCACCGCCAGGGTCGTGAGCAGCCAGCGCGGCAGCCAGCGCGGCCGCCAGCGCTCTGGCCAGCGCTGGGCGCCGTGATAGACCAGCAGCAGCCCCAGCGCCAGGCACAGCGTGCGGCCCAGCAGCACCCGGAACGGCGTCACGAACGTGAAGGACAGCATGCCCGCGGCCACGACGGCCAAGCCACCGGCCAGCGCCAGGCTGGCAAGGTCGATTCGACCCACGGCGGTCCCGGGTCGGGCTGGTGCAGGGTCCTGGAGTCCACCCGGCCCCAGCCGCGACCGCGGCGGCGTCGTGGCCGAACCGGCGGCCGGCGTGGTGAGAGTGCTTCCAGGCATGGCCCCGACGGTAGCGCCCAGGCGCCCCGGAATTCAAGCGGGATCCGACAGCCGGCGGTACACGGGCTGCCGGCGACGGCCGGTCGGCACGAGCTGCGGAGCCGCTACAGCCCCTGGCGCATCAGCGGCGCAGCCAGTGAGCGTCGCAACGTGTCGGCGCTGTCGGCGAGGTGAATCCGGGTGTCCGGGTCGGCGCGCGCGGCGGCCGCCTGCAGCCGGGGCAGCAGGTCGCCGGCCTGCTGGCGCAGGATCCCGCGGGCGTCGGCGCGCGCACCCGGCCGCAGGATCGACGCCGCCAGGCGGTTGACGTGCTCGCGCTGCAGTTCGCGGCGTGTCGGCGCGATCGACACCGGCGCGGCGCGGGCGCCGCGCACGCCGGCGAGTTCGCTCCACACGTCGTCCTGCAGCCGCCCGTACAGCTCGCGCAGCTGGAACGCGTCGGCTCCGCGGTCGAACTTGCCGACGCTGTCGAGGATGCGCGCCGCGATCGACTCGCTCATCAGGTAGGCCAGCACCGCGCGCTGCAGTTCGAACAGGCGCTGCGGGACCGAGTAGTCGGTGGACAGCGCGAGCTCGGCACGGTCGAGGAAGTCGGGTGCGAGCCGGCGCTGCAGCGGCGCCGACAGCGCAAGGCCATCGGGCGCCAGCACCGCGCTCGCGATCAGGTCGAGCGCCCGCCGTTGCACGTCCGCCGTCACCGGCTGCAGCGGGTCGCGACCGCTGCCGGGGAAGTCGCGCAGCGTGCGCACCCCGCCTATCTGGCGCACCAGCACGCCCACGGCCCGGGCGACGTCGCCCAGCGCGAAGCCGAGCGAGCGGCGCAGAACCGCGTAGTCCCGCTCCGGCGACAGCGGCCGGGTCTCCTGGCGGCGGAACAGGTCGCGCGCGATGTCGATGCGCTTGGCGGCGAACGCGATCGGGTCGCTGCCGAGGTCGAACTGGATCGTCTCGGGGTCGAGCGCCGCGGCGTGGTCGTCGTCGGAGCCGTACGCGAGCAGCGGGTCGCTACTGCGCCCGGCGATGCGGCGCAGCTCGGCCCGGGCGGCGTCGGGCTGCGCGGGCAGCGGCCGGTAGGCGTACTCGACGGCCCAGTAGTCGTAGGGGCCGAGCGTGGTGGTGAACGGCGTGCCGCCGGCCTCGCCGGGGCGGGGCAGGTTGACGGGGTTGTACTCCATCACCGATCCGGTGGTCCCGTGGACACGCGTGAACTCCGGGTCGGCGAGCTGCTCCTCGCTGTAGACGCGCGAGGCGCGGAAGTTGTGGCGCAGACCGAGGGCGTGGCCAACCTCGTGCATCACCAGCTCCTTTAGGTAGTCGAGCACGAAGGACTGCGCCACCGGGCCGTCGGGGGCGAGCTCGCCGCGCGCCTCGAGCACGTCCAGGGCATAGCCGAGCTGCTCGGAGGCGAGCGCGCCGTAGCGGCACAGGCGATGGTCGTGGTCGGCCGCGCCGGCTCCCTCGGTGCCCGGCAGCACCCACGGCAGGGCGAAGCCCCCGGTCCGCGCGCTGCCGCCCGACGGACCGTCGCCGAGAACCTGGGCCCGGAGGCCGCGCACGGAGCGCGCGCTCATGCCCTCGATGGCGACGTCGGCGTCGAGGATCTCGCCGCTGCGCGGGTCGACATGGCTCGGGCCGATCGCGCCGAAAGACGGGTCGGCGTTCATCATCCAGCGCACCGAGGCGACGCCGAAGTCGAGCGTGTCGAAGGTCGCGTCGTCGGGCTGCTGGTGCACGACGATCGCGTCCTGGAACCCGATGCGTTCGAAGGCCTTGTTCCACTCGAGGATGCCGGCTCGCACGGTGTCCCGGTAGGCCAGCGGGATGTTGCGGTCGAGCCAGAAGGTGACGGGCTTGACCGGCGCGGACATCTCGGCCGCCGGCTCCTTCTTCTCGAGCCGCCACCGGTTGACGAAGCGGCGGCGGGGCGAGATCGCCATGTCGTCGCTGAAGTCGAGGACCGTGGTCGTGAACAGGCCGATGCGCGGATCGGCCGGCCGGGGCTGCATCGGCACGGCCGGCAGCGGGGCGATCGAGTAGTGCAGCCCGACCAGCATGCTGCGCGCATCGGGCAGGAAGCGCGGCAGCACCGGCAGCGGAACGCCGGGGAGCGTGGCAGTCGCGGCGCCGCCGACGCTGGCGCTGAAGAAGTGGCTGGAGGTCTCGAGGACGAGAGCCTCGGGTGTGGCGCGCACCGCGGTGATGGTCGAGTTGCTGCGGTCCAGGCCGTAGCCCTGGCGCAGCCCGCGCTGCAGCATCATGCCGATGCCGAGCATGTCGCCGAGGAACAGGCCACCGGCGTCGACCAGAACCGCCTTGCTGTCGGGGTGGGGCGCGCTGGCCACCGGCACCGAGCCGAGCAGGCTGTGCGAGTAGGAGTCGGCCACTGCGCGCGCCTCGGGCGAGCCCTCGCGGGCCACGACGTCGGTGTTGCGAGCCACCAGCCGGACCTGGTTGTGCACCCGCACGAACTCCACCAGCTGGGCGCCGCCCGCGCCGTTGATCGGGTAGGCCATCAGGCCCCCCAGCACCCAGGCCTGGCCGATGCCGCTCTTGATCTTGGGGCTCAGCAGGAAGGGGCGGTTGAAGTGCTCGGGCCGCAGTTCGAGCCAGACGCGCTCGTCCTTCTGCCAGGCGGCGATCGGGCCGTCGATGCGGCGGGCGTCGCGGGTGACGACGGCAAAGGGCGGGACGGCGGGGGCGGCCGGTCCGGCAGTCGCCGGGTTCGGTGGGGCCGTCGAGCCCGCTGAAGTCAGGCCTGCCGCAGCGCCGCCGGGGATGCCGGCCGCAGCGGGCGCGGGGGCGACCGGCACCGCTGAGCCGGGGGACCGCGACGGAACGGGCGCCGCCGTCGTCGGCTGGGCCGCAGTCGTCGCGGCCGCGGCAGTAGCGCCAGCTGGAACCGCCGCGGG
>Ga0068877_10002540_pt1 | contig 14694 bp, 11 predicted proteins | sample NOAtaG_FD_66437 | JGI IMG/M metagenome (GOLD analysis project Ga0068877, IMG submission 66437) | Freshwater lake microbial communities from Lake Erie, under a cyanobacterial bloom - NOAA_Erie_Diel6S_1000h metaG | ecosystem: Environmental > Aquatic > Freshwater > Lake | place: USA: Ohio, Lake... | reverse complement strand
GTCCTCGAGCGCGACGCGGCGCGGCGCGAACTGCACCGGCGTCACGTAGCGCAGCAGCTCCTCCACCGCGCGCTCGACCAGCGACGGGTCGGCCTTGAGCCGCGCCAGCTGCTCGGGATGCTGGAAGAGCACGAGCGTGCCGACGCCGATCATGTTGGTCGTCGTGTCGTGGCCGGCGCGCAGGATCATCGCGCAGATGTCCGCGAGCTCGTCGCGGCCGAGCGTGCCGGGAACGACGTATTCCGCGATCACGCGGCTCAGCATGTCGTCGGCGGGCTGGCGCTCCTTGGCGTCGATCAGCGCGCGGCAATAGGCGACGAGGTCGCTCGCGGTGCGCGCCGCCTCCTCGGGCGTCTGCCGCAGGCCGTGGCGGCCCGCCGCGCATTTCATGATGTAGGCATGGTCCTCGTAGGGCGAGCCGAAGAGCTCGCACATCACCAGCGCGGGCAGCGTCACGGCGAGGTCCGCGACGAGGTCGGCGGGCGGGCCCTTGCGCTCCATGCGGTCGAGGAGTTCGGCGGTGATCGCCTCGACGCGCGGGCGCAGCGCCATCATCCGCTTGTGCGAGAACTCGCGCGTGAACATGCGCCGGAAATGCTGGTGGCGCGGGTTGTCCATGCCGACGAAGGCGCGCTCGGCCTTGTCGATGGCGACGCGCGCCTCGGTGACCGCGGGGAAGTCGGGCCGCGCGAACTCGCCGCTGAAGCGGCGGTCCTGCAGGACGGAGCGGAACTGGGCGAGCTTCGTGAGCAGCCAGGCGCGCTGGCGGTTCCAGAGCCGCACCGGCGAGACCGGGCACTGGCGCCGCGCCTCGGCGTACTGCGCGGGCGGGTGGAAGGGATCGGTGCGCGCGAAGGGGAAGATGGGGAGCGCGTCGATGTCGTCGCCGTGGTCCTTGCCCATGGGCTCACCAGTCTCCGTTGATGGTCGCGCCGCCATCGACGACGAGGACCTGCCCGGTCATGTAGCTCGACTCCGCGCCCGCGAGGAAGGCGACGACCGCGGCGATCTCCGCCGGCTCGGCGAAGCGCCGCATCGGTATCCCCGCGACGAGGCTCGCCGCGTCGACGGCGCCGCGCGCGATGTTGTCGCGCACCATGCGCGTGCCGACGACGCCCGGGCAGACCGCGTTCACGCGGATGCCGTCGGGCGCCCACTCGATCGCCAGCGTCCGCGTCAGGCCCTCGATCCCCGCCTTCGCCGCGGCGTAGGGCGCGCGCCGCGGCCGGCCGATGCGCGCGCCCATCGACGAGAAGTTCACGACCGCGCCGCGCGTCGAGGCCCTGAGCCAGGGATGCGCCGCGCGGCAGGCGCGCAGCGTGCCGCCGACATGGACGTCGAGCATCGAGCGCCAGGTCTCGTCCTCGAGCTCGGCCACCGGCTGGTGGCGGTTGAAGCCCGCGCAGTTGACCAGCGCGTCGATCGCCCCGAAGCGCGCGGCCGCCGCCGCGACCGCCGCGTCGACCGAGCCGCTGTCCGACACGTCCGCGGCGAGCCAGGCGAAGCCGTCGCCGGCGGGGGCGTCCGGCCCGGGCGCGTCGCGGTCGAGCGCCACGGCGCGCCAGCCGCGCGCCAGCAGGGTCGTGCAGGTCGCGAGGCCGATGCCGCGCGCCCCGCCCGTGACGATCGCGACCGGGGCCATGGCCGCCATCTCAGGATCCCCCGACCTTCACGCCGGCCTTCTCCTCGATCGGGAGGATCACCGCCGCGATGTCGCGCGCGACATGGCCCGCGTCGCGCGCCTGCTCGTAGCGCCGCATCGCCGCCTCGGCGAGCGTGAGGTCGACGCCCATCGCGCGGCCGAGGTCGATGGCGCAGCCGAGGTCCTTCATGATCGTCGCGATGCTCGCGGCGGCCTCGAAGTTGCGCGGCAGGAAATGCTTCGGCACGACGCGCTCGAGCGTGTTGCTGCGCGCGGAGCTCGCGCGCAGCGTCTCGTAGAGGCGCTGCCCGTCGATGCCCGCCTTCGCGCCCAGCACCATGGCCTCGGCGAGGAGGGCATGCGTCGTGATCGAGATGAGGTTGTTGCAGAGCTTGGCCGTGACGCCGGCGCCGACCGGACCCATGTGCCGGACGTCCTTGCAGGTGGCGCGCAGCGCGGGCATGGCGCGGGCGACGTCCGCCTCGGCGCCGCCGACGATCGCGGTGAGCGCCGCGTCGACCGCGGCGTAGGGCCCGCCGCTGATCGGCGCGTCGAGGAACCCGATGCCGCGCGCTGCGAGCGCCGCGCCGATCTCCTTCGCGGTGCCGGGATCGACGGTGGCGAAGTCGATGCAGAGAAGGCCCGCGGGCGCCGTCGCCGCGACGCCGCCATCGCCCAGGAAGACCTCGCGCGACTGCTCGGGCGTCACGCGGCAGGCGCAGAAGACATCGACCGCGGCCGCGACCTCGGCGACGGAGCCCGCGACGCGCGCGCCCTCCGCGCGCAGCCTGTCGACGGACGCCGCGTTGGCGCTGTGCACGACGAGCTCGTGCCCCGCGCGCGCCATGTTCGACGCCATGGGCACGCCCATGAGCCCCAGCCCGACGAAGCCGATCCGCATCGCGACGCCACCCCTTCCCGTCCCGGCGCGCATTCTATGCGCGGGCCACGGCGCCACAAGGACAGATGCGCCGCGCGCATCGGTGCTGTAGACCTTCGCCGCGTCGACACGAGGGGAGCCGCGCAGGTGAACGACCATCCGATGTTCCGTCCGATGCGCTTCGGCGCCGCGGAGCTGCGCAACCGGATCGTGATGGCGCCGATGACGCGCCAGCGCTCGCCCGGAGGCGTGCCGGGCCGCGACGTCGCCGCCTACTACCGCCGTCGCGCCGAGGGTGGCGTCGGCATGGTCGTGAGCGAGGGCACGTTCATCGACCACGAGGGCGCGGCCTGCTACCAGAACGTGCCGCACTTCTTCGGCGCCGAGGCGCTCGCGGGCTGGCGCGAGGTGCTGCGCGGCGTCCACGACGCCGGCGCGCTGATGGTCCCGCAGCTCTGGCATGTCGGCTCCTATCGCCGCCTCGGCATGGCGCCCGATCCCGCGGTGCCCGGCTTCGCGCCGTCCGCGCTGCGCGAGGGCGACGCCGAGGTCGTGCGCGCGATGGACGAGGCCGACATCCGCGCCGTCGCGGCGTCCTACGCGCGCGGCGCGGCCGCCGCGCGCGAGCTCGGCTTCGACGGCGTGGCCATCCATGGCGCGCATGGCTACCTCGCCGACCAGTTCCTCTGGACGCGCGACAACCGGCGCGCGGACGGCTATGGCGGCGACCTCGTCGCGCGCTGCCGCTTCGCCGTGGAGGTCGTCCGCGCCATGCGCGCGGCGGCCGGGCCCGGCTTCCCCATCGTCTTCCGCTTCTCGCAATGGAAGCAGGACGACTACGACGCGCGCATCGCCGAGACGCCGGACGAGCTCGCGACGATCCTCGGCGCGCTCGCTGGTGCCGGCGTCGACGTCTTCGACGCGAGCACGCGCCGCTTCTGGGCGCCCGCCTTCGCGGGCTCGCCCGACAGCCTCGCCGCCTGGACGAGGCGCCTGTCGGGCCGCCTCGCCATGGCGGTGGGCTGCGTCGGCCTCGACCAGCCCCACCAGTCCAAGGTCTATCGCACGAAGGACAACGTCGCCGCCGAGGTGACGGACGTGGACCACGTCGTGCAGGCGATGGCGCGCGGCGACTTCGACCTGGTCTGCGTCGGCCGCGCGCTGCTCGCCGACCCGGACTGGCCGCGCAAGGTGCGCGCCGGCGACTTCGGCGCGATCCGGCCCTTCCGCCACGACCATCTCTCGACCTACGGCTGAGAGCCTGCCTCCCAGAGCGGCACGTGGCGCGTGGCGAGCGCCTCGGCGCGCGCGATCCACGGTGCCTCCGGCGCAGGCACGCCCGCGGCGGCGTCCCATGCGCTCTCCTCGATCGCGTCGCAATCGAGGCCGAAGCCGTCGAGCTCCGCCTCGTCGCGCGCGAGGCCGAGCGACAGGCCGCGGAACCCCGCGATCCGCGCGAGCGCGTCGCGGCGCCGCGCCGCCAGGCCAAGCAGCCGCGCCTGGAAGTCGGCGCGGCCGATGCCCGGCGCGCGCCAGAGGAAGACGAAATGCCTGATCGGCCCCGATCCGTCGCCGGCGACGCGGACCTCGCCGACCAGCGTCGAGAATTCGCGCACCGGCCGCGCGAAGGTCTCCGCCTCGTCGGCGCGCATCGTGGCGCGCGCGCCGGCATCCGCGACATGCGCGCGGCGCGCGGCCTCGTCGCGGTACCAGAGCAGCGCGACGCCGTCCCACGGCGAGGCCGGGTCGAGCGGGTCGCAATGCGCGTAGCGCAGGATGTTGGTCCAGCGTTCCTGGCTCATGCCGAGCGCGGCGTGGCGCCGCCAGCGCGCGCGGAACCCGTCGCGGTCGAAGCCCGGGTGGCGCTCGGCGCGATAGACGAGCCTGGCGGGGCCGCTCGCGCTCAGGCGCCGGCCACCGGGTTGCGCAGCGTGCCGATGCGCTCGATCGTCGCCTCGGCCACGTCGCCTGGCTTCAGGTAGAAGCGCTCGGGCTCGGGCCGCGCGAGCGCGACGCCCGAGGGCGTGCCCGTCGTGATCATGTCGCCCGGCGACAGGCCGACGCGCGACCAGTAGGACACGAGCTCCGCGATGCCGAAGATCATGTCCGAGGTGTTGGCGTGCTGGCGCGTCTCGCCGTTGACCGCCATGCGGATGTCGAGCACCTGCGGGTCGGGGATCTCGTCGGCCGTCGTCATCCACGGGCCGAGCGGCGCGAAGCTCGGGAAGTTCTTGGACAGCGTCAGCCCGATCTGGTGCTCCATCTCGAAGCGCTGGATGCGCCGCGCGCCGACGTCGTTGCAGATCGTGTAGCCGGCGGCGTATTCGAGCGCCCGCTCGCGCGGGACCTCGAAGGCCGGCTTGCCGATGACGACGACCAGCTCGATCTCGTAGTCGACGCAGTCGACGCCGCGCGGGATGCGGATCGCCTCGCCATGCGGGACGATCGCCGAGGCGAGCTTCACGAAGGCCGTCGGGTGCTCCGCCTTCTCCACCTTCTTCCCGCGCTCGGCCCAGATGCGCTGGCCCTCGCGCAGGTGGTCGGCGTAGTTGCGCCCCGCGGCGATGAAGCTGCGCGGGCGCGGCACCGGCGGGCCGAGCCGCACGGCGGCGAGGTCGTGCGTGGCGCCGGCGATGCGCGAGGCGGCGGCCTCGCAGGCGCGGCGCGCGAGCGCCTGTCCCTCCGCGCCCAGCCAGGAGCCGTCGGCGACGCCGGAGGACAGGCCGGGCGCGGCCTCTCCCAGCGCCGCCGCCGCCGCCGCGAGGTCGATCGCGCGCCCGTCGGGCGGGAAGGCCGCGGCGCGCCATTCGCCGCCGGCGACCGAGATCGTGCCGAGCTTCATGGCCCGCGCTCCCGCCCCGGCGTCAGAACAGCTCGAAGGGGACGGGCTCGGACTTCGACCAGCCGACCATCAGGAGCTTCACGTCGTCCTTGGCCGAGATCGCGCCGTGGCGCTCGCCCGAGGGCAGCATGAAGTAGGACGTGGTCGGGAAGTCCTGGCCGTCGAAGGACGCCGTGCCCTCGGTCAGGAACACCGCGCGATGGCCCGCGGGGCTGCCCGCGGGGATCGCCGCGCCCGCCGCGATCGACACCAGCTTGATGTTCGGGCCGGTCTCGAAGAAATAGCCGAGATGCTTCGCCGACACGCCCGGCACCGAGCGATGCGCGATCCAGGGATAGGCGCCGGAACGCATAACCACGTAGCTGGTCAGGCGCGGCTGCGGGTAGACGACCGGCTGGCCGGTCACCTTCTCGAGGATCGCCTCGTAGGCGTCGCGGTTGCGGCCGTCCGGGAAGGTGTAGACGCCTTCCTCGAACCTGCCCGTCTTCGCGAGCGCGCGCTGCGCGGTCACCACCTCGTCGGGGTCGGGATAGGGGATGCCGGACGGCCCCTCGAACTGGATGTCGATGAAGTGCATCTGCTTGGAGCCGCCTTCCTCGACGGGCACCGGCTTGATCGGGCCGTAATAGGCGCCCTCGGGGATGTAGAGGCAGTCGCCCGCCTCGTAGACCTCGCGCCCGTACTTCATCTTGCCGCCGACCAGGAAGCGGACCTGCTGGAACGTGTGGCGGTGGCGCGGCGAGTGGTAGTAGGGGTCGGCGTAGAGGCTGCCGATGCGCGCGCCGATGCCGCGCTCCTTGTCGAAGAAGCCCTGGTAGCGCTGCTTGTACCCCGGGCGCACCCCGATATCGACCCAAGGAAGGTCGATCTCCCGCACGCCCGTGCCGCCAGCGATGCCCATGTCCCGTCTCCCCCTCGTCGCATTGAGCCGGAGGCGATCCTAGAGCACAGGCGCGCGGGGTTGAACCGCGACGTCCATGCGCCGATCGCATAGGCTGGCATCCATCGCGGCGGAACCATCGCAGGCAGGCATGCGCAACCTCGTCATCGTCGGCGGCATCACCCATCCCTTCGCCGCGGCCGGCGCCGAGCTCGCCGCGATGCTCGCGCCGCGCGGCATCGAGAGCGAGTGCACCGAGGACGTCGAGGCGGGCCTCGCGCGCGTCGCGCGCGGCGAGTTCGACCTGCTGACGATCTACGCGCTGCGCTGGTCCATGACGCAGCACGAGAAATACGCGCCGCACCGCGCGCGCTGGTCCTTCGCCCTCTCCGCCGAGGGGCGGGCGGCGATCGAGGGGCACCTGGCGCGCGGTGGCGCGCTGCTCGGCCTGCATACCGCGAGCATCTGCTTCGACGACTGGCCCGGCTGGGGCCGCATCCTCGGCGGCGCGTGGCGATGGGGCCGGTCCTCGCACCCGCCCTTCGGGCCGGTCGAGGTGCGGCTCGACGCGCGCGACCATCCGCTCCTCGCGGGGCTCGGCGACTTCGAGCTGCGCGACGAGGTCTATGGCGACCTCGACCTCCAGCCCGGGCTCGTGCCGCTTGCCCACGCGCGCGCCACGGGCGGCGGCTGGCATCCGGTGCTGTGGGAGCGCGAGGTCGGCCCCGGCCGCGTCGCCTACGACGCGCTCGGCCACGACGTGGCGTCGCTGTCGCATCCCGTCCATCGCCGCATCGTCCTGCGCGCCGCGCTGCGGCTCTGCGGCCTGCCCCTCGACGGCACCTGAGCGTCGCGTGGCCCGGCCGGGGTTTACGCATTGTTGACGACGCCAGCCGGACCCTGCGGGCGTCCAGCCCCGGGTGCCGCCATGCGCAACCTCGCCGCCATCCTCGCCCTGCTCGCGGCTCTCCTCGCCGCGCCGGAAGGCCGCGCCCTGTCGCCCGAGGAGGCGCGGCACCTCGTCTCGCGCGCGGGCTTCGGCGCCGCGCCGGCGGAGATCGATGAACTCGCGCCGCTCGCGCGCGAGCAGGCGGTGGACCTGCTCCTGTCGCGCATGCGCAGCGCGCCGGTCCTGCCGCGGCCCGCCTTCCTCGACGCGCCCTGGCCGCCCTATCGCGACATGTATTCGCGCATGGGACAGGGCGAGCGCGACGCCTTCATCCAGGCGCGGCGCGCGGAGCTGCAGCAGCTCAGGGCCTGGTGGTACGCGGAGATGATCTCGACGCCGTCGCCGCTCACCGAGCGCATGGCGCTGTTCTGGCACAACCACTTCGTCTCCGCCTTCGAGGGCGTCGGGCAGAACGTGCACCGCATGTGGGACCAGAACGCGATGTTCCGCGCCGAGGCCGGCGGCAGCTTCGCGCGCCTGCTCCAGGCGAGCCTCTCCGACCCGGTCCTGCTGCGCTACCTCGACGCGCATCGCAACGTGAAGGGCCGGCCGAACGAGAACCTCGCGCGCGAGCTGCTCGAGCTGTTCACGCTCGGCGAAGGGCACTACGCGGAGGCCGACATCCGCGAGATCGCGCGCGCGCTCACCGGGCTCGGCCTCGATCCGGCGAGCGACTGGGGTTTCCGCTTCAACCACGGCAGCCACGACCAGGGGACCAAGCGCTTCCTCGGCGAGACGGGCTCGGGCGCCGCGGACGTCGTGCGCGTGCTGCTCGCGCGCGAGCGCACGGCGGCCTTCCTTGCCTCGAAGCTCTGGCGCGAGTTCGGCGCTCCGGAGCCCGACGCCGCCGCGGAGGCGGCGATCGCCGCGGCGCTGCGCGGCTCGGGCTGGGAGATCCGCCCGGCGCTGCGCGCGCTCTTCCTGTCCGACGCGTTCTGGAGCACGCGCAACCGCGGCGCGCTGGTGAAGTCGCCCGTCGTGCTGATCGTCGGCGCGCATCGCGAGCTTGGCCTTCCGGCGGTCGATCTCGCGGCGTTGCCGGTGCATGGCAGGCGCCTTGGCCAGGACCTCTTCGAGCCGCCCAACGTCAAGGGCTGGACCGGCGGCACGGCTTGGATCACGCCCGCCAGCCTCGTCGCGCGCCTCGACGTGATGGAGCGGCTGCTCGCCAACCGCCAGCTCGTCGCGGGGCCCGAGCTCGCGGGCCGTCGCGTCCTCGCGCTGCGCGTCGCGGGGGATGCGTGGAACGGCCCGCCGGTGATGCGCCTCACGATCAACGCCGACCGCCTCGTCGCGCGGCGCGAGATCGAGTTCGCCACCGACACCGCGCGCCAGGGCACGCTGCCCGACCGCGCCGACTGGAACTGGCGCGTCCTGCGCTTCCCGGTCGACGAGGAGGTCCGCGTCGCGAAGGTGGAGTTCCTGAACGACGCCGCGGCGCCCGCCTCGGACGGGCCGCGCCGCGGCGACCGCAACCTCTACGTCGAATGGCTCGAGGTCGATGGCGAGCGCTTCCTCGCGGCCGACGCGGCGCAGGCGTGGCGCGGGGCGAATTGCGGGCCGCCGCGCCCCGGGAACCTGACCTGCAACGGCGAGCTGGTCTTCGACCTCGCGGCGATGCGCCATGCGGGCCGCATGCGGCCGCGCGACGAGACGGAGGGCATGATGGCCGGCATGGCCGCGCCATCGATGGGCGGCGGCATGTCGATGGCGGCGCCACGCGCGCCGGCGGCCGCGCTGCCACCGCGCCCGACGCACCAGGACGCGCGCGCCTGGCTCGCCGCCCTTCCCGCGCCGCTGCGCCGCCCGGACACGGCATGGCGCGCGCTCGCGCCGCTGCCGCCGGTCGGCGGCATGCAGGGCGGCGCCGAGGCCGAGGCGCTGCTGCGGGCCATCGTCTTCGATCCCGTCTACCAGCTGATGTGAGGGGCATGGCCATGGATCGTCGAGGCTTCCTCGCCGGGGCGGCGCTGCTCGCCGCCTGCGGCACCGACGGCCAGGCGCCGGTCGCGCCGACGGCGTCGATCCGCGTGCCGCGCAGGGGCGACGGCCTGCCGGGGCCGCTGGACCAGCGCATCCTGGTGCTGGTGGAACTCCAGGGCGGCAATGACGGCCTCAACACCGTCATCCCCGTCTCGCAGCCGGCCTATCGCCGCCTGCGCCCCGGCCTCGCGATCGATCCGGCGCGCGCCATCGGCCTCGACGCGGACCATGCGCTCCATCCCGCGCTCGCGCCGCTGCTCGAGGCCTGGGACGCGGGCGAATGCGCGATCGTCGAATCGGTGGGCTATCCGCGCCCGAACCGCTCGCATTTCCGCTCGATCGAGATCTGGGAGCAGGCGACCGCCAGCGACGCCTATGCCAGCGAGGGCTGGGCGACGCGCGCGCTGCGCGAGCATCCTTCGCCGTCGCTGCGCGCGGGCGCCGACGCCGACGGCATCGTCGTCGGCACCGGCGCGATCGGCCCGCTCGCGGGTGCCGGCGTGCGCGTCGTCAACATGCGCGACCCGCGCCAGTTCCTCGCCCAGAGCGAGCGGCTGCGCGCCCTCGGCGCGCCCGCCGAGGGGCCGGAGGCGCTGCGCCACCTGCTGCGCACGCAGAACGAGGCGGCGGCGGCCGCGCAGGCCGTGCAGCGCAAGCTCTCCGGCCGCGAGCGCTTCGCGCGCCGCTTCTCCTGGGACCCGCTGGCGCGCGGCCTTGCCCACGCATCCGACATGATCGCCGACGGCGTGCGCGCGCCGGTGTGGAAGGTGACGCTCTCCGGGTTCGACACGCATGCCGACCAGGCGCAGCGGCACGAGCGCCTGCTCGGCCAGGTCGCCGGCGCGCTCGCCACCTTCCGCGCCGCGATGCGCGAGATGGGTCGCTGGAACGACACGCTCGTCCTCACCTATTCCGAGTTCGGCCGCCGCGCCGGCGAGAACCTGTCGCGCGGCACCGACCACGGGACCGCCGCGCCCCTCTTCGCCATGGGCGGCGCGGTGGAGGGCGGGCTGCGCGGGACGCCGCCGGACCTCGAGGCGCTGGAGGACGGCGACCCGCGCGCGCAGGTCGACTTCCGCGCGGTCTACGCGGGCGCGATCGCGGGCCTCTGGGACCAGCCGTCCAGCTTCCTCGCCGCCCAGGGCCACGCGCCCGTGCAGCTGCTGCGCCGCCGCGCCTGAGCGCGCCCGCGTCGCGCGGGCGGCCTCAGCGCGTCGCGGGCGGCGACAGGCGGCGGTCGAAGGCCTCGAGCGTCGCCATCACGCGGCCGAGCACGCTTCCCGGCGGATAGGCGCCCTCGGCATCGGGCGTCCCGGGCTCCATGCCGGTGAAGAGGCCGAGCGCCTCCTCGATCGTGCGCACCGTCCAGACATGGAAGCGGCCGGCGGCGACGGCCTCGACCACCTCGTCGCGCAGGACGAGGTTGCGCGCGTTGGCGGCCGGCAGCACGACGCCCTGCGTGCCGGTCAGCGCGCCGCGGTCGGTGCAGGCGCGGAAGAAGCCCTCGACCTTGTGGCGCGCGCCGCCGATCGCCTGCGCCTGGCCGAGCTGGTTGACCGAGCCGGTGATCGCGAGGTCCTGGCGCAGCGGCACGCCCGAGAGGTCGGAGAGGATGGCGACCAGCTCGGCGAGCGAGGCGCTGTCGCCCTCGACGCCGCCATAGCTCTGCTCGAACGTGACCGAGCAGGCGAAGGACATCGGCATGCGCCGGGCGAAGCGACCGGTGAGCCAGCCCTGGATGACCATCGCGCCCTTCTGCTGGATCGGTCCGCCCAGCGCGACGTCGCGCTCGATGTTGATCACGCCGCGGCGCCCCATGGAGGCGCGCGCGGTCACGCGGCTCGGCGCGCCGAAGGCATGGTCGCCGGTCTCGCGCACGGTCAGCGCGTTGATCTGCCCGACCGCCATGCCGGCGACGTCGATGAGCACGCGGCCATCGGCGATAGCCTCGTGGACCCTGTCCTCGACGCGTGCGTTGCGCCGCCGGCGCTGGGCCTGTGCGCGCATCACCGCCGCGGCGTCGACATGCGCCGCGCCGCCCGGGCCGCGCGGCGCCAGCGCCGCGGCCTCCGCGAGCAGGTCCTCCACCAGCTCGAAGCGCGCCGACAGCCGCGCGCGGTCCTCGGCCCAGCGCGACGCGGTGGCCAGCAGCCGCGCGACCGCGTCGTCGCCGATCGTCACCCCGCGCCGGCGCGCGGCCATGCGGCGCACGAGCCCGGCATAGTTCGCGACCTGGCCTGGCGTCGCCTCGACGTCGGCGTCGATCTCCGCGCGGACCTTGAAATGCGTGATGAAGTCGGGATCGGCGCCGAAGAACAGGTGGTACCAGCGCGGATGGCCGACCAGCACGATGCGCGCGTCGAGCGGCACGGCGCCCGGCTGGGGCGCGGAGGCGATCGGCGGCCCGCCGCTGCGATGGCGCTCCTCGATGCGGATCTCGCCGTCGCGCAGCGCCGCCTTGAGCATCGTCCAGAGCTCGGCGTCCGCGGCGACGGCCTCGGCGCGCAGCACCAGCACGCCGCCATTGGCGCGGTGGAGGGCGCCGGCGCGAACGAGCGAGAAATCGGTGGAGAGCGCGCCCTGCTCCTGGCGGTAGTCGATGCGGCCGAACACCGTCTCGTAGCCCGGGTTGGGCTCGACGACGACGGGCGGCGCCTTGGCGTCGGCGTTGTCGACCAGCAGGTTGACCGCGTAGCGCCGCTGCATCGCCTCGAAGGCGGCAGGCATCTCCTCGGCCGGCACCGTGACGAGCAGCGGCACGCGCTCGACCAGGTCGACGCGCATCTCCGTCAGCCAGCGCGCGAGTCCGGGCTCGCCCTGGAACTCGCCGACCACCTCGTCGAGCAGCGCGCCGGTGGTCTGCTCCGCGACCTGTCGCGCGAGCGCGTCGCGCCAGCGCGCCAGCTCCGCCTGCTGCGCGGCGAGCCAGAGGTTGACGGCCTCGGCCTCGGCGCCGAGGCGCTGCGCGTCGGCCGGCGCGATCGGCGCCTCGGCCGCGCCGGGCGGCCGCGCGAAGACCACGCCGCGCTCGCTCTCCACCGTCTCGAGGCCATGGGCGCGCGCCGCCGCGCGCAGCGCCTCGATGCGCTTCGCGGCCTCCGCGCGCAGCACCTCGGTGCGCTGCCTGACCGTGTCCTGGAAGCCGTCGGTGGAGAGCGCGCGCGCCAGCGCCTCGCGCAGCCGCGGCACGAGCGCCGCGAGGCGGTCGCGGAACCTGCGGCCGGTGCCCTGCGGCAGCTGCTGGGCGCGCGGCCGGCTCGGCTGCGCGAAGTTGTTGAGGTAGACCCAGTCGCCCGGCGCGGGACGCCCGGCGAGCGCCTCGGCGAGGAACTCCAGCGTCGCGCTCATGCGCCCGCTGCGGTCCTCGCCGAGCACGAAGACGTTGAAGCCCGGCTCGCGCAGCGCGAGCCCGAAGGCCAGCGCCTCGCGCGCGCGCGCGTGGCTGGCGAGGTCGAAGGCATCCGCGTCGGCGCGCGCGGCAGAGACGTCGAAGGCGGGAAGGCCCAGTTCCCCCGCCGGTATCTCCACGGCCGCCATGCTGCTTCCCCCCTTGCGCAAACACGAGCGAGGAGGGTCCCACCGCGGGCGGCCCGCGGTCAATTCGCCGCCGCGCCGCGCATGGCGCGCGCCGTATCCCCGCCATGCGCGGGGCGAGGTTGCGCGCGCGCGCGCCGCGGCCGATCCTGCGGCCGGATGATCTTCGCCTTCCCGACGCCGATGCCGCGCGCCGGCCTCCTCGGCCTGCTGCTCGCCATCGGCATGATCTGGGGCGGCACGTTCGGCCTCGCGCGGACCGGCGGCGAGGCCGGGATCCCCGCGCTCGGCTACGGCTTCTGGTTCGCCTTCGGCGTCGGCGCAGGGCTGCTCGCGCTCGGCCTCGCGCAGGGCTCGCGCCTGCCGCCGGGGCGGGGGCTGGCGCGCTTCGCGCTGATCGGCGGGCTCGGCAACGGCGCGATCCCGTCCCTGGTGATGTTCAGCTCGGTGCGCAACATCCCCACGGGCATCATGGCCGTGATCATCACGACCGGGCCGGTGATCACCTACGCCGCCGCGCTCGCCGCGCGCCACGAGCGCTTCTCGCCGATGCGCGCGCTGGGCACGCTGGCGGGGCTCGCCGGCGCGGCGCTCATCGTCGTGCCGCGCTCGAGCCTGCCGGACCCGTCGATGCTCGGCTGGGTGCTCTTCGCCTTCCTCACGCCCTTCGTGCACAGCGTCACGAGCGTCTACGTCGCGAGGGCGCGCCCGGCGGGCCTCGATTCCTGGATGAACGGCGCGCTGTTCCAGCTCGTCGCCGCGGCGATCATCCTTCCCTTCGCGATCGGCGCCGGGCAGTTCCACGTCCCCTTCACCGCGCAGTGGCAGGGCGAGGCGGCGCTGTGGCTCCACGTGCTGGGCGGCATCGCCAGCCAGTTCATCATGTTCGAGCTGCTGCGCCTGGCGGGCGCGGTCTTCCTCAGCCAGGTCTCCTACATCGTCACGCTGTCCGGCATGTTCTGGGGCTGGCTGCTCTTCGCCGAGCGGCTGAGCGGCTGGGTCTGGCTGGCGGCGCTCGTGATCGCCGCGGGCGTGCTGATGGTGACGCGCGGGAACCAGCGCGGCCGATAGGTCCGGCAGCGCACGGCCTGCGTACATGTCCTCGTCATCACGGAGGGACGGTCGGATGAGCGGAACGGTGGCGATCATCGGCGCGGGGATCGCGGGCCTCGCGGCCGCGCGCGTGCTGCGCGAGGCGGGCCATGCCTGCACCCTGTTCGACAAGAGCCGGGGCCTCGGCGGGCGCATGGCGACGCGTCGCGTCGAGGCGATGCAGTTCGACCATGGCGCGCAGTACTTCACCGCCCGCGGCCCGCGCTTCCGCGCCGTCGTCGAGGACTGGCGCGCGCGCGGCAAGGCGGCGCCGTGGTTCGAGGACGCGCATGTCGGCGTGCCCGGCATGAGCGCGCCCGCGCGCCTGCTGCTCGACGGCGAGGCCGTGGCGACGGGCGCGACGGTGGCGGCGCTGCGCCGCGACGCGGGCGGCTGGACCGTGTGCGACGCCGCCGGGCCCGTGGACACCCCGGCCAATGGCAGCTTCGGCGCGGTGGTGCTTGCGGTGCCGGCGCCACAGGCGATCCCGATCGCGGCCAGCGCGGGCGTCGACTTCCCCGCCCTTGCCGGCGTGCGCTACGCCCCGTGCTGGGCGCTGATGGCTGCCTTCGCCGCGCCCGCCGGGGTCGCTGGCGACCGGATCCGCGCCGAGGGCGCCGACCTTTCGTGGATCGCGCGCGACGCGAGCAAGCCGGGGCGTGGCGGCGCGGTCGACACGGTCGTGGCCCACGCCTCGCCCGAGTGGTCGCGACGCCACCTCGAGCTGGGTGCCGACGACGTCCGCCAGCGCATGCTCGCGCTGCTCGCCGATGCGACCGGCAACCGGGCGGCGCCGGTCTTCGCCGCGGCCCATCGCTGGCGCTACGCGCTGGTGGAGCAGGCGGCGGGTGCGCCCTTCCTGTGGGACGCGCAGGCGCGCATCGGCGCCTGC
>Ga0068877_10002535_pt1 | contig 14705 bp, 16 predicted proteins | sample NOAtaG_FD_66437 | JGI IMG/M metagenome (GOLD analysis project Ga0068877, IMG submission 66437) | Freshwater lake microbial communities from Lake Erie, under a cyanobacterial bloom - NOAA_Erie_Diel6S_1000h metaG | ecosystem: Environmental > Aquatic > Freshwater > Lake | place: USA: Ohio, Lake... | reverse complement strand
GTCTCGACTTCGTGGCCGAGGCCGACGAGAACCGCAGCGACGAGGGCCGAGTCGAACCCGCCGAGAAGGACCGCGTGTCGACGGTGATCACCGACCTGTTCGGCGATTGTGCCGATGAGGGCGTCGTGCAAGGCGTCGATGATTTCGTCGCGGTTGGTCGAGGTGTTGGCCGCGTACGAGATCGCGATCACATTCGCGACGTCACCTGCGATGACGCGGGTTCCGGCCTTCATCACGTCGACGCGTTGGAACATCGAACGCGGTTCGGGTACGAAGCCGAATCCGAGGAGAAAGTCCTCGTAAGACCGGTCGAGCTCGAGGCCCGGCACGACACGGCGCAGTGCGTCGAGCGAACTCGACACCCATGTCCCGTTGTTCGCTGTGTGGTGGGCGAAGAGGCGGTGGCTGCCTCGACCGGCGGCGCTGACGAGTCGGCCGTCACCCGCGAAACCGACGGCGACGACATCGTCGGGGTCTGCGTCGAGGAGTGTCTCGGGTCCGGATGCGCACCGTTGTGCCGCGGAGCCGAAGAACGCCGCCGCGCCGTCATCGGTCGTCACCAACTTCGTCGTGGATCCGGAACCAAGAACGGCAACGACCGTGTGCTGGTCTCGGGACACCGCCGCACTGGTCGCCGAGTCGAGCGTTTCAATGGCGCGGTGTGCGTCGGCGGCATCGGGGCCCGAGTAGGCGATGAGGCCGTGCATCGTCGCCGCCGTCAGACGGGGTCGACGTCGAGGCGTCGGCGTGTGGCGCGCACCACGAGGTCGGCGAGAAGGCCGAGCGTCGTCACCTGCAGCGCGGCAAAGAAGATGAGAAGCGTGTTGGTCGACAGACGGAAGTCGCGGCTCGACCAGTCGAAGCCCAGTTTCACGACGGCTAGTGCGAACAAGAGACCACCGAGCGGAAGAAACACCTTGAGCGGGTTGTACGACAGCGTCATGCGAATGACCTGCAGGATGTAGCGCTTCGTGTCGCGCCACCAGTGGAACTTCGAACGACCCGCGCGCGGGAAGTAGTCGATCGGCACGTATCCGACGCTGTACCCGTTGGCGAGAAACGACATCGTGAGGGTGGTGACGCAGGAAAAGCCGTTGGGCAAGTGGTGCGTGTACTGCACGGCGACGTCGCGGCGGAACGCACGGAGTCCGGAGTTGAGATCCTTGATGTCGGTTTCGGTCAGGTAGCTAGCCAGTTTGCGGATGAACCACTTCGCCGGCTTGCGGAACAACTTGAGAGTTCCTTCTTCCGTGCGTCGGGCCCCGACGACGTGGTCGTAGCCCTGCATCTGATCGACGAGCCACGGAATCTCGTCGTTCGGGTAGGTCATGTCGACGTCGGTCCACACGACCACGCGACCGACCGCGGCGTTCGTGCCGGTGCGGCGTGCGGCACCCGAGCCACGGTTCGACGGGTGCCTGATGAGGCGAATCCCATCGATCGATTCGAGGTCGCGTTCGGATCCGTCGTTCGAGCCGTCATCGATCACGATGATCTCGTACGAGTATTTCGAGTCATCGAGAGCCTTCTGGATGCGAGTGATCTCGTCGCGCAGGTGTCCCCGTTCGTTGTAGATGGGGAGGACCACGCTGACATCGCAGAGGTTCTCGGAGGGACTCATGTCAGCACGAATCTACTCCCGCGCGCATCCACAGAACGATGTTTCCCGGCTCCTGCTTGCCGCGTGATGCGGCTTCGTTTTCTTTCGCGGCGATGTTCCAGCCCGCATCCTCGGGTGGTCGGCCAACGGCTCCGATGACGCAGCGCAATGTTTTCCGCTCGACCCACTGAACGTCGACGCGGGACACCTGGATCGGATGCAGCAGGTATCTGTAGTCGTAGAACGTTTGGCCACCGAGGCCGCCGGCGTCGAAGACGATCGTCGTCTCGCGTCCATCACCTCGAACCCTGTCGCGCACGTCGTTGTCGAGCGTGAGGTGATCGAAGTAGTCGCGGTAGGGAACAACCGTGCGCACCGCGGTGAAGGCGGTGAAGACGAGCGAAATGGCGGCGAGCGAGGCGAGAAAGGCCGCCGTGTGTCTCTTCGACATGGCGAAGAGGACGACCGCAATCACGACGAAGACCACCGTGAGCGACAGATAGCCGGCGGGCTTCGTCAGTTTCAGGGCCCAGTCGAGGGCGATCGCGTTGGGTATCGCGAAGAACTTGTTGTCGGATGTCATCGCACGAAGTTCGTCGCGTCCCGCCGCAACAGCGAGAACCGCTGCACACGCAACGACACCGGCGATGCCGATGGTCCAGGCACGGCGGGCGAATGACGAACCTCCCGTCAGCGCCGCGAGACCGACCAACACGAACACCGGTGAAACCGCCTCGAGGTAGCGGCCGTAGACGAGGTGGTCGGGTCGGATGACGCGCAGCAGCTGCAGGGCCGAAGCGAGGGCCACGCTGCCCGCCGACAGAAAGAGGAACGCCGGTGCCAACCACTGCAGAGTGCGTGCGCGGCGCAGGCCGAGTATCACCGATCGAACGTTCATCGCCAGGCCGACGGCGGCGAGGCCGAACGACGTTGCGAGCACGTACCACAACTGGCCCGTGGCTGATCGTCCGAGGCTCGGAAGGTTCGATGGTGTCGTCAACTTGTCGACCATCCGACCTTCTTTGCCACTTGCGGCCGGGTAGAGGTCGCGACGCAGCGACACGTTGATGCGGGTGAAGACCCACCACGACACGATCGAGACAACGATGCCACCGGCGGTGACGGCGAGGAGTCTCCGCGGAGCCTGTGTTGCGACAACGACCAACAAGACGACGGCGAGCGCGGGAAGAAGCGTGAAGCGGCCGTGGGCAATCACCGCGAACGACGATGCGATGCCGATCGACACCGACGTCACCCAGCGCGGGCGCATCACGTGTTCGTAGGCCAACACGACGACCGCGACGAAGAGGAAACGGTTGAGGGTTTCGGACCACGCGAACAGAGAATTCGCCGCGACGGCGGGCGCGAGCGCAACGACGGTTCCCAACGTGCGTGCCGTGTTGCGTGCAACCGCCAGATGACGAAACGCAAGTCGTGCCAGTGTGGCAGCCGTTGCGGCAACGAGCCCGATGTTCGCCAGCAGCGACAGCCGGTACTGCGCATCGATGCCGCGGCCCACAACTGCCGCGACTGCGGTGACGAATCCGTATCCGGCCGTGTAGAACGAGCGAAATTCCGCCCCGAAGAACGTTTCATGGTGGCCCGTCAGCACCCAGCCATTCAGGAGAAAACCGAGTTCGTCGGGTCGCACCGATGCGCCACGCGAGGCGAAAGTCGCCCAGACGAGTATCGCGAGACACGCGATCCCGAGACCGGCGATGAACCGATGAAGTGCCCCGACCCGCATCGGTCGACGTGCGTTCACCAGCCGCGCTCGACCCACTCGCCGAGATGCGGTCGTTCGGTGCCGATGGTCGTGTCGAGGCCGTGTCCCGGGAGGACGATCGTGTCGACGGGGAACGTGAAGAGTTTGGTGTCGATCGATTCGATGATCGTGGTGAAGTCACCGCCCTCGAAGGTGGCGTTGCCCGGTCCGCCGGGGAACAGGGTGTCACCGGTGAAGAGAAGCGGCGTGTTGTCGACCTTGAACGAGATTGATCCCTCGGTGTGGCCCGGGTTGTGGATCGTGTGCAGGCGCAGGCGGCCGACCTCGATCACTTCCTTGTCGTCGATGAAGACGTCGTAGCCCACGTCTTTCAGTCGGGGTGCGTCGAGTGACGACACGCCGACTTCGTAGCCGGCTTCGCGCATGGCGGGTACGGCCTGGATGTGGTCCCAGTGCCCGTGGGTTTCGAGGACCCGACGCACGCCGAGCGACCGGCACATGTCGAGAAGCAGCTCGTGTTCGTTCGCTGCATCGATGAGAACGGACTCGCCCGTGGCCTTGCACCGCACGACGAACACGTTGTTTTCATAGGGCCCGACGACGATCCTGTGCACCGCGACATCGGCGTTCGACCAGTGCAGAACAGGGGCGTTCACGCCGTCATTCTCGCACGGTGCGTCACGACGAGATGATGTTCACGTTGCGGCCATCGGCCTGCAACCCGAGCGCAACCGTGATCTGCCCCGGGTCGAAGGTGACGAGAGATACCGGCCCGGGTAGGCGCTGCACGGCAGCCAGGTGCAGCGCCGACCCGAGCGTCACGGGCTGGGCCCGCGAAATGAGGGACGCCTCGTCGATGCACCGTTGGTCAACGGGCACGACGTGGATGTAGTCCCACGTGCGACGCAACGAATCCTCCAACTCGTCGCGGAGAACCGGTTCTTCGGTCATTCGGTCGATGCCGGCGAGACACTCGGCCAGTGCCATCGCCGATGCGCACCACGTGTGGTCGTCGTTCATCGCGTCGACGACGATCTGTCGCTGGGCACACGACACGTGCAATGCGAGCAACGCCGTCGTGTCGAGAACGATCGTCACCTCAAGTCCCGCACGATCTGGTCGAAGCGCATGCCACTGTGGATGTCGATGGCCCGTGGCAGCGACCCTGCGCGTTCGCGCGGGGCACGACGCGGCGGCACGACCAAGCCGCGCGCGACCAACTCGTCCATTGTCGAACCCGCCGGCGCATCGACCGGCCCCAACTGGGCAACGGGGCGACCCGAGTCGGTGACGATGACGCGCTCGCCGGCAGCGGCGCGGCGCAGGGCCGTGGCCAGATTGGCCCGCAGTTCCCGTGTTCCGACCTTCGCGTGCGCCACCTGGAGCAGGCTAGCCGCCACGCCCTGAGAGTGTGTACACATCTGTACACGCTTGTTCTTGCGGGTCGTTGGTCGGTGGGGGCAGGATTCGGGCATGAACTTTGCATTCAGTGAGGAGCAGGAAGAGCTCCGCAAGACAGTCCGGGCCTTCCTCGAGGCCAAGTCCGCCGAAGAGGCCGTGCGCCATCAGATGGAAACCGACCAGGGCTACGACGCCGCGGTGTGGAGCCAGATGGGCGAGCAGATGGGCCTCCAGGGCCTCCACATTCCCGAGGAGTACGGCGGTTCGGGTTACTCGTACGTCGAGCTCGGTGTCGTTCTCGAAGAGATGGGCCGCGCGCTTCTGTGTGCGCCGTATTTCTCGACGGTCGTGCTTGCCGCCAACACGCTGCTGCACAGCGGTGACGAGGCAGCGAAGAAGGCCCACCTTCCGGGCATCGCAGCGGGCACCACGATCGCAACACTCGCTACGGCCGAGCCGTCGGGCAAGTGGGACGAAGCGGGCATCCAAATGGCGGCAACGGGTTCGGGTTCCGATTGGAAGTTGTCGGGCACCAAGTCGTTCGTGATCGACGGCCACGTCGCGTCGCTCATCATCGTTGCTGCACGCACCGGCAAGGGTGTCAGCCTCTTCGCAGTCGACGGTGGCGCCGCGGGCCTCACCCGGACGCAGCTCTCGACCATGGACCAGACCCGCAAGCAGGCCAAGCTCGACTTCAACAACACTCCCGCGACGCTGATCGGCGAAGAGGGCAAGGGTTGGAACATCCTGTCGAAGGTGATGGACCTCGTCGCCATCGGTCTCGCAGCCGAACAGGTTGGCGGCGCGCAGAAGGTTCTCGAGATGGCCGTCGAGTACGCGAAGGTTCGCGTGCAGTTCGGTCGTCCGATCGGCTCGTTCCAGGCGATCAAGCACAAGTGCGCCGACATGCTGCTCGAGGTCGAGTCGGCAAAGTCGGCGGCGTACTACGGCATGTGGTGCGCGGCGGAGATGAACGACGAACTTCCGTCGGTCGCCTCGCTCGCCAAGGCCTACTGCTCGGAGGCGTACTTCCATGCCACGGCCGAGAACATCCAGATCCACGGCGGTATCGGCTTCACCTGGGAACACCCGGCGCACCTGTACTTCAAGCGTGCGAAGTCGAGTGAGCTGATGTTCGGTGACCCGACGTACCACCGCGAGCTGCTGGCTCAGCGGATCGGAATTTGATCACCGGCGTCTTCATCGCCGCGGCGGCGGTGTGCGTTCTCGCCATTGCCGCAATCGTCATTGGTCGCGAGGCGCGACGGCTCGATGCCGTTGCGCCTCGTGCCGTTTACGACCTCGATCAGGCGGCTGACTTCGTCGCCGACAGACTTCCCGAGGTCACCCAGGCACGCCTCACCCCCGACGAGCTGCAGGCCATGCTGGCGTTGCACATGCGTTGGCTTCACGCACAGGGCCTGCAACCCGACCGTGCCGTCGACAAGCGGCAGGACATCGCCGAACTGCTGCTGATCTCCGAGGACCAGTTGTCCGCCTACCTGCTGTCGGAGGCGGAGAAGTCGGGTGTCGAATTGCTCGACGACGTCGACGTCGTGCACGTGGTGCGTGCGCACCTCGCCTATTTCGACGCGATCGGCGCGGTGGGCCCGACTGCCTCGTCGACCGATCTCTGACCGGGACGGTTCGACTTCCACACGAACTGGTAGCGCTGCAGAGCGGGGTGCGCGTACGGATCGCGATCGAGCATGTCGCGCCAACGTTCGCCGAGTTCTGCGACGTCGGCGGGTTTCATCACCGGTTCCCGCGTCTTTGATTCGAAGTGGTGGCACGTCGCGAGTGGGGTCCAGATCGTTCGCTTGCCTGCCATCCGCAGCTTGAGCGCGTAGTCGATGTCGTTGTAGTTGCCGGGAAACTTGGTGCACAGCCCGCCGACCTGTTCGAAGAGCGCCCGCGGCGTGAGCGCGCACGCGGCGATCACCGACGACACCTCGCGGGCCACGTGCAACATGTTCGACGCGCCGGGAATGTCGGCGGGGTGACCGCGGTAGTAGTCGTATGGGACCGGGTTGAAGAAATGGCCGGCGCTCTGAATGGTTCCGTCTTCGTAGAGAAGGGTTGGACCGACGAGGCCGACGTCGTGATCCTCGAAATACGAGAGCATCGTCTCGACGATGTCGGGGGAGATGATCTGCGTGTCGTCGTTCAGGAGCAACAAGTAGTCGGCATCGGTGTGGATCGCCGCGATGTTCACCTTTTCCGCGAAGTTGAAGGGTCGGTCGTAGTCGATGCACATGAGCGCATCGCCACCCGCGGTCTCGATCTCGCGTCGTGCGTCGGCAGGGGTGTCGTGATCGATCACGGCGATGAATTCGAGATGCGGGTACGTGCTGGTCGTGCGCATCGACGCAATCGCGCCGGCGGCCAGTACCCGGTCGCGACCCCACACTTCGGCGCGGGTGCCGCGTGTCGGCACGATCACAGCGACGCGTGGTCGTGACATCAGCGTCCGCCGCACACGTACCGCCGACTCGCCGATGGCATCGCATGTGGCGGTGATGCCCGTGCGTGTGCAGTGGTCGCGCACCGCGGTGACGTCGGTCGACGGTGCGGCATGGCGCCAATCGGCGACGTACAGGAACTCGGCGATGCGTTCGTGACGTTGTGCATGTTCGGCGAGTCGCAGCGACCGATCGTGGGCCGACAGCGACGCGAGAAACTCCGCGCCACCGGCGGCGGTGACCACCGCCTCGGAGGCAAAAACCACGTCGCCCACGTAGTTGTGGCCGCGCAAACGTTCGGGCGACCAGCCGGGTCGCAACACCTGGAACGGTTCTTCGTGGCGGTCGTCGGTGGTGTGCAGCGAGTCGCCGTAGACGAAGTCGGCCCGCACGGTGGCTGCGAACTTCGTGACGGCGCGTCGTACACCCCGGCGCAGCGTGCAGTGTTCGGGCACGAAGCCGACGAGCCCCCCGGTCCGCACGATTCTCATGTTGCAACCCGCTTGATGCGCGACCTGATACCGACGGGGAGATGGCGGTAGAAGAAGCGAAACGGTCGCACCCACCACTTGTGGACCCACACCTTCTTTTCTTCCGCCGAGCGGTAGGTGGGAAATGCGTAGGGCTCGTCGGAAATGCCGTGCTCGGCGCGGTAGCGGGCGGCGTTTGCCTTTGCACGCTCGGCAAGTCGTGCATCGACTGCGGCGAGTTCGGCGAGACGCGCGTCGATCTCGCTGCGGCGCAGACCCATGCGCGCGAGCCTACTGCCGCTACTCTTGGGCACATGGAGCGCCCCGGACGGTTCGAGCACACTCGCTTCCTCGGTGACAAGAGGACCCAGCTCGTCTACGACCTCGACTCGTGGACCGACGAGTCGATCATCGACGACATCGTCGCCAACGAAGTGGGGCTGTGTTTCGGCCCCGACACCCTCGCCGAGGCACGCAACCGCGGCTACACGCTCGCCACGCCCGGTGCGTCGCGTCGGCACCGCAAGCCACGCGCCTGACCATGGCTGTCGGGGAGGACTCTCCCGTCTCCACGATGGCGAGCAACGACTCGTTTCTGTCGGGTGGATTGCGCCTGGCCAGCTACTTCGCGCGACCGAACGGCGTGCTCGGACCATTGCGCGGTCTGATTCTCTGTCACGGCTTTCCGATCGGTCCGCTCGATGCCCGACAGTCGGCCGGCACATTCCCGCAGTTGATCGACCGCGTCGCAAACGAGGTCGGCTATGCGTCGCTCACGTTCACGTTCCGCGGATGCGGCGCGAGCGAAGGTGATTTTTCTCTGCAGGGTTGGGTCGACGACCTGCGTGCGGCGGTCGACCACCTCGTCGAAGTGGGGAACGTCGACGGGGTATGGGTGGTCGGAACCAACACGGGCGCATCGATTGCTCTGTGCGTCGCGGCCGACGATCCGCGCGTGGTGGGTTGCGCGGCGCTCAGCGGTCGCGCCGACTTCGACGACTGGGCGGAACAGCCGCGTCGATTCCTCGAACACGCACGCGAGATCGGCGCCATTCGTCGCGCGGGATTCCCGCCGAACTTCGACGAGTGGACGCGCGAACTGCGCCGCTTCCGGCCCATCGATGCCGCGCGACGTTTCGCACCGCGGCCGCTGCTCGTCTTGCACGGTGACGACGACGAAAGCGTTCCCGCCGCCGATGCCCGCGTTCTCGCACAGGCGCACGGCGCCGCGGAACTGCGTGTCATTCCGGGTGCGGGTCACCGTCTGCGGCACGACCCGCGTGCACTCGCGATTCTTCTCGGCTGGCTCGACCGCCAGCGCACCGTCAACTGAGGCGTCGGTAACCGTCGATGTGCGTGCTGTGCCACGTCCACGCCGTCTGCAGAATTTCTTCGATGCCGTGACGGGCCTTCCATCCGAGTTCGCGTTCGGCAAGTGACGGGTCAGCGAACACGACGGCGGGATCGCCCGCGCGCCGAGGAGAAAACACGTGGGGCACCTCGCGGCCGGAGATGCGTTCGGTCGCGGCGAGAACTTCGAGAACGGTGCTGCCCTTGCCGGTGCCGAGGTTGCACGCGAGGGATGGGTTGCCGGCGTCGAGATAGTCGAGCGCCTTGACGTGGCCCTCGGCGAGGTCGACGACGTGGATGTAGTCGCGTTCACCCGTGCCGTCGCGGGTGGGGTAGTCGTTACCGAACACTTCGAGCGGCGGTCTCTTGCCGAGAGTCGCCTTCATCACGATCGGCACGAGGTTCGTGGTGACCGACCAGTCTTCGCCGATCGCGGAATCGAACGAGGCCCCGGCGGCGTTGAAATAGCGCAGACTCACGCTGCGCAGACCGCGTGTCTCGCCGATCCACGACAACACCCGTTCGATCATCCACTTCGTTTCGGCGTAGACGCTTTCGGGGTGGGGTTCGAGGTCTTCCGTGACGGGAACGCGCGCGGGGCTGCCGTACACCGCCGCCGACGACGAGAAGACGAACTGCTCGACACCGGCCTCGACCGCGGCATCGATGAGAGCGGTCGAGCCACCGACGTTGTTCGAGAAGTAACGGAACGGATCGCTCATCGACTCGCCGACGCTCTTGTAGGCGGCGAAGTGGATGATGCTCTTCACATTTCGCTCGCGGCAGAGCTTCGTCACGAGGTCGAAGTCGGCGATTTCACCGACGACAAGGTCCGCGCCGAGCAGTGCCTCGGTGTGGCCCATCTCCAACGAGTCGAGAACGACCACGTCGCGTCCGGCGTCGCGCAGTGAGCGCACGGTGTGCGAGCCGATGTAGCCGGCGCCACCGGTGACGAGAATCGTCATCGACTACTTCTTCAGCGGTCGCGACTGTTTGTCGCGGTCGGCGGCCTTTTCCGCCTTCTTCCAACTGCGCACGAGGAGCAGCGTCTCGGGAGACGTGATGTCGGCGACGGTACGCGGGTTCGTGTCGCTGAACACGCCGGCCTCCGTCTTCCAGTTGCGTGGCTTCACACCCATTCGCTTGCCGAGCAGGGCAATGAAGATCTGGGCTTTTTCCTCACCAAAGCCGGGAAGGACGCGCAAACGCGCGGTGAGCTCGCGCGCGTCGGTGACCCCGGCCCAGATGTTCTCACCCTTGTTCTTGTACTGCGTGGCGATGATGCCGCAGAGCTCGTGAATGCGCCGGCCCATCGCGGCAGGAAAGCGGTGTACGGCGGGTTTCTCGCAGCAGACGGCCACGAAGTCGTCGACGTTCATCGCGGCGATCTTCTTCGGGTCGAGGTGGCCGAGGCGCTTCTTCAGCGTGGACGGGCCGTTGAACGCCCACTCCATCGGAACCTGCTGATCGAGAAGCATGCCGATCAGCAGCGCGGTGCCGTTCGCATTCAGCAACTTGTCGGCGGCGGCGTCGCCCGTGATGTAGAGGGTTCCCATCGCGAGTGAATCTACTCAGTGTTCGAAGAACGGTGCCGGAGTCCCCGGCGACAGCTGGTACATGGCAAGCGCCTTGCTGACCGTTTCCACGGGCACGAGGCCGTCCTGGCACAGCGAGTGCAGGACCGTCACCACGATGTTCGCGGTGTCGATCTCGAAGTGGCGGCGCAATGCTTCGCGCGTGTCGCTGCGACCCATGCCGTCGGTGCCGAGTGGGGTGAAGCGGCGCTCGGTGACGAAGCGTGCAACTTGCTCCGGGACGATGCGCATGAAGTCGCTGACCGCGACGATCGGCCCTGCCGCATTGTTGAGCAGCCGCGACACCAGCGGCGTTGCCGGTGGGTGGTCGGGGTTCAGGCGCGCGATGCGCTCGCACTCGAGCGCCTCCTCGCGGAGAGTCTTGTACGACGTTGCGGACCACAGTTCGACGCCGACCCCGAAGTGGGTCAACAGGTCGTCGGCTGCCGCACGCGCGGCCGAGTGGGCCGAACCAGAGAACACGATCGCAGCCTTGGTTTTCGCGTCGGCGGGAGCGTCGGCGAACTTGTAGAGACCGCGTGTGATGTCGTCGTTCGTCACGTGGGCCGGCATCGCCGGCATCACGTAGTTCTCGTTGTAGAGCGTGACGTAATAGAAGATGTCCTCGGGATTGGCCCCGTACATGCGGTTGATGCCGTCCTCGACGATCGCCGCCATCTCGTACGCGAATGCGGGGTCGTACGCCTGGCAGGGCGGCACGGTGCTGGCAAGGACGAGGCTGTGTCCGTCTTGGTGTTGCAAACCTTCGCCGAGCAGGGTGGTGCGACCCGCGGTTGCGCCCATGAGGAACCCGCGTGTGCGTGCGTCGGCCGCCTGCCAGATGAGGTCACCGACACGCTGGAAACCGAACATCGAATAGAAGGTGTAGAACGGCACCATCGGAACGCCGCGCGTGGAATAACTGGTACCCGCCGCGATGAACGACGACATCGAGCCGGCCTCCGTGATTCCCTCTTCGAGAATCTGGCCGTCCGACGACTCGGCGTACGACATGAGAAGTGCGTGGTCGACCGGCTCGTACTTCTGGCCCTGGCTCGCATAGATGCGCAGTTCGCGGAAGAGTGAATCCATGCCGAACGTGCGTGCTTCGTCGGGAACGATGGGAACCACGCGAGGGCCGAAGTTGTCGTCGCGCGTCAGGCTGCGCAGCAGACGGGTGAATCCCATCGTCGTACTGACGGCTTGGTCGCCGCTGCCGGCCTTCAACTCGGTGAACGAATCCGCGGAGGGAAGGGTGAGCGGGCGCCGGTTGGCAACGACGCGCTTGGGAATCGTGCCGCCGAGCGCACGGCGACGTTCCATCATGTACTGGTATTCGACGCTCTGTTCCGAGGGTCGGTAGTAGGGCGGTTCGTCCGCCTCGAGCGCGCTGTCGGGGATTTCCTCCTCGAGGTGGAGGCGATCGCGCAGCGCGCGTAACTGCTCGCTTGTCATCTTCTTGATCTGATGGGTCGCGTTGCGACCCTCGAAGCCGGGACCGAGAGTCCAGCCCTTGATGGTCTTGCACAGAATCGCCGTCGGCCGGCCCGAACCAAGGTTCTCCTGCGCGGCGCGGAATGCCGCGTACAACTTGCGGTAGTCGTGGCCACCGCGCGGCAGGTTCAACAAGTCGTCGTCGGAGAGGTGTGCCACCATCTGACGCAACCGGGAATCGGGACCGAAGAAGTTCTCGCGAATGTACGCGCCACCCTCGACCGAGTAACGCTGGTACTCACCGTCGACGGTGTCGTTCATCTTGTTCAACAACACGCCGTCGACGTCGCGCGCGAGGAGGTCGTCCCACTTCGAACCCCAGATGACCTTGATCACGTTCCAGCCCGCACCACGGAACGACGCTTCCAATTCCTGGATGACCTTGCCGTTGCCGCGCACCGGTCCGTCGAGGCGCTGCAGGTTGCAGTTCACCACGAAGATCAGGTTGTCGAGGTGTTCGCGCGACGCAAGCGAAACAGCGCCAAGGGTTTCGGGTTCGTCGCATTCGCCGTCACCGAGGAACGCCCAGACGCGGCTGTTCGACGTGTCGTCGAGCTTGCGGTTCAGCAAGTAGCGGTTGAACCGAGCGTGGTACAGCGCGGTGATCGGGCCGAGGCCCATCGACACGGTCGGGAACTCCCAGAAGTCGGGCATGAGTCGCGGATGCGGATAGCTCGACAGTCCTCGGCCACCACGTCCGATCTCGCGACGGAAGTGGTCGAGGTCGTCCGCGCCCAGTCGTCCCTCGAGGAACGCGCGCGCGTACACGCCGGGTGCCGCGTGACCCTGGAAGTAGATGTGGTCGCCGGCCTGACCGTCGTCCTTGCCGCGGAAGAAGTGGTTGAAGCCGATCTCGTACAGCGATGCCGACGATGCGAACGTCGAAAGGTGACCACCGATTCCCTCGGCGCGGCTGTTTGCGCGGATCACCATGACCGCCGCGTTCCAACGTATGTACGCGCGGATGCGACGTTCGAGGTATTCGTCACCGGGGAACCACGGCTCTTGCTCGCGCGGAATCGTGTTGACGTACGGCGTCGACACCGTCGCGGGGAAGCTGACCTGGTTTGCGCGGGCACGCTCGAGGAGGCGCGACAGCAGGTACCGGGCACGGGTCTTGCCCTGTGCGTCGATGACCGCGTCGAGGGACTCCATCCACTCCTGCGTCTCGACCGGGTCGGTGTCGGGCAGCTGATGGACGGAACCGTCGAAGATCATGGCGTCATTCTCGCAGGAAGTGGGGGTGTCCGCGCATCGATACGCAATCAACAAAGATGGAAACGCCCATGGAACTTCCCTTTGATGACCTGCCGCCCGCGTCAGCGCCGGCCGACACGCGCGACCGTGACAAAAAGTTGTTGCACGACCTGCGCGCGATGCAGTGGCCCGACCGTGCCCCGCACGCGGCGACGCACATCTACACCGACGGCGCATGCTCGGGAAATCCCGGACCCGGCGGGTGGGCGTGGGCGGTTGCGCCCGACGGCAAGCCCTACGGATCGGGCAGCGAGCGGCCGAGCACCAACCAGCGAATGGAAATCCGCGCGGTCATCGAGGCGCTGCGGGCGCACCGCGACCATGGTGAAATTCTTGTCATCGTCTCCGACAGCACGTACGTGGTGAATTGTTTCCGCCAGCGCTGGTGGGAGGGATGGTTGTCCCGCGGCTGGAAGAACAGCCAACGCCAACCCGTCGCAAACCGCGAACTGTGGGAAGACCTCTTCGATGTACTGGTGAGCCGCGGCAGTGGAAAGACCGTTTTTCAGTGGGTCAAGGGTCACTCCGGAGACCCGATGAACGATCTCGTGGACACTTTGGCAGTGCAAGCGACGGGGGCATAGCCTCGCCCGCATGGACATTTCAGGTGCAAGTGCAATCGTCACGGGTGGAGCTTCGGGAATCGGTGCGGCCTCGGCCCGCCTGCTCGCCAAGCGTGGCGCAAAGGTAGTGGTCGCCGACCTGCAGGCCGACAAGGGTGAGGCTCTCGCCAAGGAAATCGGCGGGGCGTTCTGCAAAGTCGACGTCACCAACACCGACGACATCATCAACGCCGTCGAGATGGCGAAGTCGATGGGTCCGGTTCGTGTTCTCGTCAACTCGGCCGGCATCGGTTGGGCGCAGCGCACGGTCGGCAAGGACGGCTCGTACGACTCGGCTGCAAACCTCGATGCCTTCAAGAAGGTCATCGCGATCAACCTCATCGGTTCGTTCGACTGCATCCGCATCGCAGCAACTGCGATGAGCACCACCGAGCCCCTCGCCAACGGCGAGCGCGGCGCCATCGTCAACATCGCATCGGTCGCCGCATTCGATGGCCAGATCGGCCAAGCGTCGTACTCGGCGTCGAAGGGTGGCGTTGTCGGTATGACCCTTCCGGTCGCGCGTGACCTCGCCGCCATCGGTGTGCGCGTCAACACCGTGGCCCCCGGTCTCATCGACACGCCGATCTACGGCGAGGGCGACAACAGCGAAGCCTTCAAGTCGAACCTGCAGAAGGGTGTGCTCTTCCCGCAGCGTCTCGGTTACCCCGAGGAACTCGCCTCGATGGTCATCGAGTGCATCACCAACAGCTACATGAACGCTGAGAGCATCCGCGTCGACGGCGGCATTCGCATGCAGCCCAAGTGA
>Ga0068877_10002534_pt1 | contig 14708 bp, 12 predicted proteins | sample NOAtaG_FD_66437 | JGI IMG/M metagenome (GOLD analysis project Ga0068877, IMG submission 66437) | Freshwater lake microbial communities from Lake Erie, under a cyanobacterial bloom - NOAA_Erie_Diel6S_1000h metaG | ecosystem: Environmental > Aquatic > Freshwater > Lake | place: USA: Ohio, Lake... | reverse complement strand
AGAAATCGAATGCGTTCTTGTATTTGTTTTGGGAGTTTGTCTTTTGCTGTTGCTAGTGCTGCCGCTGTGACGCCCACGCTTGCGTACTCTCCAGGTGCTGGACCTTTCTGTTGCATCAGTGGGCCGCGTGGCTTTGCAACTCGCTCGTAGACGTTGCCGTTGTACCTGCGTGGTATAAATGCGTTCGGTAGAGACCCGCGCCCTTTGGCTGGTCCAGATTGACGAAACGAGACGCCACCTTTTTTCATTTCTCTCGCACCGAAATACTTTAATGGGATTGCATACCCACCGTAGAGATTGATTCCAGAACGTGGAGATGCTGCGGTTGCTTTGTCTTTAGCGAAGACGGCTTTCTTCAGTACTTTGACTGGTACTGGGATAACTTCCTTTAGCTTGCGAGCTGCTGCCGTCTTTACTTGCTTCACGGTCTTATTGACTGCAACGGCAAGCTCTTTTGTGACGTTGGCACCGAGCTGCGTTAGGATCTTTCTAACCTCAGACGCTGATTTTTGATCGATGGATATCTGCATCACGCCCTCACCTGGTAAGGGTCGTTTTCGCTCTGACGATGGAGGACGTTGATAGCAACTGTCACTCCGTTGTGATTGCCATCGGAGACGCCAAAGTTGCGAACGTCTCCGATACTCGCCAGGATTGCGTTGCTGTCGAACGTGTACCAATGACCGGGATCTGTAGCCTCGGTCGTGATGGCTTTGATAACTTGTGCACCGCGTTCGTTTTGATCGGTGTGATACGGTTCAACGTCAGAGTGTTCGCTTGATCTGACAAAGCATTCGATTTCAAATTCGGTATCAAATGCGATCGCTGGCGGATTGCCTGGGTGACTCGAGTCCGCGTTCATCGTGGAATCGCCTTGCTTGACGACGATCATTCCGTCTTCAGGTGACCAATCTGACAATCGATCAGGACGAATAACACCAGCGACATCAAACGAGTACCCGTTCGCGGTGTTGATTTGCTCCAGTCGTCTCACTATTTCTAGTGCTATGTTTTCGATGACTGCTGGCATTACTGAACCAAGAAGCGAAGGAATCCGTTAGCGTCTGAAAGCAACTGGACGATTGAACGCAGAGAACCAGTCCCTCCGTTCTTTAACGCAACAAAAACCTTGTCGCGTCCTGTGTCTATCTCTTCTGCTGTAATGCCTCGGCACTCGTTGTTTTCCACACGAATAATCAAGGCATTGACTAGTAACTCTCCAACCTCAGAAGCTACTGCCAAAGGATCTCGAACAACCAATGCATCAATGTCTCGCCCAGAGCCTGCGCCACCGGGGAAGTATTGAATGCACTCTCCAAATTGCCGTACCAGATTTGGTACAGCAACTCGTTTGAATTGCTGTTCGAATCGCGTTGGCATTAGGCTTAGGTCGTGATGTTGGAGATCAAGTGACCGGCTTGCGGATACATAATCACTTCGTCAGTTTCGTGACGAACGCGAATGATACGAGATCGGCTTTGGACTTCCTCGTACTCTTCAACCGTGCCACCGATAACAGAACCATCAGCAGACCAGTGGAAAGTACGACCGATACATGGCTCACGCATGTCTGCTCCAGTTGCGATCCTGCAAACCATTGCATACTCGCCGGACCATATCTGAGCAGGCGTTGCTGCTGCGCTTTCGTTAGCTGTGTTCTTTGAAGCACCGGCCACAATGATGTAGTCGAGATCGAAGACAGCCTTCAGCATTTCTATTGTGATGTCGCGAGCTTTCGAAGGATCGCCAGCACCTGACGAGCTGATTCGATCACGTATCTGATTACTTGTCCTTAAGTTTCGAAAGACTTGTCGGTTAATAACCAGTGCGTTAGCCCACAGTCCGCTTCCGTCGTAAACTTTCTTCACCGCTGCTTCTACATCCGTGACTGGCACGCAGTTCACTGCATCATCCCATTCGTGAGTGATGGCAGTCGTCAGAGCTGCTCCGTTCCATGTCGTCGTATTGAAAACAAGTGCTGCGGCTCGCTTTTCTTGATTGCGTGCCACAACGCCTTGAGCGCGTGCGTTAGCGATTCGATCAACCTGCAACAGGTTTTGATATCGCTTTTCGTCTCGCTCGTCGATTGGTTCTTCCCAACCGTTTTCTTGCGTGGAATAGCTAAAAGTTTCGAACTTAAAGCTTCCACGGTTGTAGTTGCTGCCACTGTTTCGGAGTGTTTCTCCGTCGAACAAAAGCGACTCAAGAGGAACTCGTCCTGGGTTGTCGCTTTGCAAACCAGTCTCAACGACTGGCAAAACTTGCGTTGCTACGTATCCCTGACGTTCTGATTCGATGTCGAACTCCATGAACTCGGCCAAATCTGGCCGAAGCGTTACTGGATTCGAGCTTGGTGTTGCTCCAACTGGCATAATGTTTTTCCTTTACTTTGCTTTGATTTGGTTGATTGGTTGATCGCAACAATTAAGCTGCGGTATCTCCGTGCGAGATGTACAGGACTTCAATCACGTCGCCGTCCGCCCCGGCTGCTTCAAGAGCAGTACCGATTTGGAAAGACGTTGCTTGTGCGGTGTCTTGAACCTTGCCGCCTGTTTCTGTGTAAAGCACTGCACCGATAGCACAGGCTTCAATAGCAACCATCTTGTGAGTTCCTGATGCTGTTCGGAGTCGAACAGTGACAGGATCGCCAGCAGCAAACGCAGGCGTTACGACAGTTCCGATTTCTTTGTCCGTCAACCCGGCAATCGTTACTCGTCCATCAGTGTCGAGCTTCACTCGCAAATGCACTGCGATAGCTTCGTCAGCAATAAACGTTTTTGTGTTTCCGTCTACATATTGAGACATTTGGTTTCCCTTACTTCAGTTGTGTTTTGTGTTGTTGTTTAGCTGTTGACTTCTTCGAGCATTTGCTCGCGTAGCCCCGGATGATCTTTCTCGACGCTGAGGATTGCCTTATCTCTCGCTAGTCCCTTGGACACGTAAGAATTGATAGCATCCTTCCACTTGGCTTTCGCTGAAAGCAATCCACCTGTTTTTGCTTTAGCGACTGGAGCAACGCCAGACTTTGCCTTGGCAACTGGTGCGACTTCTTCCTCTTCCGGCATGGAGGCTACGGCAGCTTGTGCTTTGAGTGCCTTTAGCTCGTCCTCCATCGCTTGCACCTTCATGGCAAGCGTTTCGTTTTCAGCCATCGTTTCGTCAACGACTGCGGAAGCTACTTCTTCCATTGGCATGGATTGCTCCATGCACTTCACGATGAACTCGGCTTTCGCCTTTGGGAATTTCCGCTTGATCTCTGTTACCGTAGCGGCGGCGGGTTTTTGCGTTTCTGACATAGATTTCTCCCTTGTCGGTTCGCAGTTATCGCCACCAGGACCAGCACCAAATAGTGCTTGAACAATCCCGTGCGGCATCGATTGGACTTTTGCAAATGCACGACCAACAACTGGTGTCGGTGTGATTCGATTCACGAAGCCATGCGCGAGTGCATTGCTTGCGGTTAGATAGGTTTCTTTGTCAAGGATCGCTTGTACCTCAACGGCACTCTTGCCCGATTTGGCAGAGTAAGCGGCGACCATATTTGTCTTCATGCCTTCGAGCATGCCAGCCATGTTGACGAACTCGGCTGCGTCGCCCTCGCACATCGCGTAAGGGTTGTGCATCATCATGTAACCGTTTGGCGTGATCTCTACATCATCGAACGCCATCGGGATAAAAGACGCGATAGAAAATGCAGCCGATGCAATGACGCACTTCTTTGGACCTGCATAGTTCTTGATGGCATCGTAGATTGCGAAACCTTCAATGACTGATCCGCCTTCGCTATGTATTGCGACCTCGATCGGATCTGTACCGTTGGCAGGCAGTTGCGACTTGAACCATTCAGATGATACTTGCCCATCTGCAGTGCCGATTTCGCCTGAGATTGTGATCTTGTTAGCCACTGGTCGCCTCAGCGTTTGGAAGCGTATTAGGTGGCAAATCGACGCCGTATTTCAGTTCGATAATTTCCCTGGCTTCGTCTGCGGTAATGACTTTTCCAACGGATAAATAAATCTTTTGCAAAGCCTCTTCGATACCAAGTTTCCTGTCAGCCTCGCCGCTCTGTATGGCTGGTATTGCCTCTGGTTTGTCTTTCAACTCCGGTGTGTCAACGCTGCCGTCCACTGCGTCTGCGATCAGTGCGTTTACGCTGGCCTCAGTCAGACCGATACCACCGAGATAGACTCTAGCTGCGGACTCGCTCGTCTCGCCTTTAGCAAGTTCTTCTAGGATCTTCTTGATCGCTTTGCGGTTGCGAGTGAACTGCAATGTCGAAAGGTTTGCCATCTCGCCAGTCGGCAATGCACCGGCTAAAGCTTCTTCTGTGGATGCTGCCGATTGTGCTTCGACGATCGCGGGATCTTGCAACGAAAGAGTTTGACCCTGTGGCATGACCAAAGGAATCAAGTCTCTCCAAGTCAATGGTGGGCTTGTTGGGTTTGCGGTATTAAACTCTGCAGCCTGCTTCGCTGCTCGTTCAATTGCGTAGATGTTGTCTGCAATGATCTCTTCGGCAGTTTCTTCCCAATCGCCACCGCGTGCACTGTGTAGCCGTCGTGGGCTTGTGAGTGCATTGCGTAGCTGAACGGCATCACCTTCGGCGTCTGCGACTGGCTCGATGTACGTCCACGTTGGGAGGTTCCAATTGTGGCTGTACAGTTTGACCTTTGGCTTGTCTTGGTAGGCACGGATCGATCTGTCGGAGTCGATCAATCGAGACAACCACCATTCGTAGGCTGGTTTATGTAGCCGTCGTACTAGATTGAGTTGATCGGCCACGAAGCCTTTTCGAGCTTCGTCCACGGCACCTCGCCAGCCAGAGAAGTTTGTTTCGCTGCCGTCCATCAAGACCAAGCAAAGAGGCAGGCCGAAGTTGACACCGAGGACTTGAAGAATCAAACGCACTTGCTGGAAGTATTCGCTGTTCGGGACGTTTGGAGAAAAGCCTTGTAGCTCTTCGCCTGGCTGTCCGATGATCTCCATACCTGGACCGATACCCTCAATCTGACGAGTGCCTGATTGGGTTGTTTCGGTAGATGAATAGCCGTAGCCACCTGGAACAGCACTGGAGGCTAGCCCCATCTTGCGGAAAATAGCAAAGCAACTCACGACTTGTTGCTGTACGAGTTTTGCGAAGTTGATATCTTCCAACATCCCAGCGTACGAGAAAACTGGAGCTATCTGTGTGACACCGCGAGTTTGCATGACTCGCTTGGGGTTGTAGACGTGGAAGACTTGTCGGCGACCCTCTGAGTCTCGAACGTTGATCGGAGTAGAGTCGCCTTTAGTGCCGAACGCGTCTAGTTCTTCTAGTACGTGGTATTGTTGTCGCTTTCCGTACCTGTCCGTTGTAACACCGAGAAACGTATCGTTAAGTCGTGTTTTGGTTTGGATCGCATGCGACTCAAGAACTTGAAAACAACCTTCCTCGGTGCCTGCGACAACGATATCACCGTCGATCGATTCGGCTCTCGCACAATGGCGTTCCATCTCTTGCCAAGTGCATTCGCCTGCGATGTCGCACATGTCTGGGTTGTTGGCAAACTCTTGCCAGCGTTCCCAGATTTCTAAATCTAGACCTTTGTCGCCAGTCTTGGGGTCTAGCTTGAATCCGCCTTGCACGATGTTATCGACCCTGCGATCGGCAAGGATACCGATTACAGCATCGTTTCGATCCATGTCTCTAGCTTGCTCGATGTCAGCATAGTATTTCGACTCGCTACGATAGTGATAGTCTGGACCGCTACCTTGTCCAGCAACGCCAGTTCTGCGACGAACAAACCTAGACGCACGACTCATATCGTAGTCGTTGCGGAACTGATCGAACGTGTCTTGCAGATTCGCGTTAGACTGCTGCTTCTTTCCTTTAGCGATCACCGGAAGCCCTCCGAGACGACTAGGTGACGCACGGAACCGGAAGAAGCTCGATTAGAAGCGACGAAACTTTGAGCACGAAGCATCAAGTTTTCGATCTGAGCCACACTGATTGCCATCGACGAACCTTGGTCCGACTGGCTCTGTGGAGTCAGAATAAAGAATCGCTTGGCGGCAGTAACAAACGAAGTTGCCTTCGACACCGAGTTTGATTCCTCGAAGTCGGCGTTGTCCAAGAGTGTGTCGATTACTTCGTCGATAGTGACTGCCATGCACGCAAAGATACGGCAGCGACTGGTTTCAGTTACCGTTTACGGAAAAACGGTTTTACGGTGTTAGTTGCTCTAGCACCCACTTGATTGCGTCTTGCCCGTTCGCAACTTCCTTGCCATTCTTCAGCCGTGCATATCGGGACTGCAAACCAAACAGCAAAGCACGTAGCGTCCTGGTTTGTTCGGAGTCCAGACGGATATCAACTCGATTGCTGAAGTAGCCTTGAAATATGTTTTCCAGCATCGGAAGTTCAAGGTAAGACACCACTACGTGAGGATCTTCCTTTGGTGTTTCTGTCGATGTGTAAACGTCCGTCGGTGGAGGCGGGATCATCTCTGAGTGGCTAGAAACGGCTGACCAAATTGGTTGGTGAATGTCTTGCGTGGTTGTGGTGTCTCCGGTCGTGTCGCTTGCACCCTCGGCACTACCTTGACTCCCATGCACGCTGCCGCGCACAGTGCCATCGCTGTCGCGTCTAGCTTGTGATTTCTCCTGCTTTTTACGATCCATTTTTTGACCAGTCCTTTCCCTTCCATAAATACTTCCTGACGTTCTTCCGAGCATATCTCCTGTGAGTATGCCAAGTGAACTTTCGGATCTTGCGTTGCCCATACCGACAGACTCCCGTCGTTGAATAAGTGTGATTCGTCAAACGTCTTGGTTGTGAACCGTTGGTGAACTTCATTCTTCCAGTGGTGTGCGTTGTAGTTGTAAAGCCATAGTCCTTGCTCTTGTTGCCAGTCTGCCCGGCATTGGTCGAAGTGTCGTTTCTTCTCCGTGTTCTCACCTGCGTAGCTGATACGCGAATCGTCGTGTCCTTTCGACGCAACAAACGGTGCACCCGTTTGGCGGATAAATTCATAGATCGCTGGCGTGAAGTCTCCTGAGTCGATGAATCCAAAGTCAGGACGAGTTTCGGCAAGTGCGAACCGTCGAAGCTCGTGCAAGGCTCGAAGGATTGCGAGCTCGGTAGCCTCATCCGAACTTGTCTTGTCTGTCCCAATAACACGCCATTCACCGTAATCGATGACGGTCCCCACACAATTGCCATGAAATGCCACCTTGCACCAATCGAGTTTGTATTTTCCAACGTCGCAACCAAAGAAGACTTTTCCACCGGGTGGGACTTCGGCATGTGCTAAGCCGCTCATGCGAGACGTTACGATACCAGGAGTGATGCCAAGGCTTTCCGGTATCTCTTCCTCTTTAGGTTCGTTCTGCAGTTCAGCTAGGACTCGATCCATCCCCCAGTCGGCAACACGATTGTAAAACGCTTGCAACGCATCGACTTCTATCTGGTTGCCGTCGCTATCCTTTTCGGACACGAATCTATGGGGATTTGTCAGCGTCGCACCTAGTTTCATTTGCTCCATGTTGTCTAGGTAGAACTGAGTCGCTGCCCGTCCGCTTCGATCGCCTGCAGATTGTCCTGTTTGACGTTTTGCGATGTACTCTTGCCAAAGATCGTCTCGCTCCGGCCAGGTCGAAAGAATGCCGTAGCGATCACCTTCGAAGGTTGGCTTGTGCGTTCTAGAAGTGACTCGGAACGAATAGCACTTTCTGTTTTGGATCGTGGTTAGAACGACTCGACTGATACGCTTGTTTGGACCTGCCAAGCCTGCAACGTCCGAATCGATCATGTCCTCAATGTTCTGGTGTTGGTTCGTTGGGGAGAATGCGACTTCTCTTGTTTCGGGATCGTCTATGACGGCCAAGTCAGGACGATCCTCGTCGTCACCTTCACCACGGATCGCAGCATCAAGCCCGAAGTAGACGACCATTTTTCCGCTAAATGGACAGCCTTCGATATACGGAAGACGGATCTTTTCCTGACTCCAGATGATGTCCGTTTTGATTCCGTCTACGTGTTGCTTTGCCGCTCGTTGCGGTGCTCCGTCGAGTGCTTTTACGCATGCCGATACTTCCGGAAAGTCACCGCAAAACTCTGGATACTTGCGTTCGTTGCTAAACTTGCCTTTCAATTGCTTGAATAGCTTGGAACTCTTCTTTGTTGTCTGTGCGATGAAGATCGGGAAGCGAATCGGAGTAGCTAACAAAGCGTAGGCCATCATTCCGATCGTTACTTGGGATTTTCCATCACCTCGCGGAGCTGCTACCGCTTTGTCGCCGCCGGTATAACATCTGTCATAGATGGCTTGGATCATCGCCTTGTGGTGGGACGCGAAAGGATTGTAGAAGATTGCCGAGAAGTAAGTGCGTAAGAATAGCTCGGGATCTTGTAAGCATGCTGCGCGGCGGATTGGATCGGCGATTGGTGGGATGACTACTTCAGCGGCCTTAGACCTCTCCTCTCGCTGGCGTACCATCATATTGTCTCTGTGTGACATCGGTTGCGATGCCTTCGACAACTCTTTCAATATGTTGATCTGGTCTTGCCTGGGGAGTTCCTTCAACTTCATTTCGAATTCCCAAGCGTTCTGCGATCCCCAATATTGCGTCTCCAAAACTTTCTCTCTCCTCTTTCTTGTTTAACTGATCCATCAAAATCAAAACACGCAACGCCGCTAATTGCTCTCTGGGTTTACCCGCAACAACTAGCTCGTTGGCAGTGTTTACCCATTTTTGCCGCATGTCTTGCGTAATGGGATAGTTGCCGCGAATAGCAGTTGAAAGCATTGCTAAATCGTTTCGTATTCCCATTGAAACCCATTTCTGGCTCGCGTACCCCGACACCAACTAGAAACCGTGCTATCCGTAACACTAAACTCTTTCGCCGCTGAAAGTGTTGAATCAAATCGTCTAACCACTGAACCGTTAAGTTTCTGCACCACTGGTCGCTTGCACCCATAATCCGAAAGCCCAGGAAATGACGATTCGTAAGTTAAAACTGTCGACTTAACTGTTTTGGCGTAACCGTAACTTCTTACAACGTGACTCACTGCAGTTACCGAAACACCTAAATCTGCAGCGGCATCATGCTTGCTGCGGTACTTTTTTATAAACGTCCCGTCCATAGTGAACGCATAAATAGTTCTGACTTGCCTCTTCGGACCTCGCTTACCACTTGGCCGTTCGCGTTTTCGTTTATCCTGTAGTTCTTCGTAGCTGCATTTCTCTAGACTAAAAAACCCTCCTTTAATTCGGTAAAGCTTTTTAACAGCAGATGTAACCATGTCGTTTTTTTGATCTGAACCGTAAATAACTTCCGCTGCCTGAAAGGTTGACTCAAACCTCGTGCATTTGTCTTTTGTAATGAAGAACACCTTTTTATGCTCTTTTCCGTTTCCGCCACTTGCTTTTGTGCTTGCGTTGTATGTTAGCTTTCTGCACAACATCCATGCACCCTCTATCGAACGAACGCACTGTTCCGAACAAATCACAGCGACAGCAAAAGAAAAATTTTGTTCTCCATGCTTATCAAATGATCTTTGCAACTTTTGCGACGAGTGTTTCCCCTTGCGTAAATTTCCCCTGTGAGCACTCATCCTTGACGCAAAGTTGACAGTTGAACCAACATAGTATCGGTGCGTGTTGTGATTGTAAATCAAATACACACAAGACACTTTAGGTAAACCAATCTCACCAAATTTATAAAAAATCACCCCTTACCCCTTAAACGGTGTCCTAGAGAATCGCGGGGTTCCCTCGCGATAGACCTTGAGTGCTGCTGATAGTACCTTTTGCCATAGGGGGCATCACGTTGCTATCACGTTCCGTGTTCTAAGTTGCGACAGTAAGTCATTCAGCCTCGCAATTACCGATGCCGCGTCCGTTGCGTTAGCTACTGCCGATCCCTTGTCGTTTCCAGACCATAACGAACCATTTAACGTGTTGCCTTGAATAGTTGATGCCACCGAAGTAGCCGAACTAGAATATGGTGTTCCATCATGTATTGTGTTATTAGCACAAGAGATCGTATTGACTATCCCACCAGTGACCGCGTTGACGTTTATTCCGTTGTTGGAGTTTGCTACTATGTTGTTAGCAAAAATTAGGTTGTCGAGTCCTCCAGAAGTGGACAACATAAACAGTCTACAACCAAAATGATCTGATCCAACAAATTGCGTCATAGTGTTGCTAGACACCTCAAGCATTGCAGCCGTTAGAGGTTCGTTGAGCGTGTAAAACACGCCCCAGGAATTGGCACCACTTACGCCAATGCTACGGAAAGTATTGTTCTTCACAACAACGAATGTATTGTCAACCACCGGAAGCACTTCCACTCCGATCGATCGTAAGTTAGCGAGCGTGTTTCCGACGATCTCGGCACTGTAAAGGGCAGTTATCCCTCGATTGAGCCCAATAAGATAGTTATTTAAACACAGGATATTCGGTGCCCCTAAGTTAATGCCAGTTGATGCCACAGCCCCAGGGTTCGTCCGAAACATCACCGCATTTCCGGTGCATAGGCTTTTCTCGGAACTCAGATCTCCAGTCAACTCGCCCTTCATGTTGATCACTGCTTCGGACCCAACAACATCAAGCACGATGTTCGAACTAATCAGAGACTTCGAACACTTAACGTAGATACCTTCAGGGCTCGATGAATTGGAATCAGCTACAACCGTATCGACTACGTTCGAAACAATCGAAGCGTGACAACTGAGAGCTAGAATTCCAAACACCTGACCGACACTACCACCTGAAACCACGTTGTAGATACGGTTGTCTGATATCGTAACACCCTGTGAAGGATCTGGTGTTCCGCTAAAGTCTACTTGAATAGCTCCAACTTGATTCGTGTTACTTACTGAACCGACGTTTGTTATTGTGCAATTTGTCACCGATGTAGATCGACAATTTCGCAGCGACAGATCGATTGCTATTGCCTTGGTGGAGGCCGCAAGTTTTCCAGCGTTGTTGATTTGTGCACCAACGATTATTACAAAATCCGCATCCCAGTAAACACCACCTCCAGATCCAGTAAGCCCACGTCCAGTGTTGTTTGTTTTGACGTAGCGAGACGACAAGGAGAAGGGTGTTGATGCAGTGTTGTTCGTGAAGTTGAACACAGCACTAAAGGTGCTAAACGAAAGATTGTCGCAAGTGATTTTTGCTCCGCTTGTGCTTCCAACTTCGAAGCAATCAACGCTCGTTGATGGTCCCGTAATTGTGCCTGTTCCATCTAGGTGTATTGACCCAGTAATGGAGATGGGCGAAGCTAAATCGGAAAGATCAATATCCCTGTCGATCTGTAAAACGGCACCGCTTTGCACTGCGGCGTTGACGGCTTTCGTAAATGAAGCACTATCTGTGGTTCCGTTCACTCCAAACCATTCGGGATAGATCCTAGCAACAACGTCGCCGGTAAACGAAATACCAGTTTGTTGGAAAATGAAGTCGTGGCTTGGTGCCTCTAACGTATTTGAAAACGTAATCGTTGCGGTTCCTGTTATCGTTCCTCCGCTCAGGAAGCGAACTGGCTTCGATATCGTCACATTTGTATTACAGACGACTGGGGAATCTATAACGATTTCCAGACACGCCGCGTCAGCTTGCCAAGCAGTTAGTAACGTGTTGAGGTTTGTTGTGGCTCTAGAACTTGTTGCGTATGGATTAACGATAGGCTTCCAGCTTGTTCCTTGAGAAAAAACAGGAACATCGAGAGTCGTATCGTAGGTTTGCCCACCTTCGTTTGATGCAGCCGCAGGAAGTGATCCGGTTGCATATCCTGAGTGTTGCGTAAGTGAGAGGACGTTCTTTCCGTTTTCATCAATTGTCCATACGTCGGTTGTTACTCCACCCACCTTCTTTGCAAACGCATAGCTATAGCCGCTTCCGTCTCCAAGCATTTGACGAGTGACAGGGTTTTCGAACGAAGTCACGCCGGGTTGCCCAGATGAACCGTGCGGATAAACACCGTTTGACCAAAGACCTTTATCTCCTCGCGCATATCCGAACCCTCGAAGATTAACAGGGTCTGCGTTTGATCCAACTTCCATGCGGTCTGAGACTCTAGCAAGTGATCCTAAGCCTATTAAGTCCCTCATCCCAGCCGCATCCACCCCCACAGGATTCGCAAGCACCCCGCTCGGATTAGCCAGCACCGTACCAGCAGCAATCGGCACAGCGTTGCCCGCAGGCCCAGCAGGTCCGACAGTACCACCGAACTCAACCGTAATTTCACCTTCGATAAAACTCATCGTGTCGCGTTCCTGTCTATGAAATTTCTGCCCTTCATGAATCTGTGCGGACGACCAAGCGTATCGACCACTTCCCAGTCGTAGTAGAAAATCGAGTCTTTATCTTTTACCGTTTTTCCGACCGTCAAAGCGTCCGTCGTTGTCGCAGCAAGAGAGACCGTCACAGTATGCTTGTTCGGGTCTGCAATCGAAACAGTAAACGTGAACGAGTAAGCTATCCCAGTGGACGGACCTAAGTCCCTTCGTGCTTGCCCGCGAAACACGATTTGGCTTAAATCGATATAGACGCCAGCCGTATCGACAAACGAGATAGGCACCGACTCCCAGTAAGCGCCTTGGAATATCGTAAAGTCCCTGACGAGACTCGTATGTGACAGGTTGACACCTTCACCGCAAGCAGGGTCCAAGAGCGTGATTTGGCTATCCGAAATAGCTTCGACAAAGAACGTACCCACGCTAGCCGAGAAACTGCTTGGAGTTGTACCACCTTCAAACACTGCCCAGTTGCCTGCGAACAAATCACCCGTCCAGCGTCCTGTATCTGGTGCAGTGCCTTCGGTGAGTCTTACCTTTTGCGTCAACCAATTCGCGAGCGAGCCAGCGACAGGAAAGCAATCTACTATCGTGCCAGGATTTGAGTTGGTGTAGGTTACGATTGCCATAGTTTACTTCCAAACCCCGCTGACTTTAACAAAAGGTGTTGCGTTCTTCCAACTGCCTGTGACTTTGACAAACGCATTTGCATTCTTCCACTCGCCGCCGACTTTGATACGCAAGCCACCTACTGCTATGTTTCCGCTTTGCAGTGTAGCTGATGCAAGCTGAACCGATAGCGTACCAGTCAACCCACTTGCCAGCGTACCAGATGCGGAGACAACGCACGACTCTAGTGCTCGGTTTACTTGTGCCGTTAGCCCGGCACTTAACGAACCACCTGAAGCTAGCGTAGCGTTCGCAAGGGTTCGTGTGACGCTACCTGATGCACCGTTGGTTACTGTGCCAGTTGCTGAAGAAGTAACGGCATCCAGTGTTCTTATGACGCTACCACTTAGACCAGCCGCAAGCGTACCAGATGACGAGCAAGTAGCAGCCGCCAGGGTTGCCGAAACTGAACCTGTTACTGAGCCAGCCGCACCACCTGTGGAGGATAGTGTTGCGTTGTCCAGCGTGCGAGATACTGTTCCAGACGCACCGGCAGTCAATGTTCCAGACGAGGACAGCGTTGCACTGTCTAGTGTTCTAGTTACGCTACCTGATGCTCCGGCAGTCAGCGTACCCGAACTTGACAGCGTTGCAGCACCTAGTGTTACCGATACTGTTCCTGTTAATCCGCTTCCGATTGTTCCACTAGAGGAAAGAGTCGCTGCATCTAGCGTACGTGTTACGCTACCAGATGCACCAGCAGCAACCGTCCCTGTTGCAGACAGCGTTGCATCGGCTAACGTAACCGATACCGAACCAGACAACCCACTCGCCAACGTGCCAGACGAGGACAGCGTAGCGTTGGCTAGCGTGCTCGACAACGAACCAGTAGGAGCACCAGCAGTAGAGACAGATAGCTTTCTACTTGCACGCTCGAATGCTATCGCGCGACGACGAGCGAGAAGCCTAATTTCCGGCTGGCTCAATGCACGGTCGTAGATACGAATATCGTCTAGATTGCCGTTTAGGTTGTAGGCTGCGAGAGGAGAAAACGCAGTATGGTTCGAGCCAAACCAAATCACATCCGTATGACCGCTAAACGATAACGCTTTGGTCATCGTTCCTCCAAGCAAACCGTTCACATAGAGAGCCCACGAATCTCCCTGTTTCGTGGCAGCGATGTGATAAAAACTCTCGGTTGAGATGGTCGTCGATACGTTGATTTCCGAGGCATCGACGTAAAGCGATAGCTGACTAACTCCAGACGAATACAGACTTATATCGGGTGTACCTGACGACGCTTTCCAGATTAGAAAATCGGCTCTAGCAGTATCTTTGAACCTTACGAACGCAGCGAAAGTAGCGTCCCCAGATCCTGTAGATTTAAGTGCCCTTCCTGCGTCAGTGGTTACGTAATCGTTCGTCCCATCAAAATCCAACGCCCACTTTCCACCACTAACTACCCAGTCACTAGCCGCATCCATGTTCGTCAGCGTACCGTGATTTCCGTACGCCGAATGATCGAATAGTCTTGAACCAGTAGCACCTAAGCTAGGTGCCCAAGCACCCACGCAACCATCCCACAGACTTGGATACTTCGGTGTCCCTCCTCTTCGCGGCGAATAGAAACCGCTGCGGTAGCTCGGGTTGTTCGAGCCACTGATAAGAATTGCGGACGAGGTGCTCGGCGTAACCACCGTGCCAGTTGCTGACAGTGTGGCATCTGAAAGTGTCGAGGTTAGCGTTCCTGTAACACCACCAGCCGCTGGCTCGACGAGCAATTCATCGACGTACCAACCCGCAGGAAGCAGT
>Ga0068877_10002530_pt1 | contig 14718 bp, 7 predicted proteins | sample NOAtaG_FD_66437 | JGI IMG/M metagenome (GOLD analysis project Ga0068877, IMG submission 66437) | Freshwater lake microbial communities from Lake Erie, under a cyanobacterial bloom - NOAA_Erie_Diel6S_1000h metaG | ecosystem: Environmental > Aquatic > Freshwater > Lake | place: USA: Ohio, Lake... | reverse complement strand
CATCCCGCCGAACTGGTCGCGCGCGCAGCAGCGCTTGGCTATAGCGCCATCGCACTCACAGATGAATGCTCCCTCGCGGGGATCGTCCGGGCGCATGTTGCCGCCCGCGAACATGGCATCAAGCTGATCGCTGGCGCAGAGTTCCGCCTGCCAGGCGATGTGCTGCTCGTACTTCTGGCGCCTGACAGGGCAGCCTATGCAGCACTCTCGGGGTTGATCACCCTCGGCCGGCGACGCGCCGATAAAGGCAGCTATGCCTTGCGCCACGAAGACCTGCACGTCAACGGACGCGGATGCCTCGCGATCTGGGTGCCCGCCGTGGCGGCAACGGATGCCACACTCGAGGCCCAAGCGGCCGAACTCGTCCCGGTCTTCGCCGGCAGGTTGTGGATGGGAATAGAGCTACTGCGCGGGCCGGGGGAGCAGCAGCGCTATCTGCGGCTGCATGCCGTGGCCCGCGCACACGCCATCCCGATGGTCGCCTGCGGCGGCGCCGACATGCACGAAGCCTCACGCAAACCCCTTGCCGATGTGCTGGCAGCCATACGCCTCGGCATACCGGTGCAGCAACTGGGCGGGCGCATCGCGCCCAATGCCGAGCGTCACCTCCGACCACTGAGCACGCTCGCACGCCTCTACCCCCGGGAGTTGCTCGCCGAAAGCGTTGCGATCGCCGCGCGTTGCCGGTTCTCGCTTGAAGAGCTTCGTTACGAATACCCAGAGGAACTCGTACCTGCAGGCCGCAGTGCGAGCGAATGGCTGCGGGAACTTGTGCTGGCGGGTGCTGCCCGGCGCTGGCCAGGAGGTGTGCAGGAGCGCATCAGGGCGATGATCGAGAAAGAGCTCTCGCTCATCCGCGAACTCGCCTACGAGTACTACTTCCTCACCGTGCACGACATCGTCGCCTTCGCACGCGCCGAGGGCATCCTCTGCCAGGGCCGCGGCTCAGCGGCAAACTCGGTCGTGTGCTTTTGCCTGTTCATCACCGAAGTAGACCCCGAACGGGTCGACACCCTCTTCGAACGCTTCATCTCGAAGGAGCGCAATGAACCCCCGGACATCGACGTCGACTTCGAGCATGAGCGCCGCGAGGAGGTCATCCAGTACATCTATCGCAAATACGGACGCGACCACGCCGCACTCGCCGCGAGCCTGATCACCTATCGCCCGCGCAGCGCCGTGCGCGACGTGGGCAAGGCATTGGGGCTCGACGAACGCTTCGTGGCCGAACTGGCCTCATCGCTTGCCTGGTGGGATCGGCCGGGGGATCTGGAACAACGCTTCCGCACCGAAAAGCTCCCGGGTGGCTCCGCGATGGCCATACATTTCCTCCGGCTGCTGAAGGCCATTCTGGGCTTCCCTCGACATCTGTCGCAGCACGTCGGTGGATTCGTCATCACGCGCTCACCCATTTCCGCGCTCGTGCCCGTGGAGAATGCAGCGATGCCGGAGCGCACCGTGATCCAGTGGGACAAGGACGACATCGAAGCGCTGGGCATGCTGAAAGTCGACATTCTTGCGCTGGGGATGCTGAGCGCGATCCGCCGCTGCTTCGGGCTGCTGCGTGACTCCTGCGGCAAGGTGCTCGACATGTCGATGATTCCCGCCGGGGACTGCGCCACCTTCGACATGCTCTGCGACGGCGACAGCGTAGGCGTGTTCCAGGTCGAATCACGGGCACAGATGGCCATGCTGCCGCGGCTTCGACCACGCAGCTTCTACGATCTGGTTATCCAGATCGCGATCGTGCGCCCCGGGCCCATACAGGGCGACATGGTGCATCCCTACCTGCGCCGCAGGCAGGGGCAGGAGGCCGTGAGCTACCCGAATGAGGAGATACGCGGCGTGCTCGAGCGCACGCTGGGCGTGCCGATCTTCCAGGAGCAGGTCATCAAGCTCGCCATGGTCGCAGCGGGGTTCAGCGGTGGCGAGGCAGACCAGTTACGAAGAGCCATGGCAGCCTGGAGTCGCAACGGTACGCTGATGGCCTTCCGGGACAAGGTCGTGAACGGCATGCTGGCCCGCGGCCACCCGGAAGAGTTCGCCGAGCGTCTCTTCAACCAGATGAAAGGCTTCGGGGATTACGGTTTTCCGGAATCGCATGCGGCAAGTTTCGCCCTGCTCGCCTACGCCTCGGCGTGGCTGAAGTGCCACCATCCGGCAGCTTTTTGCTGCGCACTCCTGAACAGCCAGCCCATGGGTTTCTATTCCCCCTCGCAACTCGTACAGGACCTGCGCCGCCACGGCGTACGTGTGCTGCCGGTGGACGTGAGTCGCAGCATGGCGGAGAGCTCGCTCGAAACCGCTGAGGGCACGGCCACCTCGGTGCGGCTGGGCCTGCATATGGTGAAGGGCCTGCGTATGGACACCGCGCAACGGATCGTCGAGGCACGCACGAGACACAACCTGCAGAGCATCACCGCGCTGTGCGCTGCGGCCGGCCTGGATCGCGGTGAAGTAGAGCTGCTTGCGCAAGCCGGAGCGCTCGGCAGCCTGGCCGGCAACCGGCATCAGGCACACTGGCAGGCACGGGCCATCGAGCCCCCGCGGCCGCTGCTTGTCTGTCCTGAGCTCGACGACGGCGTGGCACTGCCACCGCCCTCGGAGTCGCAAAACGTCGTCGCGGACTACCGGAGTCTCGGGCTCTCGCTGGGGCGCCACCCGGTGGCGCTGCTGCGGGAGCGCGGAGAATTCCAGCGCTGCTGCCCTGCAGCGGAGCTCCCCCGACGCGGGAGCGGGCGCTTCGTGAGGGTCGGTGGGCTGGTCACCTGCCGCCAGCGCCCGGGCACGGCAAGCGGCGTGCTCTTCCTCACCCTCGAGGACGATACCGGCAACATCAACGTGGTGGTGTGGCGTGACCGGCAAGAGCGTTTCCGCAAGGCCCTGCTGGGCGGACGCCTGCTGCTGGTGAAGGGCATCGTCGAGAACCGCGATGCCGTGGTGCACGTCATCGCTGGCGAAATCATCGACCGGAGCGAGGCGCTGGGGGGCATCGCCTCGCAATCACGCGACTTCCACTGACCGCCTGCGGCGAGCCCAGCGCGACGGATCAGTCCAGCCGGAAGTCCCCGAGCAGGCCCGCATGATCAGACAACGTGCGCCACTCACCGCTGGCAAGGACCTCGCAGCCCCGGGGGGCCATGCCCCGGAAATAAATGCGGTCCATCGCCAGCAGCGGCTGCCAGATGGGGTAGCTGCGGGCATGGCGGCCCTCGAGTTCGGTAAACAACTCGTCCACGCCGAGATTTTCGTGCAGGTGCCGCTCGGCCCGGCGACGCCAGTCATTGAAATCGCCCGCCAGGATCAGAGGTTCGTCAGCGGGAATGCGCGAGGCGATGCGATCGCTCAGAATGTGCAACTGGCGCCTGCGTTCGCGTTCGAGAAGCCCCAGATGCACGCACAGGAGATGCAACGGACGATCGGTACCCGGCACCTCGATGATCCCATGGAGAATGCTGCGACTAGACCGGGGAAAGATCGCGATGTTGATGTTCTCCCAATACGCGAAGGGGAACTTGCTCAGGATGGCGTTGCCATGATCCCCCTCCCGATAGATCGCGTTGCGGCCATAGGCGTGGTGTGGCCAGGCAGAATCGGCGAGATATTCGAAGTGCGGCTGTTCGGGCCAGACCCCCTGCTCACGCCTGCCCGGGGTCTTGCGACCGTGGATTTCCTGAAGGAAAACGAGGTCAGCACCCGTGCCGGCAATCAACCGACGCATCGCATCCAGCACAAAACGGCGGTTGCCGCTGCAATAACCTTTGTGAACGTTGTAAGTCAGTACGCGCAGTGGGGTGCCCATGGCATGCCCGGGGCTCCAGGAAACGGTCGCGCGATGCTACGGGATTTAGCAAAGACTTTGCCAAGAACCAAGTGGCAAAAAAACTTTGCCACTACATGTTGTGTTTTGAGGCTCTGTGACTACACTGCATCTTGAGTTTTGACTCCCGCCTTCTGTTCTTTTCCTCTTCCGAGGGAACGGGATTCTTTTGCTCCGGGGCAGCTGCCCCGTCTTCAAACGGCCAATAACCACGCGAGGCTTTAATGTCCACGGAAGCACGAAAAATCATGCCGTTTCCCCGCAGCGCCGAGCCGGGCACCACGCTGCAACCGGCCTCGGAAGACATCTGGGACCGCAAGTACCGCCTGAAAGACAAATCCGGCAACCCCCTCGATGACAGCATCGACGGCACATACCGCCGCGTGGCACGCGCCCTCTCCGAAGTAGAAGCAGAGGAGCGCCGTGAACACTGGTACGAGCGCTTCGTCTGGGCGCTGCGCAACGGCGCCATCCCGGCAGGGCGCATCATCTCCAACGCCGGGGCCCAGGAGCACAAGCCCGCGACCTCAACGATCAACTGCACCGTCTCGGGCACCGTCGAGGACTCCATGCTCGGCATCCTCGAGAAAAACCTCGAGGCTGGCCTCACCCTGAAGGCAGGCTGCGGCATCGGCTACGAGTTCTCGACCCTGCGTCCGCGCGGCGCCTATGTATCAGGCGCCGGGGCCTACACCAGCGGCCCGCTGTCGTTCATGGATATATTCGACAAGATGTGCTTCACCGTGTCGTCGGCTGGCGGTCGCCGCGGCGCGCAGATGGGCACCTTCGACATCAGCCACCCGGATGTCGTCGACTTCATCCGTGCGAAGCGCGAGAACGGCCGTCTGCGCCAGTTCAACCTTTCTCTGCTCATCACCGAAGAGTTCATGGAAGCGGTCAAGAACGACGGGGACTGGGCACTCTCCTTCCCCATCACCGCAAAGGAAGTGGAAGGTGGCGGCTTCGATTTCTCCAACCCGGAGGAAATCGTCTGGCGCCAGTTCCCGACCACGCGGGGCTACGTATCCGATGCCGAGGGCCGTGTCGCCTGCCGGATCTACAAGACGGTGAAGGCGCGCAAGCTCTGGAACGTCATCATGATCTCGACCTACGACTTCGCAGAGCCCGGGTTCATCCTGATCGACAAGGTCAACGAGCTGAACAACAACTGGTTCTGCGAGACGATCCGCGCCACCAACCCCTGCGGAGAACAGCCCCTGCCCCCCTACGGCAGCTGCCTGCTGGGCTCGGTCAACCTGACGCGCTTCGTGCAATCGCCCTTCCGGGAAGACGCCCGCTTCGACTGGCAGTCTTTCCGCGAGGTGGTCTCGGTATTCACCCGCATGCTCGACAATGTCGTCGAGATGAGCGGGCTACCGCTCGAGCAGCAGCGCCACGAGATCGAGTACAAGCGCCGCCACGGCATGGGGTTCCTGGGCCTCGGCTCCGCACTGACCATGCTGCGCATGAAGTACGGCAGCCCCGAGAGCGTCGAGTTCACCGAGCGCGTCTCGCGCGAACTCTCCGTCACAGGCTGGCGCACCGGCCTTGAGCTCGCGCGTGAAAAAGGCCCCGCTCCGATCATGGAAGACGAGTTCATCGTCACCGCCGAGATGCTCGCCAAGCGCCCGGAAATGGCACGTGACGGCTACCGCGCCGGCGACCGCGTGAAAGGCCGCGTGCTGCATGCCCGCTACAGCCGCTACATGCAGCGCGTGGCCGAAGTCGAGCCGGAACTGGTGCAGGCACTCGCCGCCGAGGGCTGCCGCTTCACGCACCATTCCTCTATCGCACCCACGGGTACGATCTCTCTCTCGCTCGCCAATAATGCCTCGAACGGCATCGAACCGAGCTTTGCGCACCAGTACTCGCGGAACGTGATCCGCGAGGGCAAGAAGTCGAAAGAGAAAGTCGACGTGCTGTCCTGCGAACTTCTGGCCTACCGCGAACTGGTCAATCCTCGCGCTGCGCCCTACGCGACGGATCCAGAGGAGCAACTCCCGGACTACTTCGTCACCAGCGACGACATCGTGCCGCGCCAGCACGTCGATATACAGGCCGCTTCGCAGAAGTGGGTGGATTCCTCGATCTCGAAGACAATCAACGTCCCCACGGACCTGCCCTTCGACGACTTCAAGGACATCTACGTCTACGCCTACGAAAAAGGCCTGAAAGGCTGCACGACCTTCCGCTTCAACCCCGAAGCCTTCCAGGGCGTGCTCGTGAAAGAGAAAGACCTCGAGAAGACGATCTACCAGTTCAAACTCGAGGACGGTACAACGGTCGATCTGAAAGGCAACGAAGAAGTCGAGTACGACGGCGAGATGCACACCGCCGCCAATCTCTTCGATGCCATGAAAGAAGGCTACTACGGCAAATTCTGAGAGGACTCCTGCAATGGCCGTGAAGATCGCCAAACGCATTGTTGCTTACAAGGTCATGGAGCCTGCGGCAGAGAAGCCGCAGGCCGCCGAGGAACTCGAGCGCGCCATCGAGAAGATGAGCGAGAACATCTCGCGCCCCGAGACGCTCCGTGGTTCGACCTACAAGATCAAGACCCCGCTCTCCGAGCACGCGCTCTACATCACGATCAACGACATCGTGCTGAACGAGGGGACCTCGCACGAGCAGCGCCGGCCCTACGAGGTCTTCATCAACTCCAAGAACATGGACCACTTCCAGTGGGTACTCGCGCTCACGCGCGTGGTGTCAGCCGTGTTCCGCAAGGGTGGTGATTGCACCTTCCTCGTCGAGGAATTGAAGGCTGTTTTCGACCCGAAGGGCGGCTACTTCAAGAAAGGTGGTCGTTTCATGCCTTCGCTGGTCGCCGAAATCGGTGATTGCATCGAGAAACACCTGATCGACATCGGCATGCTGCGCACCGAGGAGCTTGACGAGCACCAGCGCAAGCTCATCGATGAAAAAAGGGCTCAGTTCGAGGCTCGGAGCGTGCGTACCGCGCCCGCCGAGGAAAAAGGCAGTTACCCGCCAGGGGCACAGCTGTGCAGCAAGTGCTCGACAAAGGCGATGGTCATGATGGACGGCTGCATGACATGTCTGAGTTGCGGCGATTCGAAGTGCGGTTGATCGGCATCTCCGTCTGAAAACACCGCGACTCCAGGCAATGCCACAGTCGCGGTGTCTCTGCTCCAACACTCGGGCTTTTCTGACGCCAGTCGCGGTGACTGTCGCCATCGCTCTGGCGTTTACTGCTTCATCCGTAGCACAGGCGGAAGAGACGGCTCCCAGTGCAAGCAGCCCGTCCATCAGCGGACCGGCCATGGAAGCACCGGCGTCATCTGCAGTACCACGCGCCCGCAGCGTGGATTTGGACGCGCCAATTCTGGCCCCATCAGGGGAGGCTTTGTCATCGGCGGATGACCTCGCTCCCACGGCCTCCAGGCAGATGCAAGACGCCGCCATTCGGGATATCGGATCGATAGACCCGGGTGTGGCGGTACAGCCTTCTACATCGCCCTTCCACATGCTGGGCGCCGACGTGTTGCCCGGAACGGCTTCGCGCCTTGCCTGGCAGCCCGGCGAATCCTTCGCAGGCATCGCGGTTCCGACACCAGTGCTGGTGGTCCATGGCAATGCCAGCGGACCCGTGCTGTGCCTTACCGCGGCGGTGCATGGCGACGAACTGAACGGCATAGAGATGGTGAGACGGGTCCTCTACGAGCTCGATCCCCTCCAGCTGAAAGGTACCGTGGTTGGCGTTCCCATCGTGAACCTGCTGGGATTCAAGCGCAGCTCCCGTTACCTGCCGGATCGACGCGACCTTAACCGGCACTTTCCGGGGAATCCTGACGGCAGCTCAGCCTCGCGGATTGCACATTCTTTTTTCAACGAAATCGTCAAACGCTGCACCGTCCTCGTAGACCTGCACACCGGCAGCTTCTATCGAACCAATCTGCCACAGCTGCGTGCGGACCTACGCAATCCGGAGGTGGCGGCGGTGGCCGAGAGCTTCGCGTCTACCGCCATCATCCAGAGCGCCGGAGCCGCCGGCAGCCTGCGACGGGCGGCAGTCGATGCGGGAATCCCGACCGTGACGCTGGAGGCCGGGGAACCCATGCGGCTGCAATCCACTGAGGTAGATCGTGGCGTCTTGGGCATCTTCGCGCTGATCGATCAATTGGGCATGTACCGGAAACTACGCGTGTGGGGAAATCCTGCCCCGGTGCATTACGTCTCCCGTTGGGTCCGGGCAGATGGTGGGGGGATTCTGTTCGGCAAGGTAAGCCTCGGGCAGCGAGTCAGAGCAGGTGAGCTTCTGGGCACAGTGACTGACCCGATCACCAATGTCCGGGCAGATATCCTGTCTCCCTACGACGGCCGGGTGATCGGCATGGCAGTAGACCAGGTGGTACTGCCGGGTTTCGCGGCCTTTCATATCGGAATTCAGCCGCGCAACGCACCGCATGGTGTGCCTGCCTCCTCGTCCAGTGATGAGGAAAGCCCCGACGAGCCTGCCGCAAAGGATCGACTGGAGGACTCCTGAGGCCTGCGGTCCCCACGCATCTCTGGCCTATACTGCGCTGAACCCCGATAGATGACACAGCACGCGGGGATGAGACTCCGACGCCCAGGAACCAGATGATCGAGAGCACGCCGGACAAGACGAGCACCGAGACGCCTGAGAAAGACAGCGCCAACGAAAGCGCTCGGCATCTCGACACGCTGCTTGAGTCGCTTGTGCATGTTGCACGACACCACGCCAGCCAGGTCTCCCGTGATGGCCTGACGGCGGGCCTGCCACTGGAACCCGGGGGCCTCAGCCCCTCTCTGCTCGCCCGGGCGGCCGAACGCGCGGGACTGGGTTGCCGGTTACTGGAATGCCAGCTTGAATCGCTGGAGGGCCCCGCCCTGCCGGCGATACTGATTCTCAAAGACGACACTGCCTGCGTGCTCATCCGGCGCGAGGCCGGCCTGATGCATGTCTTCGAACCCGGAACCGGGGAACGTCAGGTCGACGCATCCGTCCTGGCGATCCGCTACAGCGGTACGGCCGCGCTTCTTGAGGCAGGGTTTGCATTCGATGCGCGGGCTCCTGAGCTGCTGCGCAGCCACGAGCAGCACTGGTTCTGGGGAGCGATGATCGAGAACCTCCCTCTGTATCGCGATGTCCTTCTCGCCGCCGCCATGATCAACCTTCTGGCGCTCGGCATGCCGGTATTCACCATGAACGTCTATGACCGCGTGGTACCGAACCGCGCGCTGGAGACGCTCTGGATGCTGGCAGCCGGTCTTCTGCTGGTGCTGCTCGCAGATTTTGCGCTGCGCACGATGCGAGCGTTTTTTCTTGACCTTGCCAGCAAGCGCGTGGATCTCCGGGTGTCATCCTTCATCATGGAACGGGTGCTCGGAATGCGACTGGAGGAACGTCCACCGTCGGCGGGCTCCTTCGCAGCAAATCTTCGCTCATTCGAGACGGTGCGGGACTTCATCACCTCCGCCTCGGTCACGACGCTGGTTGACCTGCCGTTCGCCGTTCTCTTCGTCATCGTCATCGTCTGGATCGCGCCACTCATGGTGATACCGGTCGTGGTAGCCATGCTGGTGTCCGCCGGTTTTGCAGCGGCTCTCGGCGGCAAGATGCACACGCTGTCGGAAACGGGCTACCGCGCGGGATCCATGCGCAATGCCACGCTGATCGAGAGTCTGGTAGGCCTCGAGACTGTGAAAGCACTGGGCGCCGAGGGCCTGATGCAACAGCGATGGGAAAGATCAGCGACCTTCCTCGCGCAGACGGGTGCACAGCTTCGGCTGCTGGGTGCAAGCACCTTGCACACGACCATGCTCGCCCAGCAGATCACCGCGCTCGCGGTGGTGATACTCGGGGTGTATCTGATTGCAGACGGCAAGCTATCCATGGGTGGGCTCATCGCCTGCTCCATGCTCGCATCCCGCGCCTTGGCACCCATGGGGCAGATTGCCGGCTTGATGACCCAGTACCACAACGCGGTGACCGCGCTGGCCGCTCTGGAGCAGATCGTGACTCGCCCCGTGGAGCGACCGCGGGGCGCGCACTTCTTGAGCCGGCAGTCTTTCCGCGGAGACATCGAATTCCGCGATGTATCGTTTTCCTATCCGTCGACAGAGATGAATGCGCTTCGCGGCGTCAGCTTCAGGATCAGCGCCGGAGAGAAAGTCGCCATTCTGGGCCGGACGGGTTCGGGCAAGAGCACGCTCCTGCGCCTGATGATGGGGCTCTACAGACCGATCACAGGCGCGGTCCTTGTTGATGGCATCGATGTGAGGCAGCTCGACCCTGCCGAGCTGCGCCGCAGCATCGGATACGTACCGCAGGACGTGAACCTCTTCTTTGGCACACTGCGCGACAACGTGAGCATGGGCGCGGCACAGGTGGAAGATGCGGATATCGTTCGCGCCCTCCGGACCGCCAACCTGAGCGACTTCGTGAACCAGCATCCCCGGGGCATCGACATGCCCGTGGGGGAGCGCGGAGAGTCATTGTCGGGCGGTCAGCGTGCTGGCGTCGCGATTGCTCGGGCAGTGATTGCCGATGCACCCATCCTGCTGATGGACGAGCCCACAGGCGCAATGGACCATTCGAGCGAAGAGATGGTGAAGGCGCGCCTGCGGGAGTACGCCGCTGCAAAAACGGTGTTGGTCGTGACGCACCGCACATCGCTCCTCGACATCGTCGATCGGATCATCGTCGTGGACGGCGGGAAGATCGTTGCCGACGGACCGAAAGCGACGGTGGTTGAAGCCTTGCGCCAGGGGCGCATCGGGAAGGGCGTGTGAGCAAGACACACGTGCACCATGTCAGTAGCCGACTGCGCTCAGCCTGGGCGTGGTGGGTCCGGGGGTGCAGCCACATTGTGAGGTGGTTCCTCGACCCTTGGTTACAACCCGCGCGCGAGCTTCCCGTCGGCTGGACCGCTGACGCCACGATCGCGCGTCTCGCGCAAGAACCGCTTCGGGCGCGCAAGCTCCTCCACGTCACCCTTCTCGTGCTCTTGCTGCTCTTGCTCTGGGCGGCACTTGCCCGTGTCGATGAGGTGACCCGCGGTGAAGCCAAGGTGGTGCCCTCGCGCCAGATCCAGATCATCCAATCCCTCGACGGCGGAATTGTTTCCCGCATCCACGTGCGGGAGGGCGCCATCGTTGAAGAAGGGCAGTTGTTAGTCAGCATCGATGCAACGCGGTTCGTGTCGTCCCTGAGGGAAAACCGTGCCCAGTATCTCTCGCTGCTCGCCAAAACCGCCCGCCTGGCTGCTATCGCGGAAGGCAAGGCATTCAGCGTGCCGCCGGAGGTCGTCGCTGAGGCACAGGAAATCGCTTCGGCAGAGACACGTCTTTATCAAAGCAGCAGTGAGGAGCTGCAAAGCCAGATCGACATCGCCACCCAGCAATTGACGCAGCGGGAGCAGGAACTGCGCGAGACGACAGCCTTCCTACAGCAGGCCAACCGGAGCTATGACCTTGCCCGACAGGAGTTGCAGCAAACAGAGCCGCTTGTGTCATCGGGCGCGGTGTCAGAGGTGGAAATCCTCCGCCTGAAGCGCGATGTCTCCAGAATGCGGGGCGAGGTCGAGCAATCCAGCGCGCAGGTAACACGGACGCGCTCCGCGATCGAGGAGGCCCAACGCAAACGTGAGCAGGTGGAGCTCGATTTCCGCAACGGAATACGCCGGGAGCTGGGAGAGGCCACGTCACAACTTAACAGCCTCGCCGCTGGCAGCAGCGGCCTTGAAGACAGGGTGCGGCAGGCGGAGGTCCGATCGCCGGTGCGCGGCACTGTCAAACGTCTTCTCGTCAACACAGAAGGCGGCGTCGTGCTGCCGGGGCGCGACGTAATCGAGATCGTCCCTCTAGACGACACGCTCCTGCTCGAGGCGAAGATTTCGCCAAGGGACATCGCTTTCCTGCGGCCAGGACAGGAAGCGATGGTGAAGTTCACTGCCTATGATTTCGTCATTTACGGCGGGCTTGAGGCAGAGGTCGAGAGCATCGGTGCAGACACCATCGCCGACGAGGACGGCAACGCGTTCTACCTTGTCCGGGTGAGGACTCATCGCCCCACAATCGGGGAAAAAAACCTGCCGATCATCCCCGGCATGGTCGCCGAGGTGGACATCATGACCGGTCGGAAAAGCGTGTTAAGCTACCTCCTGAAGCCCGTTCTCCGTGCGAGGCAATACGCGTTTACAGAGCGATGACCCACACCATCCTGATTGCCACAGACGCGGAAGTGCGCACTCGCTGGGAGAAGGCGTTCCCGCAGGGGCTGGTTTGTTCAAATCCTGCTGCGGCGACGGGGAAGGTGGAGTCTGGTGCGGTTGTTTGGTTGCATGTAGGCGCAGACGCCGACCTTGCACGGCGCCTTGTTGACGAATGTCTGTCTCGGCTTGGCGCGACACGCATCGTAGCGCTTTCGGATACCCCATCGGATAGCCAGGCCATCGAATTGATGGAGCGCGGCGTCGTGGGCTTCTGTCACTCGTATGCGGGCCCTGCGATGCTGCAGCAGGTCAGCACCGTTGTGTCCAACGAGGGGCTTTGGGTGGGCCCCAACCTGATGCAACGACTTATTCGCGCAGCAGGACCCAACGTGACGGCTGACAGCGGCTCGCGTCAGGCACTCGAACTTCTGTCGGCGCGGGAAAGAGAAGTTGCGCAGCAAGTGGGTCTGGGTTCCAGCAACAAGGAAATAGCCCGGATACTGGCGATCACCGAACGGACAGTGAAGGCGCACCTCAGCGCCATATTCCACAAGCTAGGGGTGCGGGACCGGCTGCACCTCGCCTTGTTCATGCGCTCAACTGGCGCCGTCTGACCGTCTTGCTCTGCCTTGTCTTCGTCTTGTCTCAGACTTATGCCCGGCCCGATTACGGCTGAGCAGCGTGGCGCCAGGTTGGCATGTTCTTGATCGCTCCTCCCACGTGAATCGGGCGCGGCAGGCGATACCCAGACGGAAAGTCCCGAGCCCCGTGAAGTCTGTAATAACTGTCGTGGATGAGAGCGTGGTCTTTGATCAAAGGCCATACCAGATCCATCAGAAACGCCTGGTCACCAAAACGATTCCCGGCATAAGCCGGATGGTGCAGCACCGCATCTCGGACATTCGGCAGGACTCCCGCCATGCCACCCCACATGCCCGCCAGAATCAGCTCCATGTGATAGACATGATCACGCATCACGTGGAAGGGCTTGCCTGAACGGAGCCATTCATCGACGGCGACAAGCTCCTGCGCATTCAGCCTGGAGTCGGTATCGCGGCACACGAACCAGTCAACATCCGCATCATCGGAAACGAGAAACCGCCATAAGTGACGCAGCGGACGAAGCAGCGGATCCTCGACCATGACGATCTGCGCGCCAGAACGCTGCAGCTCCGCACGCGCGTCAGCCGGCACCGAATCATCGCAATAGAATCTGGTCGTCCAGCCGTAGTACAAGTTGGGGGCGATGCGTGCGTTGACAATGGCACCGTGCACGTATGCGGGATCGTCACCCCACAGGGAAAAGGAAATGATATTCCTTGCGGGCTTGCGATGATCGAAGCCGCGCGAACCATACTGCGCCAGCTGCGGCTTGTGCGGGGAACTCAGGAATGCCGCGCTGGCCTTCGTATCCTTGTAGGCAAGAACACGACTCCCCTCTCGGATGGCGAGGTCACGGGAACCGCCCTCCTCCAGCGCGATAACCAGGAGGTTATGGGTGGGGATGTCCTCGGAAATGGCCAGAGACGATCGCAGCGCTGAGATTGCATCATCCGAACGCCCCAGCGCTCTCAGGTAGACGCCATAGAGACTCCACCCGGTAGCGGATCCGGGCCTGAGCGCGAGAAGATGCTGGTACGCAGCCAGAGACGCATCGCTTTGACCCGCCTCCTGCAAGGACACTGCGGTCATCAACAGCGCGTCCTCATGAGTGGGCTCCAACGCCACGGCTTTTCCATAGGCGGAGGCTGCGCTGTCAAAGTCCTTCATCGCTCGAAGGGCTTGACCCAGCCGGCGCCATAACTCCGCATCCCCTGAGTCCGTCAACGTGGCCGCGCGCAATACCTCACTGGCGCGGCGCCAGTCACCGGCATCACTCAACCGACGCGCCAGAGAGAGGGGATCCGTTTCACCCGGAAGGGAGCCCCCGTCAGGTGCAGGGGCAACGGACAAGACTGACGTCGGGGCGCTTGCGGATAAAACTAGTGTTGCCGGAGCCAGGACCCGCGGCGCGCTATCGGCCTCAGCCTGCCGCATCGCTCCCCGGGGGTAGCCGAGCGCATCGAGGAGTTCGCCAGCCTCGGCATCGAACATGGCAAGGGTGTCGGCATCGAAGTGGTTTCGCCAGTCGCCGACGATACCCTTGCGAAAATGGGACTTCAGGTTCTCTTGCCCGCGCTCCCGCCCGCCGCTGAGACTCCCGAAATCGCAGGCGTCCACGCAGGCGCTGACATTCTCGGGAGACGCATCAAGCCCTAGAAACTGCAGTACCCGCGTCAACTGCGGGCCGGGCTCCGCATGCAAATCCTCGTAGCGCAGCTGCAGGCAATCCTCGGGATGCAGGGCCTTGAACGCAACAGCCTTTCCGTAATCCTGACGCCAGACTTTTGCGATGCGTGCAGCGTAGTCTGGCAGGGAGCCAGCGCTTTCCTCCCCGTATTGGCGTTTGAGGTGATACCAACCCGAGACGGCAATGTCCCTGCCATCACGACAGATGAGCACGAACCGCGCGCGCGGAAACAGCAGCTTGAGTCGATCGAGATTGCGCAAATGCCCGGGTGTTTTCTCTCCGACCGCCAACGTCTCGGGTGCATCTCCGAACTCGCTCAGAAGAACCATCGCACTGAATGCCTGAATAGCGCGAATGGATTGCTCGCTGAACGAGGGGAAGTGATTTATCTCCTGGAAGACATGTTGATTGAG
>Ga0068877_10002529_pt1 | contig 14720 bp, 7 predicted proteins | sample NOAtaG_FD_66437 | JGI IMG/M metagenome (GOLD analysis project Ga0068877, IMG submission 66437) | Freshwater lake microbial communities from Lake Erie, under a cyanobacterial bloom - NOAA_Erie_Diel6S_1000h metaG | ecosystem: Environmental > Aquatic > Freshwater > Lake | place: USA: Ohio, Lake... | reverse complement strand
GCGACGCCGGGTACGAGCGCTGGGTGGACCGCCTGATGGCCTCGCCGCGCTACGGGGAGCGGTGGGGACGTCGCTGGATGGACCTGGCCCGCTACGCCGACACCAATGGTTATGAGAAGGACCGCACCCGCAGCATCTGGCCCTGGCGCGACTGGGTGATCCGGGCGCTCAACGCCGACATGCCCTTCGACCGGTTCACCCTCGAGCAGCTCGCGGGCGACCTGCTGCCCGGGGCCACCCGCGACCAGCGCATCGCCACCGGGTTCCACCGCAACACGATGCTCAACGAGGAGGGTGGCATCGACCCGCTGGAGTTCCGCTTCCATGCGATGACCGACCGGGTCGCCACCACGGGCACCACCTGGCTGGGGCTCACCCTCGGCTGCGCCCAGTGCCACACCCACAAGTACGATCCGATCCCGCACCGGGAGTACTACCGGATGATGGCCTTCCTCAACAATGCCGACGAGCCCGACCTCGAGCTGGTCGAACCGGCCGACGAGGCCCGCCACCGGGCCGATCTCGCCAAGGCCGAGGCCCTGGTCGAGCGCCTTCCGGAGAGCTTCCCCATCGAGGAGGCCCACTGGTCGACGGCCACCCTGCTTGAGGCCCGGTCGCAGGGAGGATCCGAAGGGCGCCGCCTCGACGACCAGTCGGCCCTCTTCACCGGCCCGACGCCCGACACGGACACGCTGACGCTGGTGGTGTCCACGACCGAGTCCGGGATTGACCGCCTGCGGCTCGAGACCCTGCTCGACGACGCGCTGCCGAAGCGCGGACCCGGCCGGGTGGCCCACGGCAATTTCGTGCTGAGCGAACTGAGGATCACCGCCGCACCGCTGACCTCGCCTGGACCCTCGCGCCGCGTGGTGCCGACCCGGGCGCAGGCCGACGTCGAGCAGTCGGGCTTCCCGGCCGGGCAGGCCATCGACGGCCAGCCCCAGACCGGCTGGGCGGTCGATGTCGGCGGTGGTCGCCTCAACCAACCCCACCACCTCACCGTGCAGTTCCAGGAGCCGGTGTCCTTCCCGGGCGGCACCCGCTTCGAGATCACCCTCGAGCACCAGAATGCCGCCCAGCACCTCATCGGCCGGCCCCGGATCCGGCTCGGACGTCCCGCCTCCGACCCGAGGCCGCTGGCCGAGCGTCGGCGCGCCGCCGCCGAGGCCGCCTTCGATCGATGGCTGGCAGAGACCCGGCAGCAGGTCGCGCGCTGGACGCCGCTTCGGCCGACCTCTGCGACCTCCACCCTGCCCCGCCTGACCGTCCAGGAGGACGCCTCGGTCTTCGCCGACGGGGACATCAGCAAGAGCGACACCTACCGGCTGTCCTTCCAGGCCCCGGCGGCGCCCATCACGGCGGTCCGCCTCGAGGCGATGCCGGACCCACGGCTGCCGAAGCAGGGCCCGGGCATGGCCTACTACGAGGGCCCGAAGGGCGACTTCTTCCTCGGCGAACTCACCCTCACGGCCGGCGGACGTCCGGTCGCCTGGGCCTCCGCCACCCAGAGCCATGGCAAGAACGCCTTCGGGGCCGAGGCCACCGCGACGCATGCCGTCGACGGGGATCCCCAGACCGGCTGGTCCACGGCGGGCCGAGAGGGGCAGCGCCATGAGGCGGTCTTCGTGCCGAAGGAGCCCATCCCGGCCGGCTCCGAGCTGCGGCTGGAGATGCTCTTCGGACGGCACTACGCCTGTTCGCTGGGCCGGTTCCGCGTCTCGATCACGTCCGACCCGGGCGGGGCACGGGCGAGCAGCCTCCCCTCGGAGTTGCTGGACCTGCTCGCGGCGCCGGAAGAATCCCTGACGGCAACCCGGAAGGCGGATCTCCGGAGGCACTTCCTGCTCACGACTCCCGAACTCGCCGAGGCGCAGGCCCGGATCGCCCGGCTGCGGCAACGCCCGGCGGGCCGAACCACCCTGGTGCTGCAGGAGCGCCCGGCCGACCACCCGCGCCCCACCTTCCTGCATCGGCGCGGGGAGTTCCTGCAGCCGGCCGAGCGGGTGGAGGCCGGCGTGCTCTCGGCCGTGGCGGAGTTCCCGCAAGGACTGCCCCGCAACCGGCTCGGCCTGGCGCGATGGCTGGTGTCGCCCGAGAATCCCCTCACCGCCCGGGTGACGGTCAACCGCCAGTGGCAGGCCTTCTTCGGGCGGGGTCTGGTCCGGACCACCGAGGACTTCGGCTATCAGGGGGACAGCCCCAGCCACCCGGAGCTGCTTGACTGGCTGGCGATCGACTTCATGCGACATGGCTGGTCGCTCAAGCGGCTGCATCGGCAGATCGTCCTGAGCGCCACCTACCGCCAATCCTCGAGGATCCGGCCCGGATCGCTCGAGCGCGATCCCGAGAACCGCTGGCTGTCGCGCGGGCCGTCGGTGCGGCTGGAGGCCGAGGTGATCCGTGACGCGGCCCTGCGGGCCAGCGGGCTCCTGTCCGAGACGATGGGCGGCCCCGGGGTGTATCCGCCCCAGCCGGCCGGCGTGATGGAGGCGGCCTGGGGCGGGGCCGCCTGGCCGACCAGCCAGGGCGCCGACCGCTACCGGCGCAGCCTGTACACCTTCACCAAGCGGACGGCCCCCTTCGCCATGTTCAACACCTTCGACGCGCCGACCGGCGAGTCGTGCCTCGCACGACGGGACACCTCCAACACGCCCCTGCAGGCCCTCACGTTGCTCAACGACGTCTTCTTCATCGAGGTCGCCCAGGCGATGGGCCGCGACCTGGCCCGAGCCCATGGCACCGTGGCGGAGCGCGTGCGCATGGCCTTCGAGCGTTGCCTGAGCCGCCCGCCGACGGCCGACGAACTCGCGACCCTGGAGACCTTCTGGCGGAACCAGCTTGCGCGCTTCCGCTCCGGCGACCTCCAGGCCGCCGCGGTGGCCGGCCCCGGCGACGGTCCGGTGGAAGAGCGGGCCGCCTGGGCGGCGCTGGCCCGGGCACTGCTGAACCTTGACGAAATGATCACCAAGGGCTGACGCCGCCGATGCACCGAACGATCCCCCCATGAATCCCCTTTCCATCTCCCCGCACCACGTCGGTCGTCGGCAGTTCCTCCGCGAGTGCGGCGTCGGGTTGGGCAAGATCGCCCTGGCCGGCCTGCTGACCGACGGGCTCCGGGCCCGGGCCGGCAACGCCCCGGGGGCCGGCCCGGCCCTGGGCCCGAAGTCCCCGCAGTTCGCCGGCACGGCCAAGCGCGTCATCCACCTCTTCATGGGTGGCGCGCCGAGCCAACTGGAACTCTTCGATTCCAAGCCCGCGCTGGCGAAGCTGGAGGGACGCCCCCTGCCCCCGTCGGTGATCGGCGGCCAGCGGTACGCCTTCATCCGTCCGGATGCCGCCGTGCTCGGTCCCCGATTCCGGTTCGCCCGCCACGGCCAATCGGGCACCGAGATCTCCGAGGTGCTGCCGCACCTGGCCGGGATCGTGGACGACATCTGCCTGGTCCGCTCGGTGCGCACCGACCAGTTCAATCACGCCCCGGCGCAGATCTTCTTCAACACGGGCTTCTCCCAGCCGGGTCGGCCGAGCCTGGGATCGTGGGTGCTCTACGGGCTGGGATCGGAATCGCAGAACCTGCCGGCCTTCGTGGTGATGAGCACCGCCGGCGGGCTCAGCGGCGGGGCCGCGCTCTGGTCCAGCGGATTCCTGCCGACGGTGCACACCGGGGTGCGCCTGCGGAACCAGGGGCCACCGATCCTCAACGTGGACCATCCGCCGGGCGTCGACGGGCGTCTCCAGCGCGACACGCTCGACCTGGTGTCGGAGCTCAACCGCCGTCGCCTCGGTGAGGTCGGGGACCCCGAGATCGCCACCCGGATCGCGTCCTATGAGATGGCCTTCCGGCTCCAGAGCTCCGCCCCGGAGCTGATGGACCTGCGCGGGGAGTCCCGCGAGACGCTGGCGATGTACGGGGCCGAGCCCGACAAGCCCTCCTTCGCCCGCGCCTGCCTGCTCGCGCGGCGGATGATCGAGCGGGGGGTGCGCTTCGTGAACCTCTACCACGAGGGTTGGGACGCCCACTCCGACGTGGTGGGCAACGTGCGCTCCAACGCGGGCGTCACCGACAAGGCCAGCGCCGCCCTGGTGATGGACCTCAAGCAGCGCGGGTTGCTGGACGACACGCTGGTGATCTGGGGCGGCGAGTTCGGCCGAACCCCGATGGTGGAATCGAATCCCGCCCTCGGGCGCAGCCAGGGCCGCGATCACCACCCGCAGGCCTACAGCATGTGGCTGGCCGGGGGCGGCATCCGCGCCGGCATGAGCTACGGGGCCACCGACGAACTCGGCTTCCATGTGGTGGAGAACCCGGTGCACGTGCATGACCTGCAGGCCACCATCCTGCACTGCCTGGGCTTCGACCACGAGAAGCTCACCTTCCACCACGCCGGACGCGACTACCGGCTGACCGATGTGCACGGCCAGGTGGTGCGGGCGATCCTCGCCTGAGCGACGACACCGTCAGGGAGACGCCCCCCGGAGGCAACGGTGGCCCCGGGAGGTGCGCCCCGACGATCACCGATGGATGGCGGGCTCGGCGCCCAGGGTGCCGACCAGCTCGGCCAGCCGCTGGTCCGATCGGCTGCGCTCCAGTTGGACACGGGCATAGGCCCGGCGCTCGTGAAGGCCCAGGCGAACGGCCTCCGGGGCGTACTCGGGCCGGCCCAGCAGGCGCTCGAGGTAGGTCGCCACCCGGTTCCAATGCCGCACCTCCAACTCGCGGCGCATCTCGAGCCGGGATCGATACCAGTCGCTCTCCAGCACGCTCTGCCGGGTGAACATCGCCCGGAAGGCCGGGTCGCCCAGACCCATCCCCTCATGGGAACCGTCGCGCATGATGTGCAGCAGGGCCCGGATCGGGGGCACCGCCTGCGCGATGGACCCGTCGTCGAAGTAATGCTGGGCCACCCTCCGATGGGTCGCGGCGATGTTGTCCACCGAGTCGGCATACTGCCCGGCGTCCTGCTTCTCGGGCCGGAGCATGCCCTCGGACAGGACGGCGTGCGGGTGGTTGAACATCCGGCCAAGGAAGTCGTTCACAAACTTGGGCGTGACGCGCCACCCGAGTCGGCTGGCGGGCACGGTGCGCCCCTCGTGCGTGAAGTCCGCCACCCGCTCAAGGTAACCCTGGGCGATGAGGTAGGCGGGATCGCGCTCGCCCACACCCATCCGGCACCAGACCTCCGGGACCAACAGGCTGATGTCGTGGTCGACGCGGGTGCGCGGGCCCAGGTGTCCGGCGCTGGTCAGGAACACCGGGCTTCCGGAGACCGCAAAGCTCACGAACGCGGCGTTGAGGTCATAGACCGGCGGCAGGGCGTTGAAGGGCCCCTTGGTGAGCGCGCCCTCGCTGCCGGCACCGGTCGTGGAGGGCGACTTGCCGGTCATGCTGGAGATGAACTCCATGAACGCCTCGGGCAATTCCATGTGGTGGATGGGCCCATAGCAGGCCAACGGACGCACCCCCGTCTCGGCCGGATTGTTGCGCCGGCCGGCCAGCACCGCATGCACCGGCGTGTGCACCGGCCGGTCCATCGGGAGCCTCCGGGCGAGCCGGGCCGAGGTCTCGGCGAGGTGACGCCCCAACTCGTCGACCAGATCGGGGCGGAGCTGCAGATACCGGGGGTTCTTGGAGGGCTTGCCGTCCACGAGCCTCGGGTGCGAGGTGGCGACGATCCACTCCGGCGAGCCGTCCGCAGGCTTCGAGGCGGCCGCCTCCTCGATCAGCCGGCGCATGGGCGGCGTGTACTGCTGGAGGGCGATGGCGTCGTCCACGATCTCCCGGGCCTGCTGGCGAGACAGGGGCTCGTAGTTGCAGAAGAAATTCCGGCCCGCGGCGAAGTCCGCCTCGGCGGCCTTGTCGTAGCCCCGGTGGATGGCGTCGTCGGGCCTCTGGAACAGCCGGAATTCGGTGTTTTGGACGAACTTGAGCGACGGATGGACGCTCTGGGAATCGAGTCCCTCGAGCTGGGTGCGCGGCACGGTGACGCTGGCGGTGATGTCATCCTCCATCTGCAGCTTGAAGGCCGGCAGGAAGTCCTTGCGCAGTCCGAAGGTGCGCCAGGCGCCGTCCTCGTCGTAGCCCACCCGCAGGAACTGGGTGACCAACCGCTTGCGGCCGAGCCGGAGCTCGTTGGCGGGCGTGCCGTTGATGACGTCCACGCTGAAGCGGGACCGCCACTCGTCGCCCCAGGAGGGCTGCCAGAACCGCTTGACCACCAGCACCAGCTCCCGGATGTGCGGGGGCACCGAGGCGATCCAGGCATTGTGGGCATCGGAAAAGTCGTCGCTCGGCGTCAGCAGCTTGATGACCGAGCCGAGGGTGCGGCTCGGGCTGAGGATCGGCCGCCGGTCCTGGCCATTGCGGGCGGGGTCGCGGAAGCGGCCCGAGAAGTCGCGGGCGAGGATCTCGGCCACCCGGTCGAAGTCCCGGTTGAGGTCGGCCACGAAGACCGACCCGAAGAGGATGGCGTCGGTGATGGGCTTGGAGATCTCGCTCTTGCCACCCCCGGACACGGTACACGGCTTGTGACAGAGGGTGCCCTCGGGGCGGGTGCCCACCAGGCGCCAGGCACGGCCAGCCATCGCGGGAGGCTCGAGGGTGACCCGGAAGCCGCTCGGCAGCAGGTAGTGATGGTCGCGCCGCAGGCGGATGGAGCGGGCCTGACCGGCATCGTCCCAGCGCACCGTCAGCGACTCGATGTCGAAGCGGGCCGTCTCGGGCACGTACACCACCGACGGAAAGCGCCGGTCGACGGCATGGCCCTCGGGCTGTAGCTCGATGGCCCCGGGCATCAGCCGGGCCACCTCGGAGAAACTGTAGGGGAAGTCGGCCCGGTGCTGCTGGGCGTCGTACTCGCTGCCCAGGTCGTGCCGCGCGAAGACGAGGGCCCCGCCGGCATGCTCCTCCTCGACGAGCCCGAGGAGGTTGGCCGCGTAGCTGATCTGGGTCTTCACCTCCTTCTTGCAGTAGCCGAAGTAGTTGTCGGAAATCAGCGTGACGATGACCCCGGAGGCGTCGCGGGCGGTGAGCTTGAAGGCGTTGCCGTCGTTGTAGAGCTCGCGCGGGTCGGTCCAGCACATGCCGTCGCGGCGCTGCCGCTCGGTGGCCTCGTCCCGGTGTGGCAGGCCGACCTCCTTCTTGGTCAGGCCGTTGAGGTGGGGGGCGAGGATCACGCACCCGGTGTGACCGCTCCAGTGCTCGGCATCGAGGGCGGCGTCATTCTCGGGAAGCATGGGATCGCCGGCGTTGCCGAAGATGCTTTCCACGAAGTCGAGGTTCGCGACCAGGGAACCCGGCACGAAGAACCGGACCTCCATGCTCTTTTGCGGGGTGACCCCCGGCACCTCCGGGCAGACGACCGGGCGGATGAGCAGCGAAACCAGACAGGCGGCTGGACGGGTGCCGGAGGCGGTGAAGGGCAAGCGGAGCAGATCCTCCGGGGGCTGCAGGGCCCGGGCGAGGAGGTCGGCGAAGACGGCCTTGGGCACCCCCTTCTTGTCGTCCGGGATGGGAAGCCCGCCCTCGGTGACGTGGAAGATGCCGGCGGTGGTCCGACGGTCGGCCTTGGGGTTGTGCAGGATGCCGTTGCGCAACCGGTAGCTTCGGAGCATCGGCGAGGCGACCTCGTCGCGGTCGGGCGGCAGCGACAGCACGCGCGCCAAACCGTACTGGTCGAGCACGAAGCTGTTCCTCGGCAACTCCCGGGGGACGGCGATGTCGGAAAGGTAGTCGTGCAGGAAGTTGTTGATGCGGCGGTCCACCGGGCTGGCGTATCGGGCCAGGAGGCGATCCTTCTCACGCACCTGGGCGATGAGCGTCTCCACCAACGGATCCAGGGTTCGGTCCTGCCCCGGCAGCGGCACCCCATCCATGCCCAGTTCGGCCAGCTTGAGGTTGATGTGGCGATGGAGCCCGGTCGGGTCGGGAGTCTGGAGTCCGAAGGATGGGGTCATGGAAGGGGCTGGCGGGTTTGGGTCGACCGCCATCGGCAACATCTCCCCGAATCGATCCTGGTTCAAGTCCGTGAACATGGCCGTGAACCTGGCACGCCACCGCGGGTGTCTTTCCGGGTGGAAGCGCCGATTCCGGGGCTGATGATCCCGGACCGACGGGCCATCGGCCCGCCCGGAGGCCGTCGGGATGCCCGGATCAGGCGTGCCCGTCGGACTCCTCCGGTCGAGACCTCGAGGAGGCCTCCAACTCCAGGAAATGCGCGCTGGCCTCGGCGGGATCGAGGCTCCACCGGCGGGCCAGAAGCGCCACCCGGTCGGCGTTCTGCTGCTCGGCGGCACCACCCCGCCCCCCCTCCCCGTCGACGGCCTCGCCGTAGTCGTGGCACGTCAGGCCGAGGAGTCGCTCGTCCAGGGAACGCTCACCCTGGTTCCAGAGCGTCTCTCCGGCCCAGGCGTAGCCACGCACCACCGCACCGTCGCGCCACCAGGCCCAGGCGTGGTGATGCAGCACGCGGTCGGCGGCGAAGAACTGCACCTCACCGATGGATCGGCTGATGTGGCCCAGGAAGCGGAACAGGTGGTCGATGTCGGAGCCGGGGTCGGGCAGCGCCGCCCCGACCACCAGCGTCCATCCCCGCCATGGCGGCGAGACGAACAGCGAGCGCTCCCGGGCCCTGGCAAGCGCCTCGGACCATGAGGGGCCGTCGCCCGGGGGCAACCGGAGCGTCTCCCGCAACAGGTGGGTGTTGGAACTCCGGATGGCGAGCCAGCGGACAGGCAGCGGCAGGGGAATGGGCACCCGGGCGGCGGCCACCAGCGGACCCAGGGGATCCATCCAACGCTGCGAGCGCCGAAGCAGGCGGAGATGACGCCGATAGAGCGTGGCGAAGACGATGGCGATGCCGACGACCATGCCGAAGCTGACCAGCAGCCCCAACGCCAGACCGTGCATGACCGTGGGATTCATCGGACCTTGCCTCGCGCTTGTCCCCACAGCAAACACCGTGTCCGGCCGTTGGCAACCGCGATCTCGGGCCGGGCGACCGCAACCGGGTCAGCGACGGGATCCACGACGGGCGGGGACCATCTCCCGGCGCACGGCCTTCACCGCGGCCGCCACCCGCCATCCCGATGCCTCCAGCGCCTTGCGCGCATCCCCGGCCTCGAGGCCGGTGAGTTCCCCGACGATCCGCACCGCCCGGTCCCGCAGCTTCAGGTTCGACGGGTTGAGGTCGATCATGAGGTTCTGCTCCACCTTTCCCAGGCGGACCATCGCCAGCGTGGTGAGGAGGTTGAGGACCAACTTGGTGGCGGTGCCGGCCTTGAGGCGGGTGGACCCCGTGAGCACCTCGGGGCCGACGTCGATGGCGAGGACGGTCTCCGGGCGGAGGCCACGCGGGAACCGCAGGTTGGGATTGAAGCAGAGCAGCGCGGTGCCCGCCCCGGCTTCCCGGGCCGCGGCAAGGGCACCCCAGACGTAGGGAGTTCGCCCGGAGGCGGCGATCCCGAGCACGACGTCCCGGCGGGACACCTTCCGCCCGACCAATGCGGCGTGGCCGGCGCCGGCGTCGTCCTCGGCCCCCTCGACGGCGGAGTGGAGGGCCTTCTCGCCCCCGGCCATGATGCCTTGGATCCACTCGGGGGGCGTCCGGAACGTGGGCGGGCACTCGCTGGCGTCCAGCACCCCAAGGCGCCCGCTGGTGCCCGCACCGACATACAGGAGCCGGCCGCCGCCCCGAAGGGCCGCCTCGACCCGGCGGATCAGGCGGGCCAGCGCCGTGCGGTGCCGGGCGATCGCCGCGGGCACCGACGACTCCTCGGAGAGCATCAGGTCGATGGCCGCAGGAAGGGACATCCGGTCGAGCCGGTGGGACCTCGGATTGCGGGCCTCCGTGGGCGAGGGGCCCGTCGGTTCAGGGCGCGCCAACAAGGGCCCCGGACGGGACTCCCCGGGCCGGGCCGGCACCGCCGGCATGGAAGGGTCCGGGAGATCTCCCGCCGCCAGCGCCTGCGCGGCCAGCACCACCGCCCCCCAGGCCGACTCGCGGCGGAGGGGCCGCACCCGGGCATCGGGCCTGGTGGCCCGCAGGAGACCCTCGATGTGGGGCATCCAGCGCGGCTGCCGCAGGAACACGCTGCCCGCCAGCACGAACTCGATGCCGCCCCGGCGCCCGGGATCCAGACGACCGGCGCAGACCAGGGCCAGGTCGACCAACTCTCCCAGGCACCGCTCCACCACCGCGCGCGCCCGAGGATCCCCCGAGGCGGCCGCGGCGAACACCTCGGGCGCCAGGGCGGCGATCTCGCGCTTGGTCGCCGACTGCATCCAGGCCACCCAGGCCTCGGGATCGGCCACCCCCGTGGCCGCCAGGAGGCGGCGGGCCAAGGTTCCGATCCTCCCGGTGTGCTCGAGATGGGAGATGGCCTCGCGCAGGCCCGCGTGCCCGATGGCATGACCACTGCCCTGGTCCCCCAACTGGTGCCCCCACCCGCCGGCCTTGGCAGTCGAGCCCTCCCGGTTCCGGCCGAAGCAGCAGGACCCGGTGCCCGAAAGCACGATCACCCGGGCGTCGACCGGTCCGGAAGCATCCAGGGAAGCGGCCTCCAGCGCGGTGACGAGGTCGTGGTCAACCCGCACGGGAACGCCCGGCCAGACCCCGGCCACGCAGGCCCGCAGTCGCCGGCGATCCTCCTCGGTGCGCACGCCGGCCATGCCGACACCGACGGCCGAGGGCCCGGGCAACCGCGCCCTGAGGTCCTCGAAGTGGCTCCGCAGCGCCGCATCGGACACCAGCCGGAGGTTCGCCGCCCCGGCCTCGACACGGGCCAACGGCCGCCGCCGGCCGATCACGGCCGCCAGCGCCACGGTGCGGGTACCCCCGCATTCGATGCCGATCACCCTGATGTCCCCGGAAGGTGCCTCCATGGGCGGGATTGGAAGGCCTCCGGCCGCCCGGAACAACGCGCAAAGCGCCCGGCCCGCTCCGGGGTTGGCATGCAGGGGGTTCCCGGAACAGCATCGTTGCCGTGAAGAAGACCCCGCAGTCCCCGCGCGAACTGCCCATGTCCCGGCCGCCGCTGGAGCGCATGATGCGCATCCACACCGCGATCGCCTCGGGCCGCTTCCCGAACGCCTCGTCGCTGGCGCGGGAGTTCGAGGTCAGCACCAAGACCATCCAGCGCGACCTCGACTTCATGCGCGACCGGATGGGACTGCCCGTCGAGTACCACCCCCAACGGTTCGGGTTCCACTACACCGAGCCGGTGGATGCGTTCCCGACGTTGCAGATCACCGAGGGGGAACTCTTCGCGCTGGTGGTCGCGGAGAAGGCCCTGCAGCAATACCGTGGCAGCCCCTTCGAGAAGCGCCTGCTCACGGCCTTCAAGAAGCTCGAGCGCTCGCTGCCGGACACCGTGTCGCTCAACCTCGCCGAGTGGACCCAGAGCATCTCGTTCCGCACCACGGCCGAGCCGAACGTGGACCTGGGCATCATCGACCGGCTGGCCCAGGCCGCCTCCGAGGGCCGGACGTTGCGGCTGACCTACCGGAAGCCCGGCGCGGCCACGGAGGAGCGCACCGTGGACCCCTACCACATCGGCAACGTCAACGGTGACTGGTACCTCTTCGCCCACGACCACCTGCGCAAGGCCATCCGCACCTTCGTGCCGTCGCGCATCCTCGAGGCGGTGCCGACCGGGAAGACCTTCCAGCGCCCGGCGAAGTTCGCCCTCGAACGGCACCTGAGGGACAGCTTCGGGGTGTATTCGCGGCGCGGCGACTTCGAGGTCCGGGTCCGATTCAGCCGGGCCGTGGCCGACTACATCCGGGAGAAGCGCTGGCATGCGTCGCAGAGCCTGGTGGAACTGCCCGACCAGGGCGTGGAGCTGAACCTCCGTCTCGGAAGCCTGGAGGAGATCAGCCGCTGGATCCTCGGCTGGGGCTCGGAGGCGACCGTCCTGGCACCACCGGAGCTGGCCAACCTGGTGCGGGGAGCGGCCGAGGCGCTGCTCAAGAATTACCCGAGGCGCTGAGCCCCGGAAATCAAGGTGTCGCCCCCAGCCTGCGGACCTCGTTGGACACCGTGGTGATCCTGGCCTCGTCCCGCAGCTCGCGGGCGAACTGGAGCTGGCGGATGCGCAACTCACGGACATCCATGTCCGGCAACGCCGTCGTGACAAGCTGCTCCAGGCACCGGTAGGCCTCGGCCGGACGGCCCAGGATCCGGTGGGCCTCGACGCTGTCCGAGAGGAGGCGGCGTCGCTGCATGGGGGTGGCGTTGGTCAGGGCCAGGGCCGTCTCATACCACTCGGCGGCCTGACGCACACGGATCCCGGACCAGTGCATGCGGGCGATTTTCTCGGCGACGACGGCATGGTTGGTGGCCCACCGGAGGCTCTCGAGCAGGGAGCGGACCGCCTCGGCGGGGCGACCGGACAGGAGCTGCAGGTTGGCGTTGCGCACCAGGGCATAGGCCGTCCGGGGATCATCCGCCGCATCGAGCCGGCTCCCCTGCTCGGCAAGGGAGCGTCCGAAGGGCCGGTACAGGGGATCGCCGACCACCACGGTCTGCCACGAGAGCACCGGGTGGGATGCGGTGGCGGCCTCGCCGAAGGTCATGCCGGCATACCCCCACCGCTCGAGGAAGACGGCGATGTCCGGGGTGAAGCGCAGGTAGGGCTCGGCCACGCACCCCATGGTCGCGGTCGCACCGCGCGCCAGCAGCGGCCCCGCCCAGTTCTCCGAGGCCGAACGCAGGTTGGCCGCGCTGAAGGAATGCAGGTGGTAGGCGAAGGCACCCGGCTGGAACTCGACCGCGGCCCGGTAGAAGGGGCCCGTGACCCCGCTGTCGTACCAGCCGACATAGAGGGCCGCCTGGCTCAGCGGATACCCCACCCCGAGGGTCGCCGGCTGGTTGTCGACGAAGGTCTCGAAGCCCAACCGCTTGGCCGCCGTGGCCGCGTTGGTGATCATCTGGTCGCCCCAGAGGTAGGCGCCCTCGGTCAGCCCCCGGAGGTCGATGTAGGCATGCCCCCAGAGACCACCGGACTCCGCCTCGAGGGCCTTGTCGACCAGGCCCCGGGCGATCTCCGGGGTCGGACCATCCAGCCGGGTCACCAGGAAGACCCCGTTGGTCGGATGGAGGCGGGCCGCGTTGGTGGCCCCGAGGACCGGGTTGGGGATGACGCCCATCGGGTCATGCCCGCCGGGGCGCGCCAGAAGCGCCAACTCGTGGTCCACCGAGGCGTCGTTGCGTTGCAGCGGGGGCGGAACGTCCTTGAGGTCGCTGCGCAGTGAGGCGTCGTGCGGGATGTACCACGGCACCCCGTGGCAGAGGAGGAGGTAGCGGATGGACGCGTGGGCCAGGCGGGAGGACTTCCGGGCGGACCCGGCCGGCGCGCCGCGCGACGAGGGCCCGGCATCCGGAACCCATTCGGCCAGCCCCTTGGCCACGAGGTGCCGGCGGATCGGTTCCTCGAGGGCTCGGACGTACTCGGCGCGCCCGAGGTTCGCGGATTCCGGCAACGGAAGCCCCAGCACCTGCGACTCCGGCACGTTGCGGCGCCGGGCGTAGTGCCGGGCGACCGCCTCGGAGGCGGGCATGCGGGAATTGTAGACCACCAGGACCTCGTCACCGGCGGCCATCGCCCCGGACCACGGGAGCAGCAGCGCCACGACGCGCAGCCACCGGAGGATCCGGCCCCGCAGGATGGGCCGGAAGGCGTCCCCGGCACCTCCCCGGAGTCGGCCTGTCGGGTTCCCGGAGACGTCGGGGTTCATGGATTCAGTCACCCGCGTCGCGGGAGGCCTTCGGACCGAGGCGCGTGCGCACGTGCCCCATGAGCACGGCGAAGGTCTCGTCGGGGGTCTGGCCCGTGTTGTCGATGCGGATGGAGTCGAGCGCCGGGATGAGGGCACCCTTCTTGCGGTGGATGTCCATGCTGTCGCGCCAGGCTCCGTCGGTGGATCCCCCGCGGTCGGCGATGCGGCGCTGGCGTTCGGCCGCGTCGGCCTCGAGGAAGAACTTCACGGGGGCCAGCGGGAACACCTCGGTGCCGATGTCGCGCCCCTCCATCACCAGCGGGCCGAGCGCGGCGCACTGCCGCTGGCGGGTCACCATCCAGTCGCGCACCTTGCCGATCTGGGCGACCACGGGCACGGCCTTCTCGACGGGGTCGGTGCGGATCTCGGTGCCCGGGAAGTAGCCGTCGACGTGGATCCACGCCTGGCCGTCGACGACCCGGATCTCCCATTTCCACGAGCGGAGCTGGCGGACCACCGCCTTCTCGTCGGCCTCGGTCATGGGCTTCTCGACGCGGATGCCCCGCCGGAGGCAATGCCAGGCCAGGGTGCGGTACATGGCCCCGGAGTCGACGTAGAGGTATCCAAGCTCCCGAGCCAGCCGACGCGACAGGGTGCCCTTGCCCGAGGCGCTGGGCCCGTCGACGGCGATGACCTGGGGCAACTGGAGGGTCCTGGACTTCATTCGGCGTTCAGTTCTTTCGGCGACATCACCCGGCCCGTGGCCACGTCGAGGACGAGGGCCCCAAGGCCGAAGGGCGGCTGGGCGGCCAGCTTGTGGAAGAAATTCGGGAAGGTCTTGCGCACACACCGCGGGTTGCGGATGCGGATGCCGGGGACGCGCAGGCCCAGCATGGCGAAGCACATCGCCATGCGGTGGTCCTCGTAGGTCTCGATCTCCGCCCCGTGGAGGATCGACGGGCGCACCAGCAGGCTGTCGCCGGATTCGGTGACCAGCGCGCCGCAC
>Ga0068877_10002525_pt1 | contig 14726 bp, 12 predicted proteins | sample NOAtaG_FD_66437 | JGI IMG/M metagenome (GOLD analysis project Ga0068877, IMG submission 66437) | Freshwater lake microbial communities from Lake Erie, under a cyanobacterial bloom - NOAA_Erie_Diel6S_1000h metaG | ecosystem: Environmental > Aquatic > Freshwater > Lake | place: USA: Ohio, Lake... | reverse complement strand
GCGCCGCGCGCCAGGGCCACGAAGGCCGCATGATGGAACAGCAGCACGACGCCAACCAGCGCCAGCGGCAGGTCGAAGCGCCCCGTGGCGTCGACCATCGCGGCCATGGCCGGCGGCCCGAGCGCCACGCCCGTCCCGTAGAGCAGCCGCATGGCGCCGAACACGGCGTTGAACGAGGCGGGGTCGATCAGCAGCCGCGCGGCGTTGGTGAACAGGATCCCGGTCGAGCTGAAGCCGATGGCGAAGAGCACCGGATACGCATAGGAGGGCGCGGCGCTGGCGAGGAGCGGCAGCGCGAGCATCAGGGCGAGCGTCGCGATCGCCGCCACGGCCTTGATCGCCCCCGCGGTGGCGATGCCGCGCGCGTCGATCAGCGCGCCGAAGGCGAGGCGCCCGGCGAAGAAGGTGAAGCCGGTCGTCGCGACGAGGAGGACGGCGACGTCCTGGCGCATGCCCGCGTCCTGGAAATAGGCGACCTGGTGCGAGCCGATGGCATGGAAGGTCATCGGCGCGAGCAGGTGCACGATGGCGAGCCAGCGCAGCACCGGGCTGGCGGAGATCGCCCCGACCGCGGCGAGCGGCGAGCGATGCGCCACGTGGCCGTCGGCCGGTGGCGGCGGCTCGCGCCCCGGCGGATGGAGGCGCATGAAGACCGCGGCGAGCGGCAGCACGACGACGAGGGCGAGGATGGCGAGCGCGAGATAGGCGGCGCGCCAGGAATGGGCCTCGATGATCAGCCGCAGCACGGGCAGCGACACCAGCGTCCCGATCCCCGATCCCGAATCCATGATCGCCATCGCCGTGGCCGGGCGCCTGAACCAGTTCCCCGCGACGGTGAACAGCGTGTAGCTGCCGCAGCACTGGGCGCCGAAGCCGCCGAGCATCCCGAAGCTCGCGTAGAAGGCGAGCGGCGAATCCGCCAGCGCCGCCAGGCCAAGGCCGAGCGCGAAGACGAGCGTCAGCCCGGCCAGCGTCGCCTGCGCGCCATGCCGGTCGGTGAGCCAGCCGGTGACCGGCGCGGTGCAGGCGCCGAAGAAGGTGAAGACCGTGAAGCCGAGCGCGATCGTGGTCTTCGACCAGCCGGTGTCGGCCTCGATCGCGACGAGGAAGAGCGTGAAGGAGCCCCAGATCGCCCCGGAGGCGAACATCATCGCGAAGCCCGCGGCCGCGACGGCCCAGGGCGCCACCTGAAGGCGGCGCAGGAATGACGGCATCGCGCGATCCCGGGCCCGTCCCGCCTCAGGAGATCGCGCGGCCGCCGTCGACGAGGATGTCGGCGCCGTGGATGTAGGCCCCGGCATCGGTGCAGAGCAGCAGCGCCGCGCCGACGAGGTCGGCCGGCGTCCCGGTGCGGCCGAGCGGCACGCGCGCCAGCAGCTTGCCGCCATCGGTGGCGAGCTGCTCGCGGTTGCGCGCGGTGGCGATCACGCCTGGGCTCAGGTTGTTGACGGTCACGCCCGTGCCGCCGAACTGCCGCGCCAGGTTGACCGCCCAGTTGTGCTGCGCGGCCTTGGTGCCGGCATAGACGAGCATGCGCGGATGCGGCTGCTGCTGCTGGATGCTGCCGATCGTCACGATGCGCCCCCAGCCTCGGGCGATCATGCCCGGCGCCAGCGCCTGCAGCAGCGCCAGCGTCGCCCAGAGGTTCACCGCGACCTGCCGGTCGAAGGCGGCGCGGCCGATCCGGTCCCAGTCCTCGAGGATCTCGATCGACGCGTTCACCACCAGGATGTCGACCTTGCCCAAGGCCGCGAGGACCTCGGCGCCGAGGCGCTCGGGCGCGCCATCCGCGGCGAAGTCCGCGGCGAAGGCGATCGCCCTGCCCCCGGCCGCGGAGATGGCGGCCACCACGTCGGCGGCGTCGCGCTCCTCCTCGGCGCCGCCCGCGTGGTGGATCGCCACCGCCGCGCCCTGCGCGGCGAGCGCGGTCGCGATCGCGCGGCCGATCTCGCGCCGCGCGCCGGTCACCAGGGCGACGCGGCCATCGAGGCGGAAGGCCGCCATCGGGTCGGGCAGGTTCGGCATGGGCTGGGCGCCTCCTTCGCGCGGTCGCTGGATGCGATGGTGCGCGCTGGCCGCCTCGAAGTCGATGCCGTAGCTTCGCAGCCCAACCATGCGTTTTCTCGTCGCGCTCGTCGCGGCCTTCTCCATCGGGCATGCCTACCGGACCCTGCCGGCGGCGCTTGCCCCCGCGATCGCCGCGGAGCTCGCGCTCGAGCCCTGGGCGCTCGGCGTCTTCGGCGCCGCCTTCAACGTCGTCTTCGCGGCGATGCAGCTGCCGATCGGCGTGGCGCTCGACCGCGTCCCGCTGCGCCGCCTCGTCGCGGCTCTGCTCGCCGCCGCCGCGCTCGGCGCCGCGGTGGGGGCGAGTGCCACCTCCCTGCCCGCGCTGGTCGCCTCGCAGGCGCTGTTCGGGATCGGCTGCTCGGGGCTCTGGCTCGCCGTGTGCGTCCATGTCGCGCGCAGCCGGCCGGCCTCGGAGTTCGCATGGACCACCACGGTCTGCGCCTCGCTCGGCTCGAGCGGCATGTTCCTGACCACCACGCCGCTGGCCCTCGTCGTGGAGGCGGCGGGCTGGCGCGTCGCGATGGCCTGCGTCGGCGCCCTCACCCTCGCGCTTCTCGCGCTCGTGCTGGCGACGCGCGACGACGGCGCGCCGTCGCCGCGCCGCGCCGAGGCGGGACCGGAGGCCTCGATGGCGCGACTGCTGCGCGTGCCGGCGATCTTCGCCGGCGCGCTGCTCGGCCTCGTCTCCTATGGTTGCCTGCTCGCGATACGCGGGCTCTGGGTCGGGCCCTATCTCGAGCAGGCGCAGGGCCTGTCGCCCAGCGCCGCAGGCAACGTCGCCTTCGTCGTCTCCGCGGTGATGATCGCGGCGCCGCTCGCCTTCGGCCTCGCCGACCGCCGCGGCTGGCCGCGCCCGCCGATGCTGGCCGCCGGGTTCCTTGTCGCCGCTGCCGCGCTGCTCCTGCTCGGCGCGCTGCGCCCGGGACCGTGGATCGCCGCCGCGCTGCTGGTCGTCTTCGCGGCCGGCGCCTCGGCCTTCGTCCTGCAATACGCCGACATCCGCGCCGCCGCGCCGCCCGGCCAGGAGGGCCGCGCGCTGTCGCTGCTGAACCTCGCCTTCCTGATCGGCGTCGCCGCGTGCCAGGTCGGGGCCGGGGCGCTGCTCGCGGCGCTGGGCACGCGCCTCGCCCCCGCCGAGGCCTATGGCGCCGTTCTCGCGCTGCTCGGCGCGGTGCTGGCGATCGCTGCCCTCGCCTTCCTGGTCCTCAGGCGGCGCGATCAGCGCGCCGCGGGCGCCTCGCGCATCCAGGAGCCGGCGTCGAAGCGGTGAACCTCGGCGAGCAGCGTCGCGAGCGCAGAGGCCGCCTGCTCGACGATGCGACCGCCAAGCGCGGCGTCGCCGAGCCGCGCGTCGCCCACCGCGCCGGAGGCGCCGAGGTCCTGCGTCTCCCAGCCGAAGCCCACCTCGCCATGCGGCGCGAGCTGCGCGAAGGCCGGCTGGCGCGCGGCCCAGGCGGAGGTGAAGTCCCGCGCCTCGTCCTCGCGCACCAGGCCGGGATGGAGGTGGCGCATCATCGCCGTCTCGACCGCGCCGGCATGGATGCCCCAGCGGCGCTCGGCCTCGGGCAGCGCGGCCTCGGCGGGGTCCGCGCGATGCAGGCGGAACCAGCTCGCGGCGACGGCGAACATGCCATGCACCGCGCGCAGCCGCGTGCAGAGCACGTCGACCAGCTGCGGCTGGCCGCCATGGCTGTTGAACACGACGAGCTTGCGCACCCCGGCGCGGGCCACCGAGGCACCGATGTCCTCCCAGAGCGCGAGCGCGGTCTCGGCGCGCAGCGTCAGCGTGCCCGGGAAGCGCGCGTGCTCCGGCGAATGCCCGACCGCCTGGATCGGCAGGGCGAGCAGCGGCATCCCGGCGGGCGCGATCGCCAGCGCGCGCGCGAGGATCGCCTCGGCGAGCGCGGCGTCGACGCGCAGCGGCAGGTGCGGCCCGTGCTGCTCGATCGCGGCCACGGGCAGGATGGCGACCGCGTCGCGCGGCAGGCGCGCGAAATCCGTCCAGGCGAGCTCGTCCCAGCGCCTCGGCAAAGCAGCCATCGAACCCTCCTCGGTCTGCGCGAGGCGGGATGCTAGCGGAAGCCGCGGCCGCGATGCGATGATCGCGCACGCGCGACGACGCAGCGACGGGAGCGGACATGAAGGGCGGTTTCCTCGACCGGCAGCGGGCCGAGGCACTGATGCGCGCGGCGGACATCGACGCGCTCGTCGTGCTCCAGCCGGAGAACTTCTCCTACGCCACCGGCGCCACGCCCGGCGTCGCTGCGCTCTGGCGCCGCGCCGGCGCCGCGATCGCGCTGGTCCCGCAGCCGGCAGGCGCGCCGGCGGCCGCCGTGGTCAGCGACCTCTTCGCGCCTGCCTTCCGCGCCGCCTCGGACATCGCCGACCTGCGCAGCCACGCGATCTGGGTGGAGACCGCCGACCTGCGCGGCGTCCTGCCCAGCAACCGCCCGACCGGCGAGCTGGTCGCGGAGACGCAGTCCGGCCGGCCGCGCGGCTTCCAGCGCCCGCCCACCTTCGAGCCGCGCGAGGCCTTCGGCCTGCTGCGCGACCTGCTCGCGGAGCGTGGCCTGCTCGGCGCGCGGCTCGGCGTCGAGTTCGACTTCCTGCCGGTCAACGACCTGCGGCTGCTCGAGGAGGCCCTGCCCGGCGCGACGCTGGTCGACAGCTCGCGCGTCTTCGATCGCCTGCGCATGGTCAAGGCGCCGGGCGAGATCGCGCTGCTGCGCACCGGCGCGCAGCTCGCCGAGGAAGGCATCCGCGCGGCGATGCGCGAGCTGCGCGCGGGCCAGTCGCGCCCGCAGCTCTCGGAGACCTGGCACGCCGCCGTGGTCGCCGAGGCGCGGCGTCGCGGCGTCGCCAACATGACCGGCAAGTGGGACTACATCTCCGTCGGCCCCGATCCCTGGGGGCCCGGCGGCAAGGTCGAGCCGGGGACGGTGATCAAGATCGACGTCGGCTGCGTGCTCTCCGGCTACAGCTCGGATTCCGCGCGCACCTTCGTCTTCGGCCGCGCCGACGCGCATGCCCGCGCCATCCACGCCGCGCTGCGCGCCGCCTTCGACGCCGGCCGCGCCGCCTTCAGGCCGGGCGCGACGCTCGGCCAGGTCCACGCCGCCTGCATCGGCGCGATGCGCGCGGCAGGCTTCCCGAGCTTCGCGCGCGGGCATTTCGGCCACGGCATCGGCCAGAACGTGTGGAGCGAGGAATGGCCCTATACCGGGCCCGGCGTCGACGTCGCGCTCGAGCCGGGCATGGTCATGGCCTTCGAGACGCCCTTCTACGTCGACGGCGTCGGCGGCTTCATCATCGAGGACCAGCTCCTCGTCACCGCCGCCGGCCACGAGACGATGAACACCCTGCCCTACGACCTGCTGGAGATCGGGGGCTGAGGCCCGTCGCGGCGCTCAGAACGTGGCGAGCAGCCCGCCATCGACGGTGACGACCGAGCCCGTGCAATAGGCGGCGCCCGGCGAGGCAAGGAACACCGCCGCCGCGCCGAGCTCGGAGAGGTCGCCCCAGCGCCCGGCCGGCGTGCGCCTGCACACGGCCTCGTGGAATTTCGGGTCGGCGCGGATGCCGGCATTGGCCTCGGTCGGGAAATAGCCCGGCGCGATCGCGTTGACCGTGATGCCCTCGGGCGCGAGCTCGACGGCGAGCGAGCGCATGAGGCCGTGCAGGCCATGCTTCGCCGCGGTGTAGGGCGCGAGGGTCGGCCGCGCGATCGTGGCGTTGACCGAGGAGATCATGATGATCCGCCCGTGGCGCTGGCGGACCATCATGCGCGCCGCCTCGCGCGACATGCGGAAGCACGAGGTCAGGTCGGTGTCGATGACCGCCTGCCAGTCGGCGTCGCTCTGCTCGAGCAGCGGCTTGCGGATCGTCATGCCGGCGTTGTTGACGAGGATGTCGAGCCGGCCGTGCTCGCGCGCGATCGCCTCGAAGCACGCCATCGTCGCCGCGGCGTCGTTGACGTCGAAGGCGATGCCCGAGGCCTTCGCCCCCGCCTCGCGCAGGCGGCGCGCCTGCGCCTCCACCGCCGCGGCGTTGCGCGCGGTCACGACCACGTGGGCGCCGGAGGCGGCGAGCGCCTCGGCGATCCCGCCGCCGATTCCGCGCGTGCCGCCGGTGACCAGCGCCACGCGCCCGGTGAGGTCGAAGGAAGGGGGCTTCAGCATGGCGATGTTCCTCGGATGAAGGCGCCGCGCGCCACCTCAGTCGAGCGGGAAGAGCGGGCGCGTGACGCGGTGGAGCCGGAGCCTGCGCATGTTGCCGCAGGTCGGCCCCGGCGTGTCGGCGACGAGGATGCGCGCGGCATGCGGGCCGAAGGCGACGCGGAAATGCGCGGGCGACTTCACGAAGACCAGCGCGGCATGGCGCAGCTCCAGGCCGAACGCCGCGAAGAGCCCGGTATCCCACTCGAAGGCCGGGTTGGTGCGCACCGCCACGCGGATGTCGCCGATGGCGAGCACGGCGACGAGGCCGAGCTGCACGACGCTGCCCTCGGCGCCGGCGTCGTGCATCGTGAACACGCCGTCGCCCAGGCTGCGCACCACCGCCTCGACCTCGACCGGTGCACCATCCGCTGGCGAGGCATGATGGCCGAGGCGCAGGCGCAGCCGCGCGCCGGGCCCGGCCTCGAGCGCCTTCGCCGCGGCCGCGCCATCGCACAGCGTCAGGTAGGTGAGCCTGCCGGCGCGGTCCGCGCCGAGGCGCAGCAGCGCGGAAAGCACGGCCGCGCTGTCCGCCGCGGCACCGCCGCTCGGGCTGTCGCCGATGTCGCTGACGACGGTGGTGCCGCTGCCCGAGAGACCGGTGCGGATCGCCTCGTCGAGCGGCACGAGGTCCGGCTCGAAGCCGTGGCGCGCCTCCCAGGCCCGCGCGGCGAGGTCGTCGGCGACGCGCTGCGCCGATGCCTCGTCGCCATCGGCGCAGACCAGCGCCGCGAAGCCGAGGTCCGGCACGTCGAGCCAGGGCTGGACCGGGAAGATCGAGGCGTGCAGGCACGCGCCCGCCGCCTCGTGCCCCCGCGCCGCGCGCACGATCGACGCCAGCGGCTCCGCGCCGGTCGTCGCGCGCACGGCGCTGACGATCATGTGCCGCTTGGCGAGCGCCATGACCGGGCGGCGGCGGCCCGAGATCGCGTCGAGCAGGAGCCGCGCCACGCGCTCGCCCGTCTCCCACATGTCGATATGCGGGTATTCGCGGTAGCCGACATAGAAGACGCCGGGCTGCAGCATCGCCGCGGTGATGTGCCCATGCAGGTCGAGCGACACGCCGATCGGCACGCCCGGGCCGACGACCTCGCGCACGCGGCGCACGATCTCGGCCTCGGCGTCGGGCTCGTCCTCGACCACCATCGCCCCGTGCAGCGCCAGCGCCACGCCGTCCAGCCTACCCGCCGCGCGCAGCCGCGCGAGCATCTCGCCGAGCAGCACCTCGAAGTCGGCGCGCGCAACGATGCCGCTGGCGCCGGCATGCGCGGCGATGGTCGGCACGACCTCGACGCCCGCCTCGCGGAACACCGACAGGAAGGCCGGGACCTCGACGCGCGCCGCGCCGTAGCGCGAGAGCATCTCCTCGCCGCGATGGAGGTAGAACGCCTCGAAGGTGCGCAGGGTCGTGGCGAAGGGGACGAAGGTGTTCGTCTCCTGCATCAGCGACCCGATGGCGACGCGCGTCATGCGACCGGCACCTCGCGCGCGGCGCGGCGCACCGCCTCCAGCGTCTCGTCGACGATCGCGTCGTCATGCGCGGCGGACATGAACCAGGCGCCGCGCTCGAGCGCGCGCACGCCGTTGGCAAGCAGCGCGGCGCAGAACCTGACGTATTTCGCGCGGTTCATGCGGGCGAGGTCGCGCCAGTTGCGCGCCGGCGCGTCGAGGTCGAAGGCGACGTGGAAGACCTGCGGCCATCCCGTCACCACCGCCTTGTGGCCGGCCGCGGCGAGCTCGTCGCGGATGCCGTCCATCAGCCGGCGCCCGCGCAGCTCGATCGCGGCGAAGAGCTCGGGCGTCAGCGCCTCGAGCGTCGCCAGTGTCGCCGCCATGGCGACCGGCTGCGCGTTGAACGTGCCGCCATGCACGACGCCCTTGCCGAAGAGGTCGAGCAGGTCGCCGCGCCCGGCGATCGCCGCCACGGGAAATCCGTTGGCGATCGCCTTGGCGAAGGTCGCGATGTCGGGCGTGACGCCGAAGCGCTGCTGCGCGCCGCCCGGCGCGAGGCGGAAGCCCGTGATCACCTCGTCGAAGACCAGGATCGTGCCGTGGCGCGAGCAGGCCGCGCGCACGCCCTCGAGGTAGCCCGGCGCGGGGGGCACCGCGCCGGAGTTGCACATCGCGGCCTCCATGATGAGGCCGGCGACGTCGCCGCGCGCCAGGCGCGCCTCCACGAGGTCGAGGCGGTTCCAGGACAGCACCTCGACGTTGCGTCCCGCGTCCTCCTCCTGGCCCTTGCTGCCGCCCACCGGGCGTGGCGCGTCCTCGGGGCCGGCGAGGTCGGGCGCCGGCGCGGTCGACCACAGCACGTTGTCGAGCCAGCCATGGTAGTGGCCCTCGAACTTCACGATCTTCGTGCGCCCGGTGGCGGCGCGCGCGAGGCGGAAGGCCGCCTGCACGACCTCGGAGCCGGAGGAGGCGAAGCGCATGCGCTCCGCGCAGGGGACCATCTCGCAGACGCGCCGCGCGGCCTGCGCCTCGAGGTCGGTCTGGCCGGCATAGAGGATCCCGCGCTCGAGCTGCGCGGCCGCGGCGCGGCGCACCACCTCGGGATTGTGGCCGAGGATCATCGGCCCCATGCCGAGGTAGTAGTCGATGAGCCTGTTGCCATCGACGTCGAACAGGCAGGCGCCCTCGCCGCGCTCGAACACCAGCGGCGTCGGCGCCATCCCGAGGCGGAAGTTGCTGCTCACGCCGCCGGCCAGCCAGCGCGAATTCTCGGCGATGCGCCGCGCGGATTCGTCGAAGCTGCAGCGGCGGCCGGAATTGTGGCCCCGCGGATCGGCGACCGCGCCCTTGCCATGCGAACCGGACATGCGACTTCCCCCTCGTTTCGCTTGATCCCCGGGCGAGACTAGGTCAACGGTTTCCGTAGCCGAAACCCATGTTTCGCGGCACGGAATGCAGCGCCCTCCATCCTCCCCGCCGACCCGCGCCGTCCCGCTCCCGCGCCCCGCGCCGGGCGCGCCCGCGGATCCCTACCTCGTCGCGCCGGTGGCCAAGGCGCTCGCCGTCCTCGCCTTCGTCGAGGATGCGGGCCAGGAGGTCGGGCTCAGCGACGTCGCGCGCGCGCTCGGCCTGCCGAAGACCTCGGCCTTCCGCTACCTCTACACCCTCGCCGCGGCGGGCTTCGTCGGCTACGGCACGGGCCGCGACCGCTATCGCCCCGGCCCGCGCCTGCATCGCGGGCGCGAGGGCGAGACCGATGTCCAGCGCCTGCGCGAGCTCGCCATCCCCGCCATGTCGGGGCTGCGCAAGCGCTTCAACGAGACGATCAACCTCGGCGTCCCCGATCGCGACCGCGTCGTCTACGTCGAGATGATCGAGAGCAGCCGCGCGCTGCGCATGCAGGCGCGCATCGGCGAGCGCCATCCCCTCAACTCCACCTCGCTCGGCAAGGCGATCCTAGCCTTCATGCCCGAGGAGGAGCGCGCGCCCCTGCTCGCCTCGCCGCTCAAGGCGATGACGGGGCGCACCACGACCGACGCGGCGCAGCTGCGCCGCCAGCTGCGCGAGATCGCGCGCAAGGGCTACGCGGTCGAGATCGGCGAGAACGAGGAGGGGCTGATGTGCGTCGGCGTCCCCATCCTCGAGCGCGGCGGCAGGCCCGTGGCGGCGCTCAGCCTCTCGGCGCCCGAGGCGCGGCTCACGCGCCCGCTGCGCCTCGAGGTGATCGCCGCGCTGCGCGCCGCGGCCGCCACGGTGTCGCGCCGGCTCGGCCATCGCGCCGCCGCGGCCGGAAGCTGAAGCACCGCGTCACTGCGCGCGCGGCGCGAAGGCCTCGGGCAGCTGGGCCCCCTGGTCCGCGTCGCCCGTCGCGCGCCAGTGCTCCACCTGCCATCTTCCGTCGCGGCTGCGCAGGTAGGCCTGGAACTCCTCGAAGGGCTCGCGCGCGCAGGCGGCCTCGCCGCCCTCGCAGTCGCGCAGCCCGAACTCGACCAGCGTCACGCCGGGCCGGAACCATGGCATGGCGCGATGGTCCTCGCCGACCTGGGCCGCGCGGATGACGCTCTCGCGGTCGATCCGGTACTGCAGGCGACGCGCGCGCGGCGCGGGATCGGGCGGCTCGGCGCCCACGCGCGCGCAGAACTCGCGCTCGGCGCGGGCGATGCAGGCCACCAGCAGGTCGATCGCGCAGGCGGCGCCCGATCCCGTCGCGGCACAGGGCGCGGGCGCGATGCCGGGTCCGGCCCGGCGCGGCTCGCCTGCGCCCGCCTGCGCCGACGCGCCGAGCAGCAGGAGGCAGAGCCCGAGGCTAGCGCCGCTGCTGCGCATGCCGACGCGAGAGTTCCTCGAGGGCGTGGCGCGCCTCGGCGAAGACGCCGTCCCAGGCGCCGGGCGCCTTCTGCCGGAACAGGCGCATGGACGGGTACCAGGGCGTGTCGCTGCGCCCGTCGAGGTAGAGCCAGTAGGGCATGAAGGGCAGCAGGTTCCAGACCGGCCTGCCCAGCGAGCCGGCGAGGTGCGCGACCGAGGAATCCGTCATCAGCACGAGGTCGAGCTGCTCGACCGCGGCCGCCGTGTCGGCGAAGTCGTTCAGGTGGCGGCCGAGGTCGACGATGTAGTTGCGCGCGCCGGATCGCGCGAGCTCCTCCGCGCGCGGCCCCTTCTGCAGGCTGAAGAGCTGGACGCCCGGCACTTCCGCGAAGGGCAGGAAGCGCTCGAGCGGCGTCGCGCGATGGGCGTTGCCCTTGAAGGTGACGCTGCCCGACCAGATGATCCCGACCTTGAGGCGGCTGCCGGCGGCGGCGACCAGCGGCGCCAGTCGCGCGCGCGACTCGGGCGGCACGTGCAGCTTCGCCGGCGGCGGCAGGTCGGCGAAGGACTTCATCGCCATGCCCGGCAGGCTCATGAACGGCACGTGCGCGACATGCGTCGGCGCCGCCGCGCCGATCGCCACCAGCTCGTCGACGCCGGCGAGCCCGGAGAAGAGGCGCATGAGCTCCGGCTTGCAGCCCAGCGCCACGCGCCGCACGCGCGCGCGCAGCCCCGGCAGGAAGCGCACCGACAGGATCGCGTCGCCGAAGCCCTGCTCGGGCCAGGCCAGCACCGTGCCCGCGAGCGGCGCGCCATCCCATCTCGGCGTCGGGTAGTTGGGCATCGGCGGCCGGTCGGGCAGGCGCCAGCGCCACTCGAAGGCCGCCCAGCCCTCCTCGAAGCGGCCGAGCCGAAGAAGCACCTGCGAGCGGTCGAACTGCGCGCTCGCGTTCTCCGGCTGGATGCGGATCGCCTGCTCGAAGGCGGCGAGCGCGTCGACCAGCATGCCGCCGTCGTGCAGCGCGACGCCCAGGTTCGTCCATGCCGTGCTGGTGGGCTGGCGCGCGACCACGCGGCGATGCAGCGAGACCGCCTCGGGGTAGCGCTGCAGGTCCTTGAGGGCGTTGGCGAGGTTGGCGACCGCGGAGAGGTCGCCCGGCGCGATGTCGAGCGCGCGCTGGTAGCAGCCGGTCGCCTCGGCCGCCTGGCCCGAGGCGCGCAGCGCGACGCCGAGCGCGTTCCACGCCTCGTTGCTGCGCGGCGCCTCGGCGACGGCCTTCTCGGCGAGCACGACGGCCTCGTCGAGGCGCTTGGCGGAGATCGCCGCCTGGACCTCCTTGAGGCGTTGCGCGAGCCCGCTCGCCGGCTCCTGCCGCCGCGGTGGCTGGGGCGTCGTCGTCGTCGCCGCGGTGCTCATCGGCCGCGCAGGATCGAGCCGAGCACGCCGCGCAGGATCGTGCCGCCCGCGCTGCGCCCGTACTTGCCGAACATGGCGCCGCCGAGCTCGCGGCCGATCTGGCCCGCCACGTTGCGCGCGAGGGACTTGGCGATCGTCGCGCCTACGCTCTCGGGCTGGCGCCCGCGCCCGCGTCCCTGGGGCGGCGCGCCCTGCTGTCCGCCGCCGCCGAAGATGCCGCCGAGCGAGTCGAGGATGCCGCCGCCGCCCGTCGCGGGCGCGGCGGGCTGGCGCGCGGCGGCGAGCTGCTCGGCCGCGGATTCGCGCTCCTCGCGCTCGTCGTAGCGGCCGAGATAGGGGCTGGCCTGGATCGCGGCGCGACGTTCCTCCGGCGCGATCGCGCCGAGGAAGCTGCGCGGCGGGCAGACCAGCGCGCGCTCGACCATCTCGGGCGTGCCCTTCGCGTCGAGGAAGGAGACGAGCGCCTCGCCGACGGCGAGCTCGGTGATCGCCTTCGCGGTGTCGAGCGCCGGGTTCTGGCGGAAGGTCTCGGCCGCCGCGCGCACGGCCTTCTGGTCGCGCGGCGTGAAGGCGCGCAGCGCGTGCTGGACGCGGTTGCCGAGCTGGCCGAGCACCGTCTCGGGCAGGTCGAGCGGGTTCTGCGTGACGAAGTAGACGCCGACGCCCTTGGAGCGGATCAGGCGCACGACCTGCTCGATCTTCGCGACCAGCGCGGCGGGCGCGTCGGTGAAGAGCAGGTGCGCCTCGTCGAAGAAGAAGACGAGCTTCGGCTTCTCGGGATCGCCCAGCTCGGGAAGGTTCTCGAACAGCTCCGACAGCATCCACAGCAGGAAGGTCGCGTAGAGCTTCGGCCGCATCATCAGCTTGTCGGCGGCGAGCACGTGCACGAGGCCGCGCCCGCGCCCGTCGACCCGCAGCAGGTCCGAGACGTCGAAGGAGGGCAGGCCGACGAAGTGGTCGGCACCCTGCGCCTCGAGCGCGAGCAGCCCGCGCTGGATCGCGCCCACCGAGGCGGAGGTGACGTTGCCGTAGGTCTGGCGGATCTCTGCGCCGCGCTCGGCGAGGTCGGCGAGCAGCGCGCGCAGGTCCTTGAGGTCGTCGAGCAGCAGGCCGTTGTCGTCGGCGAAGCTGAAGGCGATCTGGAGCACGCCGGCCTGGGTCTCGTTGAGCTCGAGCAGCCTGCCCAGGAGCATCGGCCCCATCTCGGAGACCGAGGCACGGATCGGGTGCCCCTGCTCGCCGAGCAGGTCCCAGAACACGGTGGGGGCCGCGCCGAAGGCGAAGCCCTCGACGCCGAGCTTCGTCGCGCGCTCGACGAATTTCGGGTTCTCGGCCCCGGGCCGCGCCAGGCCCGCGAGGTCGCCCTTCACGTCGGCCATGAACACCGGCACGCCTGCGGCGGAGAGGTTCTCGGCCATCACCCGCAGCGTCACGGTCTTGCCGGTGCCGGTGGCGCCGGCGATCAGCCCGTGGCGGTTGGCCAGCGGCAGGAGGAGCTCGTGCGGCTTGCCGCTCCTCGCGACCAGGACCCCTGGAGCCTGCGACATGTACGGGCGTGCCTCCCAAGCTGCTGCGGGCGGCGAGGCGCCGCCCGCGGCCGCATCAGGCGGCTTCGCCCGATTTCGGCTTCGCCTTTACATACGCCACGGCGCAATGCGCGGCGCAATAGGGCTTTCCGACGAGGGCGCGTTCGCCGCAGAAATGGAAGTCGCCATCGCCAGGATGGCCGACGGGCCACATGCAGCGCTGGTTCGAGAGCTGCAACGGCGGTGCCTCGACGCGGGCGCGGGCCGGGGACGGCTGCGCCGCCGGCGCGGCCACCGGCGCCGCCTGCCTGGCCGGCGTCATGGCCGCGGTCTGCGGAAGCGCGGACATGGCGAGGTTGCGGGTCGCGCGCGGCACGCGCGGCGTCGCGGGGCGGATCGCCATGCGGCGGATGGGCGAGGGCCGGGAGGCGAGGCGAAGCCTGTGCGCCTTGCCGACGACGGCGTTCTTGGAGATGCCCAGGAGCTTGCCGATCTCGGCGGTCGAAAGCCCCTCGTTCCAGAGCTTGGTCAGCTCCGAGATCCGATCGTCGGTCCAGTCCATGCCCCACCTCCGCGCTATCGATTGTGGCCGGCTGGCCGCCGACAACAAGATATAGAGGCATTATCCGGGCCGCCGCTGTCAAGCGATCCGCCCGATTGGATGAAACCCTTATGATTCAACGAGATGGGCCCTGAAGTGCCGGTCCGGGCGCCGCCATGCCGCGAGTTTTCCACAATCGGGCGGGGCGGGACGGAAATTCGGGGTTGCCTCCGGCCTCCGGGATTTGGCACTAAACCGGTCCGCTCACGAATTGTTGCAGCCTGTGACACGGCTGCTGCCAGCCAGGGAGACGCCGCCATGACGGAAGTTCCGCCGCAACGACGCCCCGGGCACCCGGTCGACGCCGGGGCCGCCCCCGCGCCTTCCACCCGTCGCGGTTTCCTCGGCGGATTGTTCGCCGCTGGCGGCTTCCTCGTCGCGGGCGGACAGGCCCAGGCCGCGGCGCCGCGCAGCCTGTTTCCCGAGCGCCGGCTCGCGATCCTCCATCCCCATGCCGGGGAGGGCTTCAGCGGCGTCTACTACGCCGATGGTCGCTACCTGCCCGAGCAGATGGCCCGCATCCGGCGCATCCTGCGCGACCACAACGACGGCTCGATGCCCGAGCTGGACGCGCGGCTCGTCGACCTGATGGCGCGCATGCAGCGCACGCTCGAGACCTCCGAGCCGCTGCAGATCGTCTC
>Ga0068877_10002523_pt1 | contig 14734 bp, 11 predicted proteins | sample NOAtaG_FD_66437 | JGI IMG/M metagenome (GOLD analysis project Ga0068877, IMG submission 66437) | Freshwater lake microbial communities from Lake Erie, under a cyanobacterial bloom - NOAA_Erie_Diel6S_1000h metaG | ecosystem: Environmental > Aquatic > Freshwater > Lake | place: USA: Ohio, Lake... | reverse complement strand
CCAATCGGATGAGTCGTGATGGGACGACGACCTACGCAGGCAACTGCTTAGTCAACTGCACCAACTCGGCAGGGCAGAATGTTTATGCATTCCACTCAGGTATGGCGCAAGTCGCCATGGGAGATGGCTCGGTCCAATCGCTCAGTGAGGCCGTCTCCATGGATGCCTTTTATCGATTGATCGCCGCGCAGGATGGATTGCCTCTATTGGAATGGGAATGAGCGAAATGTGCAGGAACGTTTGCGTGTGGGCCATCGCATTGGCGAGTGTGGCATTCTCTTCATGCGGCAAGATTCGTGCCCAGGACTTCCCCCGTGGAAGCTTTCCATCGTTCAGGGTCCCGATGAGCGATTCAGGCGATGCGGAACTGCAGTATCGGTTGGCCTGGACGCCTGACGAGGTTCGTTGGAGTCTACCGCTGAAAGGCTACGGCCAGTCCTGTCCAGTCGTTTTCGAACGGGTGATCTATACCACCAGCGTCGAAGGTCCAAACAAGGAGAATCTCTATTTGCAATCGTTCGATCTGGATACCGGGCACCTTCGCTGGACCAAGACCTTTGCATCGAGCGCTCCGGACCCTAATACGCCGATGGTGAGTCGAGCTGCTTCCACGCCTCTGGTCGACCCTCATGGGGTTTATGCTTTTTTTGAAAGCGGAGATCTGCTCAAGGTCAGCCACCAAGGAGAAATCCTCTAAAATCGTACACTGCAGAAGGACTTCGGCCCCTTTCTCAATCGATTCGGTCTTTCTTCAACACCATGCCAAACCGATGATCATCTGTTTGTCCTGCTGGATCACTCCGGGGAGTCTTTCCTAGTCGGTATCGATAAGGCGACCGGAGCCACTTTGTTTCAAACCAGTCGCGGAAAAAGAGCCCACAGCTGGTCGTCACCGGCAATCATCAGGCTGGATGAGCAGCCGCTCATCGTCTGCTCGTCGGTTGGTACCATCGATCTTTATTCGACCGACGGAGTGCTTCAGTGCAGTCACACCAAAGTCGGTGGCAATTCCGTCGCAACGCCGTACGATCTTGGAGAGGGTCGCTTTCTGATCAGTTCACTGATTCGACCTGCCGATGGGCCTTCAGAGCATGCGCTAACCTCCAATCTTATGGCTCGTGTTGTCCGACATCAGAATGGTTTGTCGATTGAGGTGGTCTGGGTTGCTGAAGAAGCGCGTGGATCTTTCTGCTCACCCGTGGAACATCGAGGGTTTGTCTATTTCATCAATCCTCAAGGGGTACTGTTCTGCTTGAACGCGAAGACAGGTCAGCAGTACTATGCTAAGCGAACGCCAGCAGGTGCTTGCTGGGCAACTCCGCTTGCCGTAGACGATCGGCTGTATCTGTTCGGGAAGGAAGGGGTGACCAGCGTGGTTCGGATTGGAGAGCAATTCGAACTTCTTGCCGAAAAAAATCGGACCTGGGAAGATGCTCCTGCAGACGGTGCTCAAGGAGATTCCCCCATTCGCTCTGGCGACACTCTCTATGCAGGGCTACCGACTCGAGTTGGCCTGCTGATTCGCCGAGGGGATCGGCTGTTTCTGGTGGGGCTCCCCTGAAGCCAATCCGAGTTCCGCAAGACAGCTCCCAGGCAAGGTGCCATCCGCTTGGTTGTTGATTGCGAGGAGGCGTAACCTACCGTCTTGTTCCCAAGAGCATCACGGCGTTAGGGGGTTCAAAACGTAGGGGGCGTTCGGGCGCAGAAGGTCGCTCCATAGCCGACCAACGGATATATGAATCGGCCCCGGGACATTGAATGGGAAGCAAGTTGGGCGCTGTCGGCCATTAATTGAACAGTTGAATCAACCGTTGGAAAATATTTGGTTTCCTGGAGATCGAACGACGGTGAACCTCCTGGATCGTCCTTGCGTTCAGCGAAAGTCTTGGTGGTGGTACCTGCTGGATCCATTCGTCCAGGTGCCGCTCCGCCTCCGTTCGATCCATGGAATATAGCCGGATCAGGTGGTCGACCCATTTGGTGCGGTTGCCGGCAATATCATCCAAATCGTCATCGCTCAATTCAGGAAATACGGTCGCGGCGATGGCCCCTACGTATTGCCAATGAGTCGGTACCTGATTCCATTCCATTGGTACGATCCGGGAGAAAAGGTTCGCTCAATAATCACCAGACACTCAAAAAGATATTTGCCACTTTAGGAGCCGGCAACGAGCCCAGAATGAATCTATCGAGTTTGTAAACCAACTTTGCCGTTTCTACTGTTTTTTGGCCCCCTGGCCTACCAATCAGCGTCGCCGGCAAGGGAATCGTCTACCAGCCCAAATAAATTCATAGACCGGGACGTCTGTCGGCGACAATACCATTTTTGTCTGAAAATGACTTACCAGTTCATCCCACCGGTCCCCAGGGGGGCTCTTGGGATGCCAAGATTCACAGGTTCTGCCTACGACCCATCTAGGTCGCTCCCAGAAAAATCCCGCCTTTTGTAACTTCGTCGACTTATAGGAACCGGTCCAAAAGCCTGGCCTTCTTTCTAAAAAGGCAAGGGGATGATTTCGAAGGGACAGTCGGATTGGCAAAGAAAAGATTGGCCTGCAAACGGCCATCAACCTAAGGCATCTTATTCGGCCTGGCAAAAGAAGAGGAGTCCACGGACCGAATGTTTGATCTTTTGCCAGTTGTAGGCTGAGAACCCTTCGCCCCGGCGGAGCTACATCGGAAGAATAGTAGATTTCGCCATGCGGAAACCAAGTGTTCCATTAGGGCATGCTCATTGGCTGGGCCCCGCCTCCTGCAGCGCGTCCAGGACGTTCGATTCGAACAGCAGGGCTCTCAGCAAGATCGGTTCTGTGGGACGAGTGCTAGGGTAAACCGCCAGCAGGGGAATCCCGTTGCTCTGCAGTTCGATCAGCTTCTGTTTGATCTCGGGACCAAAGTCGGTCCAGTCAGCAACCATGGCAACGACACGATTGTCGCGAATCTTCTTTGCTACTTTCTCCGTTTCGATCGCTGTCTTCAGGTTGGTTTTGCAGTTGGCGCACCAGTCGGCGGTAAAATCGATCATCACGGTCTTTCGTTGCTTTAGCAACTTCTGGAGTTCACCTTCGGAGTAGGGAACCCAGTTGATGGCGTGCGCGTCGTTCTTGTCGACTGGGCCAAGGGCTCGAAAACTCCACACTCCAAGGCCAACAGCTACAGTCGTTGCCAGCGCGAGGGTCGTCCAGTATTTGCTCCGCTCGGCCCAGGCGGGAACTTTCCCGATCCACCAGCAGGCAAACCACACTCCAATCAGCATCGTCAACGTCGCGATGCGATAGTCATTCGATATCGAGCTGAGCAGAAAGATGCAGGTGAACAGTAGCGGGAAGGCGAGAAGCTGTTTGAAGGTATCCATCCACGGACCAGGCTTGGGAAGCCAGCTCATCATCCGTGGGAATGCCGCGATCAGGATGTAGGGGGAACTGAGTCCAAGTCCGATAAACAAAAAGATCAGCAGTACGATCCAGGAGGGCTGAGATAGAGCGACGCCGAGTGCCGTTCCGAGAAATGGTCCGATGCAGGGGGTGGCAAGGACGGTGGTGAGCGCCCCTTTGCTGAAGGCGCCTATGGGGCCTTCCTGGGCCATCCACTTGTTCGAGGCGCCGCCGCTGGCGAACCCCGGAATCGGGATTTCCCAGACACCCAGGAAGCTGAGTGCCATCGCAAAGACCAGCACTAGCATCCCAATTCGAAACCCCCAACTACTGAACTGCTCGCCCCACATAAACGTCGCACTGAAAAATTCCTTGGCGATCACTGTCGCCAGCCCCAGGCCCATCACGACCGACAGGATTCCGAGCACATACCAGAAGTTCAGCCAGGCAACACGCCTACGGCTCCCTTGGCTTTCCTGCACGATTCCCATGATCTTCAGACCGATCACTGGAAGAACGCAGGGCATGAAGTTCAGCACCAGTCCCCCAAGGAACGCCAGTCCAAGGTTCAAAAGCAGATCGGCCGCCGAAAGAGCCGGGGGGATGGGGATCGTAGAGCCAGGGCGGGATACCGCAGGCGAGGTGGCTGCGGCATCAGTGGAGCTGCTTTCCGGAGAGCCGGCAAGCCAGCGATTGCGTAGCGGAGATCCCGCGACCTCTTTGAACGGTACAGGAAGAAGGCTCCACTGCTGAATTTCTATCTGTCCACTTTCGGTTTGGGTCCATTCCCCCTGAAACTTCGCCCCCAAAGGCTGATCGCACGACTCCAGCGTGCATGCTTGGTAACCGATCCATCCTGCAATCGAGCCTTTGGACTGCTGGGGGTTAACCGGGAGCTTCATCGGGATCCGCCAGGTGACGTTTCCGTCGTGGTAGGGAACCGGATCGGCACCGGGAATCTCCTGAACCGCCAGGATGGCATCGGTCCTGGGCGGTCCTTGGGGCGCCAGGGCCGAGTCGGGATCGAGGATCATCAGCGTTCGAAAGTTTGTTTCCTCTTCCCCTTCTCCCGACGGATAGAGGTGGTACTGATCGTCGGGAATCCCTTCGATCACCAGGGAGCCGGTGCGCGCTTCGGTGCCTGGCTCCCAGCGAAGATTCCACGAAACATGGGCTTCCGGATCCCGCCAGGGCAATGAGACAGAAGGCTCGGGTGCTGCAGGCTCCTTGGGTTCCTCCCATCCTGCAAAGCTGGCTTTCAGGACCTCGGTGAATGGAATGCAAGTATCGGAACAGACTTGGCCAACCGCACGAATCTGAATTGGCTTTGGGGGATCAGCTGGAGGCGATTTCAGGCGAATGCTGCCGGTCCACGTCACCTCGTCAAAATGCTTCTCCACCACAATCTGCTCGAACCCTGGCTCTCCCTTGACCTGCTTGGGGGGCCGATCTGGCTGCCAGTCACCGACCAAGTCTGCGTCTTTATCTGGGAAGCTGAATTTCGTCTTCAGCGGGCCGCCTGGCGGTTGCGTCACCGAATAGATGTAGAAATCATCGAGCAGTTTGGCCGTGATGCGGACCGTCGCCTGGTCGCCTCCTTTCTGCGCCTGGAAGGTCGCTTTCCATTCGACAGGTGGACCATCGAGGAGGCTGGGGCCGGTTCCCAGTTCGAGGCCGGGGATTCCCAGGGAGCCCGGCTTTTGTGCCCAGGTGAAGGAACAAAATATCAAAGAGGCAAGCAGTGCCCAGGTCCATTCCAACTGCTTCATCCGTCGATCCTTCTTTCGTACCCTTTGAGGCAATGCCATGTCCAGGACGTCCACTGGCCTTCCCGTGCTAGCCTCTCAAGTCAGCCGGCCACCGGCCCAGCTTCGCGTGAAAGTTCCTCCTAGATCATAAGAAAAATCGTGGATCACCGCACCAGGAGTCGTTTTGCCAACCCGAAGTGGGGGGTGGGTCACTGCCGCCACGTCTGCATTTGTGTAAGTAATTCGGTGAGTCGACGATGCGACTTGGGCTGGAAGAGAACGTTTTGTTGCCGCGGTAGGCCTGCCCAAAGGATCCACTGGCCGGCAGTCAGATAAAGTTGAAAGCGGCCCAATTCTGCCAGTCGGACGATTTTTTCTTCCAGGGAGTAATGACGGTGCCAAGGTCCGGGGGCACTCTGTTCTTCAAGTGTTTGGGCTACTATTCTCCATGCTTCCAGCCTGTTCCAGAACGGTGTGGTGGTCATCAAGCGAATCCAATCCCATCCTGGCCAGTCCCACGAAGTGGCTCCCCAATCGATAATTCCGCACGGGAGATTGTGCTCGAACAGCAAGTGATCACGCCAGAGGTCGCCAACGATCCAACGTCTTGGGAATAGACGGGAGATCGATTCGACCAGTGGACCGAACGATTGAGGTGAAATCTGCCTCCAGCAATCCCAAAGATCTTGGAGAACAGGTGCAGGATCGACGTCGTGGCAGGCTGATGCAATCTCGTGGAAAGCGCTTAGGCGAGCGGAACGGCGATCGAGCGATAGGAGTTGGCGATGGAGCTCGATGCGTCGCTCCCATCTCGCCGAAGCACCCACATCGGTTCCGAGAGCAAGGGATGCAGCATGAATCTGCTCCACCGCCACCATCGCCTGTTGGAAATGATGCTGCTCGAAGGATTCGTAGGAGCGGCTGCTTCCTACAAGCCAGGATCCCCATTCCCAGAGGCGTTCTTGGCACGCCAGAATGGTTTGTCCGTTGGACCAAGTGTGAACCGTCGGAATGCGGCAAACCGCTTCCGTGAAGCAATCGATGGAGGGGAGACGCACCCATTTGGGAGAAGTCGATTGGTTTAGATGTCGGCCGATCGCCACTTGGACATGGTGCGTCGAGTGGAGTTGCGCGGCGCGGCCGCTGGTGTTAGGCCACCCCTTGAGGTAGCGACGTTCGCCGGCCCAGCGCAAGTCGAATACCAGGGAATCGCTGAGCCCTTGCCCGCTGCAATCGACCACCGCCTGCAGCGTGCCAACTTGGATCGCTTCGGCCAGAAGGCTTTCAGGGCAACTGCCCAATCGCTCCCGATCACTCATCCGTTGGAATCGGAGTCGCCGGTCTCTGCAGACCTGCGTTTGATCATCACGACGCTGTTGCCGCGATCGTTGTAATGGACTTCGGACATGAATTCCTTGATCAGCATCACACCTCGACCGCGCGGCTTGTCGATCAGATCTTCGTCGGTTGGGTCGGGCAGCGTATCGGGATTGAATCCCGCTCCCTGGTCGGTGATTTCAAGATAAATCTCCGTAGGACTGACCCGGAACAGGAGGTGAACTGACTTGCATGGATCTCTCTTATTTCCATGCTCGATCGCGTTGACGACCGCTTCTTCGGCCGCCATGTTCACCTGGAAGAATTCACTTCCATCCCAACCCTGTTCCACCAGTGCGCCCATCAGTTCCTGGATCGCGACCTGACCCTCATCGGTGCAACTGGTGATGACGCGGTCCAGCGTCCATGGTTTTGCATTGAAATCCAAGGAAAACTCCGATTCATGGGGTTGGTCCTGTGGATTGAAAGGTAGCACCATTCCGCCCCTTATTTGAAGCTGGCCAGGCCCTTTTCTTCATTCGGCAGTATCTCGATCAGCTTGTCGAGTTTCGTAATCTTGAAGACCTGCTCGATGTCCTTGTGAAGGTTGCACAGCTTTAGCGTGCCACCGGTCGGCTTGATCTTGTTGCGCAGAGAAATCAACTTGTTCAGAGCGGCGCTCGATAGGAACTCGACATTTTCGAAGTTCAGCAGCAGCATGTTCCGCTTGTCTACGGTCACCAGGGCGATCAATTCCTCGCCAAGCTGTTCGATGCTAGACGAATCGACAATCTTTCGATCGACGAAGCGAACCACTGAGACTCCATCCTGCTCGTTGACCACAATTCTTTTCGGAGTCGCCATGGACTTACCTTTCGGAAATCAACAAAAAACACAATTCAAATCAATAGATCAATCCAACGGTCCGGGAGTTCCCCGTCTCAAGCAAGCTCTTTCTGACAGGTTTCCAGTAGCTTCTTGGTCGCAAGAATTCCCTCTTCTTCTCCCAGTCGGCCACCCTCGTATTCGATGCCTACAAAGCCATGGTAGTCCGCTTTCAGCACGATCTGGAGCATTTTGCGGAAGTCGATTTTCGTCTCGTTCCCCTGAGCGTCGAAGTCGTAGCTTTTGGCGCTGACAGCCTTAGCCAATGGCATCAGATCGGTGACACCCTGGTAGCGGTCGTACTCATAAAAGTTGCCGAAATCTGGAAGGGTCCCGCAATTGTCCAGCCCCACCGCGCGGATGGTTTCAGCCAGCCACTTGCCATTGGAACTGAGTCCACCGTGGTTCTCGACGATGACTCCCAAGTCGAGCGGTTTGGCGAATTCGCTGAGTCGCCGAAGCCCATCGGCAGCCAGTTTCTTCGCCTCCTCGTAGTCTTTCGAAGATTCTGCGTTCACGCGGATTGAATGGCAACCCAACCGCTTGGCCGCTTCCGCCCACTTGAAGTGGTTCTCCACCGCTTTCTTGCGTTTTGCTTCATCTGGGTCGCCAAGAGCTCCTTCGCCATCGATCATGATGAGTAGCGTCTTGACTCCCAAGTCATCGGCCCGCTTCTTCAGGTCATCGATGTAGGCATTGTCTTTGGCTTTGTCTTTGAAGAACTGATTCACGTACTCGATGGCATCAATCCCAAATCGCTCCTTGGTGAATTTGGCGAAATCGCGATTATCCAGTTTGCCTCCGAAAAGCATTTTATGGAGCGACCATTGGGCCAGCGAAATGGAGAACGGAAGCTTTTCTTTTTGGATGGGTGCGGCAGTCGCGGGTTGCGTCAACCACGGAGAATGGGAAGTCAGGCCCAAGCCAACCAGACCAGCGGTGCTTTGGACGAGAAACGAACGGCGTTGTTGCACGATCATGGAGGGAAACCTTTGACGGGCGCGGTTCGACAGATAAATCCAAGTGGGAGGCGAGCAGCTGCGACCGGCTCTGGGCCGCTGGATGGCGGACGACCTTGAGACCACTTCGGGGGAAGGATCTCCCCTCTTAGGCAGCGCTACGCGAAGTCCCCACACGTCTGTGGAGTATATTGGCTTTGTGCCCTGCAATCAATCAAGGAGGGTAGCGAACCGAGGGGCCTCGAGAAAAAGAAATGGTATTTCCTTCGGCGCTGTCTCAGCCGCCCAGGGGTTGGGATGCTGTTTTGTCTGGCGGACTGGAAGATTCGGTCCAATCGGGCCTTTTTCGCCCAGAACCCGCGTTAGATTGGCTTTTTGACTGGCAACGGCTGGTCGGAGAAAGAAACTAACGTAGCGGGGCGATTTATCTAGGAATGTTGGCGTAGAGGCTTGTCCATTGGCATGGCGTTGCCAGACTTGGAGCTTCCGCAGCGCAAAGTGTCTTGGGTTGCGAGTCCGGCCGTTGGGAAACGATGGCGCGCGGTTGGGATGAGGCGGCTGTCCTTTGAAGAGAGAACGGCTGGCGGCCTTGGAGCGGACGGTGCAAGCTACCGGGCGATTGGGAGCAAGGAAATCGCCGCGCTTCGTGGAGCGTGGGAAGGGAGTTCGAGATTGATGACCGACGGGAAGCCGATGCCACTGTCTTCGTTCGATCAATTTCTTTTCGGCAAGGGGGAGCATTGGGAGCTTTATGGAAAGCTGGGGGCCCATCCCGTGGGGCGTCCAGCGTCCTCCGTTCCCGAAAAGGGAGTGGTCTTTGGGGTCTGGGCACCTAACGCCACGTCGGTTCAGGTGATCGGCGACTTCAATCGATGGACCGGAGATCTCGCCACGCTTCAGCCTGTCGGATCGACCGGGATTTGGTGGGGGATCGTTCCGGAGGCGCGGCGGGGCGATCGCTACAAGTACCGGATTCAGGCTCCCAACGGCCAGGTGCTGGATAAAGCCGATCCCATGGCTTTTTCATCCGAATTGCCCCCTGGTACGGCCTCGATTGTCGAGGGACTTCAGCCTTTCACATGGCAGGATGAGGAGTGGCTTGAGCGACGGAGGGAGCGACAGGGACTTGATCGTCCGCTATCGATCTACGAGGTGCATTTGGGCAGTTGGCAGCAGGAATCTGGACGTCCCTCGGGATGGCTGGATTATCCAACGCTGGCCGAGAGACTGGTGGCGTACTGTCTGGAGATGGGGTTCACCCACTTGGAGCTATTGCCGATCAGCGAGCATCCCTTTACGGGATCGTGGGGCTATCAGACCACCGGCTATTACAGTCCCACAAGCCGATACGGAACGCCGCAGCAGTTCAAGCAGTTTGTCGACCACTGCCACCGCCATGGGATTGGTGTATTGATCGACTGGGTTCCAGCGCATTTCCCTCGCGATGGTCATGGGCTCAGGCAATTTGATGGAACGGCGCTCTACGAGCATGAGGATCCGCGACAAGGGGAGCATCCAGACTGGGGAACTTTGATCTTCAATTATGGGCGCAATGAGGTATGCAATTTCCTGATCGCCAATGCCCTTTACTGGATGGAGCAGTTTCATATCGACGGACTTCGTGTCGATGCCGTTGCTTCGATGCTTTACCTCGACTATTCCCGGCGGCAGGGAGAGTGGATTCCGAATCGGTATGGCGGCCGCGAGAACCTAGAGGCGATTGCCTTCCTGAAGAAGCTCAACAGCGTCATCGCGGCTAGGCATCCAGGTGTTCTGACGATCGCAGAAGAGTCGACGGCGTGGCCGGGAGTGACCCGACCGGTAGACGAAGGCGGATTGGGATTCGGATTGAAATGGAATATGGGATGGATGAACGACACCCTTTCCTATTTCCGAAAGGATCCGATTCATCGACGGTTTCATCATGACTCTCTGACCTTTTCAATGATGTACCACCACAGCGAAAGGTTTCTGCTCCCTTTCTCGCATGATGAAGTGGTGCATGGGAAAGGAACCCTGCTGGCGCAGATGCCGGGCGATCGTTGGCAAAAGTTTGCCAACCTAAGATTGCTGCTGGCCTACCAGTGGACGCATCCTGGAAAGAAGCTGCTTTTCATGGGCAATGAACTGGCGGGTTGGAACGAGTGGAGCGAGAGTCGCCCGCTGGAGTGGGACTTGCTGCAGTGGGCGCCGCACCGAGGTATACAGCGACTGGTTTGCGACTTGAACCGGTTGCTGGTCGAGTATCCGCAGTTGAGTCGAGGGGACTACGATCCGAGGGGGTTTGAGTGGGTTGACTGCAGCGACCGGCAGGAGAGTCTAGTCAGTTATCTGCGGCGAGCCGACGAAGCTGGTGAACCGCTGCTGGTCGTCTGCAACTTCACGCCTGTGGTTCGTCATCGGAAGGTGCCTGTTCCTCGGCCTGGAGTCTACCGGGAGCTGCTCAATACTGATTCGGAGTACTACGGAGGATCGAACGTCGGGAATTCCACCAGCGGTCTGGCGCAGGCGACCGGCGGCAATGGCCAAGCGATGCTCGACCTGACCGTCCCGCCTCTAGCGGCGCTAGTGTTTCAATGGCGCAGTAACCTACCAGAGCTCGGGGAAGGCCAAGAGGCTACTGCTGCTTCCAATTCCTCGGCAGCCTCCGGCACCGTCATGGCGGACCGATCGAGGGTGTCGCCAGAGGCAACCTAAGCGGCAATGGGAGTGCGGAAGTACCATCCGGCGGCGGGGCGACAGGGTTCGATCCGAGGGCTCGCATCGATCGCCAAGATATTCTAACGATCGTTAGAGTGTTTTGGGGTCAGTCTCAAGGAATTGCCTCGGGGCCACTGCGGTGCGAGTCGCCGGAGTGACTGAATTCGCTTTGCAGCCATCGGGCTCGTTCGATATTCCGTTCGGAGGGAGTCATGGTGCCGCCATGTCGTTTTTGCAGGTGGGCAGGCTGTGTTTGGATGATCAGTCGATGGACGGTAGCGATCGGGACCGGATCGATCCAGCCTAGGCTGATACCCAGACGAACCTTGGAGAGATGGTCCATCGCTTCTTCGCTGGTGATTTTCTTCGCGGTTTTCAGTATTCCCAGGCCACGACTGATTTGGTCTCCCAGATCCTGGGCATGTTCTCGGACGAGGAAATCCCTTGCCATCCGTTCGTATTCGAGGAGTCTTGGAATGATCTCCTGCACACGACCGATCAGTTCTTCTTCAGTCTGCCCCAGGGTGACTTGATTGCTGATCTGGTAGAAGTCTCCCATGAACTGCGAACCTTCGCCGAAGAATCCTCGCACTGCGATGGAGATCTTCTGCATGCTGCGAAAGACCTTTTCCATCTGCTTGGTGATCACCAGCGCCGGCAGATGCATCATGACGCTCAAACGCAAGCCAGTGCCTGCGTTGGTGGGGCAGGCGGTCAAGTATCCGAAGTCGGGGTGGAATGCGAAGCGAAGGTGAGTTTCCAGATGCTGGTCGAGCGATTTGGCGTGCTCCCAGGCTTCTTCTAGTTGAAGTCCAGGAAGGAGCACCTGAAGGCGGATATGGTCTTCCTCATTGATCATCACGCTGTAGCGATCGTCAGAGCCAGCCAGCAGTCCCCTGGCTCCTGTTCCCTCACTCAGTTCGCGACTGATCCACTGCCGCTCCATCAGAAACTGCCTGTCCAGAACCGACATCGGAGCGATATCGAGAAAAGAAAATCGGCAGGGTTCGGTCAGCTTTTCTCCAACACTTCGGACTTGGCGGCAGATCGCATCGCGGTCGGCGTCGGAACAACGGCGGATGAAAGGGAAGTCGGCGAGGTTTCTCGCCAGACGCGCGCGCACACTGACGACGATGTCGGACTGGTCCCCCTGGCCCGACCACCAAGATCCTGTGGTGTTGACTAGGTCGTCAAGATTCACGAATTCCCCTTTTGGTCGACAACTTGCGACGATCTACAACGGACGGAAGCCTCTTCAAGTACCGAGGCGATGATGGACATTCTTTCTGTTCCTGAAACGGTGCCACATGGTTAGCTGTTGGCGATGGATGATCCTGCCATCCTGCCGGCGAAGCATCCATCTGGATGACTCGGCTGGAACAGCTCACTGGGCACTCTGCTGTTTCTCCTCAAGCCCTTTGATCTGGTCTCGAAGCTGACTGGCTTGTTCGTAGTTCTCTTGCTCGATTGCTTGCTGCATCTGCCGCCGTAGCTGGATCAATGCCTGCTGATCCTCGGGCGATATACCAGCTCGATTCGGCTTTCGTCCGCGATGTGCCGACGCACCATGAATGTTGGTCAGCAGAGGTTCCAATTGCTCTCGAAAGTGAGTGTAGTCGTAGGGACAACCCAGACGTCCGCTTTTTCGAAAATCAGCAAATGTCATCCCGCATACGGGGCATTCTTTGCGGTCGGTTTCCTCCAATTCCCCCAGCTCTGGTTCCAGTTGCAGTTGCTGTGCCACCATCTGAGCGAGGGAGGGTGGCGTGGCAACTCCCTCGCCACCGGCCAGGAATTCCCGGGCGTGATCTTCGCACAGGTGCAGGATGACCGGCCCTTGCGGATCGGTCAATTCCGTTATGTGGAAGGTGGCGGGCTTCTCGCAATGCATGCATTTCATAGCGCATCACCGCTGACGGTTTTGAGGGCATTCTGTCGACTAGCGCGTTTCTCGCACTTCCCATTGTAGCGTTCGACAAAAGTTTCAGGCGAGAGGTATTGCGGGGAAGTGGGGTAGTGGTGTTGCCGTTGATGGGATCAGGAAGTGATCTTGTGGCAGCGTGGCAGGGTTTGCTAAGACCCGCCAGGCACTAGGTCGCGCAATGACCTGGGGGGCTTATTGGATCTGCATTCAATTCAGGGATGGGACGCTGACATGGCAGCCGTTGTTGCGTTTCGCGGTATGGTGGATCGCATGGGGGATCGTCCGAGTCACTGGCTGGCCAGCCTCGCCATCTTCATCATGTCGATTGGTTTGCTTACGGCAGGTTTGGCTGGGGCCCAGGAAACCCAGTGGATCTGGACTCCCGACTCCCCTCCAGGTGCCGCTTCGCTCGGCAGCGCCTGCTTCCGCAAAACCTTGCAATTGCCGGCGATTGAACAGGCACGGGTGACGATTGTCGCCGATGACAGTTACGAACTTTATTTGAACGGCATTCAGGTGGGGCAGGGCCAGTCTCTGGAGCACCTGGATCAATACGATGCTTCGCAGTGGTTTGCACGTGGTCGCAACGTGATCGCCGTACGCGTCGAGAATCGAGATGGGAAATCGGCAGGGGTTGCGGTTCAGGTCCAGATCAAGCCGCAGGGGAAGCCCTGGCAGACGATCGCAACCGATGGGACCTGGAAATGCACCGCCGACGTCGTCGATGGCTGGCAGATGACTTCCTTCAACGATTCCCGTTGGGAGGCATCGGCGGTCCTTGGGAAACTGGGAGAGACGGCTCCTTTCGATCGGCCCCAGGAATCGCAGGACTTGGTCGCTAGTCAGGGACGGCGCTGGGAGACCCAGCCCGGATTTGAGGTCGAGGAGATCCTTGGTGATGGCGAGGTAGGATCGCTGATCGCGATGGCTTTCAACGAGTTCGGCCATATCATCGCCTCTCAGGAAGGCGGCCCACTTCTTTTGATCTACGACAGTGACAAAGACGGACGCCATGACAAAGTGCGAACCTACGGCGACCAAGTGAAGAATGTCCAGGGCCTGCTGCCGCTCAACGGCGATCTCTATGTCACTGGCGAGGGACCCGAGGGCAGTGGTCTTTATCGACTGGTCGATCAGGATCGAGATGGAACCCTGGAATCACCGAAGAAGCTGGTCGGTTTCGAAGGGATAGCTGGCGAGCATGGGGCCCACCAAATCGCCCTTGGTCCGGACGGACTTCTTTATGTCGCTGTCGGCAACCACGTGAAGGTAAGCCAGGAGATCAGCAGCAAGAGTCCTTACCGGCATCCTTACGAAGGCGACCTCCTGCTGCCTCGTTATGAAGATCCAGGTGGACATGCCAAGGGGATTCGTGCTCCAGGTGGCACGGTGATCCGGTGCGATTTGACCGGTAATGACGTGGAAGTTGTCGCTGGCGGTATTCGCAATGCCTACGATCTGGCTTTTCATCCCGACGGTAGCTTATGGTTGCACGATAGCGACATGGAGGCCGATGTAGGGATGACCTGGTATCGGCCAACGCAATTGTTTGAGATCACATCGGGAGCGGAGCTGGGGTGGCGGAGCGGCTGGGCCCAGTGGCCTGAATACTATCCGGATCGAATCCCACCGGTGCTCGACACCGCCCGTGGCTCCCCAACTGGTTCCATCGTCTACGATCACTACACCTACCCTGCCAAGTACCATCGCAACCTTTTCCTGGCCGACTGGTCCGAGGGAAAAATCTGGTCGGTCAAGCTAGAACCGCAGGGGGCAGGTCACAAGGCACAGGCGGAGCTGTTTGTTCGCGGACAGCCTCTCAACGTG
>Ga0068877_10002519_pt1 | contig 14750 bp, 11 predicted proteins | sample NOAtaG_FD_66437 | JGI IMG/M metagenome (GOLD analysis project Ga0068877, IMG submission 66437) | Freshwater lake microbial communities from Lake Erie, under a cyanobacterial bloom - NOAA_Erie_Diel6S_1000h metaG | ecosystem: Environmental > Aquatic > Freshwater > Lake | place: USA: Ohio, Lake... | reverse complement strand
CCGGGCGAGGCGTTCGTGCGCGATGCGCCACTGCCCGGCCTCGATCGCCTCGACGACACCTACGCGCCGCAGGACATCCTGGCACCGCTGATCGCCGATTCGTCGCAGCTGAAGGCGATCTGCACCATCGATGCCGGCCACGACCTGGTGCTGGAAGGACCGCCCGGCACCGGCAAGAGCCAGACCATCACCAACCTGATCGCGCACCAGCTGGCGAAGGGACGCACCGTGCTGTTCGTGTCCGAGAAGCTGGCGGCGCTCGAGGTGGTGCAGCGGCGCCTCGAGCAGATCGGCCTCGGTCCGTTCTGCCTCGAGCTGCATTCGGCCAAGGCGAAGAAGGCCGAGATCGTGCGTGCCCTCGGCGCCACGCTGGACATCGCGGCGCAGAAACCCTTGGACGAGTGGCAGCGCGAGGCCGACCGCCTCGGTGCGCTGCGCCAGTCGCTGAACGGGCTGGTCGAGGCGCTGCATCGCGGCTATCCGAACGGGCTCACGGTCTACGACGCGATCGGCAGCTGCATCGCCGCGGAGGCGCGCGACGACGCGGCGCCCGCCTCGCCGATGTCCTGGCCCGATGCGCAGGTGCACGACCGGGAAGCGCTCGACGCGCTGCGCGAGTTGGCGCGCCGGATGGCGTCGCTGGCCGACCCGGTCGGACGCATCGATGGCCATCCGCTCGCCGCCATCGGCCACACCGAGTGGAGCCCGAGCTGGCAGGACGCCCTGCTTGCCGCGGTGCGCACGCTCGAAGCGGCGATCGCCACGCTGCACCGGAAGGCCAGGGCCGTCGGCGAACAACTGAAGCTGCCCGGCAGCGGGTGGTCGATGGACGGCTGGCGCACCCTCGACCTGCTCGCGGACCTGCTGCTCGCCGCACCGAAGGTGCCGGTCGGCCTCGCCCGCGCGGCACACGATGCAGGCGCCCGTGCCCGCATCCAGGTACTGGCGAAGTGCGGCCAGGCGCGCAACGTACACTGGGACGCGCTCGGCCCCGGCTGGACGCCGCTGCTAGCGAAACTGAACGCGGTCGAACTGCAGGCCGAGTGGTCACAGGCCAGCGCCACCTGGTGGCCGAAATCGGTGCTGGACAAGCGGTCGATGCGCAAGCGGCTGGCTGCGTTCCGGGACGACGCCATCGCGCCTTCGGACGATCGCATCGCCGCGCTGTTCGTGCCACTGGCCGCGGTGAACGAAGAAGACCAGATGCTGCGCTCGATGCAGGCCGATGCGCAGGCGCTGCTGCAGGAGAGCTTCGACGGCCTGGCCACCGACTGGTCGCGGGTCGCGGGCCATGAACAATGGGCGCAGCAGTTCGCCGAGGTCGTCACCCGGGTCGCCGGCGCCGACGCGAGCCGGGCCGACGCGCTGCCCGCCATGCTGCAGCCGCTGGTCGCCGAGAACCGTGCATTGCTTCGGCCGGACGGGCCGGTGGGCAAGGCGCTGGTCGAACAGCGCGCGGCCTGGCGCGAACTCGAGCGCACGCTGCAGGCGGTCGAGGCGCTGGCCGGCCTGTCGTTCGCGGACAGCGCGGACGGCGCCCTCGAACGCATCGGCAGCACGCTCGCAGGATGGACCACCGGCCAGCGCCGGCTTCAGCCCTGGTGCCTCTGGCGCAAGGTGCGCGAGGCGGCGATCGGCAAAGGACTGCAGGGCATCGTGTCGTCGATCGAAGCAGGTACCGTGCCGCTCTCGGCGATCGCCGGCCACTTCGAATACAGCTACCGCCACTGGTGGGTGAAGAAGACCATCGATGGCGAGCCGCTGCTGCGCGGCTTCTCCAGCGCAGACCACACGCGCTCCATCCTCGAGTTCCGCGATTGCGATGCACGCTTCCAGAAGCTCACCCAGGACTACATCGCGGCGAAACTCGCCGCCGGCGTGCCATGGTCCGGCCTGTCGCTGCCGGGCGCGGACGCCGAACTCGGCCGGCTGCGCCGCGAGATGCAGAAGCAGCGCCGCCACCTGCCGATCCGCCAGCTGGTGCAGGCGCTGCCGACGCTGCTGCCGCGGCTGAAACCCTGCCTGCTGATGTCGCCGCTGTCGGTCGCCCAGTACCTCGACGCCGGCTATGCGCCGTTCGACCTGGTCGTGTTCGACGAAGCCTCGCAGATCACCGTCTGGGACGCGGTCGGCGCGATCGCCCGCGGCCGGCAGCTGGTGGTGGTCGGCGACCCGAAGCAGCTGCCGCCGACCAACTTCTTCAACAAGTCCACCGACAACGACGACACCACGACCGACGAGGAACAGGTCGAGGACCTGGAGAGCATCCTCGACGAATGCCTGGGCGCAGGGATGAACCGCAGCAGCCTGCAGTGGCACTACCGCAGCCGGCACGAGAGCCTGATCGCGTTCAGCAACGTCACCTATTACGAATCGAGCCTGGTCACCTTTCCGTCGCCGGTGACCAGCGACGCGGCGGTGCGCTACGAGAAGGTCGACGGCGTGTACGACCGCGGCGGCTCGCGCACCAACCGCATCGAGGCCGAGGCGGTGGTCGCCGCGATCGAGCGGCACTACCTGGACGCACAGGCCGCGAAGGAAGCCCGGCCCCTTTCCATCGGCGTGGTCACCTTCAACCAGCCGCAGCAGGCGCTGATCGAGACGCTGCTCGACCAGCGGCGCAGCCGCAGCGCCGAGCTAGACCGCGCGATCTCTGCCGCCAGCAATGAGCCCCTGTTCATCAAGAACCTCGAGAACGTGCAGGGCGACGAGCGCGACGTGATCTGCTTCTCCACCACCTTCGGGCTGGACGCCGCAGGCCGGATGACGATGAACTTCGGCCCGCTCAACGGCGAGGGCGGCCATCGGCGGCTGAACGTGGCGATCACCCGCGCGCGCGAAGCGGTGCGCATATTCAGTTCGCTCGACCCTGGCCAGATCGACACCTCGAAGGTGCGCGCCGCCGGCGTACGCGACCTCAAGTACTACCTCGACTTCGCGATCAAGGGCCCGCGCGCGCTGGTCGCTCGGTCGGTGCCGACCGGGCGCGAGCCGGAGAGCCCGTTCGAGCGGGAGGTGATGCAGGCGCTGCGCACCCGCGGCTGGGACGTGCACTCGCAGGTCGGCTGTTCCGGCTACCGCATCGACCTCGCCGTGGTGGACCCGAAGGCACCCGGGCGCTACCTGCTGGGCATCGAATGCGACGGACGCACCTACCATTCGGGAGCGACCGCGCGCGACCGCGACCGTCTGCGCCAGTTCGTGCTGGAGAACCTGGGCTGGAAGATCGCGCGGGTGTGGTCGGCGGACTGGTGGCGCGATCCGGAAGACGAAGCAGGCAAGCTCGTGGCCGTGCTCGAAAGGTCCGCGTCAGCATGAGGCCAGGGCTGGCAGCGCTGCAGCGTGATAGCCTTTCGCACCGCCTGCAAACGAAGGGACAGCCCGTGACCATCGCCCGCCGCTTCACGACCCGCGGTCTCGTCGTCGCCTGCACCCTCGGCCTGCTCTCGGCCTGCGCCTCCACGCCGCAGCCGGCGACCGAAGTGCTCGCACGCGCTGCAACGGCGATGGGCTCCTCGCAGCTGCGGACGCTGCGCTACAGCGGCGAGGGCATCGGCTACACGTTCGGCCAGGCCTATGCGCCGGGCACGGCATGGCCGAAGATCAACATGCATTCGATCACCCGCAGCATCGACTACGAGGCCGCGGCCTTCCATGACGACATCGTGCTGAGCCGTGCCGAGCCGCTCGGCGGCGGGGGATACCCACTCTCGGGGCAGCAGCGCAACAACCAGTTCATCGTCGGCGACATCGCCTGGAACACCGTCGGCCCGCTGGTGGTCCCCGGTCCGCGCTTCGTCGCCGATCGCATCCACCAGCTCTGGATCACCCCGCACGGCGTGCTCAAGGCGGCGGCCGCCAACGGCGCGACGGCGCGCATGCACGCCGACGGCAGCGCGACGGTCTCGTTCACCGTGCCCGGCCGCCTATCGGCGAGCGTGTCGATCGGCGCCGACGGACTGGTCAACCAGGTCGACTCGGTGGCACCCGATCCGGTGCTGGGCGACACGAAGACGGTCACCACCTACGGCGCGTATCGCACGTTCGGCGGCATCCGGTTCCCGACGCAGGTCCGGCAGTCGATGGGCGGCTTCCCGGTGCTCGACGTGAGCATCAAGGACGTGCAGGCCAACGTCCAGGTATCCCTTCCGGTTCCGGACCTGGCGCGCAACCAGGGCGAACGGGTCGCGGCCCAGAAGGTCGCCGAGGGCGTCTGGTTCCTCGCCGGCGGTTCGCACAACAGCGTCATGATCGAGCAGAAGGACCACCTGATCGTGGTCGAGGCGCCGCTGGGCGATGCGCGCACGAAGGCGGTGCTCGACGAGGCGAAGAAGCTGGCGCCCGGCAAGCCGATCCACTTCGTGGTCAACAGCCATCCGCACTTCGACCACACGGGCGGGCTGCGGGCGGCTGCGGCCGAGGGCGCGACCCTGGTGGTCGCCGCACCCGGGGTGCCGTACCTCGAGCGCGCGTTCGCCAACCCCAACGCGATCCGGCCCGACCTGTTCGCCCAGTCCGGGCGCACCGCCACCTTCAGCGCGGCGGGCGAGCGGCTCGACATCGGCGATGCCTCTCGCCCGGTGGTGGTCCACCGCTTCGTCGGTGGACCGCACAGCAACGCATTCCAGATGGTGTACCTGCCAAACGAGAAGCTGCTGATCCAGGCGGACGCCTACACGCCCGGCGCACCGGACTCGAAGCCGACGCCGCATGCGAACAACCTGAGCCTGGTCGACAACATCGAGCGGCTCGAGCTTCCGGTCGACCGCATCCTGCCGCTGCACGGCCGGGTGGTGCCACTGTCCGAGCTGTACAGGACCGCGGGAAGGACGATGCCGCGCTGAGTGCCGAGCGAGGCGGCCTCCCGCTAAAGGAGGCCGATCTCGCGCATGTATCGAAGCACGCCGGGATGGATGAGGTCCTGCCGCGGCGCGGCAACCAGCGTGTTGGCCAGCGTCGACTCCTTCGCCTGCGCGAGTTTCTCGCCGAGCATCGACCCGCCCTTGTGCAGCGCCCGTGAAAGCCGGTATGCCACGTCGTCGGGCAGCGACGCCCGTGCGAGCACGAACGGCCATGAGCCGAGGGAGGCCACCGTCGCCTCCTGGGCGGGATAGCTGCCGGCGGGCAGGCTGATCGGCTTCAGGAACGGGAACTTCGCCGCGATCCGCTTCGTCTCGGCCGGGTCGGGCGCGATGAAGCGTGCCCCGGCCGGACCCTTCGCGATCGCGGCGAACGGCGGCCAGCCGATGCCGCCGCCCCACATCGCCGCCGCGCGGCCGCCGAGCACCCGCTCCGGTCCCTCGGCGGCCTTGTCGAGGTAGACCGCCTCGAAGTCCCGGTCGAGGTCGAGCCCGAGCCCGCCCAGGATGTAGCGCGCAAGCACGACGAAGCCCGAGCCCTTCGCACCCCACGCGATCGGCCGGCCCCGCAGGTCGGCGATCGACCGGTACGGGCTGTCCGCTCGCACGATGAACATGCCCGACTGGGAATACATGGCGTTGATGATGCGGATGTTCTTCGCCGGTGGCTGGCCGATACCCGCGATCGCCTCGTAGGTAACCTCGCCGGTGGCCTGGGCGAGGTCGAGCCGGCCTGCCTCGATCAGCGGGGCATTCTCGGTGCTGCCCATCGTGTTCACCGGCTGCACGTCGAGCGTCGGGTCCATCGCGTTGATCGTCGCCGCGTAGGCCGCGCCGTAGACCGGGAAGCCACCGCCCGGCGGGCCGTGCCGAGCCGCACCACTGTCCTGTCCTGCGCCATCGCCACGCCCGAGGCAGCGATCAGCGCGCCTCCGATCCATGTCCTCCGGTCGATCCCCATCATGTCCCCTCCTGTAGGCATTCGATGTGCGGCATTATGGGTGGTGTTCGTTGCGCCGCGCACAACCCCGGGAGTATGCTGATCCCGCATTCACAACCCCCTGGACGAAGCCAATGACCTTCAGCATCGTCGGTCGCTGCAAGCGGACGGGCCATCTCGGCATCGGCATCGCAACCAGCTCGCCAGCGGTGATGAGCCGCTGCGTGCATGTCAGCCGCGACGGCGCGGTCGCCTTCCAGTCGGTGCCCGATCCCCGGCTGGGCAAGCTGGGGCTGCAGCTGGTCGAATCGGGCTGGTGGCCGAAGAAGGTCGTCGACGAACTGGTGTCCACCGACCAGTGGCCGGGCAAGCGCCAGATCGGCGTGGTCAACGGCGACGGCCACGTGGCCGCGTTCACCGGCGACGGCAACGCCCCCTGGGCCGGGCATGTGATCGGCGACAACCATGTCGCGCTGGGCAACGTGCTCGCCGGCCCCGAGGTGGTGCAGGCGATCTCGGAACAGTTCCTGCAAGACGCCTCGTTCGACCTCGAGGAACGCCTGCTGCGGGCGATCGAGGCCGGCCGCGACGCCGGCGGCCAGAAGGAAGGACAGACCTCGGCCGGGCTGCTGGTATACGGCAGGGCCACGTATTCGCTGTGCGACCTGCGGGTGGACGTGTCCGAGGAGCCGGTCGCCGAACTGCGCCGCATCTTCGACTGGTACCAGCCGCTGATCCCTTATTACGAGGAGCGCAGCCGCAATCCGCTGGTGCCGCGGGTCAAGGATTTCGTCGCCGCGCAGGGGCTCGAACGGCAGTTCGGCAAGCCGGTGCCCGTGGCGCGGGGCCCCAAGGCCGGCGATGCTGCCGCGGCCGGCATCCCTTCCACCGCCCCCCCCGCGAAAGGCCAGCCATGATCCGTGCAATGCGACTCGTCGCGCTCCTCGCCGTCGCCGCGTTCGCCGCCCCTGCGATCGCCCAGCCCTATCCGAGCAAGCCGATCCGCTTCGTCGTGCCGTTCCCCGCGGGCGGCGACCTCGATCCGATCGCGCGCGGCCTGGGGGACCACTTCCAGGCCACCTGGGGGCAACCCTACGTGGTCGAGAACCGGCCGGGCGCGAACGCGATGATCGGCACCGAGTTCGTCGCGCGCGCGACGCCGGACGGCTATACGCTGCTCATCTGCTCGCCCGGCGCGATGACCATCAACCCCAACCTCTACGCGAAGGTGCCCTACACCGTCGGCAAGGACATCACGCCGGTGTCGATGGTGGCCACCGCGCCGATGGTGCTGGTGGTGAGCCGCAAGATCCCGGCGACCACCTACCCGGAGTTCGTCGCCCACCTGCGGGCGAACCCGGGCAAGGTGTCCTTCGCATCGGCCGGCCGCGGCAACGTCACCCACCTGGTCGCCGAGCTGTTCATGCGCGAGGCGAAACTGTCCGCGGTGCACGTGCCCTACAAGGGCGCGCAGGCGGTGATCGCCGACCTGCTCGGCGGCCACATCGAGATGTACTTCAACCCGCTGCCCTCGGCGCGCGGCTATGTCTCGCAGAACGTGGGCAAGGTGAGTGCGCTCGCGGTCACCACGCGTGCGCGCTCCCCGCTGCTGCCCGAGGTACCCACGCTGGACGAACTCGGCCTCAAGGGCTTCGACGTCTACTCCTGGTACGGCCTGTGCGCCCCCGGCGGCACGCCGAAGGAGATCGTCAACCAGCTGAGCGCCGAGGTCGGCCGTGCCCTGAAGACCGGCCCCCTCGCGGAACGGCTGCGCGGCTTCGGCACGAACCCGCAGGCGAGCACCCCGGAACAGTTCGCCGAGGACATCCGCAGGGAAACGGCGCAGTGGGCGAGGATCATCCGGGACAACGACATCAAGGCCGAGTAGCGCCATGGCAGCAGCATCCGTCGTTCCCGACATCGCGGGCGGCATCCCTGCGATCGACCATCACTCGCATGCGTCGATGAGCAAGGCGCGCACGGTCGAGCAGATCGAGCGCAGCTTCGCGACCGCCCATTTGGAAGCCAACGTCCCGCACGCGGTCTACCTCGCGTACATCGCGGCACGCAACGCCGGCGACGATGCGACGCTGGCACGCCTGGATGCCGAGCACGGCACCGAGGCGCTGATGCAGGCCGGGCTCGCCTTCCGCTCGACGACCTTCTTCACGCGGGCGCTGAAGGAAGGCTTCAGCCGGCTCTACGGCTCGGGCGGAGGCCACGGCGACCCCGCCACGTTGGCGGCGACCGCGCGCGACTGGGCGGCGAAGGGCCCGTCGTTCGCCTACGACCGCGCGATCACGATCGCCAACACGCCGATCGTGCTGACCGACATCCCGTTCATCGATCGCACGACCTGGGACGCCACGCACTACCGGCAGATCGCCCGGATCGATCCCTACCTCTACCCGTTCCATTCCGGCGAGCCGCCGGGGCGTGGAACCGAGTTCCAGCGCTTCCACGGCGGCTTCGCGAACATCCTGGCCGCCGAACTGAAGCGCTACGGCCTCGACCGGCCGCCGGCCGACTTCGACGCCTACCTGCAGTTCGTCGATGCCTCGGTGCAGCGGCGCCTCGGCGAAGGCGCGATCGGGCTGAAGATCGTGTCCGCGTACGTGCGCTCGATCGACTTCGATCCCGCAACCTATGCGGATGCCTCCGCGGTCTATGCGGCCCTCGCCTCCGGCAGGCCGGTGCCCGGCACCCCGATGGAGAACTTCATCGTGCGCCGGCTCGCGCAGCATGCGGCCGACAACGGCATCCCGATGCAGGTCCATGTCGGCATGGGCCATCCGGAGCCCGGCATGCGGGTGGCCAACAGCGCGCCCTTCCTGCTCGAGAAGCTGCTCGACACGCCGTCGCTCAACCGGCTGAGGGTCTGCCTGCTGCACGGCGGCTATCCGTTCTCCAGCCATGTCGCCGCGCTGGCGCAGACCTACGGCAACGTGTTCGTCGACTTCTCGTGGATGCCCTACCTGCACCACTACTACCTGCGCACCAAGCTGGCCGAATGGCTGGAGATCCTCCCGGCGAACAAGCTGCTGTTCGGCACCGACACCAGCGCGCCGGAGTTCCATGTGGCGGCGGCGCGTTATGCACGCGAGGCGCTGAACCATGTGCTGCACGACGGCCATGCGCGCGGGGTGTGGGACGCGAAGCAGGTGGAGTGGCTGGCGCGGCGGATCCTGTTCGAGAACACGGCGGAGGTGTACGGGATCGAGGCGGCCGCCGGATAGGCAGACATCAGCCCCGGGTTTCCGGCGCCCGCGCCCGCGCGTTTCCAGGCCGACGCAGCGTTTTCCCGGCCGTCTCCGGGACGAGCGGTAGTGGATGCTTCACTCCCCCAACCACCGCAGCACCGCGTGTAAAGTAAGGGATCCTTACTTTCGGAGCCGTGCGATGCTTGCCAAGATGACGAGCAAGAACCAGTTGACGCTGCCCAAGGCCGTGACGCAGGCCATCGGTCCGACCGAGTACTTCGACGTCGAGCTCCGCGCAGGGCAGATCGTGCTCACCCCCGTCCGCTTCCAGCGCGCCGACGCCGTGCGAGGGAAACTGGCGGAACTCGCGTTGGACGATGCCGACGTGGCCGACGCCGTAGCATGGGCCCGCCGCGCCGCGCCAGTGCCCGAGCCCGCCGACAAGGCCGGCAGTCCGGCCAGGAAGCGCCGTGCCCGCCCATGACGCGGCGAAGGGCCGGCCCAGTTCAGGCCCGACCCTGGCGCGTCGTGCTTGACACCAATATCGTCGTTTCGGCGCTGGTCTTCGCGTACGGCCCGGCAGCACGCATACGACGCGCGTGGCAGGAGGGCCTGATTCTCCCGCTCGGCAGCAGGCCTACGGTCGCCGAGCTGATGCGCGTACTGGCCTATCCGAAGTTCAGGCTTTCTGCCGCAGACCAGGCGGAGTTGCTGGCTGACTACCTGCCCGCGCTCGCGGTCGTGACGGTTCCGCAGCCGCTCCCCGCCGTGCCACATTGCCGGGATCCGCATGATCTGCCATTCCTGCACCTGGCAGCCGCGGGTCAGGCGGATGCGCTGGTGACTGGCGATGCAGACTTGCTGGCGCTGGCTGATGCGGTCCCCTGGCGCGTGCTTTCGCTCGCCGAGTTGCTGGAGCACTTGCCGGCAATCTCCGACAGCTGACCCCGCTGGCTCCCGGTGGGCAAAGGTGGCGAAGGACTCGGGGGCCAAAGCGGACTAGCATGCGTCTTGCTTCCCTGCAGAGGCCCCTGAACACCCCCACAAGGAAGACGATGAAGCGCTTCACCCTGCTGCTCACCCTGCTCGCCCTGCCGGTCCTTCCGCTCACCGCCGCAGCCCAGTACCCGTCCAAGCCGATCCGCGGCATTGTCGCCTTCGGCACCGGTGGCGCCACCGACGTCATCGCCCGCATCGTCGCCGCCTCGATGTCGCAGTCGCTCGGCCAGACAGTGATCATCGACAACCGCCCCGGTGCGGACGGCATCATCGCGGGCGAGCAGCTGGTCCGCGCCGCGCCGGACGGACACACCGTGTTCTTCGGCAGCTCGACGCAGATCTCCGCGCTGACCTCGCTGCGCCGGAACGTGCCTTTCGATCCGCTGAAGGACATGACCCCGATCGGCGGCATCGGCGTCAACAGCTTCTTCTGGGCGGTGCATCCGGACGTGCCCGCGAAGACGCTGAAGGACCTCGGTGCCTGGGGCCGCGCCAACCCGGGCAAGGTGAACGCCGGCAGCTCGAGTGCCACCGCCACCATCGCGCCGACGCTGTTCGCCGCAGCCGAGAAGTTCGACCTGCAGGTGGTCCCGTACAAGAGCGAGACGCTCGCGCTGAACGACCTGATCGCAGGCCGCGTGCAGATCGTGCTGATCACCGGCACCCTGGCGCAGCATGTGCGCGACGGCCGCATCCGCGGGCTGGCGACCCTGCTGCCGTCGCGCAGCAGCGCGCTTCCCGACCTGCCGACGATGGCCGAGTCGGGCCTCGCGCCGTTCCCGGCCATCCCGTGGATGGGACTGTTCGGCCCGGCGAAGATGCCCGCCGAGATCGTCGACCGCCTGTCGAAGGAACTGCTGGCCACGCTGCAGCGGCCGGAGGTACGCACCCGCATCGAACAGCAGGGCATGGACCTCAACCCGCTGACGCCGCAGGCGATGGACACGCTGGCGCGCGAACAGGCGCCGGTCTGGCAGCGCCTCACGAAGGCGGCCGGCATCGTGCCGGAGTGACCGGTTGAAGCGAGTCACCGCGCCATGACACGCAGCGTCATCTCGGCGAAGTACGTGCTGGGCATGCACGACGGCCACCAGGCCATCCTGCGCGACCACTACGTCTACATCGACGGCACGCACATCGAGGCGGTCACGCAGGATGCGCCCGCATCGAGCGACCGCGTGCTCTGCTACGAGCACGGGCTGGTCACGCCCGGTTTCGTCAACCTGCATACGCACTGCATCCGCGGCGGACTGTTCCGCGGCATCCCCGACGACCTCGCGCTCGAGCCGTTCGTGCCCAAGCTGGTCTACCAGGTACTGCTGCCGCTGACCTCGCTCGCCAGCAAGGTGTTGAGCGCCGAGGAACTGCGCGCCGTCGTGTCGCTCGGCCTGCTCGACCTGCTGCGCGGCGGCTCGACCACGGTGATGGACCAGTTCCACCACGGACAGGACGTGTTCTTCGACGTGGCGAAGGAACTCGGCCTGCGCGTGGTCGGTGCACCGTTCATCATGTCGGCGTCCAATGCACGGCTGGGCGATGATGGCTATCCCGTATGGGACTTCGAGCACGACGGCCTGTCCGAGCTGCAGCGTTCGATCGACACCTTCACGGCGCGCGACGAAGGCCGTGACGGACTGGTGCAGGTGGCGATTGGCCCGCATGCCACCGACACCTGCCTGCCCGAGCTGCTGCGCGAATGCCGCAAGGTCGCAGACGACCTGGGCTGCGTGCTCACCACCCACTTCGCCCAGACCGAGCAGGAAGTGGCGCTGCTGCGCAGCCGTTACGGCAAGGGACCGGCCGAGTACGCGCGCGACAGCGGCCTGCTCGGACCCAACGTGGTGCTCGCCCATGCCGGCTGCGCGACCGACGACGAGCTGAAGCTGCTGGCATCGACCGGCACGCATGTCGCCAACTGCGCCTTCAGCTTCGTGCGCGAAGGCGTGAGCTTCCCCTGGTCACGCTTCGCGCGCGCCGGCATCAACACCGGCATCGGCACCGACTCGCACGGCATGGACATCGTGGCCGAGATGCGCATCACCGGGCTGCTGTCGAAGCAGCACTACGGCAAGGCGCATGTGGGCACCGCGCACGAGCTGTTCCATGCGGGGACGCTGGCCGGTGCGGTCGCACTCGGACGCCCGGACCTCGGACGCGTGCAGGCCGGCGCCAAGGCGGACCTGCTGGTGTGGGACCTGTTCAAGCCACACCTGCAGCCGGTGTGGGACCCGATCAAGAACGTCCTCTGGAAGGGCCATGCCGGCGACATCGCGCTCACGATGGTGCATGGCGAGGTCGTCGTCGAGGACGGGCGGCACACGAAGGTGGACGAGGCGGCGATCATGCGCATGGCGGCGACGGCGGCAGCGAAGATCTGGGCAGTCGCGGAGGAACGGGGCATTCTTCCGCCGAGGTAGCGGTCGGCATTGACAGCATCCATCCTGCTTCACAGAATGGCCGGTCCCGCAGGAGGAGAAGAACATGCCCATAAGAACAGCGGCCACCGGCGTCGCGCTTGCCCTTTGCATGACTACGGCTGGCGCACAGTCGTTCCCGAACCAGCCGGTGCGCATCCTCGTCGGCTTCGGCGCCGGCGGCAGCACCGACATCGTCGCGCGCACGCTGGCGCAGAGCCTCACCACCGACTGGAAGCAGAACGTGCTGGTCGAGAACCGGCCCGGCGCGAGCGGCATGATCGCCGCCGAGCTGGTTGCGAAAGCGGCGCCCGACGGGCATGTGCTGATGATCACGCCGCAGACCAGCCTCGCGGTCGCGCCGGCACTGTTCGGCAAGGCACCCTACGACACGATGCGAGACTTCACGCCGATCACGCAGATCGGCTACACGCCATTGCTGATGGTGGTGCATCCGTCGTTCCCGCCGCGCAACTTCAAGGAGTTCCTCGCGCTCGCGCGCAGGACGAAGGAGCCGATCACCTTCGGTTCGGGTGGCATCGGTTCCTCGCCGCACATGGCCGGTGAACTGATGGCCGCACAGCTCGGGATAAAGATCACCCATGTGCCTTACAAGGGCGAGAACCCGGCGCTCACCGACACCATCGGCGGCCAGATCCCGATCATGTTCGGCAACCTGCCGGTGGCGGTGCCGCATGTGAACAACGGCCGGCTGCGCGGCCTCGCCAACACGTGGAGCACGCGATCGGTGCTGGCGAAGGACATCCCGACCGTCGCCGAATCCGGCTTCAAGGACTATGCGATCGCCACTTGGTTCGGCCTGCTCGGTCCCGGCAACATGCCGGCGGACCTGAGCCTGCGCATCCAGCGCGATACCGCACGCGTGCTGAACGTACCCGCAACCCGCGAGAAGCTGGTCGGCATGGGCGTCGATCTCGTGCTCGACACGCCGGAACAGTTCCGCGAATACCTGCGCAGCGAGGTCGCCCGCTATGCCAAGGTGATCCGCGACGCCGGCATCAAGGGGGAATAGTGCAGGTGCCCGACCTGCGCATCGGCGTCATCGGCCTGGGCGCGCTGGGCCGGCCGATCGGCGAGCTCTTGCTCAAGGCCGGCTATCGTACCGCCGTGCATGACGTGCGCAGCCCGCCGATGCAGGAGCTGGCAGCGCTCGGCGCGCAGGCGTGCGAAACGCCCGCAGGCGTTGCGGCGCACAGCGACCTGGTCATCAGCCTGGTGTCGGATGCCGCGCAGACCGATGCCATCGTGTCGGGACCTCGCGGCATCCTCGATACCCTCGCGCCCGGCAGCATCTTCGCCACCGGCAGCACACTCGGTCCCGAGGTGGTACGGCGCGTCGCACGGCAGATCGCGGCGAAGGAGGGCGAAACGCTCGACATGCCGATCTCCGGCGGCATCCTCGCCGCGAAGGAAGGTGCATTGAGCCTGATGGTCGGTGCGAGCGCGCTGACGCTCGAACGCGCACGTCCGGTGCTTCGCGTGTTCGCGCGCGACATCACCCACTGCGGTGCAGTGGGCAGCGGCCAGGCGGCGAAGCTCGCGCACCAGCTGGTGTTCGGCACTAACGTGGTGGCACTGCTCGAAGGCCTCGCCCTGGGACAGGCGGGTGGCGTCGATCCCGAAGTGATGAAGGCGGTGCTCAAGCAGGGGCTCGCCAACAGCACGGTGCTGCAGGTCTGGCACGACCTCGGCCCGCGCTGGAAGGGCATGCTGCAGCCGACCGGACCCGATGTGCCGCTGCCCAACCTGCGCAAGGACCTGCACCTGGTGCTCGAGATGGCGGAGTCGCTCGGCGTATCGTTGCCGGTGGCGCGCCATGCGTCCGAGGTCGCCGATTCCGGCGCGGCAACGGGGCATGACGATCCGGCGCTCTAGCGCCGCGCGCGCGGCCCGCATGCCTTCATCCACCGACGGACCGTCCCCGTGATCGATACCCGACCCCGCCTGCCCGCGCCGCCCGGCACGTGCGACACGCACATGCACATCTTCGAGCCGGGCTACACGATGCTGCCCGGCGCGAACCAGCCGTCGATCCCCGCGGGCGTGGCGGAGTATCGCCAGCTGCGCGCGCGGCTGGGCATCACCCGCACAGTGATCGTGCAGCCGGCCGCCTACGGCAACGACAACCGCTGCACGCTGGCCGCGATGGCGTCGCTCGCCGATGAAGCGCATCAGACGCGCGGCGTGGCGATCGTGCTGCCCGAAGAGAGCGACGCGCATATCGCAGCGCTAACCGCCGCCGGCATCCGCGGCATCCGCTACCACCTGCTGCCGTCCGGCTGCGTGACCTGGGACACGCTCGGCACGATGGCCGCAC
>Ga0068877_10002518_pt1 | contig 14756 bp, 10 predicted proteins | sample NOAtaG_FD_66437 | JGI IMG/M metagenome (GOLD analysis project Ga0068877, IMG submission 66437) | Freshwater lake microbial communities from Lake Erie, under a cyanobacterial bloom - NOAA_Erie_Diel6S_1000h metaG | ecosystem: Environmental > Aquatic > Freshwater > Lake | place: USA: Ohio, Lake... | reverse complement strand
ATGGCGGTGACGGCGCGCACCGCCATCTCGCGGTTGTCGGGGTGGATGATGTCGGTCACGTCGGTGGCGGTGCCGCCAGTGGACAGGTTGGCGGTGCTGCGCAGCGACACGGCCACGCCGGCGGCGGGCACGTGCTCGGCGTTCAGGCCCTGGCGCTGCAGCATGGTCTCGGCCTGCGCGTCGAACTCCAGGCGCGTCATCACCTTCTCGTGGCCGACGCCACGGCGCGGGTCCTGGTTCACGATGTCCACCAGCTCGCGCACGGTGTGCACGCCGTCGCCCACCACCTGGCCGGGCGTGCGTTTGGTGGCCGCCACCAGCTCGCCGCCCACCACGAGCAGCCGGTGGTCGTCGCCCGAAAGCATGGTTTCGACGATGACGCTGCTGCTGTGCTCGGCGGCGGCCTCGAAGCCGGCGCGCACCTCGTCGGCGGTGTTCAGGCCCACGGTGATGCCGCGGCCGTGGTTGCCGTTGTAGGGCTTGGTGACGACCGGGTGGCCCAGCCGTTCGGCCGCGCGCACGGCGCGCTCGGCACTGCGCACCAGCTCCTGCTTCGGCACCGGCAGGCCGTTGTTGGCCAGGATCTTGTTGGTCTCTTCCTTGTCCTGCGCCAGCTCCACCGCGATGTAGCTGGTGCGGCCGGTGACGGTGGCCTGGATGCGCTGCTGGAACTTGCCGTGGCCGAGCTGGATGAGGCTCTGCTCGTTCAGGCGCAGCCAGGGAATGCCGCGCGCCTCGGCCGCCTTCACCAGCGAGCTGGTCGAAGGCCCGAGCGCACGCCGCTGCGCCCAGCGGATGAACTCGTGGCGGGCTTCGGGCCAGGCCCAGTCCTCAGGCAACATGTCACGCAGCACATCGGCCGCCTGCAGCTCGGCCGGCAGCAGGCTGGTGAGCAGCCGGATGGCCAGCTCGCCGGCCTCGATGCCTTCGTCGCGCTGCGCGTACTCGTAGACCACGCTGTACACGCCGGGCCGGCCGTCGATGCCACGCGTCTTGCCGAAGCTCACGTCTTCGCCGGCGATGTTCTGCAGCTCGATGGCCACGTGCTCCAGCACGTGGCCGAGCCAGGTGCCTTGCTGCTGCTCGGCGTCGTCGCCCACCGCGGGGCCGCCGCGCAGCCGCTTCACGAAGCCGCCGGGCTCGCCGAAGCTGCAGCCGTGTTCGTGCAGGCCGGGCAGCGCGGCCAGCAGGCCGTCGACAAAGGCGGGGCCGAGCCGCGCGCTCGGCCAGGCCTCGAGCGGCCCGAGATCGAGCACGACGCGGATGACGGGGAAGTGCGCGTAGAGCGACGGGCCGACGTAGACGTTGCGTTCGAGGATCTTCAAGCGGCGGACTCCCTCAGGCGTTCTGGCAGGCATGATGCCCTGTCGCCAATGCTGGGGCGCCCCGGGCCGATGCCGCAACGTCGGAAAACCAGGATTCCCGGCCGCGCCGCCACACCTCGCCGCGCGACGCCAGAATGCCGGGCCTGATCAGCCCGCCGATGGACGCCCTGCGCTTCGACCACTTCGAACTCCGGCCCGCCCAGCGCCAGCTGCTGGCCGATGGCCGGCCGCTGGAGTTGGGGGCACGGGCGCTCGACCTGCTGTGCGTGCTGGTCGAGCACGCGGGCCAGCTCGTGACCAAGGACTCGCTGCTGGACCGAGTCTGGCCCGACCTCGTCGTCGAGGAGGCCAACCTGCACGTGCAGGTGTCGACGCTGCGCCGGCTGCTCGGCCGCGAGGCCATCGCCACCGTGCCTGGCCGCGGCTACCAGTTCGTGCGGCCGCTGCAGGCGCGCCCGGCCGCGGCACCGGCCTCGGCCCCGGCCGCCCCCGGCCTGCCGCTGCTGCACGGGCGCGACGCCGAGCTGGCGCAGGCGCAGGCGCTGCTCGAAAGCGGCCCGCTGCTCACCATCACCGGTGCCGGCGGCGGCGGCAAGACGCTGCTGGCGCGCCACCTGATGCACCGGCTGCAGGCCTGGCGGCCGCAGGGCGCGGCCTGGGTCGACCTGCTGGAGCTGGCCGACGCCGACGCCGTGCCGGCTGCCGTCTCGGCCGCGCTGGGCTTTGAACGCGGCCCCGCCACGGTGCCGGCGCTGGCGCGGGCGCTCTGCGCCGACGACCGGCTGCTCGTGCTCGACAACGCCGAGCACCTGCTGGAGCCCGTGCGGGTGCTGGTGGCGGCGCTGCTGCAGGCGGCGCCGGGGCTGCGGCTGCTCGTCACCAGCCAGGCGCCGCTGAAGCTGCCCGCCGAGCAGCGGCTGGCGCTGCGGGGCCTGCCGGTACCAGCCCTGCCCTGCAGCGCCGAAACCGCCAGCCGCAACCCGGCCGTGGCGCTGTTCATCGAGCGTGCGCGCCAGGTCGACCGCCGCTTCCGGCTCGACGACGGCACGGTGGGCGACGTGGTCGCCATCGCCAGCGCGCTCGACGGCTCGGCCCTGGGCCTGCAGCTGGCGGCGTCTCTGCTGTCGCTGCAGCCGCTGGCCGCGCTGCGGCAGCGGCTGGCGCCCGCGGTGTCGCCAGGCGCCGACACCGCGCCCGCACCCGCCGACAACGTGCTGCGGGCCGCGCTGAGCTGGTCTCACGAGCTGCTGGACGAGGCGCCGCGCCGGGTGTTCCGGCGCCTGGCCGCGGCGCTCGGGCCCTTGCCGCTGCCGGTGATCCAGGCGCTGGCCGCTGACGAGACGATGGACGCTACCGCAGTGGCCGATGCGCTGGCCGAGCTCGTGGACCGTTCGCTCGTGGATGCCTCGCCCGAAGACGGCGACAGCGACCTGGGCGAGCCGCGCTACCGGCTGCTCGAAGCCCCGCGCGCGCTGGCCCTCGAACACCTGCAGGCCCACGGCGAGGCGTCGGCGGTGCAGGGCCGGATGGCCCGGGTTCTGGGGTCGATGGCCCGCCGTGAGTCCGAGGAACAGGCGCCGGGCGAGCGCCCTGCCCTGGCGAGGATCGCGGCCGCCGATGTTCGCTCGGCCCTGCGATGGGCCCTCGCGCACGACCTGGCAACCGCGGCGCTGCTGGCCCCGCGCCCCGCCTGCCACCAGCGCCCGGCAGCCGAACGGCTGGCCTGGGCGGCACAGCTCATCGAAGGCGCTCCCACGCTGCCGCCACGGGCCGCCGGGGACGCCTGGCTCGCGGCAGCGGTGCTGGTACGGCATTCGGATCTGCTGCGTCGTCACGAACTGATGCTCCAGGCCGCCGCCCGCTACGCCGAAGCCGATGCCCCGCGTGACCGCTACTACGCGCTGGCCCGTGCCGCCGAGGCCGCGGCCGTGCACCGCCAACCGGCCCTGGCCGATGCGCCGCTGGCCGAGGCGCGGGCCCTGGAGGACCCGAACTGGCCCGCCGGATTGCGAGCCGTGCTGGCCGAGGCCGAGGCGGCCATGCTGAGCGCCCGCGAGGCGCTCGAGCCGGCGCGCCTGGCCTGGCTGCGCGCGCTCGAGCTCGGCCGGCAACGGCACGGTGGATCGCCCTCGCTGTCGACCCTGGTCTGCCTGGCCGACATCGAGCTGCAAGGCGCCCGCTTCGTCGATGCCACCGCCCACCTGGAGGAGGCGGCAGCCCTGGCGCGGCAGCAGGGCCAGCAGGGCGATCGCCTGGGCTACATCCTCCCCAACCTCGCCGCCGCGCGCCTGATGCAGGCCGACCTCGCCGGCGCGCGGCGCGTGGCTGCTGAAGCCTGGCCCCAGGCTCGCGAGCTCGATGCCGACGCCTGGTGGGCCGACCACCTGTCACTGCTGGCGGCGCTGGAGGGCCGACCGCGCAGCGCGGCGCTGCTGCTGGGCCTGGCCGATGCCGCTTACCAGCGCATCAAGGGCGGCCGCCATGAACTGGAGACGCGCAACGCCGAGCGCGCGGCCGAGCTGGCGGGCGCTGCCCTGGGCTGCGGGCACCTCGAGGCGCTGCGTGCGGCCGGCGCCGAGCCCATGCGCGAGGCGGCCGTGCGGCACTGGGCGCTGCAGTTGCAGGACGCACCAGAGGGCTGAGCCGGGACGCCGTGCCGCGCCGCAGCTGCCACAGCCGCCAGGCGTTCAGCGGCGCCAGCACCAGGTGCAGCACCAGCACCGGCGCCAGCCCGGCGCCCGCGCCGTAGGCGATGAAGGTCAGGTTGGCGGCCAGGCCCAGCCCGCGCAACCACCGCATGTCGGTGCAGGCGAAGGTGGCGCCCGTCAGCCCGGCGGCCAGCCAGCCCAGGGTCTCGATGGAGAGCCCGGTCATCGCTCAGACCCGGAACACGAGGATCACCGTGAACGTGGCGGCGCACATCGCGGCGTTGACGAGGTTGACGACGGCGGCCCGCGTCCACGTCTGGCCTTGCTGCTCGTGCAGCCACAACGCCATCGTCAGGTTCGAGCCCAGCCAGGTACCCCAGGTCCACAGCGAGTGCTGGCTGGAGTCGCCGCTGGCGCAGATGGCCCACAGCGTGGGCAGGTAGGACAGCACCCGCACCGAGCTGAACAGCGTGAAGGCCCAGGTCAGCAGCAGCCGGTAGGTCGCGCCGGCCACGAGGGGGCGCTGGCCTGTCTGCGGCGGGCGGCTGGAGGGCGTTGTGGGCTGGGCGGTCATGGGCTTCTCCCGACGGGACGGCGGGGTCCTGCCGTCTCTGGAAGCGCATGGTCCGCACCGCCGGCGCCGGCGTCCTTAAGCGTCCTAAAACCTGAAGCCGCCTGCGCGAACGCCCCGGCCTGGTCTGCCCGGCCCGATCAGCGCTTGGACCGGCGCAACACCCCGGCGTCGGCCTGCCGCGTGTGCAGGTTGAAGGTGGCGCCCTTCGTCAGCACGTGCAGCTTCACGCCCAGCAGGCACACGGGCTGGCCTTCGTCGATGCTGTCCATCGACGAGAAGTCCACCTCGGCGGCGTCGACCACCGTGATGCCGCCCGAGCCCTCGACGTGCACGGTGTTGTCGGGCGCGATGAAGGCGGCCGTGTCTTCATCGAGGCCGATGCCCACCGCAAACGGGTTGTAGGCCAGCGCGGTAAGCAGCCGGCCGAGGCGGTCGCGCTGGCGGAAATGCTGGTCGATGACGAAGCGGTTGGTCAGGCCCAGGCCTGGCGCCAGGCGCACGCTGCCGGCCACGGGTGTGCTGCCTTCGCAGCCGTTGGCGATCATGTGCTCGCTGATGAAGGCAGCGCCCGCGCTGGTGCCGGCCACCGCCACGCCGGCGGCGTTGGCCACGCGCACGGCCTTGGCGATGGGCGTGCCGCCGAGCAGCGTGCTCAGCCGCAGCTGGTTGCCGCCGGTGAAGAACACGCCGCTGGCCTGCTGCAGGCGGTCGAGGCGGCTGGGCTCCTCGCAGTCGCGGCGGGTGTCGAAGTCCATCGCCGTGACACGCGCCGCGCCGAGCTCCGAGAAGATGCGCTCGTAGCGCGCGCCCGTGTCCTGCAGCTGGCTGGCCGTGGGGATGACGACGATGTCGGCGCGGCCGCCACCGGCCTCGGCGGCGTGCTGCACGAAGCGGCGCAGGATGGCCGGTGCGTTCTCTTTGTCCTCGGCGCCGCCGATGGGGATGATCCAGCCGCGCTGCTTGCCGTCGGCCACCTTGCTGGCACACATCAGATGTCGTTTCCGGCAGCCCGGCCCATGGTGGCGGCTGCAAGTGAAGAGGCGGCGATCATGCCAGCGGCCCCGAGCCGGGGGTGGGGCCGATCAGTCGACCTTGGCACCCGAGGCCTTGACCACACGGGCCCACTTGGTGGTTTCGGCGGCCATCAGGCGCGCGAACTCCGCGCTCGTGATGCCGCTCGGGATGGCGCCCTGCGCCAGCAGCCGCTCCTTCATGGCCGGCGTGGCCAGGGCCTTGGCGGTTTCCTGCTGCACGCGGTCGACCACGTCCTTCGGCGTGCCGGCCGGGGCCAGCAGGCCGAACCACGAGCTGGCCTCGTAGCCCTTGAGCGCGGCACCGCCGGCCTCTTCGACCGTGGGCAGTTCGGGCAGCGCGCCGGAGCGCTGCGCGCTCGTCACCGCCAGCGCCTTGAGGCGGCCGCTCTTGATGTGCGGCATGGCGCTGGGCAGGTTGTCGAACATGACGTCGACGTTGCCGGCCATCAGGTCGATGAGCGCCGGGCCGCTGCCGCGGTACGGCAGGTGGACCATGAAGGTGCCGGTCATGGTCTTGAACAGCTCGCCGGCCAGGTGGATGCTGGTGCCGTTGCCGGAACTGGCCATGTTGAGCCGGCCCGGGTTGGCCTTCAGCGCCTTCACGAAGTCGGCCACCGTGTTGACGCCCAGCGCCTGGGCCCGCGCCGGGTTGATCACCAGCACGTTGGGCACGCCGGCCACCAGCGTGACGGGCACGAAGTCCTTCACCGCGTCGTAGGGCATCTTCGGATACAGACTCGGGTTGATGGCATGGGTGCCCACCGTGCCCATCAGCAGCGTGTAGCCGTCGCCACCGGCCTTGGCCACCTCGGCCGCACCGGTGTTGCCACCGGCGCCGGGTTTGTTGTCGACGACGAAGGGCTGGCCGAAGACCCGCTGAAGCTCGGGCGCCAGCGCGCGCGCCAGGATGTCGGTGGTGCCACCGGCCGCGAAGGGCACGACGATGCGCACCGGCTTGGTGGGCCAGCCGCCCTGGGCCTGGGCGGGGGGCAGGACGCCGGCCAGCGGCGCGAGGGCCGCCGTGGCCAGCAGATGACGTCGGGTGGGGTGCATGAGGCGTGTCTCCGGGTCGGGGTAGGTTGGCCATAGTCGGCTCTCGGGTTCTCAGTGTGCCGCGACCGCCCAGCCCCGCGTCAGCGGACGAATCCCGGTTGCCACCCGAACATTCGTCACCCCGCGCCTGCGGGGTGCGAAGCGGCGCCGACACCCCCGAGTTCGTCGGGCTCGATAGAGTCTGAGGCTCAACCGATCAAGCCCCGCCGCCCATCATGAAGTCGTGTTCCACCCGCTCCACCCTTCGTCTGGCCCTGGCAATGGCCATCTGCGCCGCGCTGGCCACGCCCGCGCAAGCCGCGCTCGTGCAGGGCGACTGGGATCCGGCCTACGGCGAACCCTTTCCCAACCTCGGCTGGCGCGGCACGGCCACCATCGAGGTACCCGTGGCCTGCCTGTCGCTCTCGGGTCTTGTCGTCAACGACGGCAGCCTGTGCCCGCTGATGACACCGGTGAGCGCGCTGGTCGAGTTCTACGACCTCGCCGACGAGGTGCCGACGGTGGAGACGCTCGACTTCGGCGGCAAGGTGGCCGTCGACCGCATCTTCGTGAGCGCGGGTCAGGTCACGGCGTTCGGGCTCGATTCGACCGGCACCGTGCTGAGCACCAGCCCGCTCGGCGTGACCTCAACCAGCCCCGGCACCCAGGCTCTCTTTGCCCTCGAGATCGAAATCTCCGATGCAGGACGCATGACCGAAGCCATCCTGTACTGGTCGGTCAATGCATCGGGCTTAGGTGGTCGGAACGATCCCGACCGCCCGGCCATCGTGGCCGTCACCCAGACCGACACCCCGGCGGCGGTTCCGCTGCCGGCCACGCTGTCGCTGGCCTTGGCGGGCCTGGCCCTGCTGGGCGCGACCCGCCGCCGCAGCTGAGCCCCGGCCGCGCGGCTCAGGCGCCGGCCGTCTCGGCCGCGCTGGCCGAGTCGAGCACCAGCGCAGCCTGCACCGAATCGACCAGCGAGCTGGCGTCGGCAGCCGTGAGGGCCTCGGTCCAGCGCCACTCGCCAAGTTCGTCGCGCAGCGACTCCTCGAGCACCGTGACGAGCACGGTCGACAAAGGATCGCGCGCCAGCCCCGACGCCGCGCGCGCCCGGGCTACCACCGCCAGCAGCACCGCAGCCTGGCTCGGCTGCCGCAGCGCATGCGCCAGTGCGGCGTGGTCTTCGAGCGCCGACAGCAGCTCGGCCCGCATGTCGTAGCCCTGGAACGCGGCCAGCGCGCCGGCCATGCGGCTGCGCGCCTCGGCCAGCTGGCCCTGCTGCAGTGCCACCCGCCCGAGCGCGGCATCGGCGCGGGCTTCGCCGCGGCGGTCGCCGGCGGCGCGCGCGGTGGCCTGGGCGCGGGCCAGGTGCTCGCGCGCGACCAGGAAGTCGCCGACGCCCTGGGCGCAGCGGCCGAGCAGCCACTCGCATTCGCTCTCGACCTCGCGGTTGGCCAGGCGGCGCGCCAGAGCAAGGCTTTCGCGAAGGTGCGCCACGGCCTCGGCCCAGCGCTCCAGGCCGATCAGCACATGGCCGAGCTGCAACTGCACGATGGCCTCGGCCACGCCGTCGCCGAGCTCGCGGAACAGCGCCAGCGCCTCCTGCTCGGCGGGCAGCGCGGCGGCGGCGTCGCCCGCGGCCAGCTGCGCCATCGCCAGCGTGGACAGCGTCTGCGCGGTGCCGAGCCGGTCGCCGGCCGTGCGGCGCAGCGCCAGGCAGGTGAGCAGCTGCTCGCGGGCTTCGCGCGGGTCGCCCTGCATCACGGCCAGGGCCGCGGCCGCATACAGCGTGTGGGCGCGCGCCAGATCGCTGGCCAGCACGGCCGGCAACGTGAGGGCGGCGCGCATCAGCTCACGCCCCTCGGTGAGATAGCCCCGAGTGATGAAGAAGTTCTGCAGCGCCACGGGGATCTTCGCCGCCAGCAGCGGATCGGCGATCCCCGCGCGCGCCGTGGCCATGGCGGCGCGCAGGTTGTCGAACTCCAGCTCCAGGCGCTCAGCCCAGCGGGCCTGTTCAGCACCCTTGAGGCCGTCGCGCGCCTGCTTGGCCACGGTGAACAGGTGCTCGGCATGGCGCGCCGCAATGGGCTCGGCGTCGGGCAGCTCGCGCAGGCGATCGGCGGCGTACTCGCGCAGCGTCTCGAGCATGCGGTAGCGCACGCTGCCGTCGGCCTCGTCGGCCATCATCACGAGCGAGTGGTCGACGAGGCGGTCGAGCAGATCGACGATGTCGAGCGGGTCCAGCGGGTCGGCGCCGCACACCGACTCGGCTGCGGCGAGGTCGAAGCCGCCGACAAACACCGCCAGCCGGGCGAACAGCGTCTGCTCGGGCGCGGTCAGCAACTCGTGCGACCAGTCGACCAGCGCACGCAGGGTCTGCTGCCGCTCCTGCAGCACGCGGCTGCCACCGGTGAGCAGGCGGTAGCGGTCCTTCAGCCGCGCATTGATGTCGGCCACCGACAGCGAACGCACGCGCGCCGCCGCGAGCTCCAGCGCCAGCGGAATGCCCTCCAGCCGCGCCACGAGCTCGGCCACGGCCGCGGCCTGGCTGGCGTCGAGCTGGAAACCGGCGCGCTGGGCCTGCGCGCGCTGCACGAACAGCTGCACCGAGGGCAGCGCCGACAGCGCGGCCGTGTCGATCGGCTGCCCGCTGGCAAAGCGCGGCACGGCCAGCGGCTGCACCGGGTAGGTCTGCTCGCCGGCCACGTGCAGCGCGATGCGGCTGGAGGTGACGATGCGCACATCGGGGCACTGGCGCAGCAGCGTGTTCACCAGGGCCGCGGCGGCGTCGACCAGGTGTTCGCAGTTGTCGACCACGAGCAGCAGCCGCCGGTCCTGCAGCGCCGCGGCCAGGGCCTGCAGCAGCGAGCGGCCGGGTTCGTCCTGCACCTGCAGCAGCCGCGCGGCCTCGTCGGCCACGCGGGCGCCTTCGCGCAGCGGCGAGAGATCGAGGAACCAGGTGCCGTCGGGGAACTCGGCCCGCAGCTCGGCCGCCACCTGCAGCGACAGCCGCGTCTTGCCCAGGCCGCCCATGCCCAGCAGCGTGACCAGGCGCGTGCGGCCGAGAAGCGCCTTCACTTCGTCGAGCTCGCGCTCGCGACCGATGAAGGCCGTGCCGGGCTGCGGCAGGTTGTTCGGCACCTCGCGCGTCGGCAGCCAGCGGCCGCCGGAGCGCAGCACGCGGTAAGCCTTGTCGGCATCGGGCGGCGGGCCGAGCGCGCCGAGCGCCGGCTCGTGCAGCTCCACGGGCTCGGCCACGCCCTTCAGCCGCCAGTGGCCGAGCGACACCAGCGCGGTGGCGCGGCCTTCGGCGGCGAGCGCGACCGCGGCGTCCTGGCTGAGCAGCGTCTGGCCACCGCGCGCCAGCGACATGACCCGCGCCGCCGTTGGCTTGGCCAGGCCCTCGACCTCGATGGGCTTGGCACCCTGGGCGATGTCCTCGGCGCTGTTGGCGCGCAGCATCACCGGGCCGACGTGCAGGCCGGCGCGCGCCGCCAATGCGTGGCCGGCGGCTTGCGGCAGCGCCGCCAGCCCGGCGTGGTACGCCGCCGCAAAGGCCAGCGCGTCTGCGGCGCGCTCGAAGAGCAGCAGCATGCCATCGGTCTTGTCGATCTCGCGGCCGCCGTGCAGCGGCAGCAGGTCGCGCGCGACGCGGTCGTGGGCCTGCCACAACGCGGCCATGCGTTCGTCGCCCAGGGCCTGGGCGAGCTGCGTGCTGTCGACGACGTCGGTCAGCAGCAGCGCGCGCACGGCCGCCTGCGCGGCGCCGGGGGCTGGCGCGGGCGACGGTGCGGCAGCGAACGCGGACATGACGAGAGTGTGCCGCTCACCGGGCCCTCCAACCCAGTGAAGGTGCACATTCAGGTCGGGCAGGCGCTCACTTCAGCCCGCTCAGGTAACTGGCCACGGCCTTGGTTTCGAGCTCGCTCAGCTTGCTGGCGATGCTGTGCATCACCGCGTTGTCGTTCGTGCGCTCGCGCTGATTGAAAAGCTTGAGCTGGCGTTCGGTGTAGGCCGCGTGCTGGCCGGCCAGGCGCGGCAGCGTGGCCGAGCCCTGGGCCGTGGGGCCATGGCAGCTGGCGCACGAGGGCACACCCGAGAACGGGTTGCCGCGGTTGTAGATGTAGCGGCCCACCTGGGCGAGTTCGGTGTCCTCGACCGGGTGCAGGTGCACCTCGCGCTTCTCGAACCAGGCGCCGAGCGCGTCGAAGTCGGCCTTCGTCAGGCCCTCGACCATGGGCTGCATCGCCGGGCTCCTGCGCTTGCCGCTGGCGTAGTCGGCCAGCTGGCGCGACAGGTAGGCGGCATGCTGGCCCGCCAGGCGCGGGAATATCGGGCTCGAGCTCTCGCCTTCGGCGCCGTGGCAGATGAAGCACTTGCCTTCGACGATCTCCTGTGCGCGCTTGAGGTCGGCCGCCGCGGCCGGCCGGCCGGCCACGAAGGCCGCCAGCGCGGCGAAGGCCAGGAGGGGGGGAAGCAGGCGGTCGAACTTCATCTCGGGCGTGCGGAGTGGGTGGTGTCGGGAGGTGTTCAGGGATGCACTGGCGCCGGCGTGCCCGGCATGGCTTCGTCCAGCGGCTGGGCGGCCGGCGGACGCTGGTCGACGAGCCGGTCGGTCAGCGCGGCGGCGGCCCACATGGCCGACAGCGCCACCCAGCTGGTCATGGTGAAGACAGCCGCGCCCGACAGGCCCGCGCCCACGGCGCAGCCACCGGCCAGCATGCCGCCGAAGCCCATGCAGGCCGCACCGATCATGGCGCGGCGCATCGGCTGGCCGCCGGCAAAGCCCTCGAGCTTGAGCTCCTTGAACAGCCAGGCGGCGACGAAGCTGCCGAGGAACACGCCCGGCATCAGCCCGAGGTCGAAGTTCAGCGGCTTGTCCGACGCGAACAGCGTGCGTGTCAGCACCTCGGCCGACGGGCCGGTGAAGCTGAGTGCCTGGATCGGATGCGGGTCGAACGAGGCCTTGCCGATGGCGTAGGTGGCCCACCAGGCGGCGGCGATGGTCAGGCCCACGCCCACGGCGCCTGCCCAGCCCCAGACCGGCACGCGCTGGCGCCGCGCCCAGACCACCGCGGCCGCCAGCCACACCAGGCCGAAGAGCAGCGCGCCGCCGTGGCCGATGCCCAGGCGCGCGACGAGGTCGCGCGAGGCGCCGCCGTCCACCGTCCACAGTGCCGCGAGGGCCTCGCGCGCCGGGGCCAGCAGGCCCGTCCAGCTGGCCTGCGCCACGACGGCGAAGACCAGGCCCGACATCACCGAGCGCAGGTTGCCCTGGCCGGCCAGCACGAGCAGCCGGCTCGAGCAGCCGCGGGCGAGGATCATGCCCACGCCGAACAAGGCGCCGCCGATGGCCGCGCCCGACAGGCTGCCGCGGGCCGAGATCTGCCGCGCCTCGGTGGCATCGAAGGCGCCCAGCAGCACCAGGGCCTGCGTCGCCACCACCGCGGTGGCAAAGGCGAACAACCACACGGTGAGCTTGCCGCCCACGAGGTTGCGGCTGAACTCGATGACCGCCGAGCGCAGGCAGAAGCGCGAACGCTGGGCCAGAAAGCCGAAGCCGAAGCCGATCACCACACCGGTGGCGGCCAGAGTCCCGGGTTCACCCAGGCGGTCGATCAGCCAAGTCCAGGCCGGCATCGCGGCAGCCTCCGGTCAAGCGGCAGCCGTGGCCCGGCTCCGCCGGGCCACCGGGTGCGCCCCCTTGAGGGGGAGCGCCGCAGGCGCTCCGGGGGTGGGCCCATTCACGGCTTGATGTAGGCCGCGCCGGCCTTCTGCATCTTCGCCAGGCGCACCACGCCGCTGGGCGTGAACTCGGCTTCCTGGATGAATTGCTCGCGCTTGAGGTTGCGGTTGCGCAGCGTGATCTCGCAGATCTCGAACTTCACGCCGCGCGCCACCAGCGCCGCCACCGGGCCGGCAAACGGGCTGCCGTTGACGTCTTTCTGGCCCTCGAGCAGGAAGTCCACGCCGAGCGCGTGCGTGACCACCGTGATCTTGGCCGTGGGGTCGACATCGAGGTGGTTGCGGATGTTGCGCAGGCCCTTGAGCGCCTGCAGCGACATGTCGTCGATGTGATAGACCACCGGGTCCTGTGCCAGCGCATGGCCGGGCGCAGAAAGCGCCGCGGCGACGAGGGCGGTGGCGATGAAGGTGCGGATCAACATGGCGGGTCTCCTGTGAAGGGCGGCGATCATGCCAGCCCGGGGTTGCCCTGCACGCCCACGAGCCGGGGCGTGTTGATGCGGCGCGGCTTCACGCGGCCGCCCGGGTGGCGGCTCTTGTCCTTGAGCCAGGTTTCGACCACGTCCCACACCGGCTTGTTGCCGGCGCGTGCGGCCTCTTCGGCCACCGGGGCCCATCCGGCCACCTTGTAGTTCTTGCCGGCCTCGATGGGCTTGCCGGCCAGGCGCATGTCGGTGATGCGCGAGCCCATCTTCTCGCCCGGCGTCATCGTGTACTGCAGGCCGCCCACGCGCACCATGTCGCCACCCTGCTGGTAGTACGGATCGGGGTTGAACAGGTTGTCGGCCACGTCCTCGAGCACGGTCTTGATCATCTCGCCGCTCATCTGCGTGACGGTGGCGTAGGGGTAGGTGATGGCCAGCTGGTCCATCATCAGCTCGCGCGTGATGGTCTCGCCGAGCAGCAGGCTCGTGCCCCAGCGGAAGCCGGGGCTGAAGGCGATGTCGGCGCCCTGCACGTCCATCAGCGCGTCGCAGACGAGCTGGTCCCAGCTGCCGTTGAAGTTGCCGCGGCGGAAGAGCAGCCCGTCGGTGACGGCCAGCTTCTCGGCCAGCTTGGCTTCGTACGGCGCGCGGATCTTCGTGATCAGCGCGTCCATCTCGGCATCGGCCTTCAGCATGTTCGCGAACACCGGCAGCAGCCGGTAGCGGTAGTTCGCGACCTTGCCGTCCTTCACTTCGAAGTCCATCACGCCGAGGAACTTGCCGTTGCTGCCGGCGTTGGTGACGAGCGTGGTGCCGCCCGCGTTCTTGACGGGCACCGCCACCGGCACGCCGTCGTGCGTGTGGCCGCCGAAGATGGCGTCGATGCCGCGCACGCGGCTGGCCATCTTCAGGTCGACGTCCATGCCGTTGTGGCTGATGACGACCACGAGCCTGGCACCGGCCGCACGCGCTTCGTCGACCACCTTCTGCATGTTCTCGTCCTGGATGCCGAACTCCCAGTCGGCGACCATGTAGCGCGGGTTGGCAATGGGCGTGTACGGGAAGGCCTGGCCGACGATGGCCACCGGCACGCCGTTCATCTGCTTCATCACGTAGGGCTTGAAGACCGGGTCGCCGAAGTCGGTGGTCTTCACGTTCTGGGCGACGAAGTCGAGCTTGCCGGCAAAGTCCTTCTCGACGATCTCCTTCACGCGCTTCATGCCGAGCGTGAACTCCCAGTGGCCCGTCATCACGTCCACCGTCAGCGCCTTGCAGGCGTCGACCATGTCCTGGCCGTCGGTCCACAGGCAGGTGGCGCTGCCCTGCCAGGTGTCGCCGCCGTCGAGCAGCAGCGCGCCGGGGCGGCTGGCCTTCATGCGCTTCACCAGCGTGGCCAGGTGGGCAAAGCCGCCGACGCGGCCGTAGCGGCGCGAGGCGCGCTCGAAGTCGAGGTAGGTGTAGGCATGCGCCAGCGCCGTGCCCGGGCGCACGCCCGCGGCCTTGAGCAGGTGGTCGCCCACGAGGTGCGGCACCTTGCCCTGCATGCTGCCCAGGCCCAGGTTCACGCTCGGTTCGCGAAAGCGGATCGGCTTCAACTGCGCGTGGCAGTCGGTCATGTGCAGCAGGCTCACGAAGCCCGGGCCGGTGCCCAGCGGCGGCAGGTCGTAGAGCGCGTTTTCGGCTTTCGCCGCGTCGGCGTCTTCGTGGGCGGCGAGGTTCATGCCGGCCACCGAGGCGGAGGCCAGCACCTGCAGGAATTCGCGCTTGCTCAGGCTCATGGTGTATCAGTGACTGCTGATGTTTTCGGGCTGAAAAAGCCCGGCAGTGCCGGGCTTGAGGAACGCATCACCTGCGCACTACTTGTTGACGGGCGAGTTCGGGTCGAGCAGCAGCGCCATCACGTGCGCGATCTGCTTCTCGTCGAGGATGCCCATGTGGCCGAAGCGCGGCATGTTGGAACAGGCGTTGTA
>Ga0068877_10002515_pt1 | contig 14760 bp, 13 predicted proteins | sample NOAtaG_FD_66437 | JGI IMG/M metagenome (GOLD analysis project Ga0068877, IMG submission 66437) | Freshwater lake microbial communities from Lake Erie, under a cyanobacterial bloom - NOAA_Erie_Diel6S_1000h metaG | ecosystem: Environmental > Aquatic > Freshwater > Lake | place: USA: Ohio, Lake... | reverse complement strand
ACTCTTCGGGAACATGAATCCGCGAAATGAATCCCGAGAGGAGATGGAGCGGCCTCGGCGATCCATGTCGCTGCCGTTGCTCGAATGCACGGACCGCATCAGCGCCCCGCCTTGCTGCGTGCTGGACCTGGACGTGACGAACGAATTCCGGACCCCCTGCCGGCGAGCGCAGCAGCCGAGCGTTGGCAGTGAATTGCCTACCCGCGTCACCGGGAAGTTCGACCCTGTGCAACCCTCGTCCATCTGATGCGAGCCCCCCAAGCGGAAGGGCCTGGACAGACCCTCGCGTCACCACGCGATGCCAGAGTGCGCCATGGAATGGGTCATGGAATACCAGGCATGGCTCAGTCGGATCACCCTCCATTCCGGTCGACTCCGACTGGAATGCGCCGCGCGCTGTGCATCGGCCATCCCCATCAAGCAACCCGTCCTGCTCGAGCTTCCTCACAATGACGCCCGCGAGTCCGATTGGTAGACCTGATCGCTTCGAAACCTCCTCAGGACCGACGATGCCAGCCCGCGCGAGGTTCATGACGACTTGCTCGAAGATCGTCGACTCGCCACTCGGCGAACGCGAAACAAAGATCCGGAACGCGGTCGCAGGACAGAGCACCCACATCCTTCGACCATGCATGTACCGCACCGGCGATGGATCCGCATTCATCCAATAGACCTGGCGTGCGGCGTTCGGCACTTCAGACATGCGCCCCCCCGCCGACTTCCGCGGCATCACTCTCGGCGAGTGCCTTGAAGGCGACAAGCTGGGGTATGGCACGACGCGCCCCATCCGATGCCACCATCTCAGCATCGCCGACAACAACAAGCATGCGCTTCTGCCGGCTCATGCTGACGCAAAGCCGATTCACGGACATGAGGTGCCCATATCGCCGTCGCTGCTCCTCCTCCGTGCCATCGCGCTGCTGGTTACTCCGAACCAGCGATAGGAGCACGACATCAAACTCTCGCCCCTGGAACTGATCGACCGTTCCGATCCGAACCCGGTCCGCATACGCATCGGGAAACTCGGCCCCCGACTCGCTCGGAATCATCACCTCCGCCTCAACCAACGCCCGTTGAATCTCGTGAACCTGCGCACGATAAAAGGTGATCACACCGAAGTTCAGCGAGCGAGCGCCGTCATCGTCAAGCATCATCCGCAGCAGCCGCGCAATCTCGCGAGCCTCGGCAACCCGCTTCCAACTTGTGCCATCCCGAGACTCCCCACGCTGCGCGAACGGCACATCGTGCCAATGGGCGCATCGACCTTCCAGGCCGCGGATGCTGTGGAGAAAATCCGATGCCGGCTTGGGAGACTTGAATCGCTCCTCAGGAGGGTAGAACTCCTGACTAACAAACTCCCCCAGTCGCGGATGCATCCGGTATTGCTCATCGAGCGTCACAACTCGGGGAACGAGATCCTGAGCCGACTTCTCCGCCAGTTGGTGGAACAACCGCTCGAAGAGGCTTTCACGGAGCGCAGCCTGCATTGCTTCACGAACTTGCTTGCCATCCGCCGAGGGACCCGCTGTGACGTCCTCGAGCAACTTTCGCTCGATCGCGTCGTCAACGATGTGCGGAAGCTGCCGATGATCGCCCACCAGAACTATTCGTCGCTTGGCACATGACAGCGGCACCAGCAGATCCAGTGGATTGGCACGGGCGGCTTCGTCGCACAGCACAGTGTCATATCCAAGCTCCCCAGAACCATCATCTCCGATGTGACGGAGCATCTGTGTAGATACCGACTGCTGGCAAGTTGCCGCGACGACAGGCGTGTACTGCACGATCGCCTCGCGCAGAACATCGTCGTCGCGGAGATCCTCAAGGAAGCGATGAACTGCTCGACTCGCCCCGTCGGTTGAGCGGCAGTAGGTGGCGCGCAGATGCCGTGCAGCTGCCTCGAGTAGCCTCTCAAAATCTGCGTTTCGCAACGGCTGCCCCTGGAACACTCCGCGAGCGACGACCTTGAGCAGCAGATGCCGCTTGAGCCTTGCGAGGTCAGCAAGCTGCTCCTCGGGAAACCCGTGCGCGCCTGAGGCTGCAACTTCGAGTGCGCGAAGGTTCTCAGAGGATCTGAGCCCATGTCGTGAGAGTCTCGAAAGGGCGCGTCTGGCGGTGTCCGCGCCGTCGTCTGCGAATGATGCGACGCACGTCCGAATCGCCCGGACGGCTCGGCGAAGGAACTGCGCATCTTCGTCTTCGACGTCACGACGGGATGCCAGCTCAAGTTCAACAGCAGCTGCTTGGATCTCACTCAACAATTCCGCGGGAAGATCCGCGTCGAGGCTACGACGCATCTCACGCAACATCGCCGCACTCTCCGCAAGGCTGCAAGGCACCCGGCGATACGTGATGAGCGCGCGCTCAACCCAGCTCAAGCGTTCGGCGAGAGGACCCGCCTCGCCGACACTCGCTCGCCCCCGGATACGTTCCCGAAACTCCTGGAGCCGACGCGCCTCGTCCAGAAGGTCTGCTTGCTGAGAATCAGCGTCTCGGCGCGCACCAACCTTGATTGCCGGCAGATCATTGACACTGAGCTTCTCGATAGCGTTCTCCACGGCGTCGTGCTGGAACCCTGTGACGAGTAGCCGCTCTCGCCGATCGGGGCGCTTGGAGTTCAGCTCGTGAATGCGCTCGATGATCGCGCGCATGACCGTGGTCTTGCCTGTGCCAGGTGGGCCCTGGATCACCGCGATGTCCGGTGTGTTCAGGGCGACCTCGATCGCTTGCCGCTGCGCATCCGTCGGTTGCCAAGTGCGACCTGAGGGATCAGAGAAAACCCTGCGAAGGACATTCGCGCTTACGCCGTCCTCCCGTCCCTTCCGCCGCGCAACCGGTCGCCCGGGGACCCCCTCCACCATCAGAGCAAGCTGCTGGATGCCGGCATTTGCCTGAAGCAGCCGCTGGAGCGCCTGCTTTCTTCGCTTGTGTACAACCCTGTCGCCACGAATCGAGAAAGCGGCATAGCCGCACTCGGGAGGGCGTGACTCTCCATCGCATCGAATCTTGATGACCCGCGTCCCTGCGTTGGAGACATCCTCGACGGAGCCAAAGCAGGCGTCGGCCGTTCTGGCCGCTCCCGAGGCCCGCTGGTTTCGAGCGTTCATGTCATCACCGACGCTCCCATCGTCGGCATCCAAATCAAGACCACGGCCCGGCTCATCGGCAGCGGCGGATTCCATCAATTCAGCGGCGACCTCGTCATGCTCAAGCGAGTTCATAAGCGCGGCGATCGATGGCGCGCTCTCCGAAATCTGAAGCTCGTCGCCCTTCGAAAGGGCTGCCAGCGCTTCCGACGTCACATCACTGGCGACAGCAAGCGCGAATCGACCCGCTCCCAAGCTCTCAATCCGGTCGAACCGAAGCACGTTGACGGCTGTCAATTTGGCCGCAAGCAGATCTCGCTCCACACGCCCGTACCGTTCCCATGCACCGAGGAAGCTGGCTTCGCTTTGCCGCACCGTGTTGATTTGGGCCTGAAGCTCGGCACGCAGAACGCCCGCAGTCGTGTAGTCCTCGAATTTGATCCGACCTACACCAAGCAGTACTGCAACGCCTGATCTCGATGCCGCCTTCTTCGAGAATCGCTGCACCACCAACGCCATTGAGCCATCGTCCCGACCGCTCGGAGCGCGATGGACCCACACACGCCCTACCTTGCCATGAATGACGAACTCCGAGTCGTCTTTCGGCGCCTTCGGCCCACCCGGGATCGTGATGACCGCACGACTTTGCCCCTCCCTGTTCGGGTTTCTTGACAGGAAGTTCCGATCAAGCCAGTCAAGGATCTGGCGCCGGCTACTGCCTGCGCCCACGTGTCGCTGGAGGTCGTCGAAGAGCTGCTCTTGAACTGCAAGATCAATGGCATCGAGGCTGATTTCACGCGAGAAAGTTCGCGTGGAAATCGAAAGGACCAAACGGTCGTCCTGCTTCCGAATGTCCTCGATCCGAGACACACGCGGAAAGTTCTCGTGACAAGCATCGCGAAGCGCCGCAGCGGACCGATGCTCCTCATCGAGGACAAAGACAGTCGGACCCGCACGCATGAGTAGTTCGTCAGCCTCGGGAGAGACGAACACCTCGATCTCAAGACCCGACCGCAGCGCTGCGGAATTCTCATCAGTGAGGCCGACAGCCACGGTCCCGAAGGACTCGCTCCCGAGCGGAACATCAGCCAATTCCATGTCCAGCCCCCGGGAAATACGCGATCGACAGCAACCGATGGGCCTCTGTCAACGGCCCGCAATGAACATGCGCGAGATACGAGGACTTCTTCGACAGCGGCAGTTCGGTACGTGCAGAGGTGATCGTCGAGGACTTCCCGTCCGGACCAACGAGAACGTACCTACCGATCGTGCCAGGACTCCACTCGATGACCAGCGTGCTTGGTCCCACCCGAGCCACGAATGCCGGATTTCGGAGGTTCACCAGTTCGGCCGGCTTGACACAGGCCTCCGGCACCTCCGCCGACTCGCCAGCGGAGACAACCTTGCGCCAGACCACCGTGCTCATCACGGGCTTCGCCGGAACGTCTGGTTCGCGGTCGGGGTCGAGATCCCGCTTGAGTTCTTCTGTAGCTGCAGCAGCCTTTCGACCGTAGGTGAGGTCGTCAGGACCTTGATCGCACTCCGGAATCCAGACGCGCGAGTCGACAATGGCGACACCACCGCCTGCGCCTGAACAGAACGAGCACTTTGCTCCTGACTTCCAAAATGATGTCCCGCCGCAGGACGGACAAACAGCCGTCATATCGTGCGCGAAATAGAGCAACTGCGCCCACTCCGCCATGGATGGCCGGACAGCAGGGTCATCTCGGCCCTCGACGAACGCCCGATGGAACAACGCGTTGAGACGGCCGGAGCCAAGAACCTCCGAGGGCAATCCGACGACCTGCCTGTTTGAGGTATCGGTTGGGTGATCGACCCACGGAAGCCGCCCCTCATGCGCCTCCCGCTCCATGTCGATGCTCGCCGCCCAGTCTGCGTCCTGAAGGCGCTGACCAAGGTACGGATGCGTCAGCCGGAGAACCATGTGCGCAAGCACCGCAAATGAGTAGCAATCGCTCAGAGTGCTCACATGCTGCTCACCACGAACCACCTCGGGCGCCCCGAATCCAGGCGTGTGGATGAACTTCCGCTCGCCACCGATCACATGGAGGTTGTCCGCATCGATAAGCCAGATGCGAGCATGTTCGACGCTCTCGGATATCAAAGCATTGTTGGGCGACAGATCCGAATACACCGCGGGCAGCGCATGCAGGCGCGCCATGGTCTCGGCGAGACGACCGAGGAGAAGAAGCCGTCGCCGCAATCCGCCAGTACGAATGTAGAACGCTGCAACTCCCTCGTTCGCTGGAACTCGCCAGAGCGTCGAGATTGGCGCCACACCAGATAGCAATCGCATCGCATAGCCGATACTCGGTGCCTCGAGTGGCGCGATGGGCAAAGCGATCGGTAGCCCCTCGAGCGGCAGGGTCAGGACATTCTCGATCGCTCTCTGCAATCCCGCATCCGATCCGTCATCCCGGAGAGGATTGCCCTCGCGATCACAAAGCAACTTCACCGCAATTTCAGGGTTCTCTGTCCGGTACACGCGCCCCTGACCCCCGCGGCCAATCTCGGAGATCAGAACATGCTCGTGGCCCTGGACATCGGAAACTCGTATTGCGCGTGCTCGCGCTTGTTGACTTCCCTTGCCAGCGTCAGGGCCGGCGGGGCCACTGCCAAACCCTGACGACCTGCCGGAGGCACCTCCGAAGTACGAGCCTTGCGAGCTAGTCGTCATGATCGCACTCCAGTGGCACCATGCCAAGCAAAGAGAATCGTCTTGTCGTCGGTGTGGCGGGCAACTGGCCACCTACGAAGGTCTCTTGCGAGCGCCCGGGCGGAGTCCGCCACCCCTGGCGGGTATCGCATCGCCGCATGATCAAGCAGCGCATCGCGACGGTCCTCGATGAGGTCGTCGGACACCCCATCGGTCGCGATCATCACACGGTCCCCTGGCGAGACCGTCGAGAGTTCCGTGGTCGACCATGCAGCCAAATTTGTGGCAATGCCGAGTCCGGTCGTCTCATTCGTAAACTCGCCTCGCGCTGCGCCACTGACCGACACCGCACCAAGTGAACGCGACCGTAGGTAGATCAGACCGTCTCCGAGCTGCGCGAGGAGTCCGCGTCCGTCACTTGTGAACATTGCGAAGAGGCAGGTCGTCGCGCATTCTTCGCGAGCACGCTGTCCCAGCTCGACCGCCCACTGTGCGTGGATCAGTCGCAGCAGCGCCTCCGTCGACGAACTGCCCGCCCTGCTCCAGGATCCCGCAGCAGCGACCACCGCGCGGCATGCAGCCCGAGCACCGAAGCCAGAGTGTGTCCGGCTGCCAAGCCCATCACACACGACGGCCACGAAGAACTTGCTCTGGCAACAAACCCGCCAGGCGTCCTGGTTCGGGGCGCCTTCCACAAGATGGCGCGGGCCACGAACGCTGGATCCGGTCCAGGACCATTCTCCCCGGACTGGCATCAGAGCAAGTCCAGATCTCCCGGACTTGGAAGCGCCGGAAGCAGATTAGGATCGACGCTTCGCGTGCGCGTCGACACGCTCATCGTGACGAACTTGAAGAACGAGCGAATGTTGGACGCGTCTTGCGCTCGATAGACCCGGCCGTCCGAGGCGCTCACGAACTTCCTGAGCATCATCTCGTCCGCATCCGCACCTATGGCCAGAGCCATCCGATCGGCTTTCGAGGCCCTGGTCCCGCCCTGAAACCGCGCGATCGGTCCCGAGACGTCGTCCGTGGGGGCGCCATCCGAGACCAGCACGATCGTCGGCCGATAGGACCGCCTCGGGAGCACTTCCTGATTCTCAACCAAGTCAGCGGTGATCGAGAGCGCGGCGCCCATGGCAGTCCTGCCGCCTGCACTCAGCGCCTTCAGCCCAACAGACTTGGCGGGCTGAAGGGGCACCACGAGCTCCGCCCGATCGGCGAATCCGATCACGGCAACGTGGATCTCCGCGACACCCTCAGCCTCCGTTGCAAAGCTCCGGATCATGGCTTCCAGCGACCGATTGAGCGACTCGATCTTTCCATCACCGGCCATGCTGCCACTGACATCAGCCAGCACAATGACCGGCAATGGCCTGGCGTCTGGGCGCACGAACTCCCGCAGATCGGACATAATTCAAATCCTCCAATCGCAATGTACCGCGATTCGAGTGAAAAGACATCCTCCCCCACCGTCTCGGCAATCTGAATTGCCTCTGCGTTACCCTCCGTGGGGAATCGGAACACGTCAGCCCTGCCTGACAACCGCTCGACTTCCGACCAGCCAAGCAAGCCATGACCACCCTCGTTTCCTTCATCGGCAACCCGTCGAAGTCGCATTCGGGCCCCGCCCATAGCACTCGCGGACCCTCCGTCGCCGCCACCTCCGAGTACGAAGCCACCGACTACCTCTTCGAAGACGGTGGGTTCCAGGCGCGTTCGCTGTTCTTCGGCTGGGCTGCCCTGCAGCACCTACGGTGGAAGGCGGAGCGGACTGGCAAGCCCGATCTTCAGCCGGATCGGTGGCTTGTCGTTGGAACAGTGACGAGTGGCTGGCAGATGATGGCGGAGGTGGCGATCGAGGCCGATGAGGGGACGTTCGATCGTGCCGCGGCCTGGGCGGAACGCGCGAAGTCGGCTGTACTTCGGGGATGCGTCGATAACACGCTGCTTTCCGAATTCGAACGCCAGTTCGGTCACCCGCTCGGCACGGAGGTGCGGCTGCGCTCGGTCACCGACGACGCGGACGCCATCTTCGGATGCCTATACGACAACCTCGACCGTGGGTCGAGGGTGATCCTTGACGTCACCCACAGCTATCGCACGATGCCGATCCACGCGACGCTCGCCCTCGGGGCATTGCGATGGATCAAGGACATTCGGATCGCCGACATCGTGTACGGCGGATGGGTCAAGCGCGATGGCGTTGGCGCGCCCGCCCCTGCGGTGTCTCTTGCCGGCAGCGCTCGGCTTGCGGAAGTGACGCCCCAGCTCGCATCGGTTGCGCTGACCGACGATCTCGAAGCCGCGGCAGAGTGCGCGAGCGGCCTGCAGATCGGGACGCCCGGCATGCGCGACGCGTTGAGGGAAGCCAGCGTGCTCGATTCGCTCTTGCGGGTAGATGAAGCGGAGTCAATTCTGCGTTCGAATCGGGTGGTGGCTGACGAAGCGTGGACAACCCATGACCGCATCGGCGAGGCCGCAGCCGAACTGTTGCGATCTGCAGCGGGCGTGAGTTCAAGGGTTCCGCGCGCTGACCGCGAATTCCTGCGAGCCGAGGAGTTCCTCCGGCGTCGCGACTACCTGCGCGCGATACTCATGCTCAGCGAGTCGATCCGGCGACGCGCGATCGATCAGCTGGCACTTGGAAACCGATTTGGTGTGGAGGCGAACCAGATCAAGATGGATGACGCCTTCAGCGCCCTCGACGAACTGCCCGCCGCACCCTTCGCCCCGGGAAGGCTGTCCCTCCTTCGTCGGACGCGCAATCAAGTGGTGCATGCCGATCGCCCCAATCCCGACGTGCGAGCCGTACTCGCTGACCCCGAGAAGCTCCGTCGACTACTGAGCGATTCGGTCCAGGACGCACGGCGGAGCCTCTTCAAGCACCTCGCATAATCAAGCGAAATCACACGCGGTCGGGGGCAAACCGTATGGTCAGCAACGAACCGAAGCCCATCGAGCCGATGCAATGACGCCCATGAACGAGCTGCACGAACAGATCCGCAAACTCGCCGCCGACTGGCTTGAGATCGCCGCCGGCCGCCGTTGCTTCGGGAGCGGAACAACCGCGGAGCAGGCAACGCGATTCCAGCTCGAGAAGCTATTGCCGCTCACCACGAAGCTCTGCCGCCAAACTCTGGGCTCTGACCTCCGATCGCCGGCGGACGGCCTAGCGAGTCTCGTCGGAATGTCGCCACAGACGACGATCACGATGGCGGAGGCGCTCCGACCGCGATCACTGCTTCTCGTTACGAGCGAGAACGCGAGTGAGTCCATTCGGGTAATCCACGAGTGGTTCAGCCGATCGGACCTCGGATGGCAGCCTCCTCGCATCGCCGTCCAAATGGTCCCGCCGACCGATTCGAGCGCTATCGCTCACGGGGTTCGGAATTGGATCGCCGACCAGCGAACCAGCAGCCCCAACGCAATCCTCTACTTCGACGCGACCGGCGGAAAGAAGTCGATGAGCGTTGTTGCTGGGATGCTCGCCGTACAACTCAATCTCGAAGTCGTATACCTGGACACGGAATTCGACGCGTCGTTGCGGATGCCACGTCCTGGGTCGGAGGTGGTTGTACGGGTTCCGGTGCCATAGGTCCGCGGCGGAACTCGGGGGTCGAATGCCAGACCCGTGCCTTCACAACCGCGATCGAACTGCGGGCGTCGAGACCCTCAAGTCTGTAAACACAACTGGGCGCAATACGGCCTTCCCGATTTGCAAGCTCAGCGGCTTGCGATAAACTCTTCATTGGCATCCAGAGTCCCACGCGACCTCTTCAAGCGTGGGCGGCAACCGAGTCGAGCGCGACCACGGTGCCGAGGTCAGCCCCTCCAGGGCGATGCGGCGAGCGGCGGCACACGCCATCCGGCTTCGCAACATCAGCGCTCGTCGACGTTCGACGGGGACCGTGGAGCATTCTGGGCTGATGCCCCTCTCGATGTCGTGGAGATCACGACATGGCAGCGAAGCAGATGAATACCCGGGCGGTAAAGCCAAGCGATGAAGTCGCCGGAGAGGCACTCCAGCGGGCAACCGCGTTGGCAGAAGGCCTCTTCCCGCACCAAGTGGAGGGGCTTGCGTTTCTCCTCGGTAGGCGACGCGCGATCCTCGCCGACGACATGGGCCTTGGCAAGACGCGCCAGAGCATCGTCGCGATGCGCGAGGCCGCGCCCGAAGGACCATGGCTGGTGGTCTGTCCCGCCTCGGTCAAGCGCAACTGGCAGCGCGAGATCCACGCTGCCATTGGAAGCGACGCGGCCGTGACGGTGGTTGGGGACGTCGCGGTACCCGATACAGCCTTTCGTGGGTGGGTCGTCATCAACTACGACCTGCTCAAGAAGCACATCGACGCGCTGCTGGCGCTGCCATGGGCGGGCCTAATCTTCGATGAGGCGCACTACCTCAAGAACCACACCAGCAAACGGAGCAAGCTCGGAACCAAGCTGGTGGCGTCCGCCCCGGGCGAGCCCGCGGTGCATTGCCTGACCGGCACGCCGCTCACGAATCGCCCCCGTGACCTATTCCCGCTGCTGCAGCTGGTGAAGCATCCGCTGGCGCGCAGTTTCTTCACCTTCGCGAAGAAGTACTGCGGCGCCTACGACAACGGGTTCGGCCTCGTCACCGACGGCGCGAGCAACCTTGGGGAGCTCACGCTTCAGCTCCATGGCGTCATGCTCCGCCGCACCAAGGATCAGGTACTCGACCTGCCACCGAAGATCCGAACCTGGCTCGACCTTGAGGTGCCGCTCGGGACCGCTGCGAACGAGATGCGGCAGGTCGTGGAGATGCTGGTCCAAGGCGTCGTCAGCCAGACGCATGGCGGCCAGCGGGCCACCACCGACCGCAGCGCCAACCGTGATCGCGTGAAGCTGCTCGCCCTGCTCACCAAGGTTCGCCAGAAGCTCGCCGTCGCCAAGGTGAAGCAGACCGTCGACTTCGTGCAGGGCGCGCTCGACCAGGGAGAGAAGGTCATCGTGTTCACGGGTTTCGATGCACCCGCAAAGAGCATCGCCGAGGCCTTCGGCGAGCAGGCCGTTCTGCTCACGGGCGCAACGCCGCCGGAGCAGCGGCAGAAGCTCGTCGACCGGTTCCAGCAGGATCCGAACGTGCGCGTATTCGTGAGCAACCTTATCGCGGGTGGTACGGGCCTCACGCTCACGGCAGCCACGCAGGTGGTGTTCAACGACCTCGACTGGGTTCCCGCCAACCACTGGCAGGCGGAAGACCGCGCCTACCGCATCGGCCAAAAGCGCATCGTGCAGGTGACCTACATGGTCGCCGCGGGGACGGTCGACACCTTCGTGCATCGCGCGCTCTCGCTCAAGGCACAGATCGTGGAGGCGGTTGTCGATGGCAAGGCGCTGGGTGAACTCGGGAGCGGAGACATCCTCCGCGACCTCGAGGACACGCTTCGCCAAATGTCGTCGGGCCTTGCGGATGCAACGGCGCTCGCCGATGCCAACGGAGAGAGCCGCGACGCCGACTGGGCGCGTCGGGTGGTCGAGGCGGCTGCCGAGGACCTACGCAAACGCTACGAGCACCCGGATGTCAACGGCGGGCCCGCGGCCGACACGCGCCCACGGCCGGTCCTCACGGCCGAAGTCATTCAGGCGCTGGCGAACGCGCTGACGGGACCGACCGCCAGCAAGTTCGAGTTCCCGAGCTCGAAGGACCCGAAGAAGAAGTACATCGTCACCGTCATGGGACCGGACATGGACTGCACCTGCCCGGGGTTTGAGTACCGAGGGACCTGCAAGCACATCGTCGAGGTCCGCAGCAAAGGAGAACGCAAGTGAGTAATTCGAACATCGACTACTTCGCAAAGCCGAAGAGCCTGGAGGAAGCCATCATCCGTCGCATCAAGGGCGACCATCGCAAGGCATTCATCGCCGAAGCGATCAAGCAGGACGGGCTCGATTCGATCCCTCCGCAGTGGACCGCGCACGAACTCGGCGAGATGTTCAAGATGATGCTGACGAGCCGCAATCCGCGCAATCGCGGCGGCGAGGATCTGCCAGACCTTGAGGAGGGCGAGGTGGAGATCGCCAGGGTGTCCCTCGCGGACAGCGTGCACGGCGAAGTGACGAGCCTTCGGGTGCGCCGCGACGGCAACGCGATGGCACTGCGCCTCGTCGACGAGTACCAGACCGAGTTTGAGCTACCGAGTCAGCGGATTGAACGACCCTTCACCGACGAGGAGCTGGTGGAGTTCCTCGCCGACTGCGAGCCGTGCCCATTCGAGACGGACTGTCGACTACGGATCGCATCGCCGTTCCATCAGAGTCTGCAGTCGCTGCTCGATGAGCGACTGGATCGCGAGGAACCAGACGAGGAAGACGAATGACCGACTGGTCCACCGCCGAGGCCTGGCTCGAGCGAACAAGGGCAGCGAATCGCTCGTCTCCCGTCGGCTACGCGTGGCATGAGTTCTGGCAGTGGCTGGAGCGCGCCGACCCCAACGCCGCGAGCAAGCCCCCGAAGCCGTTCATCTTGGCGGCAACGGCGGAGTCCGCGGCCAACAAGTTCCATCGACTGCGCGAGCAACTCCGGTGGGCCTTGGACCATGGCATGCTTGCCGAGGCGATTGCTTGGCTGGATTGCTGTCCGCCGGACAAGTGGGAGATGCATGATCCCAAGCGCTGGCGCGAGTCGTTCTACCCCACCTTCGACGATGTCACAGACGACGAGAGCGACGGCGCCAACTAGAAACGTCGCGACTGCGACCACGGGCCGAAGCACCCGAGCACGGTCTGCTCCTGCGCCGTGATCCGGAACACGGCCCACTGTCCGTATCGCGCACCGAGGGCGCATGCGGCACGGTCGTCGAGCCCGCGCACCGCCCAACTGTGCTCAGCATGGTCAGAGTTCGGGTCCTTGCCCAGCGCGGCGATGGGCGAGCACCCGAGGGCCTCAAGATCTGCACGCAGCGCTGCGTTCGCCGCGGCGTTTGCGTCATCGCCCGGCCGCTCATGCCCGGGATTCCAGGCCGTGATGACGTGGAACGGTCCCAGCTGCTGGGCGGCGGTGCGAGCATCGAGCCATCGACCGGCCAACTCGACGGACACGAGCGTGGCGAGGTAGAGGTCTGCGAGTTGTTCGTGGTCATCGGACGGGTTCATTGGACCCCCCAAACCTGCCGCGCGGGGCGTCACCTGTACCGATTGATCGATCGGCGCTAGAAAATCGGCTCCGCAACAAAAAAGTTTCCAGGGATCGATTCATCGCTCTTGGATCTCTAATTCTTTTTTTATCGGTCAATCTACTCAACCTGTTGCTGTACGCCACATCTTTTTTACCTGAGCCACTTGTGCGTCACCGAATCGGTGATATCTTACCCATCATCGGAATCCTCATACAGCACACCTGAAACAAAGAGCCGACCCCATGCCCGCCGAACGCCACAGCCTCGTCCAGTCCATCCGCCTCACTGGCAACGGTTTCTCCGTCTGCCTCCGCATCGATCGCAGCCGCCCGCAGGACCTCGAGGAGTTCCTCCGCGAGAACGACCTCACCGACCGGATCGACTTCGACACCAGCGTCCCCGTCAGCTTGACGTCCGAAACCCCCGCCGCGCCCCGTCAGCTTACCGCAGCCTGAACCGACCCACCCAAGACCCACCGCACTCCATGCACGACGAACCCCTCCCAACCCGAATCGAAAGCGCGTTCCGCGCCCTGGCCTACACCCACGCCGTGGAGGCGGGCGGCATGACGATCACGCCTCGCGGGCCCCAGGCCACCCAGCCGCGCCAGCTGACGAGCGCCGAAACCGCGCTCCGCAACAGCGCCGCCGAAGTGATCCGCAACTTCATCACCGGTGAGATCCGCGTCCCCCGCGCCAGCCGCAGCCGTGGCCGTCGCTCCGATTCCGCGAGCGGACAGATCGCAAACCTCCAGGGCCTTGACCTCGACTTCGGCGACGAGCCGGGCCGCAAGCGTCCCGCTGCCTGATCCAACCCCAGACCGATGCCCACGCTCACCGAAAACCTCCGCGATTGCCCCACGCGCCGCCTTGGCGACGTCGCAACTGTTCGGCTCGGCTTCACACCCCTTAAGGAGAAGCGGAGCGACTACGCCAGCGCGAGCACCACCAACCAACGGCCCGCGCAGCCGTTCGTCCGCCGCACCGTGCTCATGGTCCAGCCGTCGAACATCACCGACGAAGGCACGATCGACTGGCGCCGGCTCGAGCGCATCAACGTGCAGCCGAAGCAGTCGTACGAGAGCCACATGCTCCAACCAGGCTCCGTCCTGCTCTGCCTTCGAGGCGTGATGCGGGTGGCGAACCTGACCGAGCAGACGCTTCAGCATGACCTCGACGCAACCGCCGAACCGCTCCCGATCGTGGCCTCGGGTGCCTGGGCCGTCATCAGGCCAGACACTCAAGTGCTCACGACGAACTACCTCACCTGGCACCTGAAACAGCCATCGACGGCCGCGCGCCTGTACGAAGAACGCGCGGGTTCTGCGCTTCAGTTCATCCCGCTTTCGGTGGTGCAGGACATGACACTGCCCCTTCCGCGATGCGACGCTCAAGACGCTCTCGTCCGCGCCGCTGACCTCATTGACCAAGTTGCGAAGCTCGAGCGCCAGCGGCTCGAACTCTTTCGCTCGTACCTCGCTGGATCCATCCAACCCCAATCCCCGGGCGGGCGCGTTGCACGAACCGGGAAACCGAAGAACCGCGGCAAGTCCGCAAGCTGATCGACCCAACCCATTCCGCCGGGACCTACCTAAGAGAGAAACACCAAAGACATGGCACGCAAGAAGAACACGACCGAACCCACCGCTGACGCCACCGACATCGTCGTCGCTGGCCCCCTGACCGCCGAAACCGTCAACCGCATCGTCTGGCGAGCCTGCGACACCTTCCGGGGCGTCGTCGAGCCGGCGAACTACAAGGACTACATCCTGACGATGCTGTTCATCAAGTACCTAACCGACGCACGCGATGAGCGCAAGGCGATGTACGAGGCTGAGTACAAGGGCGACGCTGCG